>Ga0233375_1000810_pt1 | contig 15453 bp, 13 predicted proteins | sample ElkDunMinimDraft_10_FD_191539 | JGI IMG/M metagenome (GOLD analysis project Ga0233375, IMG submission 191539) | Fecal eukaryotic communites from dung pellets of Tule Elk in California, USA - Elk Dung E16 | ecosystem: Host-associated > Mammals > Digestive system > Large intestine > Fecal | place... | reverse complement strand
CGCGGCGCGCGTTCGACGCCGGCGCGACGATCCTCACGCATGCCTTCAACGGCATGCGCGGCATCCACCACCGCGCGCCGGGTCCGGTGGTCGCCGCGATGGGGGACGACCGCGTGACGCTCGAGCTCATCGCCGACGGCGCGCACGTGCACCCCGATGTCATGCGGCTGGCCTTCGCCGGGGCACCCGGACGCATCGCGCTCATCACCGACGCGATGGCCGCCGCCGGCTCCGCCGACGGGGCCTACACGCTCGGCGGCCTCGCCGTGACGGTGACCGACGGCGTCGCCCGCCTCGACGACGGCGGCTCGATCGCCGGGTCGACGCTGACACAGGATGCCGCGCTGCGGCTCGTCACCGCCGAGTGCGGCGTGCCCATCGCCGACGCGGTGGCGGCCCTCACGACCGTGCCCGCGCACGCGATCGGCGCCGCCGCGGGGTCCCTCGCCGTCGGGGCGACCGCCGACGCCGTCCTGCTGGATGCGGAGCTGAACGTGCGCGAGGTGTGGGTCGACGGCGAGTCCCCGGCCTGACCGCTCCCGGCCGCGTGCCGAGCGCAGGAGATGTCGCGGGCGTAGGACAGAATCCGCGGCATCCCTCCTACATCCGCCCCTTCTCCTACGCTCGGCACGGGGCGGGGTCGCCCGGGGCCGCGCGTAGACTGGGATCATGTCCGACCTGCCCTCCGTGCGTCCCGCGCCCCCCGCCGAGCCGCAGCCGCAGCCGGGCATGCGCCCGGCGCTGAACGTGCTCGACGTGCTGTCGGTGCTGTGCGGCGTCTTCGCCTTCGGCACGCTGGCGTTCTGGGGCTTCGTGGCCTGGGACTGGCCGTGGAACCTCGTCGTCGGCATCGGCGCACCGGTGGTCGCCATCCTGCTGTGGGCGCTGTTCGTATCGCCGCGCGCCGTGCTGGCGGTGCACCCGTTCGTGCGCGCGCTGGTGGAGCTGTTCGTCTACGCCGCCGCGACCATCGCGTGGTGGGCCCTCGGCCACACCTGGGTGGGTCTGGGCTTCGCCGTCGTCGCCGTCACCGTCGGCGTGATCGTCGGACGCCGCCGCTTGGCATGACCGCACACGCAGGTCCTCGGGCGTCAGCGGCGACGCCGACCAGCGGGACCGACGTCGTCGCACTGCTGCGCGCTGCCCTCGGCGACCGCGTGGACACCTCCCCTGCCGCCCTCGACGACGCCCGAGCGGACAAGTCGGGTCACGCCTCGGCGGGTCGCCCGCTGGCCCTCGTTCGTGCGGCATCCGTCGCCGACGTGCAGGCGACGCTGCGCATCGCCACCCGCACCCGCACGCCCGTCGTCACGCGCGGGGCGGGCACCGGGCTCGCCGGCGGCGCCAATGCCGGTCCGGGCGAGATCGCGCTGTCGGTGCGTGACATGGACCGCATCCTCGAGGTGCGACCCGACGACCTGCTCGCGGTCGTCGAACCCGGCATCCTCAACGCCCGGCTCAACGCCGCCCTCGCCCCGCAGGGCCTGTGGTGGGCGCCCGACCCGGCGAGCCGCGAGATCTCCACCGTGGGCGGCAACATCGCCACCGGTGCGGGCGGGCTGCTCTGCGCCAAATACGGCGTCGTCCGCGACGCCGTGCTGGCCCTGGACGTCGTCCTCGCCGACGGCCGACTGCTGCGCCTCGGGCATCGCAGCGTCAAGGGCGTCACCGGACTCGACCTCACCGCCCTCATGATCGGCTCCGAGGGGACGCTCGCGGTCATCGTCGGCGCGACCCTCAAGCTCCGTCGACTCGTGCCCGGCACCGCCCGCACCCTCGCGGCGACCTTTCCCGACGTGCGCGCCGCGGCGGTGGGGTCGGCCGCGGTCACCGCCAGCGGCATCCAGCCGGCGATCATGGAGCTGATGGATGCCACGTCGCTGCGGGCCGCGCACCGACTGCTGAGCCTGCCGGATCCCACCCCGGGCGCCGCACAGCTGACGATCCAGACCGACGGACCGGCCGCGCACACCGAGGCCGAGGCGATCGCAGCCGTGCTGTCCGACGCGGGCGGCGCCGTCGTGCTCGCCGCCGACGCCGCCGAGGGCGAACGCCTTCTCGCGGTGCGTCGGGCGATGCACCCCGCGATGGAGTCGCTGGGGATGACCCTCATCGAAGACGTCTCGGTGCCGCGCAGCATGCTGCCGGCGATGTTCGACGAGATCGCGCGCATCGAACGCGACTACGGCATGGTCATCCCCACCGTGGCTCACGCCGGCGACGGCAACCTGCATCCGAACTTCGTCTTCGCCGGCCCCGACGTGCCGCCGGAGGTGTGGGCCGCCGCCGACGAGCTGTTCCGTGCGGCGCTGCGCCTGGGCGGCACCCTCACCGGCGAGCACGGGATCGGCGTGCTCAAGCGCCGGTGGCTGGCCGACGAGTTGGGCGAGGACCAGTGGCGGCTGCAGCGCGACATCGCGCGTGTGTTCGACCCGCTCGGCATCCTGAACCCCGGCAAGGTCTTCACCGCCTGAGCGCCGGGGCCGGCGCGCGGGCCGACAAGGCGCCGTGCGCGCCCGCGGCCACCCCGGGGATCAGACGCGGGTCAGAGCCCCTGCCATGCGGGCTTGTGCGCCCACGCGTAGCGGTAGTAGTCGGCGCGGGTGAGGCGGGATGCCGCGGCCTCGTCGACGATGACGGTCGTGTGCGGGTGCAACTGCACGGCGGAGCCCGGCAGCGATGCGCTCACCGGCCCCTCCACGGCACCGGCGATGGCCTCGGCCTTGCCCTCGCCGAACGCGAGGAGCACGAGGTGACGGGCGGCGAGGATCGTGCCGAGACCCTGCGTGATGCAGTGCACGGGCACCTCGTCGACGGAGTCGAAGAACCGCGCGTTGTCGGCGATGGTCTGCTCGGTGAGCGTCTTCACGCGCGTGCGCGAGGCGAACGACGAGCCGGGCTCGTTGAAGCCGATGTGACCGTCGGTGCCGATGCCGAGGATCTGCAGGTCCACCCCGCCCGCCTCGGCGATGCGGCGCTCGTAGTCGGCGCCCGCATGCTCGATGCCGTCGAGCGACCCGTCCGGCACGTGCACGCGCTCGGGGTCCAGCCCGAGCGGCTCCACGACCTCGCGGAAGATGACGTTGCGGTAGCTCTCGGGATGGGCGGGGTCGATGCCGACGTACTCATCCAGCGCGAACCCGCGCACCTGCGACAGGTCGACCTCGCCGCGCCGCGCCCGCAGCGCCTCGTACACCGGCAGCGGGGTGGAGCCGGTGGCAAGACCCAGCACGGCATCGGGCGTGCGCCGCACGAGCGAGAGGATCTCCTCCGCGACGAGCGATCCGGCCTCTGCCGGGGTGGGGACGATGACGATCTCAGCCATGAGTGTGTACCTCCTCGGGCGCGGATGCCGCGCCGACCAATGCCGCGCCCAGAGCTGCGGCGGGGGAACCGGCCGGAAGCAGCGTGACCCTCCCATCCAACCGCAGCGAGCGCAGAAAGTCCGATGCGACGGCCCGTGAATTCAGTTCTTTCCGCACGGGTGCCGCGATCCGCTCCCCGAGCCCGGTGAGTCCGCCGCCGAGCACGACGACATCGACGTCGGTGGTGAGCACGAGCACCTGCACCGCCGCGGCGACCGCCCGCACCGCCCCGGCCCGCAGAGCGTCGGCTTCGCTGTCGCCGGCATCCGCCGCGTCGAACAGGTCGCGCACCGGCAGCTCGCCCGCCCGCCGCCACCGGTCGGCCAGGGCCGCGCCGCCGGCGAGCGCCTCGATGCAGCCACGCTGACCGCAGCGGCACGGCGGTCCCGCGGGGTCGATGCAGATGTGCCCGACTTCGCCCGCCGCGCCCCGCGCGCCCCGCCAGAGCCGGCCGTCCGCGACGATGCCGGCGGCGACCCCCGTGCCGAGGTTGAGGTAGGCCAGCGATCCGGGCAGCCCACGCAGGGCGTACGCGCCGAGCGCGGCGGCCTTCACGTCGTTCTCCACCGCGACCGGCGCGGGGACGAGCGGGGCGAGGGCGGCCCACAGATCGAGGTCGTCGATGCCGAGGTTGATCGCGTGGGTGACCCGCCCGTCCTCGATCTGCCCGGGGATGCCCACACCGACCGAGCGCACCGGGCCGACCTGTTGCTGCAGGACGGCGACCGCGGCGGCGATGCCCGCCACGACCGCCGCGTCTCCCCACCCGGTGCGCGTGCGCACCTGCGCGACGACGCGGTCGTCATCGTCGATCGCGACGCCGAGGGTCTTGGTGCCGCCGACGTCGAGTCCGACGCGCACCATCAGCCTTTGACCGCCCCGGAGACCATGCCACCGGTCATGCGGCTCTGCACGATGAGGAAGAACACCACGACCGGTACCGCCACGAGCGTGGAGCCGGCCATGAGCTCGGCCCAGTTGATGCCGCCGTTCGGGTCGAGGAACGTGCGCAGCCACACCGGCAGCGTCATCGCCTCGGGCCTCGGGTTCAGCACGAGGGCGAAGACGAACTCGTTCCACGCCTGGATGAACCCGAACACCCCGGTGGCGACCAGTCCCGGCGCCAGGAGGGGGAAGGTGATCTTCCAGAACGCCTGCGAGCGGCTGAGTCCGTCGATCATGGCGGCCTCCTCCAGTTCGATCGGCACACCGTTGACGAAGCCGCGCAGGGTCCAGATCGTGAAGGGCAGCACCGTGGCGATGTACACCAGCGACAGCCCGATGACGGTGTTCAGCAGCTGCCAGCCGTCGATGAGCCGGAACACCGAGATGATCATCGCCTCGGCCGGGATCATCTGGATGACGAGGATCGTGATGATGAACGGCGCCCGGCTGCGGAAGCGGAACCGCGTGACGGCGAGGGCGGCGAGGAACGCGAAGACCAGCGCGACCGCGACGGTCAGCAGCGCCACCATGAGCGAGTTGCCCAGCGCCGGGAGGAACGGCGCGCGGGCCGAGCCCGAGACGACGCCGAGGTAGTTCTCGAGCGTGAAGTTGTCGGGCCAGAAATGCAGCTCGCTGCCGCGCACCTGCCCGTTGGGCTGGAACGAGGTGTTCACCATCCAGTAGACGGGGAACACCGACGCGGCGAAGACGACGAGGGCGGCCGCGACGGTCAGCACGGAGCCGACGCGGCGGCCCACGCGCGACGGGCGACGGACGGACACGGCGACGCTCACAGCGATTCCTCCTTGACGCTCCGGCGCACGTAGAACGCCGAGAGCCCGACCAGCAGCAGCACGACGAGCACCGAGATCGCCCCGCCCGCGCCGAAGTCGCCGGAGCCCAGCGAGACGCGGTAGATGTACACCCCGAGGGTGTTGGTCTGCTCGGCCAGGCCGCCGATCGACTGCAATGCGTAGATCTGGGTGAACACCCGCAGATCCCAGATGACCTGCAGGATCGTGACGATTGCCAGGATCGGGCGGATGTAGGGCACGACGACGAGGAAGAAGCGCTTCGCCGCCCCCGCGCCGTCCAGCTGCGCCGCCTCGAGCACTTCGTCGGGCACCTGGGTGAGCCCGGCGTAGACCGTGAAGGCGACGAAGGGGACCGCGCCCCACACGATGATGATCGTGGCGACGAAGAAGAAGCTGAGCGGCTCGATGAGCCACGAGTGGCCTTCGTACTGCGCCAGCCCGAAGACGTTGACCAGCACGTTGTTGATCACGCCGTACTGGGTGTCGAAGATCCAGCCCCATACGATCGTCGCCGACAGCGGCGGCATCGCCCAGGCCAGCAGCAGGCCGATCGAGACGGTGGTGCGCAGCACCGTGCCGAGCCGCTTCATCAGCAGCGCGATGAGGACGCCGAGCACCATCGTGACCACCACGCACACCGCCGCGAACACGAGCGACCGGCCGAGCACCTGCCAGAACTCGGGGTCGGTGAGGACGTCGAGGTAGTTGGCGAGCCCGACGAACTCGGGCGGGGCGCCGAAGACCTGCGCCCGGCCGAACTCCTGCACGCTCATGATGAGCAGCTGCAGCAGCGGCCAGCCCGTGATGAGGGTGAGCACGATGAGTGCGGGCACGAGCAGGGCGTACGGGGTGAAGCGGCCGCTCCGCCGCCCGCGGCGGGGCGGGAGCGGGTCTGGGGTGTCGTCGTCGACGACCCCCGTCGGGGGGCCGAGGGTGCTCTGGGTGGTCATGGTGCTCCTCAGGGAAGGGCGGGCCGGCGGCGGTGTCCGCCGCCGGCCCCGACATCACCGGGTGCGGCGCGCGGCCGCATCCGGATCAGCCGTTGAGGATGTCCTCGATCTTGGTGTCGACCTCGGTCGCGAGTTCGGTGACGTCGCCACCCTGGGCGATCTTGACGAAGAAGTCCTCCAGCACGCGCGAGGCCTCCACCTCGGCCCAGTTGGGCGAGGCCGGGGTCAGCTTGGCGTTGCCGGCTGCTTCGGTGAACGCCATCGCCTCGGGGCTGTCGCCGAGCGTCGAGGCGAGCGACTTCTTCGCGGGGATGAGCCCGTTCTCGCCGTAGATGGTCTGGAACTCATCGCTCATGATGATCTCCAGCGCGCTCTTGGCCAGTTCGGGGTGAGCGGACTTCGCCGAGATGCCGATGTTGGAGCCACCGGCGAACACCTGGGCGGCACCGCCGTCGGCGCCCGGGAGGGCGTAGACGAAGGGCGCGGCGGGAGCCGGGTCGGTCTCGCACTCGCTCGCGAGCCCCAGCGCCCAGTTGGGGGCCGAGAACTGGATCGCGGTGCCCTCGCAGTACGGGGTCCACGGCTCCGCGTTGTCGCCGTCCTTGGGTGCGGTCGATGCGGTGGTCATGAGGTCCTGCACCTGCAGGAGACCGGCGACCGACTCGGCGGAGCTCAACTGCGCGTCCCACTCCTCGCCGTCGGCCACGGCGAGTTCGCCGCCGTTCTCCCAGATGAACGGGAGCGCGTTGTACCAGTCCTGACCGGCGAAGTAGATGCCCGAGTCGCCGGGGTTGGCCGCGGCGAGCTCCTTCGCCTGGGCGATGTAGTCCTCGAGCGTCTCGGGGGCGGCGGCGACCAGCGCCGGGTCGGCGAAGACGACGCGGGCACCGGAGTACAGCGGCGGAGCGTAGAACGCCCCGTCGTAGCTGCCGGCTTCCACGAAGCCGGGCAGCAGGTCGTCGCCGCCGAGGTCCTCGTAGATGTCCGAGATGTCCAGGAGAGCCCCGACCGAGGTGAAGGCGGGGGCCTGCGTGTTGCCGAACTCGACGAGGTCGGGGCTGTCGGAGCTGGACAGGCTCGTGGTGAGCTTGTCGACCAGTCCGTCCCAGGACTGCTCCTCGATCACCAGCGTCGACCCGGGGTTCTCCTCGGCGAACGTGTCGGTGAGGTAATCACGGGCATCCTGGGGCGTGTCGGTGCCGACCAGCCAGACACGGATCTCTGCGCCTTCGGCATCGTCGCCGCCGGTGCTGCCGCTGCAGCCGGTGAGCACGAGCGCCGCGGCGCCGAGGAGCGCAGCGGCTCCAAGCGTCTTGTTCATGGTGTTCCTTCGTTCTCGTGGTGGGGTGTGGTTTTCGTGGGTGGTGGGGCCGGGCGGCCCGATGCGGTCAGGACACTCCCAAGCGTCCTGACAGGACCATGACGGCGGCGCCGCGCAGGACGATGTCCGCGCCTTGCTCCGTCATCCGCACCCGCAGACCCTCGTGGAACTCGGCGAGGGTGCGGGTGCGGAGGGTCTCGGCGGCCTGCTCCGCAAGCGGGCCGTCGAGCAGTTCGGGTGGGCCGGAGAGCACGATCTCCGACAGGTCCAGCGCGCCGACCACCGGTGCCAGGGCGATGCCCAGACGCTCCCCGGCATCGCGGAGGATGCCGTCGCGGTCGGCGTCGCCGGCGGTGGCCAGGCGCGCGGTCAGGGCGGGGGCGGACAGCCAGGCCTCCAGGCATCCGTCCTTGCCGCATGCGCACGACGGACCGCCGTCGGTGCCGACGGTGACGTGGCCGATCTCACCTGCGGCGAACCGGCCGCCGCGCATCGGCTGTCCCCCCGCGAGGAGGCCCGAGCCGACACCGCGGTCGACCTTCACCAGCAGCACGTCCTCGCCTGCCCCGCCGAAGGTGTACTCGGCGAGCACCGCGGCGTTGGCGTCGTTGGCGACGAGGATCGGCAGCCCCAGCTCGCCGGCGAGGATCGCCCGCAGCGCGAGGCCCGACCAGCCGAAGGTCGGCGCGGTGAGCACCACCCCGTCGTCGTCGACGATGCCGGGGGTGCCGATGCCCACGCCCAGCACGGGCACCTGCGAGTCGGCGACGAGTTCGCGGATGAGCGCGGACAGGGCGGCGACGACCGCGTCGCCGGCGGGAAGGGGGATGTCGCGGCGCACCACGATCTCGCCGTCGAGGGTGAGGATGGCGCCGAGGATGCGGTCGGTGCCCGACAGGTCGATGCCGACGATGCGGTGCCCCTCGCGATCGAGGTCGACGAGCATCGCGGGCTTGCCGGGGCCGGAGGCTTCGCGCACGCCGCGTTCGGCGATGAAGCCGTCGACCATGAGCTCGGCGACGAGGTCGGAGATCGTCACGCGCGTGAGGCCGGTCTCCCGGGCGAGATCGGCGCGGCTCATCGGGCCGCGCTGGAACAGCGTCTGCAGCACGAGGGAGCGGTTGTGGGCACGGGCGTGCTCCGGGAGCACCTTGCCGCCGGTGCGCAAGGTGCGCGCGGTGCCGTACCCGCGCAGGGCGGAGTCGGTGGCGGTCATTCGCAGGGCGTCGGTGCCGGGCATGTTTGTTAGTAGAACTTACGAATCCCGACCCGGCAAGACCTGTGGCGTATTTGCAAGGAGCGTTTACAAAAATGTTATGTGGCAGTCCCCTCCCCGGCCGTGCCGTCCCCGCCCACCGTGACCTACCTGTTGCCCCGCGTACAGGTGACGTCCCTTACCATGGGGAGGACGTATCGGAGCACGCAACCGGGGGGTGGAACGTGACGGACGTAGTCACACGGACTGACATCGACGAATCTGACGCCGTCTCGGCGGACGATTCACCGACCCTGGCGCTCGGCGCCGCCGGCGATGACAACGGCAACGGCGAGGTGCAGTGGGCACCGGCCGAGCCCGCACGCAAGAAGCGCCACCTCGGCCTGTGGATCGGCATCCCCGTGGGCGTGGCGGCACTGGGCGCCGTCGCGGCATCGTTCATGCTGATCGCCCCCGGCACGACCGTCGCAGGCGTGCCGGTCGGACTCCTCACCCCCGGTGCTGCCGGCGAAGCGGTCGCCGAGCGGCTGCAGAACACCGAGATCGTCGTCGGCGACGGCGACGCGGTGTCGGCCGCCGATCTGGGCGCGCAGCTGGATGCCCGTGCGATCGCGGAGACCGCCTTCGAGGCGCGCCCCGCGTGGAACGTGACCCAGTGGTTCGGCGATCCCGTGCCCGCGACGGTCACGATCGACCCCGCGCTCACGGCAGCGGCCCTCCAGACGGCGGCGCCGGCGTTGTACACCGCGCCGACCGACGCTGCGCTCACCTTCGACTCCGCCTCGCAGACCTATGTCGTCACGCCCGCCGTCGACGGCGAAGGCGTCGACCCGGCAGCGGTCGAAGCCGGTCTGCAGCAGGCGCTCAACGACGGCGCGACGACCGTGGTGCTCGATGACCCCGCTCTCGCCCCCGTCACGCCGCTGACCACCACCGCGACTGCCCAGGGCAGCGCCGACGTCCTCAACGCCATGCTCGACTCCGCCGGCTTCTACGTCGGCGAGGAGCGCACGGTCCCGATCGACCGTGCCGTACTGGCATCCTGGATCACCCTCAGCACGGGTGAGGACGGTGCTTTCGACTTCGTCGTCGACCCCGCCGTCATCCAGCCCGTCGTCGACACCCTGCCGGGTCTGGTCGATCGCGCCGCGGTGGATGCCACCATCATCACCAACACGGCCGGCGAGAAGCTCTGGGACATCCAGGCCGGTCAGGCCGGGCGGGCGCTCGAGACCACCGACGGCATCGCCGCCGGCTTCGCCGAGCAGCTGGCCGACGGCAACGCGGTGTACACCCTTCCGGTGGTCGAGACCGAGTTCCAGACCACGGCGCTGGCACGCACCATCGACGTCAACCTGAGCGCGCAGCGCGTGACCCTGTACGAGAACGGCGCCGTCGTGGACTCGTGGGCGGTCTCGACCGGCAAGCAGGGCGCGCGCACGACGCCGGGCAACTTCACGATCCAGAGCATGTACCCGGTGCAGACCCTGTACGGCACGTACCGCGGGCCCAACGGTGAAGACCTCGGTCCGTACGTGCAGCCCAACGTGAAGTGGATGATGTACTTCAACGGCGGGCAGGCCTTCCACGGCGTCTACTGGCACAGCAACTGGGGCACCCCCAGCAGCCACGGCTGCGTCGGCATGGCCGAATGGCGAGCTGCGCAGCTGTACGACTGGGCCGCTCCCGGCGTCGAAGTGTCGGTGCACTACTGACCCTCCCTCACCCCCTATCGTGGCGAGCGTGCCACGATTCGACCTGACCCCGACAGAGCTGACGGCGTACCGCCCGGACGTGCGCGAACCCGACGATTTCGACGACTTCTGGTCGCGGACGATCGCCGAGTCGCGCGCCGCGGGAGGCGAGGTGCGGCGGGTGCTCGTCGACACCCCGTTCACGGTGTTCGACGTCTACGACCTCACCTTCCCCGGCTTCGGCGGCGAGCCGGTCACCGCCTGGCTGACGCTGCCGCGCGGTGCGACGGGGCCGCTGCCGGCGGTCGTCGAGTTCAACGGCTACGGGGGCGGCCGGGGCCTCCCCGGTGAACGCAGCGACTGGGCCGCGGCCGGCTACGCGCACCTGTTCATGGACACCCGCGGGCAGGGTTCCACGTGGGGTTCCGGCGGCGACACCCCCGACCCGCACGGGACGGGCCCGAGCGCCAACGGGTTCCTCACGCGCGGCATCGACCACCCCGACACCTACTACTACCGGCGCGTGTTCACCGACGGCGTGCGCGCGGTCGACGCGATCCGGTCGCTGCCCGAGGTCGACGCCACGCGCGTCGCGATCGCCGGCGGCAGCCAGGGCGGCGGCATCACGCTCGCCGTGGCGGGCCTGAGCGACGGCCTCATCGCCGCGATGCCCGACGTGCCGTTCCTCTGCCACTTCGAGCGCGCGGTGGGACTCACCGACAGCGACCCCTACCAGGAGGTCGTGCGCTACCTGTCGGTGCACCGCGGCGCCGACGAGCGCGTGTTCGACACCCTGTCGTACTTCGACGGCGCGAATTTCGCCAAGCGGGCCACCGCCCCGGCGCTGTTCTCCGTGGCCCTCATGGATCCGGTGTGCCCACCGTCGACGGTGTACGCCGCGTTCAACCACTACCGCGGAGACAAGGACATCGAGGTCTACACGCACAACCAGCACGAGGGCGGGCAGGCGTTCCAGTGGTACGCGCAGGCGGCGTTCCTCGCCGCACGTGCGACTGCTGTGTGAAATCCCGGTGACGGGTTCACCCCGAACTTCGACAGGACGCGAAACCCCGTTACCCTGTGGGAATGGCTGAGCTGCGTGTAGAAGAACTGTCGGCATCCACGATCGTCGCGGTCAACAACATGTCGCTCAAGCCGGGGCAGGAACGCTTCCTCGCCCCCGAGAGCTACGCGATCGCGGCCACGGTCGTGAACCCGTCGACGTCGTGGCAGCGCGTCGTGCTCGACGGCGATGAGGTCGTCGGGTTCGTCAGCGCCAACTTCGACCCCGAGGCGCCGCAGGATCACTTCCGCTCGGTGCTGTGGCGCATCAACGTGGATGCCGACGACCAGGGCCGCGGTGTCGGCCGCTTCGCCGTCGAGCAGCTGCTCGACGAGGCGCGCACCCGGGGGATGGACCACGTCAACGTCATCTACGAAGCGGGCGCCGACGGTCCCGACACGTTCTTCCGCCGCGTCGGCTTCACCCCCGTGGGCGAGACGGAGTACGGCGAGGTCGTCGCCGAGATCCGCCTCTAGCCCGCCGCGCGGGCGTCCGTCCGTCCGTCCGACGCTGAAACTACAACTGGCGGCCGAGACAATGGGAAATAACCATCGTCTCGGCCGCCAGCTGTAGTCTCACGGTCCGGGTGGGGACCGGGGACGGGGTCAGGCGAGCGCGTCGATCACCGTGTTGAAGGTGGTGGACGGGCGCATCACGGCCTCCACGCGGGCGGTGTCGGGGCGGTAGTAGCCGCCGATGTCGACGGGCGAACCCTGTACGGCGTTCAGCTCGGCGACGATCGTCTGCTCCTGGGATGCCAGCGCCTCGGCCACCGGGGCGAAGACGGCGGCGAGCTCGGCATCCGCCGTCTGGTTCGCCAGCTCCTGCGCCCAGTACAGGGCGAGGTAGAAGTGGCTGCCGCGGTTGTCGATCGTGCCGAGCTTGCGCCCGGGCGACCGGTCCTGCTCGAGGAACGTGCCCGTTGCGGCATCCAGCGTGTCGGCCAGCACCTGCGCCTTGGCGTTGCCGGTCGTGGTCGCGAGGTGCTCGAGGGATGCCGCGAGGGCGAAGAACTCCCCCAGCGAGTCCCAGCGCAGGTAGTCCTGCTCCAGCAGCTGCTGCACGTGCTTGGGCGCGGAGCCGCCGGCCCCGGTCTCGAACAGCCCGCCGCCGGCGAGCAGCGGCACGATCGAGAGCATCTTGGCGCTCGTGCCGACCTCGAGGATGGGGAAGAGGTCGGTGAGGTAGTCGCGCAGCACGTTGCCGGTCACCGAGATGGTGTCCTCACCCTTGCGGATGCGGTCCAGCGAATACCGGGTCGCCTCGGCCGGCGCGAGGATCTCGATCGTGAGTCCCGACGTGTCGTGGTCGGCGAGGTAGGTCTTCACCTTCTCGATCAGCTGCGCGTCGTGGGCGCGCGCGGCGTCGAGCCAGAAGACGGCGGGCACGCCGGTGGCGCGGGCACGCGTGACGGCGAGCTTCACCCAGTCGCGCACCGCGATGTCCTTCGTCTGCGTCGCACGCCAGATGTCGCCGGGGGCGACGGTGTGCTCGAGCAGCACGTCGCCGGCCGAGTTCACCACCTGCACGACTCCCTCGGACGCGATCTCGAACGTCTTGTCGTGGCTGCCGTACTCCTCGGCCGCCTGGGCCATGAGGCCGACGTTGGGGACGCTGCCGATGGTCGCCGGGTCCAGCGGACCGTGGGCGATGACGTCGTCGATGACGCTCTGGTACACCCCGGCGTAGGAGGAGTCCGGGATGACGGCGATGGTGTCGTCCTCGCCGCCGTCGGCGCCCCAGAGCTTCCCGCCGTTGCGCACGAGCGCCGGCATCGAGGCATCCACGATGACGTCGGACGGCACGTGGAGGTTGGTGATGCCCTTGTCGGAGTTGACGTAGGACAGGCGCGGGCCGTGGGCCATCGCGTCGGTGAAGGCCGCGATGATCTCCTCGCCGCCTTCGACGGTCGCAAGGCCCGACAGGATGCCGCCGAGGCCGTCGTTCGGGGTGAGACCGGCGGCGGCGATGCGGTCGCCGTACCGGGCGAACACGTCGGCGAAGTAGGCGCGCACGACGTGGCCGAAGATGATGGGGTCGCTGACCTTCATCATCGTGGCCTTCAGGTGCACGGAGTACAGCACGTCGTCGGCCTCGGCCGCGCGCAGCGTCTCGGCGAGGAAGGCGTCCAGCGCCGCAGCCGAGAGGAACGTGGCATCCACGATCTCGCCGGGGAGGACCTTCAGCCCGTCCTTGAGGGTCGTGACGGTGCCGTCGGATGCCACGTGGCGGATCGTCAGCACGTCATCGGCCGGGATCACGACGGAGGCCTCGTTCGACTTGAAATCGTCGTGGCCGAGCGTCGCGACGCGGGTCTTGGAGCCCTCCGCGAACGGCTTGTTGCGGTGCGGGTGCTTGCGGGCGTAGTTCTTCACCGACAGCGGCGCGCGGCGGTCGCTGTTGCCCTCGCGCAGCACCGGGTTCACCGCGGAGCCCTTGATGCGGTCGTACCGGGCGCGGATGTCCTTCTCCTCGAGCGTGGTGGGCTCGTCGGGGTAGTCCGGGATGTCGTAGCCGGCGGCCTGCAGCTCGGCGATGGCGGCCTTGAGCTGCGGGATGGAGGCGGAGATGTTGGGGAGCTTGATGATGTTCGCCTCGGGCAGCGTGGCGAGCCCACCGAGCTCGGCCAGCGCGTCGCCGACCTGCTGCTGGGGCGTCAGGCGCTGCGGGAAGGCGGCCAGCACGCGGCCGGCGAGCGAGATGTCCCGCGTCTCGACGGTCACCCCGGCCTGACCGGCGTAGGCCTGCACGATCGGCAGGAACGACGCCGTGGCCAGCGCCGGCGCCTCGTCGGTGTAGGTGTAGATGATGGTCGGCTCGGTCATCCGTGTCTCTCCATTCGCGAGCTGCATTTGTCTCGATATCAAGATACCCCGGGCACGTGTGGGCGTCAGCCTCGGGCTCACTCCGCCTGCAGGTGCAGCACGAGGATGAGGGAGCGTGTACAACGAGGGGTATGCGATTCTCCCCCGCTCCCCTCAGTGCGCCCGCCGCGGTGCTCGCGATCGACGCCGGGCAGACCGGCATCAAGACCCGAGTGTGCGCGGACGGCGAGGCGCACGACGACGTCTTCCCCGGCATCCGCACCCACGCACCCCTCCTGCCGCAACTCGCCGAGGTCGCCCGCACCGCCATCGCCCGCAGCGGTGCACCCGTTTCCGTCGTCGCGGCGGGCGTATCAGGGCTCACCTCCGCACAAACGGATGCCACGGCGCTGCGGGATCTACTGGAGGGCACCACGGTGGCACGGGCGATCCTCGCGCACGATTCCACGACGTCGTTCCTCGGCGCACTCGGCTCAGCGCGCGGCGCCGTCGTGGCCGCCGGGACGGGCGTCGTCACCCTCGCTGTCGGGGGCGATGCCGTGGCCCGCGTTGATGGCTGGGGCTACCTCATCGGCGATGCCGGCAGCGGCTATTGGATCGGACGCGAAGCCCTGGCCGCCGTCATGCGCGCATTCGACGGTCGCGGTCCGGCGACAGCGCTGCGGGCCGTCGCCGAGGCGCGCTGGCCCGACCTCGGCGAGGCGTATATCCGACTGCAGACTGCGGACGACCGGGTGAGCGTGATCGCCGGGTTCGCTGAGGCGGTGTCGCAACTGGCCGACAGCGACGAGGTCGCGCGCGACATCACACGACGCGCCGCGGCCGAATTGGCCCACAGCGTCACGACGGCGCTCGGCCGTGTGCACCGGCCGGACGACGACACCCTGCAGGTGTGCGCGCTGGGCGGCGTGTTCCGCTCCGTGCCGCTACACGCGGCATTCGCCCGGCACCTGAGCGAAGCCGACCTCTCGATCGCGCTCGCCGAACCGCGCGGTCAGGGCATCGACGGTGCGGCCGCCCTCGCGGACCTGCCACCGCATCATCCGCTGGCAGCAGCGGTGGCATACTCAGGCCCCGTGCCCGTGTCGACCGACTGAACAGGCTGATGCCGCACCGGCAGTGGCGGCAGGGTGCGGGCGACGTGCGGGTCGTCCGGGAGTCCGGCCGCCGCTGACGGCGGCGGTGGTGGGTGGGCCGGCCGCAGCCGCCCCACCCACCCGCTCAGACCAGCGACTCGCGCCAGGCGGCGTGCAGCTGGG
>Ga0233375_1000806_pt1 | contig 15517 bp, 14 predicted proteins | sample ElkDunMinimDraft_10_FD_191539 | JGI IMG/M metagenome (GOLD analysis project Ga0233375, IMG submission 191539) | Fecal eukaryotic communites from dung pellets of Tule Elk in California, USA - Elk Dung E16 | ecosystem: Host-associated > Mammals > Digestive system > Large intestine > Fecal | place... | reverse complement strand
CGACATGAGCCGCTGGATCGGCAGGTTCTGCTTGCGCATCGCCTTGGCGATGGCGTCCTTGCCCTGCTCGATCGCCTCCTCGCGGCGCTCCTTGGTGAACCACTGGCGGATCTTGTTGCGCGCGCGGGGGCTCTTGACGAACGCGAGCCAGTCGCGGCTGGGCCCGGCCGTCTCGGACTTCGACGTGAAGACCTCGACGACGTCCCCGTTCTCCAGCGTGGAGTCGAGCGGCACGAGGCGTCCGTTGACCCGCGCGCCCATGGTGCGGTGGCCGACCTCGGTGTGCACCGCGTAGGCGAAGTCGACGGGCGTGGAACCCGCGGGCAGCGCCTGGACGTCGCCCTTGGGCGTGAAGACGTACACCTCGGCCCCGGCGATCTCGTCGCGCAGCAGGTCGAGGAACTCCGTGGGGTCGGCCGTCTCGCGCTGCCAGTCGACGAGCTGACGCAGCCACGTCATGTCGTTGCCGGCGGCGTCCTGCGGCCCGCCGCTCTTGGCGGTCTCCTTGTACTTCCAGTGGGCCGCCACGCCGTACTCCGCGCGCCGGTGCATGTCGTGCGTGCGGATCTGGATCTCGACCGGCTTGCCCCCGGGACCGATCACCGTGGTGTGCAGCGACTGGTACAGGTTGAACTTGGGCATCGCGATGTAGTCCTTGAACCGGCCGGGCACCGGGTTCCACCGCGCGTGCAGCGCACCGAGCGCCGCGTAGCAGTCGCGGACCGTGTCGACGAGGACGCGCACGCCCACCAGGTCGTAGATGTCCGCGAACTCACGGCCGCGCACGATCATCTTCTGGTAGATCGAGTAGTAGTGCTTGGGCCTGCCCGTCACCGTCGCCTTGATGCGGGCGGTGCGCAGGTCGGCGCCGACCTGCTCACGGACCGTGGCCAGGTACTCCTCGCGGGCCGGGGCGCGCTCGGCGACGAGGTGCACGATCTCGTCGTACACCTTGGGGTAGAGCGTCGCGAAGGACAGGTCCTCGAGCTCCCACTTGATGGTGTTCATGCCGAGCCGGTGCGCGAGCGGCGCGTAGATCTCGAGGGTCTCGCGAGCCTTCTTCTCGGCCGACGCCGCGGAGACGAACTTCCACGTGCGGGCGTTGTGCAGCCGGTCCGCCAGCTTGATGACGAGCACCCGGATGTCGCGCGACATCGCGACGACCATCTTGCGCACCGTCTCCGCCTGCGCGGCGTCCCCGTACGCGACCTTGTCCAGCTTGGTCACGCCGTCGACCAGCATCGCGACCTCGGGCCCGAAGTCGTGCCGCAGCTGGTCCAGGGAGTAGTCGGTGTCCTCGACGGTGTCGTGCAGCAGCGCCGCCACGATGGTCGACGGGGTCATGCCGAGGTCGGCGAGGATCGTCGCGACGGCGACGGGGTGGGTGATGTACGGGTCGCCGCTCTTGCGCAGCTGGCCGCGGTGGGCATGCTCGGCCACCACGTAGGCCTGCTCGATCACCGACAGGTCGGCCTTGGGGTGGTTCGTGCGCAGCGCGTGCAGCACCGGCTCGAGCGCCGGGTGCGCCGAGGCCGACCGCCCCGACAGCCGCGCCAGGCGGGCACGGACCCGGCCGGTGGACCCCTGCGCGGCGTCCACCTCGGGCGTGCCGCTACCGGGCGTCGTGACCGCGGGCCCGGGGCCCGAGGCCGGTCCGGGCACGGCGGGGACGGGCGAGCTGACCGGCTCGGCCCCTGCTCCGACCTTCTCCGACATCCGCCCGCACCCCCTTCCGTGGTCGCTCGATTCTACGGCCGCGACACGTCCGGCCCGGCACCGTGCGCTGCGTCGCCCCCGGGGTGTGCGCCCCGTCGGCGTCGCGGGCCGTCAGTCGACGGTCAGCAACGCGTCGACGAACCGCCCGGGCAGCTGCGCCCGCCCGCCCAGCGCCTCGAGCTCCACGAGGAAGCTCAGGCCCACGACGGTGGCGCCACAGGACTCCAGCAGCTCGACGGTGGCTGCCGCCGTGCCGCCGGTCGCCAGGACGTCGTCGACGACGAGCACACGCGCACCGTCGGGAATGGTGAACGGCTGCACCTCGACCGCGGCCGTCCCGTACTCGAGCGCGTACGACTGGGACGCGACGGGTCCGGGCAGCTTGCCGACCTTGCGGACGGGGACGACACCGGCACCCAGGGCGACCGCCACCGGCGCGGCCAGCAGGAACCCGCGTGCCTCCATCCCCGCCACGAGGTCGACCGGGCCCGGCGCGTCGCCGGCCAGCGCCCCGACGACCTCCGCGAACGCGGCGGCGTCCGCGAGCAGCGGCATGATGTCCCGGAACAGGACCCCGGGCTCCGGGTAGTCCGGGACCGTGCGCATGAGCGCCTCGATCCTGCGCGCCAGCGCGGCCCGGTCGTCCGACGGACCGGGCACCGTGCCCGGCCCGTCGTGCTGCGCGCTCATCGGCCCTTGCGCCGGGGCTGCGCGCCCTGGCCCAGGTGGCCGCCCGGCCGCAGCGCCGCGGCCGCGTGCACCGCACCGGCGGTGACGCCCTCGCCCTGGGTGCCGTCGCCACCCGCGCGCGCCGCCAGCACCTTGGCGGTGTGCTCACGGATCCGCGGCTCGCGCTCCCGCAGGGTGACCTCGAGCGGCGTGGCGATGAAGATCGACGAGAACGTCCCGACGAACATGCCGACGAACAGCGCCAGGGCGATGTCCCGCAGCGTCCCGGCCCCCAGGACGAACGCACCGATCACGAGGATCGACGCGACCGGCAGGAGCGCGACGACCGAGGTGTTGATCGACCGGACGAGGGTCTGGTTGACGGCCAGGTTGGCCCGCTCGGCGTACGTGAAGCGCGTCTGCTCCAGCGTGTCCGCGGTGTTCTCCCGGACCTTGTCGAACACGACGACCGTGTCGTAGATCGAGTACCCGAGGATCGTGAGGAACCCGATGACGGTGGCCGGGGTGACCTCCCAGCCGATGGCCGCGTAGATCCCGACGGTGATGATGAGGTCGTGGAACAGGGCGATGATCGCCGCCGCCGCCATCCGCCAGTTGCGGAAGTACACCGTCATGACCAGCGACACGAACAGCAGGAAGACGAGCAGACCGGTCACGGCCTTCTGCGAGACGTCCTGCCCCCACGAGGGGCCGATGTAGGCGCTGGTGATCTGGTCCTGGCCGACGTCGAAGGCCTCGGCGAGACCGTTCTTGACCTCCTCGACCTGCTCGTTGGTGAGCTCGGCCGTCTGGATACGCAGCGAGCTGCCGCCGACGGTCGTGACGCGCGGGGCCTCCTCGGGCGAGACGGCCTGCACCGTGTCGACCGCGAGCTGCTGGTCGTCGGTGGGCACACCGGAGACCATGAACTCCGAGCCGCCGCGGAACTCGATGCCGGGGTTGAGCCCCGGCTTGACGAGCAGCACCGCGGAGACGAGGACGAGCACGAGCGAGATGGCGTACCACCTGCGCCGCTTGCCGACGATGTCGTACGAGCGGCGGCCCGTGTAGAGGTCGTTGCCCCACTGGGCGAATCCCGTGGCCATCAGCGGTCGCTCCCCTCGGCGCGCTCGGCGGCGGGCTCGTCGGTCCCGGACGCGGGCGGTGCGTCCGGCGGTGGTGCCGCGGCCGCCTGGGCGGCGCGGGCCGCGGCGCGGCGCTCGGCGATCGTCATGCCGCCGCCGCCGCCGACGGCGACCGGCTCGCGTGCGGACTCCGGGGCGGGCGCACCCGAGGCGCGCCGACCCGGCGTGACCACGCGACCCCGCCCGCCGTACCGCAGCGTGTCGACACCGAGCCGGCGCGGGTCGAGCCCGGAGGCGGGGTGCCCCTCGGCGAAGAACCGCGTGCGGCCCAGCAGGATCATCAGCGGGTGCGTGAACAGGAAGACCACGAGCAGGTCGACCAGCGTCGTCAGACCCAGGGTGAACGCGAACCCGCGCACCCCGCCGACCGCGAGCAGGTACAGCACGATCGCGGCGGTGAAGTTCACCGCGTCGGACGCCAGGATCGTGCGCCGCGCGCGCTCCCAGCCCTTCTCGATGGCGGCACCCAGGGCGCGGCCGTCCCGCAGCTCGTCGCGGATGCGCTCGAAGTACACGATGAACGAGTCGGCGGTGATGCCGATCGCCACGATGAGGCCGGCGACACCGGGCAGCGAGAGTCGGTACCCCTGCAGCCACGAGAGCAGCGTGATGACGCCGTAGGTCACGAGCGCCGCCACGAGCAGCGAGGCGACCGTCACCAGGCCCAGCGCGCGGTACTGGAAGAGCGAGTACACGACGACCAGCAGCAGCCCGAAGACGCCCGCGAGCAGACCCTTCTGGAGCTGCTCGGAGCCGAGCGTCGCGGAGATCTGCTGCTCGCTCTGGACCGTGAAGCTGATCGGCAGCGAACCGAAGTTGAGCTGGTTCGCCAGGGTCGCGGCGGTCTCGCGCGTGAAGGACCCGGAGATCTGCGCCTGGCCGTTGGGGATGACCTCGTTGACCGACGGGGCGGAGATCACCAGCGCGTCGAGCACGACAGCGAACTGGTTGAGCGGCGGGGTCTGGCTCGCCAGGCGCGTCGTGACCTCGGTGAACTTCGGGGTGCCGGCGCCGGTGAACTCCAGGTTGACGACCCACTGGCCGGTGGAGGCACCCGTGGAGGTCGCCCCCATGCCGGACGTCGCGCTCTTGATGTCCTCACCGGGGATCTCGACCGGCCCGAGGATGTACTTGGCCAGACCCTCCTGGTCGCACGCGACGAACGCGGTGTCGGGGTCGCCGGGGGCGCCACCGGTCCGGTTCTCGGGCAGCGTGCAGTCGAGGGCGTCGAACTCCTGCTGCACCTCGGGCGTCACGTAGTACGCGATGTCGCTCGGACCGTCGGGCGACGCCTTGGTCGGCTGGTCCGCCGCCGGGGGCGCCGCGGGGTCCTGGGGCGTCGCCGCCGGGGCCCCCATGACGAGGACCGGACGGAACTCCATCTGCGCGGAGGTGCGGACCAGGTCGAGGGTCTCCTCGTCGGGGCGGCCGGGCAGCGCGACGACGATCTTGTCGCCACCCTGGCTGGTGATCTCCGCCTCGGCGACGCCGGAGGCGTCGACGCGCTGGCGGATGACCGCGATCGCCTGGTTGATCGTCTCGGACGTGACGTCGCCCTGCGCCTCGGGCACGGGCTCGAGGATGACCTGCGTCCCGCCCTCGAGGTCGAGCGCGAGGTTCGGCGTCAGGGACGCGTCGCTCCAGCGGGTGCCGGCGAGGATCGACGCGAACAGCGCGACGACCAGCAGCCCGAGCATGACGAGCGTACGGACCGGCCGTTCACGGCGGCGGGGAGGAGGGGCCAACGGAGTTCTTCTCTCGTGCGCGCACCGCCCGGGAGGACCGGCCGGTGGGGTCGGGGCCCGGGCGTCGTCGCCCGGGCCGGTGGGTCACTTGTCGTCGCGGCGGTCGTCCGGCGTCGTCGGGGGCTCCGGCGGCAGCGAGGACAGGTCGTCGGGGACGTCGACCACGGGCTCGTCCTGGACGGCCGGGGCGTCGGCCTCCGACGGCTCCTCGCCCACGACGGCCTCGGTGCGGCGACCGATCGCGGCGCGCAGCCAGCGGGTCTGCGTGCCGGGCGTGGACTCGAGCGTGACGACGTCACCGTCGATGGCGGTGACGGTCCCGAAGAGCCCGGACGCGGTCATGACCTCGTCCCCCACCTCCAGGTTGTTCCGCAGCTCGGCGGCCTCGCGCTGCTGCTTGCGCGAGCGGCTCGACATGAACCACAGCGCGGCGAACGCGAGCAGCATGATGATGAGGAACGAGTAGTCCATGGGGTGGTGGTTCTCCGCATTCGTGTCAGACGTCCGCCGCAGTCTAGGCGCCGCGGCCCGTCGCTCCAACGTCCCAGGGTCCCCCGACGTTCCCACCCGCCGCCCGAGGGGGCGCCGCGTCCTCAGCCGAAGAGCGTGTCGGAGGCCGCGGGGACCGCGAGACCCAGGTGCTCCCAGGCCGGTGGCAGCGCCACGCGGCCCCGCGGCGTGCGTCCCACCAGGCCCTCGCGCACGAGGAAGGGCTCGGCCACCGTCTCGACGGTCTCGGGCTCCTCGCCGACGGCCACCGCGAGGGTGGTCAGGCCGACGGGGCCGCCGCCGAACCGACGGCACAGCGCGTCGAGCACCGCACGGTCCAGCCGGTCCAGGCCGCGCTCGTCGACCTCGTAGACCGCCAGCGCCGACCGGGCGGCGTCCAGCGACAGGCGCCCGTCCCCGCGCACCTGCGCCCAGTCCCGCACCCGGCGCAGCAGCCGGTTCGCGATGCGCGGCGTGCCGCGCGAGCGCGACGCGATCTCGGACGCCGCCGCGGCGTCGAGCGGCACGCCCAGCAGCCCGGCGGACCGGACGAGCACGCGCTCGAGCTCGTCGTCGGCGTAGAAGTCGAGGTGACCGGTGAACCCGAACCGGTCGCGCAGCGGGGCCGGCAGCAGTCCCGCGCGGGTCGTGGCACCGACGACGGTGAACGGCGGCAGCGACAGCGGGATCGCGCTGGCGCCGGCCCCCTTGCCGACGACCACGTCGACCCGGAAGTCCTCCATGGCCACGTACAGCAGCTCCTCCGCCGGGCGGGCCAGGCGGTGGATCTCGTCGATGAACAGCACCTCCCCCTCGTCGAGGGAGGACAGCACCGCGGCCAGGTCGCCCGCGTGCTGGATGGCCGGCCCGCTCGTGACCCGCAACGAGGCGCCGAGCTCGGCGGCGATGATCATCGCCAGCGTCGTCTTGCCCAGTCCCGGAGGGCCCGACAGCAGCACGTGGTCCGGCGCCCGCCCGCGCGCCATCGCGGCCTCCAGCACCAGCGACAGCTGGTCGCGCACGACGCGCTGACCGACGAACTCCTCCAGGCGACGCGGCCGCAGCGCCGCCTCGGCGGCACGCTCGGGCTCGTCCGCGGCGGGACGCACCACCGAGCCGGCGTCGAACGCGTCGGGCTCCCCCACCTCGATGCGCCCGCCGAGGAGGTCGTCCGGGGCGTCCTCAGGCACGGGCGCTGCCCAGCGAGCGCAGGGCGGCGCGCAGCACGCCGGGCACCTCGTCGGCACCGACGGGGCCGGCGGTCCCGTCGAGCACGGCCGCGACCGCGTCCTGCGCGGCCCGCAGCGGCCAGCCGAGGCCGACGAGGGCCTCGACGACCTGCTCGCGGTGGTCGGCCGACAGCGGGGCCGCCGCGGCACCGGCGGCGGGCGCGGGTGCCCCCAGCCGCTCCCCCAGCTCCAGGACGATGCGCTGGGCACCCTTGCGCCCGATGCCCGGCACCCGCACGAGCGCGGCCAGGTCCTCGTCCGCGACCGCACGGCGCAGCCCGTCCGGGGTGTGCACGGCCAGCATCGCCAGCGCGAGGCGCGGCCCGACGCCCGAGACGGTCTGCACGGTCTCGAACACGTCGCGCTCGTCGTCGTCGGCGAAGCCGAACAGGGTCAGGGAGTCCTCGCGCACCACCAGGGACGTGAACAGCCGCGCCGGCTGCCCGACCCGCAGGCCCGCGAGGGTCGCCGGGGTCGCCTGGACCAGCAGGCCCACACCGCCCACCTCGAGGACGGCCGAGTCCAGCCGTACCGCCAGCACGGTCCCGTGCACCGACGCGATCACCGCGCGCTCCTCCCGTCGTCGACCGGGACACTGTGCCACACCCGGGCGAACACCTGTACGAACGACACGCGCGCCGTCATCCCCGCGTCACCCGCCGTCACCCGCGGCGGCGCGCCGCCTGCTCCGCCTCCGCCCACCGGCGCTGCGCGGGCGTGAGCGCCCCGGGCTCGCGCTGCGGGGCCCCCAGTGCCCCGGCCGGGCGCCAGAGGTGGCAGATCGCCAGCGCGAGGGCGTCCGCGGCGTCCGCGGGCCGCGGCAGGTCGGCCAGGCCGAGCAGCCGGGCGACCATCGTCTGGACCTGGGCCTTCTCGGCGCGGCCCGACCCGGTCACCGCGGCCTTGACCTCGCTGGGCGTGTGCAGGGCGACAGGGATGCGGCGCCGGGCGGCCGCGACCATGGCCAGGCCGGCGACCTGCGCGGTCCCCATCACGGTGCTCACGTTGTGCTGCGCGAACACGCGCTCCACCGCGACGGTGTCCGGCGCGTGCTCCTCGATGCACTCCTCGAGGGCGCGCTCGATGAGCAGCAGCCGCTGGTCGACGTCGAGCGCCGGGTCGGAACGCGCCACCGACACGTGCACGAGGCGGGCGCGCCGGCCCGCCAGCCCGTCGACCACGCCCAGGCCGCAGCGGGTCAGGCCGGGGTCCACTCCGAGCACGCGCACCCGCCCATCGTCGCAGCCGCCGGACGCAGGACGGGCCCCGCCACACCGGTGGCGGGGCCCGTGCACGCGCGACGGCGCGTGCGGTGCGTCACTCGGCGTCGAGCTCGGCCATGACCTCGTCGGACGCGTCGAAGTTGGCGTAGACGTTCTGCACGTCGTCGGAGTCCTCGAGCGCGTCGATCAGGCGCATGATCTTGCGCGCGCCGTCGGCGTCGACCTCGATCTGCGTGGCGGGCCACCAGACGACGTCGGCGGAGTCGTAGTCGATGCCGGCCTCCTGCAGCGCCGTGCGGACCGGCACCAGGTCGGTCGCCTCGCTGAGCACCTCGAACGACTCGCCGAGGTCGGTGACCTCCTCGCCGCCGGCCTCGAGCACGGCCTCCATGACGGCGTCCTCGTCGGTGCCCTCCTTGGGCACGATGACGACGCCCTTGCGGCTGAAGATGTAGGCGACGGAGCCGGGATCGGCCATCTGCCCGCCGTTGCGCGTGAACGCGACCCGGACGTCCGACGCGGCGCGGTTGCGGTTGTCGGTGAGGCACTCGACCAGCACCGCGACGCCGCCGGGGCCGTAGCCCTCGTACGTGATCGACTGGTAGTCGGCGCCGCCGGCCTCCTGGCCGGAGCCGCGCTTGACCGCCCGGTCGATGTTGTCGTTCGGGACGGACGACTTCTTCGCCTTCTGGATGGCGTCGAACAGCGTCGGGTTGCCGGCGGGGTCACCACCGCCCGTGCGGGCGGCCACCTCCACGTTCTTCACGAGCTTGGCGAACAGCTTGCCCCGCTTCGCGTCGATGACGGCCTTCTTGTGCTTGGTGGTGGCCCACTTGGAGTGACCCGACATGGCTCGTTACCCCTTCGTCTGCGCTGGTCCGCCCGCGTCGCTCCCGGCGCAGCGCCCACGTGCGGACGGACCGGGGATCCGCGACGTCACAGGCTGTCGCGGACGATCTGCACGAACAGTCGGTGCACCCGCGGGTCCCCGGTCACCTCGGGGTGGAACGAGGTCACGAGCAGCGGGCCCTGGCGCACCGCGACGATCCTACCGGCGGCGGGCCCCTCCGCGACGCGTCCCACGACGGTCGCGGCGGGTCCCACCTCCTCGACCCAGGGCGCCCGGATGAACACGGCGTGCACCGGGTCGTGCTCGCTGCCCGCCACGCCGTCGAGGACGAGGTCCGTCTCGAAGGAGTCGACCTGCCTGCCGAACGCGTTGCGACGCACCGTGATGTCGACGCCGCCGAGCGTCCGCTGGCCAGCGATGCCCCCGATGATCCGGTCGGCGAGCAGGATCATGCCGGCGCACGACCCGTAGGCGGGCATGCCGCCCGCCAGCCGATCGCGCACGGGGCCGTCGAGCTCGAACGCCCGCAGCAGCTTGTCGATCGTGGTCGACTCGCCCCCGGGCAGCACGAGCGCGTCCACGGCGTCGAGCTCGCTGCGGCGGCGGACCGCGACCGCCCCGACGCCGAGGGAGCCGAGCACCGCCAGGTGCTCGCGGACGTCGCCCTGCAGGGCGAGCACGCCGATGGTGGGGGTCACGGTCGCCGATCCTAGGCGTCCTCGACCGCGACCGGCCCGACCGGGGCGAGCGACCGGCCGGCCGGGCCCGCGCAGGCCGCGACCTCGTCGGCCAGCCGCTCCAGCCCGAGCAGCAGCTGGTCGCGCGGTGCCGCGAGCGAGACCCGCACCATCCCCGCGGCCGCGGTCCCGAAGGTCGACCCGGGCGCCACCGCGACGTGCCGGCGCGCCAGCAGGCGCCGGGCGAAGCCGTCGGTGTCGGCGGTGCCGACGTCGACCATGAGGTAGAACGCGCCGTCGGGCACGACGTGCCGCACCCCGCGGCGCGCCAGGAGCGCGCACGCGGCGTCCCGCCGCTGCCGGTAGGACGCCACGGCGGCGACGACGCCGTCCTGCGGCCCGGTGAGGGCCGCCAGCGCCGCCACCTGCCCCGGCGTCGACGGGCACGCGACGGTGGCCTCCGCCAGGTGCCCGAGCGCCTCGACGACGTCGGGTGCGGGGACGACCACCCAGCCCGTGCGCCAGCCCGTCAGCGCGTAGGTCTTGGAGACGCTGAAGAACCCGAGGACCCGTCCGTCCGTGTCGTACGCGAGCGGGCTGACGTGCGGGCGGTCGAAGGTGATGGCCTCGTAGCACTCGTCCGACAGCAGCCACAGGTCGTGGCGCCGCGCGACCTCGACCAGCCCCGCGACGACGTCCGGCGGGTACACCGCGCCCGTGGGGTTGTTGGGCGAGCACACGACGAGCGCGCGGGTGCGCGGTGTCACCCGCGACGCCACCTCGGCGGGGTCCGGCACGAAGCCGGCGGCCGCGTGCGCCGGGTAGGTCCGGACGGCGGCGCCGGCCGCGACGGCCGCCATCTCCCAGTTCGGGAAGGTGGGGTCGGGCAGCAGCACCTCGTCCCCCGGGCCGAGCAGCGTGGCCATGGCCATCGCCAGCCCGTGCATCGCACCGTGGGTCACCACGACCTCGTCGGGCGACGTGGGACGCCCGAGCGTGCGCGACACGCGCTCGGCCGCGGCGGCGCGCAGCACGCCGAGACCCGTGCTCGAGGTGTAGCCGGTGCGCCCGGCCCGCGCGGCCGCGCCGACCGCCGCCACGACGTGCTCCCCGGGGGGCGCGTCGGGCTCGCCGATCTCGAGGTGGACGGCGCGCGGGTCGCCCAGCGCGAGGTCCATGAGGGTGCGGATGCCCGACCGCGGGATCCGGGCGACGGACGAGGAGGCGGCGGCACGAGGCATGCGCCGGACGCTAGCCCGGTGACGTGACCGGCAGGTTACCGACCGGTACGCATGGCGCGGAGGTCCACCCGTGCCACGTCACTCCTCGACGAGCCCGAGGTGGCGCGTGGTGCCGTCCCAGACGAGGACCGCCCGCACGAGGTCGGCCAGCCCGGCCGGGAACACCTCGATGGTGACGCGCTCCAGCTCGTCGAGGTCCCACCACCGCAGCTCGTCGATGACGTCCAGCTCGACCGCCGTCCAGCCCTCGCGCGTCAGGGCGAGGTCGGCCGCCCGCACGCGCGCGAGGTACAGGTCCTCGTCCTGCCGGCACGTGCGGGCGGCGAAGTCGAACAGCGCGGAGCGCGTGTAGACCGGGCCCACCAGCTCGTCCGTCGCCAGCACGATGCCCGTCTCCTCACGGACCTCCCGCACCGCGGCCTGCCGGGACGTCTCCCCGGCGTCGATGCCGCCGCCCACCGTGAACCACCACGACCGCTCCGGCAGGTCGACGTCGTGGCCGCGGACGAGCAGCACGCGATCACGCTCGTCGAGCAGGATGACGCGGGCGGCGCGCCGGTGCAGCAGGCCGTCCGGGCCGGGCACCCAGTCGCTCCCGAAGACGGCGGCCGACGCGCCGCCCGCCGCAGCGCCGTGCGGGTCGGCCGTGCTCACCAACCCCGCTCGGCCAGCCGGTGCGGCACCGGCACGTCGTCCACGTTGATGCCGACCATGGCGTCACCCAGGCCGCGGGACACCTTGGCGATCACGTCGGGGTCGTCGTGGAACGTGGTGGCCTTGACGATGGCCGCGGCCCGCTCGGCGGGGTTGCCGGACTTGAAGATGCCCGAGCCGACGAACACGCCCTCGGCTCCGAGCTGCATCATCATGGCCGCGTCCGCCGGCGTGGCGATGCCGCCGGCGGTGAACAGCACGACGGGCAGCTTGCCGGCCGTCGCCACCTCCTTGACCAGGTCGTACGGCGCCTGCAGCTCCTTGGCCGCGAGGTAGAGCTCGTCCTCGGGCAGGGACGTCAGCCGGCGGATCTCGTCGCGCAACGTACGCATGTGCGTCGTCGCGTTGGACACGTCGCCGGTCCCGGCCTCGCCCTTGGAGCGGATCATCGCCGCGCCCTCGGTGATGCGCCGCAGCGCCTCGCCCAGGTTCGTCGCGCCGCAGACGAACGGGACGGTGAACGCCCACTTGTCGATGTGGTGCGCGTAGTCGGCGGGCGTCAGCACCTCCGACTCGTCGACGTAGTCGACACCGAGCGACTGCAGCACCTGCGCCTCGACGAAGTGCCCGATGCGGGCCTTGGCCATCACCGGGATGGAGACCGTGGAGATGATGCCGTCGATGAGGTCGGGGTCGCTCATGCGTGCGACGCCGCCCTGGGCGCGGATGTCGGCGGGGACCCGCTCGAGCGCCATGACGGCGACGGCGCCCGCGTCCTCGGCGATCTTGGCCTGCTCCGGGGTGACGACGTCCATGATGACGCCGCCCTTGAGCATCTCGGCCATGCCGCGCTTCACGCGCGCGGTGCCGACCTCGCCGGCGGCGGGCTGGGAGTTCTCGGTCACGTCAGACCTCTTCGATCGGTGGTGGCGGGAGGCCGCCTGCCGCGGTGCCCCGGCGGCACGGCGCGACGCCGGACGCCGGCCGCCGTGGTCGGGGACACATCCATCCTAGGCAGGACGACCCCGACGGTGGTCGGACGCCCGGCACGCGGACAGCGTGCGTCAGGCGTCGGCCGCGCCGGCCTCCGGAGGTGCCGCCCGCGCGTTCTCGCCGGGGCGCGCCAGACCCAGGGGCCACGCGTCGTCGAGCTCCAGGGTGCGCGGCTCGGGCGCGTGCCCGGCCAGCCGCAGCAGCCGCACCGAGGCGCTGCGCCGCACGCGCTGCGTCTGGGCGACGGCCTCGTTGTGGAACCGACGGGCCAGCTGCACGCGGTACCAGGCGGCAGCCAGGTCGCCCAGCAGCCGGGCGCCGAGCGGGTCGGTGGCCAGCGCGGCCACCTCGTCGGCGTCGTCGAGGATCTCGCGCAGCGCCGCCGTCAGCTCGCTCTCCGCCCGGGAGCGGTCCACCGGCTCGTCCGGCGCACCCGGGGCACCGAGCACCTCGTGCACGTCGGGCGGCAGCAGCCCCGCCGGCACGTCGCCCGCCCCGGCGGCGGTCAGCGACTCCCACACGGACTCGCCCAGCACGAGCGAGCTCGCGGGGTCCAGCAGGCCGCTGGTGGCCAGCTCCGCCGCCACCGTCGCACGCCGGACGAGCTGCGCGTCGACCACCGCGCGCGACGCCGCCACCTTGCGGTGCAGGCGGTCCAGCCGGCTGGCGCGCACCCACACCAGCCACAGCACCAGCAGCACGACGCCGACGACCACGAGGACGACCGTGCCGTCCAGCCGGCCCGTCACGTGCGGTTCCGCCGCATCTCGAGCAGGCGGGCGCCGCGCAGCGACGACGGGTCCTCACCCACGGGCGCGTCGCGGCCGGCGACCGCCATCTCGTAGACGGCGAGCACCTGGTCGGTCACCGCCGACCAGTCGTAGCGGCCCACCACCCGCGACGCGTGCGCGCTGATCCGCTCGCGCAGGGCTGCGTCGCCGAGCACCCGCACGAGCGTGGCACCGAGGTCCGCCGGGTCGCCGGTACGGAACAGCACGCCGGCCTCCCCGTCGTCGAGCACGCGCGCGAACGCCCCCAGGTCGCTGGCGACGACCGTCGTCCCGGCCGCCATCGCCTCGACCAGGACGATGCCGAAGCTCTCGCCACCGGTCTGCGGCGCGCAGTAGACGTCGACCGACGACAGCAGCCGCGCCTTGTCCTCCTCGCTGACGCCACCGAGGAACTCGACCGCGCCGGCCCGGTCCCCCAGCAGCTCGCGCGCCTGCTCCTGACCCGTGTCACCGCTCCCGGCGACGAGGAACCGCGCACCGGGGTAGGTGTCGAGCACGGTCCCGACGGCGCGCAGCAGCACGGCGAGGCCCTTGCGCGGCTCGTCGAGGCGCCCGAGGAACGCCACGGTCGGCGCCTGCGGCGTCCCGGTCCACCGCGGGTCCGTGCCGGCGTTCGCGAAGGTGTCGACCCACACCCCGTTGGGGATCACCACCGCGTCACCGCCGAGGTGCTCGACGAGGGTGCGGCGCGCGTCCTCCGAGACGGCGATCCGCAGGGAGATCTTCTCCAGCGACTGACGGACGAGCGGGTACGCCATCTGCAGGGAGCGGGACCGCACGATGGACGTGTGGAACGTCGCGACCACCGGGCCGTCCGCGATCCACAGGGCGAGCATGCCGAGACTCGGCGTGACGGGCTCGTGCAGGTGGAGCACGTCGAACTCACCGGCGGCCAGCCAGCGCCGCACGCGGCCGGCCGTCACGGGGCCGAACGTCAGCCGCGCGACGGAGCCGTTGTAGTGCACCGGGACCGCGCGACCGGCCGCGACCAGGTACGGCGGCACCGGGGTGTCGTCGGCCGCGGGTGCCAGCACCGACACCTCGTGGCCGCGCCCGATGAGCGACTCGGCCAGGTCCCGGACGTGGAACTGCACGCCCCCGGGCACGTCGAAGGAGTAGGGGCAGACGATCCCCACGCGCAGGGGGCGGGTGCCGGTCACGTGGCGCCCTCCGGCCCGAGTGCGTCGTCGCCCGCGGCCGGCTCCTCCGCGGCACGGCGGGCCGCGTCGCGGGCCGGGTCGAGGTCCGCGACGAACACGCGCTGCAGCATGTGCCAGTCCTGGGGGTGGGCGTGGATCTGCTCGGCCAGCACGTCCACCCAGGCCTGCGTGAGGGCCTGGACCCGGTCGGTGCGAGGGAGGTCGGCCGGCACCTCGACGAGCGGGCTGAACCGGACCACGATCCCCCACGGCCCACCCGCGGCGCGCCGACGTGCGCGTCGCAGCCGCTCGTAGGAGATGGACGCGGCGACCAGCGGGGCGCCGGTGGTGACCGCCAGCGCGGCCGGACCGGCCGCCACCCGCGCACGCTCCCCGAACAGGTCGACCTCGAGGCCCCTGGCCGTCAGGTCGCGGTCCGCGAGCAGCGGCAGGAGCCCGGGGCCGGTGCGCGCGACACGCACGAGCTGCCGGAACACGTCGCCACCACCGGTCAGCGGGATGATCCGCAGGCCGATGCTCTCGCGGAAGGCCAGGAACTCCTGGAAGAGCTCCTCGGGCTTCAGTCGCTCCGCCACGGTCGTGACCGGCGCGACGTGGGCGGTGGCCCAGGCGCCGGCGAGGTCCCAGTTGCCCGTGTGCCCGAGGGCGACGACCACCTGCCGCCCCTCGTCGAGGTGCGGCCGGAGGTGCTCGAGGCCCTCGACCCGGACGCGCGCGGCGAGCTGGTCCGTGCTCAGCGCGCGCAGGGTGAACGCCTCGCCGAAGTAGCGCATGTACGACCGCATGCCCGCGCGCGAGAGGCGGCGCAGGGCGCGCGCGTCCAGCTCGGGGCGGACCCGGGCGAGGTTCGCCTCGAGGCGCCGCACGCCGGACCCGCGGCGCGCCCACGCGACGTCCGCCCCGAGCGTGCTCAGCCCCCGCACGACGGCGCCGGG
>Ga0233375_1000805_pt1 | contig 15527 bp, 11 predicted proteins | sample ElkDunMinimDraft_10_FD_191539 | JGI IMG/M metagenome (GOLD analysis project Ga0233375, IMG submission 191539) | Fecal eukaryotic communites from dung pellets of Tule Elk in California, USA - Elk Dung E16 | ecosystem: Host-associated > Mammals > Digestive system > Large intestine > Fecal | place... | reverse complement strand
CCGTGGGTCGGTGGCCCGACCGGGGGTCCACCCTGGCCGCGGGTGGACGGATCACGTACCGTGAGCGGACCTGAAGCCGGGGCTGCAGGAACGCGACGATGTGTGAATCTATGACTTCACATGGGGCGGTGGGTTTCGACGGTGTGAACTTCCCGCTTCACGTGTAACGGACAATGAGGAGGACCGCCGTGAGTGCCGCGCCGGACGCCGGGAGCCTGCTGGCGTCCTTCGACGCCGAGCAGCTCGGTGCGCGCCTGCGCGAGCTGCGCGAGGACCGCGGGCTCACGCTGCGGGAGGTCGGCGGCCGCCTCGGGATCTCGGCCAGCGCCGTCTCCCAGATCGAGCGCGGGGTGCTGCGGCCGTCGGTCAACCGGCTGTTCGAGCTCGTCACGGCGGTCGACGCGACGCTCGTCGACGTCTTCGGCGGCACGTCGGGCACCCCCGACGTCGAGCTGTCGACGCCCGTGCCCGACGGCTACGTCGTGCGGCGAGCGGTCGAGGTGGAGTCCGTCACCCTCGAGGGCGGCGTCGTGTACCGGCGCCTGTCACCCGGCGTCTCGCACGACGTGGACTTCTTCGAGTCCACCTACCCGCCGCACACCGTCGCGGGGCGTCAGCACGAGCTCGTCACGCACGTCGGGTACGAGATCGGGACCGTCGTGCGTGGTGAGCTGACGATCGACTTCGCCGACGAGCGCGTCGTCCTGCGCGCCGGCGACACCATCTCCTACGCGTGCACCACGCCCCACCGCCTGAGCAACCGGTCGGACGAGACCACGGTCGCCACGTGGCTCATCGTGCACCCGGGCGCGTCGGGCTGACCCCGCCGGTGGGGCCGGGCGTGGCCGGTCAGGACCGGGCGTCGAGGCGGGCCGCGACGTCGGACGGGAAGCCACCCGTCGCCAGCGGGCCCCAGCGCTCCGGGGTCACCCGGATCAGGCTCTTGCCCTGCAGCCGCATCGCGGCCCGGTACTCGTCCCAGTCGGGGTGCTCGCCCGCGATGCAGCGGAAGTAGTCGACCAGCGCGTCCTCGGCCTGCGGCATGTGCAGCACCTCCGCCTGCCCGTCGACCTGCACCCAGGGGCCGTCCCACTCGTCCGACAGCACGCACACGCTGACGCGGGGGTCGCGCTCGGCGTTGCGGGTCTTGGCCCGGTCCGGGTACGTGGAGATGACGATGCGGCCCGCCTCGTCGACCCCGCCGCTCACCGGCGACACCTGCGGGCGTCCGTCCGCGCGCGTGGTGACGAGGATCAGGTGGTGCCGCGGGCGTGCGAACTCCAGGAGCCCGGCCAGGTCGACGGTCGTCGTCGTCGCGATGCTGCGTGCCATGCGTCGACCCTACGGCCGCGTCCCGTTCGACCGCGTGACCGGCAGGCCGTGGTGGGGCGGCCGGTCAGGGCGAGCACCCGCGCCCGCGGCCGTCAGCGCACGGTGATCACCCGGGTGCAGCCCTGGCCCGCGGGTATCTGACGGGACGTCCCGGCCGCCCTTGTCGTGTCGGGCGCCGCCGGTGCCGACGCAGGTCTGCGTATCGCAGTGGGGGTCATCGAGATGTCTGCACGTCATGTCATCGTCCATCGGACGGACGCAGGGAGGTCGGTCGTCGAGGCCGACGGGGTCGCCGTCGTCGGCGTGCTCGACCACGGCTACGTGGTCGACGCCGACGAGCGTCAGCTCGCGCGGCTCGAGCGGGAGGGGTGGCGCGTGAAGGCGGTGCGCGACCCGCACACCATCCGGCTGTTCTCGTACGAGATCGACACCTCCGGCGGCCAGCTCCCGCCGGCACCGCCGGGCTTCACGTCGGTCGAGGACGCCGGAACCGTCAACCACCTGGTCCAGCTCGTCGGGCCCGTGCAGGAGTCGTGGCTGGCGACGCTCGCCGAGCAGGGCCTGCAGGTGGTCGAGGCCGTCGGCCCGCACGCCTACTACGTGCGTGGCGACGCGGCGACGGTGGCCGCCGCGGCGGCGCTCCCGTTCGTCGAGTGGACCGGTCCGTTCGCCCCGGCCTGGAAGGTCAACCCCGACCTGCTCGGCGGGGACCCGGACGTGGGCGAGGACCGCGGTCTGGGCCCCGTCAAGTCCGTCGACATCGGGGTGCTCGCGGACGGTGACGTCGACGACGTCGCGGCGCTCGTCATCACCTCGGGGGGCGCCGTGCTGGAGGTCGGGCCACAGTCGCCCGACGCCTTCCGCAGCATCAGCGCGACGCTGCCCACCAAGGCGCTGCCCACGCTCGCCGCGCACGACGACGTGCGGTGGATCGACGCCGTGCACACGCCCGTCCTGGAGGACGAGCGCAGCTCGCAGATCGTCATGGAGGACCTCGACGCCACGGCCCCGCCGACGACGCTGCCCAACACGGGCTACGGCGCCAACCTCGCCGCGCTCGGGGTCGACGGCACCGGCGTCACGATCGCGGTGTGCGACACCGGCATCGACACCAACGACCCGGCCACCGTCCACCCCGATCTCGCCGGTCGGCTCGCGTTCGTGGTCGACTCCGCCGGAGCGGCGGTCGTCGGTGCGGACACCGACGGGCACGGGACGCACGTCGCCGGCATCGCCGCGGGGGACGGCGGCTCGGGCGCGGCGGACCCCCAGGGGTTCCTGCTGGGGCAGGGCGTGGCGCCGGGTGCCACCGTCGGGCTCGTCGAGCTCGGCGGCACGGTCGCGGCGCGCGTGCAGCAGTCGGCGCTGCAGGGCGGCGACGTCATGAACAACTCGTGGGCGATGAACGGCCCCGTGTACTCCGCGGACGACCGCACGGTGGACCTCGGGGTCCGCGACGCCGACGCGACGGCGACCGACCAGACGCCCCTCGTCGTGGTGTTCTCGACCGGCAACAGCGGCCCGAACCCCGGCACGGTCACCAAGAGCACGAAGAACGCGATCCTCGTGGGCAACTCGCTCAACGCCCGTCCCGCGGAGATGACGGCCCCCGACGACATCCGGGGCCTCGCCGGGACGTCCTCGCGCGGCCCCGCGGCCGACGGCCGACTGCTGCCGACGGTCGTCGCACCGGGGACCGACATCATCTCCACCTACAGCCCCGTCGGCTTCCGCAGCGGGCCGTACACGGACACGGGCGGCACCCTGCACGCGGTGCACGCGCCGATGTCGGGCACGTCCATGGCGGCACCCCACGTCGCGGGCAGCGCCGCGCTGCTCATCGACTGGTGGCGCCAGACGCGCATCGGCAAGACCCCGAGCCCCGCGCTGGTCAAGGCGCTGATGGTCTCGAGCGCCGAGCCGGTCGCCGGGGGGACGGACGGCGCCGGCGGCACCACCGCGGCCGGGCCCAACAACGACGTGGGGTGGGGGCGCGTCTCGATCGAGAACGCGCTGCTGCAGTCACCCGCCTCCGACCGTGGGCCGAAGATCTTCGTCGACCAGCGGCAGGCCTTCACGGCGACGGGCCAGGAGTACACGATCCGCGTGGCGCCCGCCGTCGCGGGGCTCCCGCTGCGGGTCACGCTGACGTGGTCCGACGCCGCGGGGGCCGTGGGCGCGAGCCCCGCCCTCGTCAACGACCTCGACCTCGAGATCCGGCACGTCGACTCCGGGCAGGTGTTCCGCGGCAACGTGTTCACGGGCGCCTTCTCCACGACGGGCGGCTCGGCGGACGACCTCAACACCACCGAGGGAGCGGTCGTCCAGAACCCGACGGGCGTCTACGAGGTCACCGTCGTCGCGGCGAACCTCGCGGCCTCGGCCCGCACGGACGTCGCGGGGCCCTGGCAGGACTTCGCCCTGGTCATCGACAACGCCGAGGTCCCCGCGGCCGACCCGGTGAAGGTGGTGGCGGTGATCGACCGCTCGGGCTCCATGGAGACCTTCGGCTACGTCGACATCACCCGCCAGACGTCCCGGCAGTTCATCGACCTGCTGGGCGTCGACGACTCCGTCGGCGTCGTCAGCTTCGGCGACTCGGGTGACGAGGAGTACCCGGGCACCGGGGCACCCCAGGCGATCGTCGACCAGTCGACGCGCGACGCGGCCGCTGCGGCGGTCGACGCCATCGGGTTCGGCGGGTGCACGTTCATGGGTGCGGGCATCGAGACGGCGGGGAGCATGCTCGCGGCCGGGACGCGGCGGGCCATGGTGCTGCTGTCCGACGGCTACGACAACAAGGGGTGCGACCCGTCGAACCCGGCCAAGCCCTCGGCGGTCGACGCCGCGGTCGCGCTGCCGTCGGGCCTGCCGATCTACACGTGCGCGATGGGGCCGGCGTCGGACCAGACGCTGCTGGCGCAGCTCGCGGACGACACCGACGGCCGGTACTACTACATGCCGACGATCGACGACCTCTTCGAGATCTACAACTACATCCGGGGCGAGGTGACCGGCGACGGCGTCATCGTCAACGAGTCGTCGACCGCGTCGGTGTCGCAGGTGACGGGCTGGGTCGACGGGTGCGCCGAGTCGGTGGTGTTCACGGTCGCCTGGCACGACACGTCGCTGCGGTTCGTGCCCCGTGAGCCGCGGGGTGACGGCCAGATCGCCGTGCGGCTGCGCTCGCCCGGCGGGCGGTGGCTGCCCAGGTCGGCGACCGAGGTCCTGCGCAACGCGGGCGACGGCTACGTGAGCTTCACGATCCAGGACCCGGAGCCGGGCCTGTGGACCGTCGAGGTCGCCACGGACCGCCGTCGGCACACGCCGTACACCGTCGGCGGGTTCGTCCGCTCGCCCCTGGGCCTGCGGCTCGACGTCCCGACCCGGCTGGTCGCCGGCGACGCCATCGGCCTGATGACGACCGTCGCGGACCGCCTCGGCGGGCTGGACGGCGTCAAGGTCGCGGCGACCGTCGCGGCGCCGGTGGCGGCCACCCGCGACCTCGTCGACCGGTACCGGGACCGCCTCTCCCAGGTGCGCCTGCCCGAGAAGTTCCTCGCCGACGGTGAGCCGGACACGGCCCGCGCCCACCTCGCCCAGCTCGTGCTGCTGCGCGGTGAGCTGAAGGCCGCCGACGGTCAGGACATCCTCGCGCCGCGCGTCGACCGGTTCACGCTCGGTGCGCGGAAGCTCCAGCCCGGCCGTCCGCCGCGGCCCGGCAGCACGAGCGTCGGTGTCGGCACGACCGTGGGTGGTCGGCGGACGCACGGCGTCGTGGCCCCCGGGCACGGCACCTTCGTCGACCCGCGGCCCGGGCAGCGCACGGCGGCGCCCGGCGTCCTCACCGGCAGCTACGCCCGCACCGCGGTGCCCGGCAGCTACTCGGTGGCCGTGACCGCCTCGGGCTTCAGCCCGGTCTGCGGCACGCGGTTCGTCCGCAAGAGCCTGGCGAGCGTCGCCGTGCTCGACGGGTAGGGCTCGCGGTCCGACGACGGCACCCATCGGCACGGTGGGTGCCGTCGTCGCGCGGGCGGGTCCGGGGAGGTGGACCGTCGGCCACGCTTGCCGGGTCGGCCGGGGTACGGGACCGTGGCCGCCGTGGACGCGCGCGATGACCTCGAGCTGGTCGTGGACCGGCTGACGGCGGCGGTGCCGCGTGGGCGGCGCGCGCTCGTGGCCGTCGACGGGGTCGGCGCGAGCGGCAAGACGACGTTCACGGCCCGCCTGGCCGCCGCCGTCCGCGGACGTCCCGTCGTGGTCCTGCACGCCGACGACTTCTTCCACCCGTCGGCCGTCCGGCACGCGCGCGGCCGGTGGTCACCGGAGGGCTTCTGGCAGGACGCGTACGACTACCGCTCGCTCGTCGCCCTGGCCCTGGCGCCGCTGCACCCCGACGGCGACGGGTGGTACAGCCCGGCGTCGTTCGACCGGGTGGCGGACCGCGTCGCGCCGGCGGCGGTGGTCCGGGCGCCCGACGACGCGCTCGTGCTGGTCGAGGGCACGTTCCTGCACCGCGACGAGCTGCGGGAGCACTGGGACTGGTCGGTGTACCTGCACGTGCCCATCGAGGTGGCGGCCCGGCGGATGGTCGCGCGCGACGCCATCGACCCGGACCCTGAGCACGGGCCGCTGGCCCGGTACGCGGGCGCCCAGCGGCGCTACTTCGCGGCGGCCGAGCCGTGGCGGCGTGCCTCGCTCGTGGTCGACACGACGCAGGCGCCCCGGGTCGTGGCTGCGGCCGAGGTACCGACGTCCCTGGGTGACGCGCTGTCGGTCCCGGAGCGTGAGACGGGCCGTGGACGAGACCGGGCGCAGGCACCGACAGACGTGCGGTGACACGTCTGGGCCCGGTCTCGCGGTGGCCTGCTCCCGCGATGTGGGACGTGAGGTGGCTACACCTCGCCCGGGAGCGCCTTGCGCACGACGAGCCGCGTCCACGAGCCGAGGTACAGCCGGTCACCGTCCTGCAGCTCGTGCCGCTGGCCCGGGCGGATCGGGTCGTCCGGCAGGGGCTCGCCGACGCGCGCGACGAACGTGCCGTTCGACGACTGCAAATCCTCGACCCACCAGCGGTGACCGTCGGTGTTGAGCTGGCAGTGCCTGCGGGACACGCCGCTGTCCGCACCCGCGTCGACCTGCGGCCGGATGTTGCGGGACGCCGACGGCCGCCCGACCAGGACGCTGCGCTCCCGCAGCGGGATGAGCACCGGCAGGCCGACGGACGGCATCGGGTCCTCCGCCTGCTGCGCGGCGTACCAGTCCGGGTCGACCCACAGCTCCGCGACCCACGCGTCGTCGCCCGGCGGCGGGGGAGTGACGGGAGCGGCCGGGTCGGCCGACGGTGCGGACGACGCCGCGGGGGGAGCCACGACCGCGGGCGGCGGCTCGAGGGGGTCCGGCGCCGGTCCACCCGTCCCGGACGGGTCTGCCGCCGCACCGGCGGGGGGTGCGGTGACGGCCGGCACCGCGCCCGTCGCGCCCAGGTCGAGCGACGACGGCGCGTGCGCGACCGGCGTCGCGCCCGTCGTGAAGTCGTAGCCGCAGTTCTCGCAGAACAGCGCACCCGACGCCGCGGGCGAGCCGCAGTGCGGGCACGTGCTCGGTGACGGCACCGCAGCCGACCCGGCCGACGCAGCCGAGCCGCCGGCGGACGCCGACCCACCGAGCGACCCGCCGCCCGACCCGCCGATCGGCGCGCCGCAGACGTCGCAGTAGTCGGTCGACTCGCTGGTGTGCCCGTCGGGGCAGGTGACGCTCATCGCCGCACCCGCGAGGTCTTCGTCGAGGCCGTGTCGAGGGCCATCTCGTCCAGGCGGGACGCGCCGCGCTTGAGCCGCACCGTGCCGTGCTCCTCGTCCTCGATCTCCACGACGCGACGCAGCTTCGACGTCGCCTCCTCGTTGCCGGTCTCGGCGGCCAGCTGCACCGCCCTGCCCAGCTTGACGGTCGCGGTCGCCTCGTCGCCCGCGGCCTTCGCCGCCAGGCCCTCCTGGATCGCGGACGCCAGCTCGGCCTGACCCGTGTAGTGCGCGACCTCGGGGCTGATGCGCGCGGTGAGCGACGCGTCGTCGGACCACGCGGCCTTCACCAGGCCGGACGCGACGACCTCGTCCGCGACGGCCACCTGCACCCGCGCGGCGAGCTGCTCGGCGCCCACGTTCTTCGAGGGCACGCGCACCGCGACGTGGTAGTCGCGCGACTCGTCGGCCCACGCACCCGTCGGGTACCCGCCGATCAGCGGCGTCACCTGGGTGCGTCGGGACGTGAGGTCCTCGACCGTCGGGGCGACCTGCCGGACGAACAGCACCTGCCCGCCCTGCGGCGTCCACACCCGCAGCTGCGCGTCGGCCACGCCCCGGGACATCGAGGTGGCCAGCAGCGCCTTGAAGTCGGCCGCGATGTCCTCCGGGTCGGCGATCAGCTCGACCGTGCCGAGCAGCGCGGTCGCGATCTCGCGGAGCTCGTCGACCTGCCAGCGTTCCCCGACGCCGCGCGCGTCGCACTGGAACCGGCCCGTGACGGCGCGGATCGTCGACGTCAGCTGGGCGCGCGGCTCGGACTCGTTCTTGCCGTCGGTCAGCAGGATCGCGTGCCGCTGCGTCGCGGCGGGCTGGGTGGCGAAGATCTGGTCGGCCAGGCGCAGCCACGTGCTCATCGCGGTCCCGCCCTGGGCGCCCAGGCGCGCGATCGCCCGCTTGGCCTCCTCGCGCGCCGCGGGCTCCATCTGCACGATCGCCACCGGGGCGTTCGGGTAGGGGAAGACGCGCTGCGCGACGTGGCTGCCGGACACGATCGCGAACCACGTCCCGTCGGGGATGTGGTCCACCGCGACCTGCGCGGCGTCCTTCGCGGCCCGCAGCATGGCGCCGGTCATGGACCCCGACGTGTCGACCATGATGATCTCGGCGACGCCGCCGCCGGTCGTCGACGCCGCGCCCACGCCCTCGGCGCTGACGGTGACGATCGCGTGGACGTCGGTCCCGCCGTCGGGCAGGAACTCGTTCTGGAAGACCTCGGCACGGAACGTGGCCACGCTTGCTCCTCGGCGGTGCGGTGCTGGGGGTGTCGGACGGCGGGGGGACGGGGTCGTCTGGCAGGGCTGACGGTCAGGGCGCCGGCGGGTCCGGCTCTTCCGGGAGGCTACCGGGCGAGCGTCGTCGCACGGTGGGGGTGGTGCCCGGGTCCTCGGCGTGCGTGTCGGGCACCGGCTCGGCCGCCGCGACGGCGGGCCACGTGACCCGCGCGAGCGCGACGGTCACGTTGTCGTGCCCGCCCGCCGCCTTGGCCCACGCGACGAGGTCCCGCGACAGCGCCGCGGGGTCCGCGCCGACGCGCCCGACCGCGTCGCGCAGCAGGTCGGCGACGACCTCCGGTGCGGACGCGTAGTTCCACAGGCCGTCGGAGCACGCGAGCACCCAGCCGGGGCCGTCGGGCCGGGTCGCGACGGTGCGCGCGGTGGTGTCCTCCGCGTCGGCACCCAGCCACCGCGTGATGGCGTGGGCGTCCGGGGAGCGTTCGGCCGCCGCGCGCGGCATGCCCCCGGCCATGAGCTCGGCGGCGACCGAGTCGTCCTCGGTGAGCTGCTCCGGGGTTCCCGCGTCGGGCAGCCAGTACACGCGCGAGTCGCCCAACCAGGCGGCGGCGAGCAGCTCGCGCCCGACGACCGCGGCGACGAACGTGCACGACGGCGGGTCCTGCCGCGCGGTCGCGTCGTCGACCGCGTCGCGTGCGGCGTCGTCGGCGCGGTGGCCGGCCTCCACCAGCAGGCGTGACCAGCCCCCCGCGTCGCCCCGCGTGACGTCCGCGGCACCGGCGACGAGCACGTCGCGTGCGGCCGTGGCGGCGGCCTGGCTCGCGACGTCGGAGTCGGGTGCCGAGGACACGCCGTCGCACACGACGAGCACCGTCACGTCGCCCACGACACCGAGCGCCATGGCGTCCTCGTTGCGACGGCGCCGCACGCCGACGTCGGTGACGCCCGCGACGTGCGGCGCGGGCTGCTCCTCGACGTGGTCGCGCGCGACGGCTGCGCGGGCGCCGCACTGCTCGCAGTAGCCGTCGGCCGCGATCCCGCCGCCGCACGCGCACGTCGCGGGCGGCGGCGTGGGGTCCGTGCCGGCGTCCGGGCCCGGCTGCGGCACGACCGCCTCGACGGTCGACGCCTCCGGCGCGGCCGCCTCGGGCGTCGGGCCACCGAGCGCCGCCCCGCACGACTCGCAGAACCGTGCCCCGGCACCGGCGGTCTCACCGCAGGACGGGCAGACCACGACCGTCCCGCTCACCACGCCGTCCACCGCCGCACCTCGTTGGCGCGGTCGACGAGCGCGACGCGGGTCGCACGGTCCTCGGTGAGCGCGGCCTGCTCGCGGTACGCCGCCTCGAGCGCGTCCGTGAGCCCCACCCGCGTGGCCGGGACCCCGTCGAGCAGCACCCCCGGGGCGGCGGTGCCCGTGTCCACGGCGCCGAGCGCGCTGCTCAGGACGTCGACCCGCAGACCCGCGCGGTCCGCCGGGTCGAGCGTCACCGTCCGCACCGAGTCGAGCGCGGCGGCCAGCGACGTCAGGTCGTGGCGGGAGCGGGCCAGCACCCGGGCACGCATGAGCCGCGCCTCGGGGTAGGAGCTGCGCGTGGGCGTGACGAGGTCCAGCGCCGCGAGGGCGTCGTCGACGTGCAGCGACGCCAGCCGCAGGCGGGCGAGACCGAACGCGGCGGGGGCCGTGTAGTTGGCGTCGGCGTAGGCGCACGTCGCGTACAGCTGCTCGGCGATGCCCGGCTCGTCGGACAGCTCGCAGGCCACCGCGAGCGCCAGCTTGGGCGCCAGCTCGCCCGGGACCTGCCCGTAGACCGCGTTGAAGGACGCGCGCGCGGCCACGACGTCACCGGCGGCGAGCTGCGCGAGCCCCTGCGTCCACACGGCACGCCACTCCCACGGATCCTCCTGGAGGATCGCCTCGACAGCCGACGCGACGACCTCGGGCCGGCCCGCCTCGATCGCGGTCGTGGCCCGCAGCAGCCGGACCTCGACGGTGTCCTCCGGCGCGTCGGCGAGCGCGAGCAGCCGCTGCTCGGGGTCCGTGACGTTCACGCCGGACAACCAGCCGGACGCCGGGTCGTCGGGGTCGACCTTGAGCGCGGGCAGCTCGTCCCACGCCAGGGGGCGCTCGACCTGGTCGGTCACGGGCGGCTCGAAGAGCACCGAGCTGGCGCTGGTCAGCGGCGCGTCGCCCGCACCGCGGTCCGCCGCGACGACCTCGCGCAGCACGCCCAGCACCTGGGCGCGCATCTCGTCGACCGACCCGAACCGGTCCGACGCGTCGGGCGCGCAGGCCTTGGCGAGCAGCCGGTAGAACGAGTCGTACCGCGCGAACACCGGCGTCTCGTCGACCGGGGGCAGCGCCGCGACGTACGTCGTGGTGTTGCCGCGGAAGTCCAGGACCAGTGTCGCCAGGGTCCGGCCGATCGTGTAGACGTCGGACGCGACCGACGGGCCGTCGGCGGGCACCTCGGGCGCCTGGTAGCCCACGGTCCCGTAGATGGCCGAGTGGTCGTCGTCGATGCGCCGCACGCCGCCCATGTCGATGAGCTTGAGCGCGTCACCGGCCTGGATGATGTTGTCGGGCTTGAAGTCGCAGTAGAGCAGCCCGAGGTCGTGCAGGTACTGGAACGCCGGCAGGACCTCGAGGACGAAGGCGAGCGCCTGGTCGACGGGCAGCGGGTCGACGCGGCCGGCGGCCTCGCGGCGGTCGGTGAGCAGCTCCTTGAGGGAGCGCCCGCCGACGAACTCCATGACGGTGTACCCGTCGCCGTCGTGCTGCACGAAGTTGTAGATCTCGACGATCAGCGGGTGCTCGACGCGCGCGAGGAACTGCCGCTCGGAGATCGCCGCGGCCACCGCGTCGGGGTCCCCGCTGTTCAGCAGGCCCTTGAGGACGACCCACCGGCCGGACACGTTGCGGTCGCGTGCCAGGTAGATCCAGCCCATGCCGCCGTGCGCGAGGCAGCCGGCGACCTCGTACTGCCCGCCGACGAGCGTCCCGGGCGTCAGGCGCGGGTCGAAGTCGAACCGTGCGCCGCACGACGGGCAGAAGCCCTGCGTGCGTGCGGGGACCCCGTCGCGACCACGGCCGACGGGTTCGCCGCAGGCCGCGCAGAACCGCTTGCGCTCGGGGACCTGCGGATCGGTCATGACGGCCTGCAGCGGGTCGTCCACGGGGGCGGGCGGGACCGTCGTCAGCCCGGCGCCGAGGCGCGCGCGGCGCAGCCGGGTGGACGACGTGCCCAGGCGGCGCGTCGCGCGGGACCCGGTCGCCGCGGTGCGGGCCGACCCGAGGGCGGCCGTCGGCAGGCGCGTCGAGCTGGTGCGGCCGGTCCGGGTGGACCCGGCGAACTCGGGCTCCGCGCCACCGCCGGGTGCGGGCACGCCGGGTGCGATGCCCGTGCCGAGCATGGCCGACGGCGTGCGCGCGGCCGAGCCGCCCGTCCGCCCCGTCGCGGTGGCTGCCGCGGGCGGGGTGGTGGTGCCGGTCGTCGTGGACGTCGCACCCGCGGGGGCGGGCGAGCCGCACACGTCGCACCAGCCGTCCTCGTAGGTGCCGGTGCAGCCGGGCTCGCGGCAGGCGGTCGCGCTGGTCATCGGGCTCCTCCAGGTCCGCCCGGCAGCGGCCGGGCGAGGTGCTCGTACTGCTCGACGAGGGCACGTGCGAGGCCCACGTCGCAGGGGGTGGTGTCGACGGCGGTGCGTGCCTCGTCGTGGCCGGCGCGGACCGTCGGGGACGCGTCGCGGCCGTTCGACGCCGCGGCGTCCGCGGCCCGTCCGAGGCGGTAGCGCAGCTCGGCGCGCTCGCGCAGCGGGTTGCTGTACGCGTCCTGGGCGGCGTCGAGCGCCCGCCGGACGGCATCGAGCCGCGCGACGAACGCGTCGAGCGCGTCGCGGTCCTCGGGGACGGCGCCGAGGCGGGACACGTCGGGGACCGCGAACCGCGGCGGGTGCGCGATCTCGCGTCGGCAGCGCTCGGCGAGCTCGTGGAGCGCGGGCTCGCGCGCCTCCAGCGCGGCGGCCGTGGCGTGCGCGTCGGCGCGGGCACGGGCCAGCGAGCGACGCTGGGACACGGCCACCATGAGGTCGCGCTCGGCGTGGGCCGTCCGCGTCTCCAGCTCGGCGAGCGGGCCGGACACGTCACCACCCCGGGCGGCCTGCGTCGAGAGGCGCTGCTCGCGCTCGCGCAGCGCGGCGACCCGCTCGCGCGCCGCGGTGTCGGACCCCGCGAGGTCCTCGGCGCGCACGAGCGCGGCGCGCACGCCGCGCAGCCGCGCGACGACGTCGGCCGTGTCGGGGTCGAACGCCAGCCGCGTGCGCAGCGCCGAGACCATCGCGTCGCACAGCGTCAGCGCCTCCGGCAGCGACACGGGCGACGCACCGGCCCGCGTGTCGACGCGGCCCCAGACGAGCTGCGACATGCGCTCGCGCTCGACCTCGGTGACGCGCCCGTTGTCCCAGACCGCCAGGAGCTCGTCGGCCCGGCGGCGGGCCGACTGCCACACGGTGAGGGCCAGCACGACGTCGGGCGTGTAGCGCTCCGCCTCGGCGGTCGCCTGGGCCGCGGTGTCGAGCGCGTCCAGCTGCGTGCGGCGGTCGTCCAGCCACGTCAGCAGGCCGTCGAGGTAGACCATCAGGTCGCGCGCGGGGATCGCCTCGCCCAGACGCCCGGGGGCGACGGGCGCGACGACGTCGGCGGACGCGGCAGCCATGGTCGTCGCCGTCACGACCGTCCGTACACGGACGCCGGTGGCGCGGGCGCCGGACCCAGGGCCTCACCCAGCCAGCGGTCGTAGACCTGCGCCCACGTCCCGTCGGCCTTCATGCCGTCGAGCACCGCGTTGACGTAGCGCACCAGGTCGACCTGGTCCGCGGCGACGCCCACGCCGTACGGCTCCGCGCTGAACGCCTCGCCCACGACGCGGGCGTACGGGTCCTGCGCGACGAACCCGGCCAGGACGGTGTCGTCACCGGTGATCGCGTCGACGCGGCCCTGCTGGAACAGCGCCAGGCACGCGGAGTGCGTGCGCGCGCCCACGGGCTCGACGTCGTACTCGTCGAGGCGCTCCAGCGTCGTCGTGCCCTCCGGTGCGCAGACCCGCTGCCCACCGAGGTCCTCGATGCCCTGCGCGTCGGACTCGGTGCTGACCAGGACCTTCTGACCGGCGGTGAAGTACTCGGCCGAGAAGGCGATGTCCTGCCAGCGCTCGCAGTTGATGGTGAACGCGCGCACCACCAGGTCGACCTCGTGCTCCTGCAGCACCGGGATGCGGTCGCCCGCGGTGATGACGCGGAACCGGATCGCGTCCGGGTCGCCGATGATCGCCTGCGCGACCTGCCGCGCGATGTCGATGTCGAAGCCCTCGATCTGCCCCGTGAACGGGTTGCGCGCGCCCATCTGCAGCGTGTCGGCGGAGACGCCGACGAGCAGGTGGCCGCGGGAGCGGATCGCGGCCATCGTGGAGCCGCCGGGGACCTCGGTGCCCGTGGTCGGGGCGTACGAGGTGGTGGCGTCGGTGCACTCGACGGCGGCGGGTGCCGCGGCCGGTGCGGCGTCGGCGGCCGCCGGGATCACGCCCGTGCCGCCGGGGGCGACCTGCGTCGCGCAGCCGCCCAGCGCGACGGCGGCGAGGGCCACCGCGGCCAGTGCGGTGCGCAGGTGCGTCGTGCGTGTGCTCATCGGTACTCCTCCCGTCGGGCGCGCAGACCGGTCCAGGCGAGGACGGCGCCGCCGACGCCGAGCGCGGCCAGCAGCCAGCCCACCCACGTGCCGCTCGTCCGCAGGTCGTCCGCGACCTGCGTGCTGCCGGTGTCGACGGCAGCGGTCAGGCTCGCGGACAGGTCGTCGAAGAGGGCCGGCGACGCGGCCGGGTCGTCGCTCGTGACGAGGGCGACCGCGCCGTCCCAGTCGCCGCCGTCGTCGAGGTCGCGCACGGCCTCGTGCGCGTCGACCCACGCGTCGAGCCTGTCGACGAGGGACGCGTCCAGCCTGCTGCCGTCACCGGCCAGCGCGGCGCGCGCCTGGTCGACGTTGGCGACGAACGACTCCTCGTACGCCGCACCGGAGCCCCGTCGGATGAGGGTGAACGCCTCCATCGACCGGGCGTCGTTGACGAGCGCGAAGGCCTGCGACGTCGCGACGGTCGCCGCGTACGGCCCGTCGTGCGCGCGGCCGGCGCGCGACGCCGCACCGCCCAGCGTCGAGCCGCCCACGACCGCGACGACCAGCACCGCGACCGTCGCGGCGACCAGGCCGGCGTTGAAGGTCCGCCGCGTGCGGCGCGCGACCCACACCTGCACGGCGACCAGCACCGCGAGCGCCAGGACGACGACCGCGATCAGCAGCGGCGTCGCCGAGCGCACCGAGGACAGCTCGTCGTCCACGCGCTGCTGCTCCGCGGCGACCAGCTCGTCGAGCGTCGGCACGATGTCCTCGCGCAGGACCGTCGACGCCTCCTCGAGGTACGCCGACCCGACGGGGAAGCCCTGCCGGTTGTTCGCCCGCGCCTGCGCCACCAGGCCCGTGTACGTCGTGAGGTCGGCCGACACCTCGGCCAGGCCGTCCGCGCCCTCCGGGCCGCTCGCCGCGAGCTGCGCCAGGGCGTGCGCCCCGGCGTCGACGGCCGCGTCGTAGCTCGCACGCAGGTCGGTGGGCTCCAGCCCACCGACGAGGAACGCGGTGGTCGCGGCGGCGTCGGCCGCGACGAGCTGGTTGCGCGCGTCCTGCAGACCGACGAGCTGCGCGGCGGAGTCGCGCACGCCGGTGACGGCCGCGCTCTGGCTCGTCGTGGCGCCCAGGGCGAGCAGGCCGGTCAGCGCGGTGACGACGGCCGCGACCGCACCCCACAGGCGCAGGCCGCCCGGAGTCGAGCGCCAGCCGCTCGTCGGCCGGTCGGGGACGGGCTGGGTGCCCGGCTGGTGCGGCGGAGCCGGCTGCGGCGGACTCGGTGGCGAGGACACGACGGTCGTGGTCACGCGGGCTCCTCGGGACGCGCGGCGGGTCCGCCGCCGGCCGGGTCGGTGTCGGTCGGGTTCACGGGGGCGGGCTCGTCACGCGGCGGCGCGTCGGCGGGGCTGTCGGCCGGGCCGTCGTCGGCGCCCGCCGGTGCGACGACGAGCACGTCGTCGGGGACCGGCAGGTCGGTCGCGACGTCCG
>Ga0233375_1000802_pt1 | contig 15544 bp, 14 predicted proteins | sample ElkDunMinimDraft_10_FD_191539 | JGI IMG/M metagenome (GOLD analysis project Ga0233375, IMG submission 191539) | Fecal eukaryotic communites from dung pellets of Tule Elk in California, USA - Elk Dung E16 | ecosystem: Host-associated > Mammals > Digestive system > Large intestine > Fecal | place... | reverse complement strand
TGCTTCCCGCCGCCGCCCGGCTATTTCGAGCGGGTGCGGGAGATCTGCGACCAGTACGACGTGCTGCTGGTCTCCGACGAGGTGATCTGCGCCTTCGGCCGGATCGGCGACATCTTCGCGTGCAACGACCTGGGCTACGTGCCGGACATGATCACCTGCGCCAAGGGCATGACCTCCGGCTACTCCCCCATCGGCGCCCTGATCGCCTCCGACCGGCTGTTCGAGCCGTTCGCCACGGGCGCCACGTCCTTCGCGCACGGGTACACGTTCGGCGGGCACCCCGTCTCGGCGGCCGTCGCCATGGCCAACCTCGACATCTTCGAGCGCGAGAAGATCACCGACCACGTGCACGCCAACGCGCCGACGTTCCGCGCCACGCTCGAGCGCCTGCTCGACCTGCCGATCGTCGGCGACGTGCGCGGCGAGGGGTACTTCTACGGGATCGAGCTGGTCAAGGACAAGACTACCCGCGAGACCTTCGACGACGACGAGAGCGAGCGGCTGCTGCGCGGCTTCCTCTCCGGCGCCCTGTACGACGCGGGGCTGTACTGCCGCGCCGACGACCGCGGAGACCCGGTGATCCAGCTGGCGCCGCCGCTCACCTGCGGACCGGCGGAGTTCGACGAGATCGAGCAGATCCTGCGCGGGGTGCTCTCGGAGGCGTGGTCCCGCCTGTGACGGACGTGCGGTCGCTGTCCCTGTGGTGGGACCAGCTCGTCGCCGCCGACCCCGGCGCGGCGGGACCGCAGCCGTCGCGGGAGCCGCTCGACGGTGACGCGCAGGCCGACGTGGTGATCGTCGGCGCGGGCCTGACCGGCCTGTGGGCGGCGTACTACCTGCTGGAGGCCGACCCCGGGCTCGAGGTCGTCGTCGTGGAGCGCGAGGTCGCCGGGTTCGGCGCCAGCGGGCGCAACGGCGGCTGGTGCTCGGCGCTGTTCCCCGTCTCCGCCCCGGCCCTGGCCCGGCGGCACGGTCGGGACGCGGCGCTCGCGATGCGCGCGGCCATGCGGGACACCGTCGTCGAGGTCGGTGGCGTCGCCGCCGCCGAGGAGATCGACTGCGACTTCGCCTACGGCGGGACCGTCACCCTCGCCCGCAACGAGCCGCAGCTTGCCCGGGTGCGCCACGAGGCCGCCCAGGCGGGGCAGTGGGGCGACGAGGAGCACCTGCTCGACCCCGACGGTGTGCGGGAGCACGTCCGCGCCTCCCGGGTGCTCGGCGGCTCGTGGACGCCCGACTGCGCGCGGGTGCAGCCCGCGCGGCTGGTGCGGGGCCTCGCCCAGGTCGTGGAGCAACGCGGGGCGCGCATCCACGAGGGCACGCGCGTGCTCCGGATCTCGCCCCGCGCCGTCGTGACCGACCACGGCGTCGTGCGGGCCCGCTGGGTGCTGCGCGCCACCGAGGCGTGGACGACCGAGCTGCCCGGCGCCCATCGCGCCGTCGCGCCCGTCTACTCGCTCATGGTGGCCACCGCCCCGCTGCCCGCCCAGGTGTGGGACGAGATCGGCCTGGAGCGCTTCGAGACCTTCACCGACGCCCGCCGCCTCATCGTCTACGGCCAGCGCACCAGCGACGACCGCCTCGCGTTCGGGGGGCGCGGCGCCCCGTACCACCTCGGCTCGTCCGTGCGGCCCGAGCACGACCGCTCCCCCGCCGTGATCGACCACCTGCAGCGGGCGCTCGTCGACCTGTTCCCGGTGCTGGACGGCGCCCGGTTCACGCACGCGTGGGGCGGCCCGCTCGCCGTCCCCCGGGACTGGACCCCGTCGGTCGGGCTGGACCCGGACACCGGCGTCGGCTGGGCGGGCGGCTACGTCGGCGACGGTGTGGCGACCGCCAACCTCGCGGGTCGCACCTTCGCGGACCTGGTCACCGGGGCGGACAGCGAGCTCGTGCGCCTGCCCTGGGTGGGGCACCGGTCGCCGGCCTGGGAGCCCGAGCCGGTGCGCTGGGCGGGGATCACCGCCGGCCGACGCGCTGCGGAGCTCGCTGACCGGGTCGAGCAGCGCACCGGCCGGACCAGCCGCGCGGCGGCGCTGCTGGAGCGGCTCACCGGCGGCTAGGCGCCGATCCCCGAAGCAGGACGGATCCTCAGCCGCCGGGCGGCCTCAGCTGACCGAGACGACCGGCGAGCCCGAGCCGTCGACCGGGTCCATCGACTCGGCGAGGCGCATGGCCTCCTCGATCAGCGTCTCGACGATCATCGCCTCGGGGACGGTCTTGATGACCTCGCCCTTGACGAAGATCTGCCCCTTGCCATTGCCCGACGCGACGCCCAGGTCGGCCTCGCGCGCCTCGCCCGGGCCGTTGACGACGCAGCCCATGACGGCCACCCGCAGCGGGACCTCGAGGCCCTCCAGCCCGGCGGTGACCCGCTCGGCGAGGGTGTAGACGTCCACCTGCGCGCGACCGCACGAGGGGCACGAGACGATCTCCAGCTTCCGCGGCCGCAGGTTGAGCGACTGCAGGATCTGGATGCCGACCTTGACCTCCTCGACCGGAGGGGCTGACAGGGACACCCGGATCGTGTCGCCGATGCCCTTGCTCAGGAGCGCGCCGAACGCCGTCGCCGACTTGATCGTGCCCTGGAACGCCGGGCCCGCCTCGGTGACGCCGAGGTGCAGCGGCCAGTCGCCGCGCTCGGACAGCAGCTCGTAGGCCCGCACCATGACCACGGGGTCGTTGTGCTTGACCGAGATCTTGAAGTCGCGGAAGCCGTGCTCCTCGAACAGCGACGCCTCCCACACGGCGGACTCGACGAGCGCCTCGGGGGTGGCCTTGCCGTACTTGGCGAGCAGGCGCGGGTCGAGCGACCCGGCGTTGACGCCGATCCGGATCGAGACCCCGGCGTCCGTGGCGGCCTTCGCGATCTCCTTGACCTGGTCGTCGAACTTGCGGATGTTGCCCGGATTCACCCGGACGGCCGCGCAGCCGGCGTCGATGGCCGCGAAGACGTACTTCGGCTGGAAGTGGATGTCCGCGATCACGGGGATCTGCGACTTGCGGGCGATCGCCGGGAGCGCCTCGGCGTCGTCCTGGCTGGGCACCGCGACCCGCACGATGTCGCAGCCGGCCGCCGTGAGGGCGGCGATCTGCTGCAGCGTGGCGTTGATGTCGGTGGTCGGCGTGGTGCACATGGACTGCACGCTGACCGGCGCGTCACCGCCCACCTCGACCTTGCCGACCTTGATCTTGCGGGTCGGGCGGCGGGGGGCCAGCACCGGGGCCGGAGCCTCCGGCATGCCAAGACTGATCGGGATGCTCACGCGGACATTATTCCTCTCTTCACGGCGCGCGACGGCACAGACCTCGTCACAGGCGCCTGACCTGCACAGCGGAGCACCCGTCGACGCCTGCCCGTCAGCCGAGCGTGACGGGCTTGACCACGTCGGCGTAGATCAGCAGCGCGCCCATCCCCGCGAGGAGCACGAAGACCCCGTACGCGAGCGGCACCAGCCGGGCCGTGTCGAACGGCCCCGGGCGGGCTCGCCGTCGCAGCCGGGCGATCTGGCGCCGGGCGCCCTCCCACAGCGCCCCGACCACGTGCCCGCCGTCGAGGGGAAGCAGCGGGATCAGGTTGAACGCGAACAGGGCGATGTTCAGCGAGGCGAGCAGCGTCAGCATGCTCGCCACCCTCTCCACGGTCCCGTAGCCCTCGGCGTCCGCCGAGGCGATCTCGCCGGCGAAGCGCCCCACCCCGACCACGGAGATGATCGTGGACTCGTCGCGCTCCGCGGAGCCGAAGGCCGACTGCGCGACGTCGGCCACCCGGGCGGGCAGGGTCACCACGACCCCCAGCGTCTGCGCGACCGCGTCCCCGACCACGCCGGGCACGGTGCTGAGGGGCTGGGTCTGCAGCTCGGTGGACGGGCTGATGCCCAGGAACCCCACCTCGTGCGTGACCGGCGAGCCGTCCGGCTCCGTCACCGCCACGCCGTCCTCGTAGACCGGTCGCTCGGCGACTACCGGCGTCACCGTGGTGGCGACCTCGTCCCCGTCCCGCTCGACGACGATCGGCACCGTGCGGTCGCCCGTCTGCTGGATCAGGGCCGAGAGCTGGTCCCACCCGGTGACCTCGACGCCGTCGTACTCGAGCACGGTGTCGCCGGGCTGGAGCCCTGCGGCGGCGCCAGGGGCCGGCTCGTCACCGGTGCCGCACTCGCGTGACGCGTCGGCGCCCGCCGGGATCACGCACTGGCTGACGGCCGAGAGCGTGGTGCTCGAGGCCGCGATGCCGAAGCCGCTGATCACCACGGTGAGCAGCACGATCGCGATGAGCAGGTTCATGAACGGGCCGCCGAGCATGACGACGACCTTCTTGGGCGTCGACAGGCGGTAGAACGCCCGATGGTCCTCGCCGGGCAGGATCTCCTGGGCGCTCGCCTCGCGGGCCTGGGCGGCGATCTTGCCGAACGTCGTCCTCGCGGGCGGGTCGCCGACGGCCTCGGACGTCGGGTACATGCCGACCAGGCGCACGTAGCCGCCCAGCGGGATCGCCTTCAGGCCGTACTCGGTCTCGCCCTTGGTCCGCGACCAGAGCGTGGGGCCGAACCCGACCATGTACTGGCTGACCCGCACGCCGAAGCGCTTCGCGGGGACCATGTGCCCGATCTCGTGCAGGCCGATCGACACCAGGACGCCCAGCACCAGGACGACCACGCCCAGCAGATACGCCATGACACTCCGTTCTCGGGGACCGGGGGCAGACGCTACCCGCAGCCTGTCGGTCGATCATCACCCGCTGGGCTGAGAACGCGCTGGGAGTGGAGGTCAGCGACGCGCGAGCAGCTCGTGGGCGCGGGCCCGCGCCCACTCCTCGGCGCCGAGCACGTCCTCCAGGGTCAGCGGCCCGCTCGCGCCGGAGTGCTCGTCGAGCACCCGGGCCACGGTGTCCACGATCTCCACGAACCCGAGCCTGCCGGCCAGGAACTCCGCGACGCACTCCTCGTTGGCGGCGTTGAGCACCGCCGGATGGGTCGGGGAGGCGGCGACGGCCTCGCGCGCCAGCCGCACGGCCCCGAAGGCCTCCTCGTCGAGCGGCTCGAACGTCCACGCCGTCGCCTGCGTCCAGTCGCAGGGGGGCGCCACGTCGGGGACGCGGTGCGGCCACGACAGGCCCAGCGCGATCGGCAGCCGCATGTCGGGCGGCGACGCCTGCGCGATGGTCGAGCCGTCCGCGAACTCCACCATCGAGTGCACCACCGACTGCGGGTGCACCACGACGGTGATGTCGGCCACCGGCACGCCGAACAGCAGGTGCGCCTCGATGAGCTCGAGCCCCTTGTTCATCAGCGTCGCCGAGTTGACCGTGACCACCGGGCCCATCGACCACGTGGGGTGGGCGAGGGCCTGATCGGGGGTGACGGCCTTCAGCTCGTCGCGGCCGCGGCCGCGGAACGGCCCGCCCGAGGCGGTCAGGATCAGCCGGCGCACCTCGGATCGCGCCCCCGAGCGCAGAGCCTGCGCGATGGCGGAGTGCTCGGAGTCGACGGGGATGACCTGCCCGGGACGCTGCTGCGCCGCGGCGACGAGCGCGCCGCCCACCACCAGCGACTCCTTGTTCGCCAGCGCGAGCGTGCTGCCGGACTCGAGCGCGGCGAGGGTGGGGCCCAGGCCGACCGACCCGGTGATGCCGTTGAGCACCACGTCCGCGCCGCGGGCCGCGAGCCGGGTCGCGGCGTCCGGCCCGGCGAGCACCTCGACGCCCATCTGGCGCAGCCCCGCGTCAGCGCCGGCACGGGTCAGCTCGGCGAACAGCGGGCCGGCCGCGTCGGGGTCCGCCACGGCCACCGCCTGCACCCCCAGCGCGATCGCCTGCCGGGCCAGGGCGGCGAGGTCCGAGCCGCCGGCGCTCAGCCCGGTGACCCGGAACCTGTCCGGGTTGCGGGTGATGACGTCGACGGCCTGGGTCCCGATGGAGCCGGTCGATCCGAGCAGGAGGACGGTGCGCTCACTCATGCGACCCATCATCCCGTGCCCGCGGGCGCCCCCCGGCCATCGGCAAGCGCGTCGCGCCGGCCGAGGCGGTCACTCCGCCCCGAGCAGGACCTCCACCGCGCGCGCGAAGAACGCGTCCACGGGCGCCTCGGCGTACGCGCGACGGCCCCTGCGACGCCCGAACGTGGCCGAGCGGATGTCCTGCGCCGTCAAGGGCACGCCCTTGTCGAAGTAGGCCACCAGGCGCTCGCACAGGTCGTCCACGTCGTCGGCGTCGTAGCCCTGCTGCCGTCCGGGCGGCGGCGCGAAACGCTCCCCGTCCGGCCGGGTCAGGCGCCCGTAGAGGGTGCGCGCCTGGTCGGCGAGCAGCTCCATCCAGGCCTGCTGGCCGCGCTCTGCGAGGAACTCAGCCCGCGACCGCGCGACGAAAGCAGCCTCGAGCCGGTCGAGGGCGGCGTCGACCGCCGAGGTCACGTAGCCGCCGCGGACCATGTCGAACGCGACCGCACGGACGTCCTTGCCGGTCAGGGCGCCGGGCTGCCCGGCCTCGTACACCGTGCGCGCGTGGTCGAAGAACTCGTCGACCTCGTCCGGGTCGTAACCGCTGCGTAGCCGCGAGACCGTGCGGAACATGCCCTCACTCACCCTGTTCCTCCGCTGCGAGCTGGCCGCAGGCGCCGTCGATGTCACTCCCCCGGGTGTCACGGATCGTCGTGGGGATGCCGTGCGCGCGCAAGCGTGCCACGAACTCGCGCTCGACGGCGGGATCACTCGCGGTCCAGATCGAGCCGGGCGTCGGGTTGAGCGGGATCGGGTTGCAGTGCACCCAGCCGCGCCCACGGGCGTTGAGCTTGGTCCCGAGCATGTCCGCGCGCCACGCGTGGTCGTTCATGTCCTTGATCAGGGCGTACTCGATCGACACGCGCCGACCCGTGACCTCGAAGTAGTGGTACGCCGCGTCGAGCGTCTGGTCGACGCTGTACCGGGTGTTGATCGGGATGAGCGAGTCGCGCAGCTCGTCGTCCGGGGCGTGCAGCGACACCGCGAGCGTCACCGGGATGCCCTCGTTCGTCAGCCTGGTGATCGCCGGCACGAGCCCCACGGTCGAGACGGTGATGTTGCGCGCCGACATCCCCAGCCCGTCGGGCGTGGGCGCCACGAGGGTGCGCACGGTCTCCATAACGGCCTTGTAGTTGGCCAGCGGCTCGCCCATGCCCATGAACACCAGGTTCGACAGGCGCGTGGGGCCGCCGGGGATCTCGCCGTCGGCCAGCGAGCGGGCCGCGCGGCGCACCTGCTCGACGATCTCCGCGGTGGACAGGTTCCTGGTCAGGCCCATCTGGCCGGTGGCGCAGAACGGGCACGCCATGCCGCAGCCCGCCTGGCTCGAGACGCACAGCGTCGAGCGGTTCGGGTAGCGCATGAGCACCGACTCGACCTTGGCGCCGTCGAACATGTGCCACAGCGTCTTGACGGTGGTGCCGCCGTCCGCCTTCATGGTGCGCACCGCGGTCAGCAGCTCCGGGAAGAGCTTCTCGACGAGCCGGTCCCGCGTCGCCTTCGGCAGGTCGGTCATCGCCTCCGGGTCGGAGGTCAGGTGCGTGAAGTAGTGCGTCGCGAGCTGCTTGGCGCGGAACGGCTTCTCGCCGAGCTCCGTGACGGCCGCGACCCGCTGCTCGGGCGTGAGGTCCACGAAGTGGCGCGGCGGCTTGCCGCGGGGTCCCCGCGTGGTCGGCGGGGTCAGGTTGAGTGCGATGGGGGTCTTCTGCAGTTCGACGGGTGTCCCGCTCATGGGCACCCCCTCTCTAGCGATCGATGGTCGTCGGGTGCGAGAGCTCGCTCACACGACGGGTTGGAGCACGTTCAGGATGAGGTACACGACCGGAGCCGCCAGCAGCATCGAGTCCACGCGGTCGAGGAGACCACCGTGGCCGGGCAGCAGCGAGCCCATGTCCTTGAGCTCCAGGTCGCGCTTGATCAGCGACTCGGACAGGTCTCCGAGCGTGGCAGTGACGACGGTCGCGACGCCCAGGAACACGCCCACCACCGGGTCGCCGTCGAACATCAGCCGCAGGCCGACCACGCCCACCACGCACGCGAGGACCACGGAGCCGAGGAGGCCCTCCCAGGTCTTCTTCGGGCTGACCGACGGCGCCAGGGGGTGCCGGCCGATCAGCACGCCGACCGCGTAGCCGCCGGTGTCGCTCGCGACGCACAGCAGGATGAACAGCAGCACCCGGTAGGCGCCGTCGGGCATCGCGAGCAGCAGCATCACGAAACCGCCGAGGAACGGCAGGTACGCGGCGGCGAAAATGCCGGCCGTCGCGTCGCGCAGCGCGGGCGCCCCGTTGCCGTCGAGCACCCGCCAGATCACCACGCCGCCAGCGGTCAGCATGAACGCGACGAACAGGGCCTCCGGCCCGGCGATGTACGCCGAGACCATGATGCCGACGTCGCCCACGAGCAGCGGCAGCAGGGGCAGGTGGATGCCGCGCCGGGCGAAGGCCTGCGCGAGCTCCCACAGCCCTGCGCCGATGGCCAGCACCGCGAGGAGGAGGAACCCCTCCTTGCGCACGAACAGCGAGGCGCCGACGACCGCCAGCATGAGCAGCCCGACGACGGTCGCGACGGGCAGGTCGCGGCCGGCGCGCGGGGTGCGCGCCGCGGGTGGCGTGGCTGGCGGCGCCATGGTGGCGGTGCGGGCGTCGTTCTGGGACATCAGACCTCGAGCAGCTCGGACTCCTTGGCGGCGAGCACGGTGTCGATGACCTCGACGTGCCGCTTGGTCAGCGACTCCAGCTCCTTCTCCGCACGAGCGACCTCGTCCTCGCCCGCCTCGCCGTCCTTGACGATGCGGTCGAGCTCCTCCTTGGCGCGCCGGCGGATGTTGCGCACCGAGACGCGGGCCTCCTCGGCCTTGTTCTTGGCGAGCTTGACGAAGTCCTTGCGGCGCTCCTCGGTGAGGGCGGGCAGCACGACGCGGATCACGTTGCCGTCGTTCGTGGGGTTGACCCCCAGGTCGGAGTCGCGCAGCGCCTTCTCGACGGCGGCGGTCGACGACTTGTCGAACGGGGCGATGAGGATCGTGCGGGCCTCGGTCACGTTGAACGACGCGAGCTGCTGGAGCGCGGTCGGCGTGCCGTAGTAGTCCACGAAGATCTTCGAGAACATCGCCGCGTTGGCGCGTCCCGTGCGGATCGTCGCGAAGTCCTCCTTGGCGACCTCGATCGCCTTGTCCATCTTCTCTTCGGCCTCGAGGAGGGTCTCGTCGATCACCGGTGCTCCTTCGTCTACGTCGTGGGCTGTGCGGGCGCGGGCTGGGTCAGCTCGCGGTGACCAGCGTGCCGATCTTCTCACCTTGGAGAGCGCGGGTGACGTTGCCGGCGTCGGTCATGCCGAACACGCGCATCTTCACGTCGTTGTCCCGGCACAGGCTGATCGCCGTCGCGTCCATCACCGCGAGGTCGTTGACGAGCGCGTCGGTGTACGTCAGGTGGTCGAGCTTGACGGCCGTCGGGTCGGTGCGCGGATCGGCCGAGTACACGCCGTCCACGCCGTTCTTGCCCATCAGCACCTCCTGGCAGTGCGTCTCGAGGGCGCGCTGCACGGAGACGGTGTCGGTGGAGAAGTACGGCATGCCGGCGCCCGCGCCGAAGATCACGACGCGGCCCTTCTCGAGGTGCCGGATCGCGCGGAGCGGGATGTACGGCTCGGCGACCTGGCCCATGGTGATGGCGGTCTGCACCCGGGTGCTGACGCCGGCCTGCTCCAGGAAGTCCTGCAGGGCCAGGCAGTTCATCACGGTGCCGAGCATGCCCATGTAGTCGGCGCGGGCGCGGTCGATGCCGCGCTGCGACAGCTCGGCGCCCCGGAAGAAGTTGCCCCCGCCCACCACGATCGCGACCTGGACGCCGCTGCGGACCGCCACGGCGATCTCCGCGGCGACGCGCTGCACCACGTCGGGCGCCAGGCCGATGCCGCCGCCCCCGAACGTCTCCCCCGAGAGCTTGAGCAGCACCCGGCGAGCCGGCTGAGCCGCCTCGTCGCCGCCTGCGGTCGCGTCGTGCGCCACGGTTCCTCCAACTTGCCGGTGATGATGGTCCAGATGTGCGGGTGGCCCCGACCCCAGCGGGCCGGGGCCACCTGCCTCATGCGTGCGTGGCTCAGGCTCCCACGCGGAAGCGCACGAACTCCGTCACGGAACCGCCAGCCTCGGTCAGCACCTGGCCGACCGTCTTCTTCGAGTCCTTGGCGAACGGCTGCTCGAGCAGGACGTTCTCCTTGAAGTACCCGTTGACGCGGCCCTCGATGATCTTCGGCAGGGCGGCCTCGGGCTTGCCCTCGTTGCGCGCGGTCTCCTCGGCGATGTGGCGCTCCGAGGCGACCGTCTCGGCCGGGACGTCCTCACGGGTGAGGTACGTGGGCGAGAACGCCGCGATGTGCGTCGCGATGTCGCGGGCCACCGAGGCGGCCGCGGCGTCGGTGGCGACGAGGACGCCGACCTGCGGGGGCAGGTCCTTGTTGACCTTGTGCAGGTAGAGCTCGACGTGCTCGCCGGCCACGCGGGCCAGACGGCGCACGACGATCTTCTCGCCGAGCGTCGCGGCGGTCTCGTCGACCACCGTCTGCAGCGGGGAGCCGTCGACGTCGACCGCGAGGAGGGCGTCGGCGTCGCGGGCCCCGGAGGACACCGCGACGTCGATGACCTTGTCGGCCAGCGTGAGGAAGGTGACGTTCTTCGCGACGAAGTCCGTCTCCGAGTTGATCTCGACGATGACGCCCGAGGCGCCCTCGCCGTCCGGCGTCGGGCCGACGTGGGCCGTGACGAGGCCGTCGGATGCCGAGCGGCCCTCACGCTTGCCCACGCCCTTGAGGCCCTTGACGCGGATGATCTCGAGCGCCTTGTCGGGGTCGCCCGCGGCCTCCTCGAGCGCCTTCTTGACATCCATCATGCCGGCGCCGGTCTTCTCCCGGAGGGCCTTGATGTCCGCGAGGCTGTAGTTCGCCATCAGTGTGTGTCCGTCCTTCTCGTCAGTGGGAGCGAGGGATCCAGCGTCACGCGGACGCGGAGTCGCCCTCGGTCTCGGCGGGAGCGGCCTCGACGGCCTCGGCAGCAGCCTCGGTGGCCTCGGCGGCGACCTCGGTGGCCTCAGCGGCAGCCTCGACGGCCTCGGCAGCGACCTCGGTGGCCTCGGCGGCGACCTCGGTGGCGGCAGCGGCCTCGGCGCCGGCGAGGAGCTCGCGCTCCCACTCGGCGAGCGGCTCGGCGGCGGCAGCGGCGCCCTCGGCGCCGGAGCGGCCGGAGTGACGCTGCGTCAGGCCCTCAGCGGCAGCGTCGGCGATGACCCGGGTGAGCAGGGCGACGGCGCGGATGGCGTCGTCGTTGCCCGGGATCGGGTAGTCCACGACGTCGGGGTCGCAGTTCGTGTCGAGGATCGCGACGATCGGGATGTTGAGCTTGCGCGCCTCGTCGACCGCGAGGTGCTCCTTGTTCGTGTCGACGATCCACACGGCGGAGGGCACCTTCGTCATGTCGCGGATGCCGCCGAGCGTCTTGGCGAGCTTGTCGCGCTCGCGACGCATGATGAGGAGCTCCTTCTTGGTGAAGGCGCTGCCCGCGACGTCGTCGAAGTCGACGAGCTCGAGCTCCTTGAGGCGCTGCAGGCGCTTGTTCACCGTCTGGAAGTTGGTGAGCATGCCACCGAGCCAGCGCTGGTTGACGTAGGGCATGCCGACGCGGGCGGCCTGCTCGGCGACGGGCTCCTGCGCCTGCTTCTTCGTGCCGACGAAGAGGATGGTGCCGCCGTGGGCGACGGTCTCCTTGACGAAGTCGTACGCGGAGTCGATGTACGTCAGCGACTGCTGCAGGTCGACGATGTAGATGCCGTTGCGCTCGGTGAAGATGAAGCGCTTCATCTTGGGGTTCCAGCGGCGGGTCTGGTGCCCGAAGTGGACACCGCTCTCGAGCAGCTGGCGCATGGTCACGACGGCCATGGCACGTCCTTCCGGTGCGCACCTGCGGGTGCGCACGTCTGGGCGGGCCCCTGTGCGGGACCCGCATCTCGGTTTTCCGACCCCGGCCTGATGGCCGGCGTCCCTGGCGCCACGTCGTCGCTGGCGCCGGGCTGCACGAGCCCGGACCGGTGCCAGCGCCGACCCTCGTCCCGTGGCCGCCCTGCGGGCAGGGCGCTGGGGACGAGAGAGTGGCGCGCGATGTCGACCGGCGCGGACCGGTCGCGTGTGTCATCGTACCCGACCCGCGGATGCGCCCCGGTTCCGCCCTCAAGCACTCGAGGGCGCGCCCCCTCCACAGCAGCCGCCGCACCACGCTCGCGGCTCGCGCCCTGGGCCCACCATGGCGCCATGCCGCGCCTCACCACGGGGATCACCTCGACGCTCATCGCCTCCGGCCTCGCGGGCGCCCTCGCCTCCGGAGCCGTCGCGGCGGCCCCCTCGCCGACACCTCCGCCTTCCGCTGACGACAGTGCCCACGTGCGCGTCGCGGACGCCCCCGAGGGCTCTCCCCCACTGGCGGCGGACAGGGGGTCCGCCTACGTGGCGCCCACCGGCGCCGCCGAGGTGCTGCGGTCCTTCGAGCAGCCCACGGCGCGGTGGGCCCCAGGGCATCGGGGCGTCGACCTCGCCGCACGCGTCGGAGGCGACGTGCTCGCGCCCGCCGATGGCGTCGTCGCCTTCGCCGGGACCGTCGTGGACCGGCACGTGGTCACCGTCACGCACTCCGACGGCAGGCGCTCCAGCCTCGAGCCCGTCACCAGCAGCCTGTCCGCCGGCGCGCAGGTGCGGCGCGGCGAGGTGGTGGGCAGCGTCGAAGACGTGCCCGGGCACTGCGCCCCGGCGGCGTGCGTGCACTGGGGGGTGCGCGAGGGCGAGGACTACATCGACCCCATGTCCCTCATCGCCGGAGCGGGTCCGGTGGTGCTCCTCCCCCGCCGCGCGGAGGTCAGGCGCGCTCCGACTCCGTGAGCTTGGCCCGCAGCCGCAGCATCGCGGCCGTGTGCATCTGCGAGATGCGCGACTCGGTGACGCCGAGCACCCGGCCGATCTCCGCGAGGGTCATGCCCTCGTAGTAGTAGAGGACCAGCACGATCTTCTCCCGCTCGCCCAGCTGCTCGATCGCCCGGGCCAGCAGGAACTTCGTCTCCTGCGCCTCGAAGCTGCCCGCCGGGTCCTGCGCGCGATCGTCGCCCAACGTGTCGATCAGGCTGAACTTGTCCGTGCGCTCGTAGCCGGCGCCGAGCAGCTCGTCGAGCGCGGCGACGTTGACCGTCGAGAGCTGGGTGAAGACCGAGCGCAGCTCGCCCACGCCCACCTCGAGCCGCTGCGCGACCTCGGACTCGGTGGGGGTGCGGTGCAGCTCGCTCTCGAGCTCCGCGTACGCGCGGTCGACCGCGCGCGCCTTGGTCCGCACGGAGCGCGGTATCCAGTCCATCGCCCGGAGCTCGTCGAGGATCGCCCCCCGGATGCGCGCGCTCGCGTACGTCTCGAACTTCACCGCGCGGTCCAGCTCGTACTTCTCGATCGCGTCGATCAAGCCGAACATCCCGTACGAGACCAGGTCCGCCTGCTCCACCGTGCTGGGCAGCCGCATCCCGACGCGCGAGGCCACGGCGGTGACGAGCGGGCCGTAGTGCAGGATCAAGCGCTCGCGCACGAGGCGGTCGCCGCCGGCCTTGAACTCGATCCACGCCATCTCGATCTCGTCGGCGTCGGTCGCAAGAGAGCCGTAGTCGTCGCTGTCGTCGGCCGGGCGCACGACGTCCAGCCGACGTTGCTGCGGGAACGCGCTCGCAGCCTCGGCCTCGGCGGCGTGCGGCTGGGGGATGACCCCCTCGGGCGCCGTCACGGCGGAGCGGGTACGGGTGGCGAGCAGCACGACGGACTCCGCCTGCGCAGTCATCTCGCTCCTCTTCTCGTCGGGGGTCATGCTCGGGGGTGGGCCTGCTCGAACGACGCGCGCAGCCGTTCAGCGGTGACGTGCGTGTACCTCTGGGTCGTCGCCAGGCTCGCGTGGCCCAGCACCTCCTGGACGCTGCGCAGGTCCGACCCGCCCTGGAGCAGGTGCGTCGCGGCGCTGTGCCGCAGGGCGTGCGGGGCGATGTCGTCGACGCCCGCGAGCGCCGCGACCTCGTGGGACGCCGCCCGCAGCTGGCGCTGGTCGACCCGGCCACCACGGCGGCCCAGGAACAGCGCGGGGCCGGACGCGTCGACGGCCAGCAGCGGCCGCCCGCGGCCCAGCCAGGCGCCGAGGGCCTCCGCGGCGGGGACGCCGAACGGCACCACGCGCTCCTTGTCGCCCTTGCCCAGCACGCGCAGGGTGCGCTCGTCGAGGTCCAGGTCGTCGACGTCCACGCCGCAGATCTCGCCGACCCGGGCGCCGGTGGCGTACAGCAGCTCGAGAGCGGCCCAGTCCCGGAGGTGGATGGGGTCCTCGTCGTCGGCGCGGGTGCGCGCCACGTCCAGCAGCCGTGCGGCGGAGTCGACGCCGAGGACTGTCGGCAGGTGCTTCGCCGCGCGGGCGCTCGCCAGACGGAGCGCGGGGTCGGCGCCCACCCTGCCGGTGCGGCTGGCCCACTCGAAGAAGGTGCGCGCCGCGGCGCCGCGGCGCGCGAGGGTCGAGCGGCTGCGCTGCGCCGCCGCCATGCTCGCGAGCCATCCCCGGAGGACTCCCAGGTCGATGTCGCACAGCCCGCCGTGGCCGTTCCGGACGGCGTAGTCGAGCAGGTGCTCGAGGTCGCTCAGGTACGCGCGCACCGTGTGCTCGGACAGCCCACGCTGCGTGCGCAGGTGGGTGGCGAAGTCGTCGACGGCGCGGACGTCGTCCGCCGTCGCCCTGACCTCGCTGATCGCTGTCATGTGCCTACCGTGGCCTGTCACACAGTCGGCCCACAAGCGGCGTGGGTCACAGTTCACCCGCCGCCCCGCCGATACCTGCCGCGATGTCGGAAACGTTCCTTCCGGCACCCCCGGCCGAGACCGAATTGTGATCTTCGACGGTGATCCTCCTCACCCTCCCGGCATCCGGGCGTGAGGCGCCGAGCCGATTGACGGCGCGACGGCCCTGTGTGACGGCCGCGCCGCGCCGTCATGACTAGGTGGAGGTATCACCCCAGACCGCTTCCCGTGAGGCGCAGGGCGTCACGCATCGCCACCGAGCCGACTGTCGGAACCCCTGCTACCTTCCCAAAAGGGACAAACGGGATGGGGGCCGACCGTGATCCAGGAAACCAGCGAGGGACGACGTCGACAAGGACGGCGGTCGGTCGCAGCGATGATCGTCGCCTGCGTGGCAGCCGTGATGTTCTGGCTCCCGACAGGAGGCGTCCACGCGGTGGTGCCCACCCCGGGCCCGACGAGCTCGGTCATCAACGTGAGCGTCGGAGGCGTCCGGGACGCCGCGTCCTCCGTGGCCGGCCTCGCGGGGGTCACGCTCCAGCTCTACAACGGGACCGCCGCGGGGCCGACCACCCCGGTGCCGGACGCCTGGGCCACCTGCACCTCGGATGCCGACGGCGACTGCAGCTTCGTGGTGCCGGAGACCCAGCTCTTCGGCCTGAACCGCGACCGTCGTTTCTGGGTCGTCCAGAGC
>Ga0233375_1000797_pt1 | contig 15569 bp, 12 predicted proteins | sample ElkDunMinimDraft_10_FD_191539 | JGI IMG/M metagenome (GOLD analysis project Ga0233375, IMG submission 191539) | Fecal eukaryotic communites from dung pellets of Tule Elk in California, USA - Elk Dung E16 | ecosystem: Host-associated > Mammals > Digestive system > Large intestine > Fecal | place... | reverse complement strand
CCGGCGGCCTCAGGGGGCGCCGGGCGGCCTCAGGGGGCGCCGGGCGCCTCGGCGTCGATCAGGACCTCGGCCGCGCGTCGCGCGCTCGCGGCGGCGGCCGAGGTCCCGGCGATCGCGGCGGTGGTCTGCGCGCCCTCGGCGAGGATCGCGAGCTGCGCCGCCAGCTCGGGCGCCCCGCCAGCCTCGGCTACCAGGCCGGCCACGTAACGCTGGAACGACTCCTTGTGGGCGCGGGTCTCCTCAGCGACGGCGGCCGAGGTGCCGCCGAGCTCGGCGAACGCGTTGATGAAGCCGCAGCCGCGGAACGCCTCGTCGGCGAACCAGTCGGACAGGTAGTCGAAGATCGCGAGCAGCCGGTCGCGCGGGCCCGCCGCCTGCTCGACCTTGGCCTCGATGCCGTCGACCCAGAGCCGGTGCCGGTGCCGGAGCACGGCCAGGACGATGTCGGACTTCGAGGGGAACACCGCGTACAGGCGCTTGAGGGACACGTCGGCCGCAGCGCGCAGCTCGTCCATCCCCACCGCCTGGATGCCTCGCGCGTAGTACAGCTCATGCGCTGCCTGCACCACGCGGGCACGAACCTCTTCCTCGTTCATCACCCCATAGTACTTGCGGAGAGAACGTTCGTTCTCTACGGTGGTGGACACACCGGAGAACGATCGTTCTCCTACGGCAGCGAGGAGCAGGGGACATGGGCTACATCACCGTCGGCACCGAGAACAGCACCAGCATCGACCTGTACTACGAGGACCACGGCACGGGCCAGCCCGTGGTGCTCATCCACGGCTACCCCCTCAACGGGGACTCCTGGGAGAAGCAGACCGCTGCGCTCCTCGACGCCGGCTACCGCGTCATCACCTACGACCGCCGCGGCTTCGGCAGGTCCTCCCGCCCCACCGAGGGCTACGACTACGACACCTTCGCAGCCGACCTGAGCGCGGTCCTGGACACGCTCGACCTCCACGACGCCGTGCTCGTCGGGTTCTCCATGGGCACCGGCGAGGTCGGCCGCTACCTCGGGGCCTACGGCTCCGGACGGATCGCCAAGGCCGCGTTCCTCGGGGCGCTCGAGCCCTTCCTGCTGCAGACCCCCGACAACCCCGAGGGCGTCCCCCAGGAGGTCTTCGACGGGCTCCTCGCCGCGGTCACGGAGGACCGGTACGCCTTCTTCACCGAGTTCTTCGACAACTTCTTCAACACCGACGAGTTCCTGGGCACCCGGCTCAGCGAGGAGGCGTTGCGCGCCAGCTGGGACGTCGCCTCGACCGCGAGCCCGTACGCGTCCTCGGCGGCGCACCCGACCTGGCTGACGGACTTCCGGGGCGACGTGGCCAAGATCGACGTCCCGTCGCTGATCCTGCACGGCACGGCCGACCGCATCCTCCCCATCGACGCCACGGCCCGCCTGTTCGCCAAGGCGCTCCCGGCCGCCGACTACGTCGAGATCGAGGGCGCCCCGCACGGGCTGCTGTGGACGCACGGCGCCGAGGTCAACGAGGCGCTGCTCGCCTTCCTCGCCAAGTAGCCGCGCCCGCCCACCCCTCGCGACCACCGCTCCGCTCCGGCGGGCGGTGGTCGCCCCGCGTCACCCTGCTCCGCCCTGCGCGAACCGGCTCCCAGGAACGTCTCGCACCCTGGTCGCCGAGACGAAGGGGGTGCATGTGACACGACGACTGACCTTCCTGGCCGCCGTGGTCGGCTGCCTCGCGATCCTGCTCGGGTGCTCGATCGGGTTCGACGGCGTGGTCGCGGACAAGGTCCCGCGATCGGGCGGCGTCCCGGGCACGACGGCGCCCGCCGAAACCGGCGAGGGCACGGCTGACGGAGCCGGGCCGGGCGGCGCGGCCGAGGGCCAGCCCGAGGACGGGGCCGCGGGCGACGGCGCGGCCTCCCCCGCCCAGGACGAGCAGTGGCGCGGCTACTGGGTGGACAGCTTCAACGAGGGCATCGCCACGCCCGACGAGGTGCGCCAGATGGTCGCCGACGCCCAGGCCGTGGGCGCCAACGCGCTCGTGGTGCAGGTGGCGCGCTGGTACGACTGCTTCTGCGACGACTCGTCGCTGCCGCGCACCGACGCCGACCTCGACCCCGGGTACGACCCGCTCGAGGAGGTCGTCGCGCAGGCGCACGCCGCCGGCATCGAGGTGCACGCCTGGGTGAACGCCACCACGATGTGGAGCCGCAGCACCCCGCCCGCCGCGCCCGACCACGTGTACAACACGCACGCGTTCTCGGCCACGGGCTCCGACCGGTGGCTCAACAAGCGCAACGACGGGGTCGAGAGGCTCGGCACCATGTCCTACGTCGACCCGGCCAACCCCGCGGCTGTGGACTACCTGGTGGACGGCGTCGTCTCGATCGCCCAGAACTACGACATCGACGGCGTCAACCTGGACTACATCCGGTACCCGGACGACTCCGCCAACTCCAACGCGAACGACTGGGGCTACTCGGAGACGTCGCTCGCCCGCTTCGCCGCCGAGACCGGCCGCACCGACGTGCCGGCGCCCTCCGACCCGCAGTTCAGCGACTGGCGCCGCCAGCAGGTCACGAACGTCGTCCGCAAGGTGTACGTCGGCCTGTACCAGAACGACCCGACCGACCGGCTCAGCGTCAACGCGGTCACCTACGGCGACGGGCCGATCACCGTGGGCGCCTTCGAGTCGACCCAGCCCTACCTCGGGGTGCTGCAGAACTGGAAGGGCTGGCTGCAGGACGGCATCGTCGACACCGTCATGACGATGAACTACAAGAGCCACTCGAGCGCGACCTCCCTGCGACGGTTCGACGAGTGGAACGCCGCCCTGCTCGAGTACGCCGCCGGCCGCCACGTCGTGGCCGGGCCAGGCCTGTACCTCAACGACATCGGCGAGTCCGTCGCCCAGACGCAGCGGATCGCCGACCTGGGCCTGGGCTGGAACGGGTACAGCTACGCCAACGTGAGCGACACGGCCGCCGACTCGAGCGACGTGGCCGTGGACCGGGCCGAGCGCGCCGCGCTGACCAGCGCCCTGCGCTCCGGCGTCTTCGCGAACGACGTGACCGTGCCGCGGATGACCTGGAAGACCGCCCCCTCCACGGGGGTCGCCTCCGGGACCGTGGACCTGCGGGGCGGTGGCCCCGTGGACGTCGTGGTCCGGCCGGCCGACGGCTCCGGCGAGCAGACGGTGGTCCGCACCGACGCGTCGGGATGGTTCGCCGCGACCGGCCTGGAGCCGGACCGCTACGAGGTCCAGGCGCCGGGCACGGACCCCTCGACGGTGCGCGTCGAGGCGGGCGAGGTCGCGCAGGCCGAGCTCAGCCCCGCAGACGGCTGACGGCCTTGCGCCCCTCCTCGACCCAGAGCACCGACGAGGCGACCGCTGCCGCGACCAGCCACTGACCGCCCGTCAGGGAGGTCGTCGTGAAGAACCCCTGGAGCACGGGGACCTGCACCACGGCGACCTGCAGCACCACGATCGCGGCCAGGGAGATCCACAGCGCCCGGTTGGTGAGGGTCGCGCGGGTGAAGACGCTGGCCTCACGGCTGCGCACGTTCAACAGGTTGAAGACCTGGGAGAGCACGAACGTGGTGAAGGCCAGCGTCCCCGCGGTCGTCGCGACCTCCGCTGCGGGCTCCGGGCCCGGCGCCAGCTCGAGCACCGCGAGGGCCGCCGCCGCCATCACGACCGCGGAGAGGGCGATGCGGCCGATCCGCGCGCGCGTCAGGATGCGCTCGCCCACCGCGCGCGGCGGCCGCCGCATCACGCCCGGGTCGGGCCGGTCCAGGCCGAGGGCCATGGCCGGCGGTCCGTCCATGATGATGTTCACCCACAGCACCTGCAGCGCGGTGAACGGCGCCCCGCCCGCCAGGCCGATGGCGCCGGCGACGAGGAAGATCAGCACGAAGCCCCACGACGTGGCGATCTGGAAGCGGACGAACTTGACCACGTTGTCGTAGATCCCGCGGCCCTCCCGGACCGCGGCGACGATGGTCGCGAAGTTGTCGTCGGTGAGGATCATCGAGGCCGCGCTCTTGGAGACCTCGGTGCCCGTGATGCCCATCGCGATGCCGATGTCGGCCTGCTTGAGCGCGGGCGCGTCGTTGACGCCGTCCCCGGTCATGGCCACGACCGAGCCGTCCGAGCGCAGCGCGTCGACCAGCCGGATCTTGTGCTCCGGGCTCACGCGGGCGATCACCCCGAAGCCGCGCGCCCGCTCCGCGAGCTGGGCGTCGTCCAGATCGTCGAGGACCGCCCCGGAGACCGCCTCCCCGCCGATGCCCAGGTCGCCCGCGATCGCGGCGGCGGTCCCGACGTGGTCGCCGGTGATCATGTGCACCGTGATGCCGGCCTCGTGCGCCTGCGCGATCGCGTCCCGGGCCTCGGGCCGGGGCGGGTCGACGATGCCGACCATCGCGAGCAGGGTCAGGTCGCCCAGCCGCTCGGCGAGCTCCTCCGGGGTCAGCGCGCCGAGCGCCGCGAGGTCCGTCTCGCCCGCGTCGACCTCCCCTTGCGCGATGGCCATGCCACGCAGCCCGCGAGAGCCGATCTGCGCGGTCAGGGCGGTCAGGCGCTCGCGCTGCGCCTCGTCGAGCGGGATCCGGCCGGTGGGGGTGTCGAGCCACACGCAGCGCGCGAGCACGACGTCGGGGCCCCCCTTGACGAAGACGCGGGCGCCGCCGCTCTCCCCCGGGACGAGCCCCTCGGCCCACTCCGCCAGGATCGCCGCGGCCTCCGGGTCGGCCGGAGCCTCGCCCCGGACCACCGCCCAGGGATGGAAGGTGGCCATGTACTTGCGGTCCGAGTCGAACGGGATCTCCGCGACGCGGGGCCAGGCGCGGCGCACCGCCTCGACGTCCAGGCCGCCCTTGGCGGCCAGCACCACCAGGGCGCCCTCGGTGGGGTCGCCCACGACCTCGCCGTCGCGGAGCACCGCCTCGCTGGCCAGCGCCATGCCGAGCAGCGCGTGGCGCACGTCCGGCGCGGGCCCCTCCCCCGTGGCCCGCAGCTCGCCGTCGGTCGAGTAGCCCTCTCCCGTGACCTCGAACAGGCGTTGCCCGGCGAACAGCTCCCGCGCGGTCATCTGGTTGAGGGTGAGCGTGCCGGTCTTGTCGGTGGCGATGTGCGCGGTCGACCCCAGCGTCTCGACAGAGGACAGTCGCTTGAGGATCGCGCCGCGCCGCGCGAGCCGGCCCGCGCCCATGGCGAGGGTGAAGGTGACGACGGCCGTCAGCCCTTCCGGGATGGTGGCCACGGCCAACGCCACCGCGGTCAGGAAGAGGTCGGCCGGGGCGACCCCGCGCAGCAGCCCCAGCACGAAGACGATCACGATCACCACGCCCGCGATGGCGCTGAGGAACCCGGCGAGCTGGGCGATCTGCCGTTGCAGCGGCGTCGTCTCCCGGCCGGCGGAGTCGAGCAGCCCCGCGACGCGCCCGATCTCCGTGCCCATCCCGGTGGCCGTGACCAGCATGACCCCGCGCCCGCGGGTGACCGCGGTGCTCATGTACGCCATGTCGCTGCGGTCGCCGAGGCTCGCGGCAGCGTCCTGCAACGCTGCCACGTCCTTGGCCACCGGGGCGGACTCCCCCGTCAGCGCCGACTCCTGGACCTCGAGGCCGGCCGCCTCGATCAGGCGCCCGTCGGCCGGGACGACGTCGCCCGGCTCGAGCAGCACGACGTCACCCGGGACCAGCCCGTCCGCGTCCACCTGCGTGATCTCGCCGTCGCGACGCACGGTGGCCCGGGTGACGGTCAGGTCCTGCAGGGCGCGCAGGCTGCCCTCCGCGCGGCTCTCCTGGACCAGGTTGAGGATGGCGTTGAAGACCACCACCACCAGGATGACGATGGGCGTCTCGAGCTCGCGGGACACCACGGCGCTGACCACGGCGGCGGCCAGCAGCACGATCGTCATCGGCTCGGCCAGCAGGGCGAGCACCTTGCGCCACGCCGGGGTGGGCGGCGCCTGCTCGAGCGCGTTCGGGCCCGTCTCGGCGAGGCGGCGGCGCACCTCGGCATCGTCCAGGCCGCGCCCGGGATCGACGGCGAGCGCGGCTGCCGCCTGCGCGCGCTCGAGGACATGCCAGTGCGGCGCGGCCGTGTCGGGCGCCGCGGTGGACGGGGTGAGGGACTCGGCCTCTGACATCACCCCATCCTCCCAGAGCCGCGCTCCCCGAGCCCGGCGCCCGCAGCGATCCTCCTCGCGCCGCCCAGGCGATCTCCAGTCGCCGCCGAGCCGGCTGGTGCGTAGCGTGGGATGGTCCATTCGGGCACGGGTGGACGGGCCGAGCGCGGCGGAGTCCGCATCACAGGCTCTACCTCGGCGCCCCGGCTCCACGCACTCCTGAGGAGGCCGGCTGATGAGCAGCCCGATGGATCCGCGCAACGAGCCCGACGCCGATCGGCCGCCCGAAGGGCGACAGCCGTCTGCACGGCGACAGCCGTCTGGGGCGCCAGCCTCGGTGAACACGACGCGCACCCCCGACGTCGTCGACCGCGAACGCGAGCGCTTCGGCGGCATCAAGGTCGGCTCGGCCTTCTTCGGCTGGCTGACGGCCACCGGCACGGTGGTGCTGCTGACCGCCGTCATCGCCGCGATCGGCATCGCGATCGGCTCGACCGGCGACACCGACATCGCCGCGACCACGGCGGACGCCACCGCCGACCCCACCACGGTGGGGATCGTCAGCGGCGTCCTGGTGCTCCTGGTGGTCCTGGTGGGCTACTACTGCGGCGGGTACGTCGCCGGGCGCATGGCCCGCTTCAACGGCGTCCGCCAGGGTGTGGCCGTGTGGCTGTGGGCCGTGGTCGTCTCGGTGGTCGTCGCGGTGCTCACCGCGATCGCCGGCGCGCGCTACAACGTCCTGGCGGAGTTGAACGGCGTGCCGACCGTGCCGGTGGACCAGGGCGATCTCACCACCGCCGGGATCATCGCGCTGCTCGTGGTGGCCGCGGTGGGCCTGCTGGGGGCGGTGCTCGGTGGGCTGGGCGGCATGCGGTTCCACCGCAGGATCGATCGCTACAGCTTCGGCGAGTGAGCGGATGACGCGGCGTCCCTGCCCCGCTCGATTGAACGGCGCCTGCGGGGACGTCGCGATGTAGATACCCCTGGGGGTATATTAGGGAGCGTGGAAACGCCCCCCGCCCTCCCCGCGCCCGCCCTCGCCGCCCCCGCCCACCTCGCCAGCACGCCTCCCGCCCGCCGACGGATCGTCATCGTCGGCGGCGTCGCCGGGGGCATGAGCGCCGCGGCCCGCGCCCGGCGCAACGACGAGCACGCCGAGATCATCGTGCTCGAGCAGTCTGAGCACGTCTCGTTCGCGAACTGCGGCCTGCCGTACCACCTGTCCGGCGAGATCGATCGACGCGACGCCCTGCTCCTCCACACCCCCGAGTCGCTCGCCTCGACCCTCGCCCTGGACGTCCGCACCCGCGCGCGGGCGACAGCGGTGGACCCCGCCGCCCAGACCGTCACGGTCGCGACCCCTGACGGCGAGCAGGTCCTCGCCTACGACGCGCTGCTCCTCGCGCCGGGCGCGGTGGCCGTGCGGCCGCCGATCGAGGGCCTCGACCACCCCGCCGTGCACGCGCTGCGGACCATCCCCGACGTGGACGCGCTGCGCGCCGAGGTCGAGCGGATCACCGCAGCCCGGGGCGCCGGCGCAGAGCCGCCCCGCGCCGTCGTGGTGGGGGCCGGCTTCATCGGCCTCGAGGCCGTCGAGGCGCTGTCCGCCCGTGGCGTGGCGGTCGAGCTCGTCGAGCTCGCCGACCACGTGCTGCCGCCGCTCGACGCCGAGCTGGCCCCCCTGCTGGCCGACGAGCTCACCGCGCACGGCGTGGGACTGCACCTGGGGACCTCAGCGCAGTCGATCCGCCCGGCCGGCCCCGCAGGCGCTCCCGGGCCCTCCGAGGACGACGGCCGGGTGGTCGTGGCACTGTCCGACGGCACGCTCCTCCCCGCCGACCTCGTGGTCGTCAACGTGGGCGTCCGCCCCGCCAGCGACCTCGCCCGCGACGCCGGGCTCGAGCTGGGGCGCGGCGGGGCCATCCGGGTGGACGCCGACCAGCGCACCTCCGATCCGCGCATCTGGGCCGTGGGCGACGCCGTCGAGGTCGTCCAGGCCGTGACCGGGACGACGGGACCCGTGCCCCTCGCCGGGCCCGCGAACCGCCAGGGGCGCCGCGCCGCCGACGCGATGACCGGGCGGCGCACCACCCCCCAGGCGCCGGTCCTCGGCACGGCGATCGTGCGCGTCTTCGGCCTGACCGCCGCGGTGACCGGCGCCAGCCAGGCCGCGCTGGGCCGCGCCGGCATCGAGCACGAGGCCGTCCACCTGCACCCGGCCCACCACGCCGGGTACTTCCCCGGCGCCGACCCGATCCACCTGGTCGCGTCCTTCGGGATGGACGGGCGCCTGCTCGGCGCGCAGGCCGTGGGCGGGTCGGGCGTGGACAAGCGGATCGACGTGCTCGCCACGGCGCTGCGCGCGCAGATGACCGCCGACGACCTGGCCGAGCTCGAGCTGGCCTACGCCCCGCCGTACGGGTCGGCCAAGGACCCGGTGAACATGCTGGGCTTCGTCGCCCAGAACGTGCTGAGCGGCGCCATGCCCCAGTGGCAGGCCTGGCAGCTCGAGGAGGCCGTGCAGACCAGCCTCGTCCTCGACGTGCGATCCGCCGCCGAGGTCGCTCGCGGGCACGTCAGGGGCGCGCTGCACATCCCGCACACGGAGCTGCGCGCACGCCTGGACGAGGTCGTCGCCGCGGCCGCCGGGCGCCCCGTCAAGGTGCACTGCGCCAGCGGCGTGCGCTCCCACCTGGCCACGCGCATCCTGCTGGCCCACGGCATCGACGCCAGCAACCTGTCCGGCGGCTGGCTCACCCTGGAGGCCGCGCGGCGCGCGACCCCGCCCCACACCGCATCACCCACCACTCCGGAGGAACCCGTCATGTGCTACCCCGTCGCCTGCCCCACCTGCGGCAAGACCACCTGGGACGGCTGCGGCATGCACGCCGAGGACGTCATGTCCTCGGTGGAGCCCAGCCAGCGGTGCACGTGCCGCTGACCCCGGGTACCCAGGGGGGTATCGTGCTGAGCAGTTCACGAGGAGGAGCGCACATGGAGCTCGACAAAGACGAGATGGCCAAGGTCAGCAACCGGCTCAAGCGCGCGCAGGGCCAGCTGGCCGCGGTCGTCCGGATGCTCGACGAGGGACGTGACTGCGAGGACGTGGTCACCCAGCTCTCCGCGGTGTCCCGCGCCCTGGACCGGGCCGGCTTCGCCATCATCGCCTCGGGCATGCGGCAGTGCATGACCCGGAGCGACGAGGGCGGCGACGAGACGCTGGACGTGCAGAAGCTCGAGAAGCTGTTCCTCTCGCTGGCCTGACCTGCCACCCGCACCCGGCGTGGCCAGGCAGGCCGCGTCGGGTCAGCCGGCTCCCGGCTCCCGTTCCAGCAAGGTCAGCACCTCGTAGTGCGCCGTCTGCGGGAACATGTCCAGCACCTGCGCGCGCCGAGGGCGCAACGACGGCATCGACTCGAGGTCGCGGGCCAGCGAGCCCGCGTGGCAGCTCGAGTACACGACGTGGCGCACTGACGAGCGCTCGAGCCAACGGCTCAGGTCCTCGCCGAGCCCGCGCCGTGGCGGGTTGACGATGACGAGCTCGGGCGGCTGGTCCGCGGGCGATCCGAGCGCGAAAGCGGTGGCGTCGCCCGCCTGGAACGCCACCCGGTCCAGCCCGGCCTCGCGCGCGCTGGCCTGGGCGCTGGCGATGGCCTCCACACTGGTCTCGATGCCCACCACCTCGCGGGCCGGGTCGGCGCAGTGCAGCGCGAAGCCGCCGACCCCGCAGTACAGGTCCCACACCGAGGAGGGCGAGCGCTCCGCCACCCAGGCGGCGGCCTGCCGGTAGAGCGCGGCCGCCACCGCGGTGTTGGTCTGGAAGAAGCTCTGCGGCCGCAGGTGCAGGTCGATGCCGTTCAGCCGCATGCGCAGCGTCTGCCGCTCGGTGAGCACGATCTCCCGGTCCCCCTCGACGGTGGCCTTGTGCTCCGGGTGCAGGTTGACGGACACGACAGCGAGCCGCGGCAACACCGAGAGCAGCGCCGGCAGGTGCTTGCGGATCCGCGCGACGGCCTCCTGGGACCGCAGCACCAGCCGCAGCATGAGCTCGCCGTCGGGCGACTCCGTGACGAGCAGGTACTTCAGCTCGCCGGTGCGGCGCGGGACCACGTAGGGCTCGATCCCCGCCTGCGCGACGAATGCCGCCAGCACGGGGAAGCACGCCTGCAGCCCGGGGGTGTACAGCCCGCACTCGCGCAGGTCCACGCCCCGCCCGTCGGTGTCGAGGATCCCCAGGGTCGGCGCCTGGGCGTCGCCGCCCACCACCAGCTTCGCCTTGTTGCGGAACCCCTGCTCCGGGCTCTGGACCGGGTCGAGCCACTCCAGGCCGGACCGGTCGCCCAGGGCGTGGGCGGCGTGGCGCTGCTTGCCGGCGAGCTGCTCGGCGTACGGCTGCCCCATCAGCGTGCAGGATCGGCACTGCGCTGCGGCGAAGTACGAGCAGTGCATGCGCGCGAGCCTACGTGACCGACCCGTGAGCCCTCGCCCGGCCCGACTCCTGCGCGACCAGGGGGAACGGCGCGCTCACCAGGCCGCGCCGGGTCCGCACGGTGTACCGCGTGCGCCCCCGCTTCTCGATCACCCCGACCAGTCCGGCGTACCTGCCGCCGCCGAGCAGCCGCACCCGGTCCCCCACGGCCAGCCCTCGGGCGCCGCTGGGCGCCGCGACCCTGGCGGAGCGCTCCGCGACCGACCGGGCGTGCGCGAGCTCGGCCACGTACGCCGGGTGCATCTCCGCCAGGGCGCCGCGCAACGTCCACGTGTACAGCGCCGCCAGGTCCAACGTCGGGGAGCACACCGGGCAGGTGCGCACCCGCACCGGGCGCCGGTGCGCGCTCGTGCGGTGGCCTGCCGGGCACACCCCCACCCACGGGCCCTCCACCTTCGGGGCGTCGGCGGGCACGCAGCGCTGCCCGGTGCCGCCGATGCGCACGGCCGTCGCCCGCCACACCGCGTCGTGGCCGTGCCCCGGCCCCACCAGGGCGTGCGCGATCTCGTGGAGCACCGTGTCGCGCACCTGCTCGGGCGGGTGCAGCGCCGTCAGCGCGCGCGACAGCCCGATCTCGCGCCGACCCGCCCGGCACACGCCGGCCCGGGTCTTGGCGCGGTCGAGCACCAAGGTCCAGCCGCGCAGCCCGTGCTCTGCCATGAGGCCGAGCGCCAGGCTCCGCGCGTCGTCGAGGTCCACCCGGCTCAGAGGGTCGGCAGGACCTGCTCGCGCACCTCCTTGCGGAGGACCTTCCCGAGCATCGAGCGGGGGGTCTCCTGGATCTGCACCACGCGACGGGGCACCTTGTAGGCGGCAAGCCGCTCACGGCAGTAGGCGCGCAGCGCCGCCTCGTCGAGCTCCGCGCCGGGCTCCAGCTCGATCGCCGCGACGACCATCTCCCCGCCCCGCTCGAGCGGCTTGCCGATCACGGCCGCGTCGAGCACGTCCGGGTGGAGCCGCAGCACGGCCTCGACCTCGGTGGGCGAGACGTTGAAGCCGCCGGTGATGATGATCTCCTTGGCGCGGTCCACGATGGTGGTGAACCCGTCCTCGTCGACGGTGACGATGTCGCCCGTGCGCAGCCACCCGCCGGGGAGCAGCGTCTTGGCGGTCTCCTCCGGGTTGTTCCAGTAGCCCTGGAAGACCTGCGGGCCGTGCAGCAGCAGCTCGCCGGCCTCGCCCTGCGGCACCTCGACCTCGGGGTCGTTCTGGTCGACCACCTTCATGGTCGTCGAGGGGAACGGCACGCCGATCGTGCCGGTGCGGCGGGTCGGGTGGAACGGGTTGCCCAGGGCCACGGGCGACGACTCCGTCATCCCGTACCCCTCGACGAGCAGGCCGCCGGAGACCGACTCCCACAGCTCCACCACGTGCGGCGGCAGGTTCATGGCGCCCGAGATGCAGAACCGGCACGAGCGCAGCGAGATGCCGCGCTCCTTCGCCGCGAGCGCGGTGCGCTCGTAGATGGGCGGCACCGCGCAGTAGACCGTCGCGGGGGACTTCTTCATCGCGTCGAGGATCAGCTCGGGGTCGAACTTCGGGAACAGGACGATCAGCGCCTGCTTGCGGATGCCGTACGTCAGGTACAGCGTCATGCCGAACGCGTGGAACATGGGGAGGATCGCGTAGAAGACCTCCTTGCGGACCTCCGCGCCGTGCATCCACGCCTCGCCCTGCAGGGCGTTCGAGTACAGGTTGAAGTGGGTGAGCATCGCGCCCTTGGGCAGGCCCGTGGTGCCCGACGTGTACTGGATCGCTGCCAGGTCGCTCACCGACGGGCGCGGGTGCCCGCCGCTGATCGGGCCGTCCGCGAGGAGCTTCTCCCAGGGGATCGTGCCGGGGGCCGCGGCAGTCAGGGCGTCCCGCGTGGCCCGCAGCTTCTTGACGGGCAGGCTCAGCGCCAGCCGCTTGACCGTCGGGAAGGCCTTGAGGATGTTCACCGAGACGATGTGGTCGATCTCCACGTCGGCCGGGAACGCCTGGATCGCGGGGACGGCCTTGTCCCAGGCGATGACCACGCGGGCCTGGTGGTCCTCGAAGAGGTGGCGCAGCTCGCGCGAGGTGTACAGCGGGTTGTGCTCCACCACGATCGCGCCCAGGCGCAGCACCGCGTAGAACGCGATGACGTGCTGAGGGCAGTTCGGCAGCACCAGGGCGACCCGGTCGCCGGGGCGGACGCCCAGGCGGCGCAGGCCCTCGGCCGCGCGCGCGACCTGGTCGCCGAGCTCGGTGTACGTGGTGCGGCGCCCGAAGAACTCGGTCGCGGGATGGCTGCCACCCTCGGCCACGGAGCGCTCGAACATCTCCACGAGCGACTCGGTGGGGAGGTCGATCTCGGCCGGCACCCCCGGCTGATAGTTCTTCACCCAGGGCTGCTGGTCAGTCGTCGACATTCGGCCATTGTCTCGCGCGTGACTGGGAGCCTGTGGCCGGCTCCGACGTCGAGTACGCCACATCTGCGCGCCGCGGGGAGCCGTCGCCTCATGTCGTCCGGCCGTGTGGTCGATAGAACGAAGAGGACCGGAACCTGGGAGAAGAGACGATGGCTGAGAACTCGTGGCATGAGGCACGCCTGATCCCCACCTCGGGAATCAACGGCGCCGAGGAGCAGGAGCGGAGGGCGACCTCGGCGTTGCTCGCCGTCATGTCCGCGGTCCGGGAGTTCGGCCGGACCCTCACCAAGCCCTACGGCGCGATGGCGGGGAACGTCGAGACGTACATCGAAGTGCCCTTCCTCCTCGGTGACAAGAAGCTCTTCCCCGACGGGCTGATCAGGGTCTCGCGTGGCCAGAAGAGCTGGACGGCCCTCGTCGAGGTGAAGACGGGCAGCAACCAGCTCGCCACCGAGCAGTTGGAGAACTACCTGGACATCGCCCGCGAGCAGGGGTTCGACGCCGTCCTCACCATCTCCAACGAGATCCCCGCGGTCCCGGGCCAGCACCCGACGAAGGTCGACAAGCGCAAGCTCCGCAAGGTCGCGCTCCACCATCTGTCGTGGACGCAGGTCCTCTCCGAGGCGGTGATGCAGAAGGAGTTCCGGGGAGTCGCCGACCCCGATCAGGCGTGGATCCTCGGCGAGCTGATCCGCTATCTCGAGCACCCCCGCTCGGGCGCCATGGAGTTCGACGACATGGGCGAGAGCTGGGTGGCGGTCCGCGACTCGGTCAAGGCGAGCACGCTGCGGGCGACCGACAAGGGCGTCGATGCCGTGGCAGCCCGGTTCGACGCCCTGCTGCGATTCGTCAGCCTCAGCCTGGGCCGACAGCTGGGCGCGGAGGCCACGCCCGTGCTCACTCGCAAGGAGCTGGGCGAGCCGTCGTTCCGCACCCAGACCCTTGTCACCGAGCTCGCCGCGACCGGCACGTTCGCGGGCGGAATCCGGATCCCCGGGACGGTCGCCGACATCATGGTGACGGCCGACCTTCGGGCGGGAACGGTGTCATGCCACCTCGACGTGGAGGCCCCCCGGGAGGGACGGCCGACCACGCGCGTGAATTGGCTGGTCCGCCAGTTGAAGAACGCCCCCGAGACGCTGCGCATCGAGGCCCGAGCGGCGCACTCCCGGGGCCCCGGCGCGGCAGAGCTCCTGCGGGATGTCCGCGAGAACCCCGCGTCGCTCGTCGCCGATCCAACCAAGGAGCTGCGAGGTTTCCGGATCGCCATGACGGTCCCGATGGGGACCAAGCGAGGGCGGGGGCGCGGCGCCTTCATCGACTCTGTGCAGGACGCTGTCGACGCGTTCTACGCCGAGGTGGTGCAGCACCTCAAGGCCTGGTCCGCGGCGCCGCCACGGCTCCGGACGGAGGCCGAGGCGCAGGCCGTCGCGTCCGAGCAGGACTCGATTCCCCCGGCGTTGGTCTCGACGGCGATCTCCTCACAAGACGACGCGACCCCCGACGCGGAGCCCGCGGCCGCACCGTCGGAATGATGAGGCGTCAGCCGTCCTGCTTCGCGACGTGACGACTGGCCACCAGCACCGAGTCCTCACCAAGCGCGGCGCCGTCCGGCGCGGCGAGCGCCGGGGTGCCGCAGGCGATGACGTCGGCCCGCTCCCACGGCCTGTCGGCGGCGAGGAACGGCGCCTCTTGGGCCATCCACTCGTGCCAGAAGGCGATGCTCGCGTCCTCGTCGCCATTGACGCCTAGGGCGATGTCGCGGGCGATGCCGCGGCGCTCGGCCTCGGCGGCGTCGGACTGCACCCAGACGGCGGCGTCGAGGAGGCCGCTGAGCGCCCGCTGGCTGGCGCCGACGCCTTCGACGATCACCAGGTCGAGCCCGGCGGGGACCTCGATCGCGCCGTCACGCCCGTGGGCTGGCCAGGAGGGCGGCTGGAAGCGGACGCCTGCCCGGTGCCGCACCGGCTCCAGCACGCCGTGGGCGAGCAACGGGGCCCACCCGAACCACGACTCGTTCCACGCGACGTCGTCGGTGTGGACCACGGCCGAGGCGGGGACAGCGGCGTGCAGGCGCGCGGCGAGGGTGGTCTTGCCGCCTGCGCTGCGACCGTCGACCGCGACGATCCGCGGTCGGCCGCCCACAGGTCCTGCCGCGGCGTCGAGCAGGCGGAGCAGCTCGGCTGTCGTGGCGGCCGCCCAGGGGCCCGCGGCTGGCTCTCCGGTGTGCAGCCTCATCGTCACCCGCACAGCATGCCGCTTCGCCCGGGGTGCGCCGCGGCCCCAACGGGCGGCGTCTTCGCGCCGCTCGCCGGGGCCGGGCAGCGGGTCAGTCGAGCAGGTCCTTCATCTGCTTGTAGATCAGCGCGGCGGTCCGCCGGGGCGAGAGCCGCGCGAGGCGGTCCAGCATCGTGGAGTCCTTGCCGATGGTCACCCGGTAGGCGTCGCGCTCCATGGCGTCGATGATGATGCGGGCGGCGTCCGCCGGCGAGGTCATCTTCCGCTGGGGCTGCTTCGCCGCCGCCGCGTCCGGCTTCCCGTGCATCTCGACGCCGGAGTTCTTGGTGATCTCCGTCTCGATG
>Ga0233375_1000794_pt1 | contig 15580 bp, 14 predicted proteins | sample ElkDunMinimDraft_10_FD_191539 | JGI IMG/M metagenome (GOLD analysis project Ga0233375, IMG submission 191539) | Fecal eukaryotic communites from dung pellets of Tule Elk in California, USA - Elk Dung E16 | ecosystem: Host-associated > Mammals > Digestive system > Large intestine > Fecal | place... | reverse complement strand
CACCACGTGGCTCGACAGCAGCATCGGGTTGGCGGTGGGCCGCCCCGGCTGGAGGATCCCGTACTCGGTCTCGATGCCCATCACGCGACGCACGCTCACAGGCCCACCCTAGGTCGTCGCCGGGCGCCGCCGGCGCGCTGCCCGCGCCAGGACCAGGCAGGACGGCCTTGGGGCCGCCCTCGCCGCCGTGCCGGACCGGTCAGAGGTACTGCCCCGTGCTGGTCACCGTCTCGATGGTGCGCGACGCGTCGGTGCCCTTCTTGCCCTGGACGATCGTGCGGATGAAGACGATCCGCTCGCCCTTCTTGCCGGAGATCCGCGCCCAGTCGTCGGGGTTCGTCGTGTTGGGGAGGTCCTCGTTCTCCTTGAACTCGTCCACGCACGCCGTGAGCAGGTGGTCGACGCGCACGCCGCGCTGGCCGGTGGCCAGGAGGTCCTTGATCGCGGACTTCTTGGCCCGGTCGACGACGTTCTGGATCATCGCCCCCGAGTTGAAGTCCTTGAAGAACAGGATCTCCTTGTCACCGCTCGCGTAGGTCACCTCGAGGAAGCGGTTCTCCTCGGTCTCGGAGTACATGCGCTCCACGACGCGGGTGATCATCGCGTCGACCGCGGCGCTCGCCTGGCCGCCGTGCTCGGCCAGGTCGTCGGCGTGGATGGGCAGGGACGGCGTCAGGTACTTCGCGAAGATCTCGCGGGCGGCCTCCGCGTCGGGCCGCTCGATCTTGATCTTCACGTCGAGCCGCCCAGGGCGCAGGATCGCCGGGTCGATCATGTCCTCGCGGTTCGAGGCGCCGATAACGATGACGTTGTCCAGCCGCTCCACGCCGTCGATCTCGCTGAGCAGCTGGGGGACGATCGTGGTCTCGACGTCGCTCGAGATGCCGGTGCCGCGCGTGCGGAACAGCGACTCCATCTCGTCGAAGAACACCACCACGGGGTGCCCCTGCGACGCTTTCTCCCGCGCCCGGGCGAAGATGAGCCGGATGTGGCGCTCGGTCTCCCCCACGTACTTGTTGAGCAGCTCGGGGCCCTTGACGTTGAGGAAGTAGCTGCGCGCCTCGTCCCCGTCCTCGCCCCGCGCCTTGGCCGCGGTGAGCGCCAGGGAGCGTGCCACCGCCTTGGCGATGAGCGTCTTGCCGCATCCCGGCGGGCCGTAGAGCAGGACGCCCTTGGGCGGCTTGAGCCCGTGCTCGCGGAACAGGTCGGGGTGCAGGAACGGCAGCTCCACGGCGTCGCGGATCGCCTCGATCTGGGGCCCGAGCCCGCCGATGTCCGAGTAGTCGATGTCGGGCACCTCCTCGAGCACAAGGTCCTCGACCTCGGCCCGGGGGATGCGCTCGAGCACGAACCCGGAGCGCGTCTCGACGGTGAGCGCGTCGCCGACGCGCACCGAGTCCTCGAGGAGCTGGCCGGAGAACCGCACGACCCGCTCCTCGTCGCCGCGGCCCACCACGAGCGCGCGGTTGGCGCCGAGCAGCTCCTTGACGGTGACGAGCTCGCCGACGTCCTCGTACCCGCCGGCCTCCACGACCGTCAGCGCCTCGTTGAGCATGACCTCCTGGCCGGGGCGCAGCCGGTCCACGTCGAGCGTGGGACTGGCGCCGACGTGCATCTTGCGCCCGGAGGAGATGACGTCCACGGTGCCGTCCGACCGCGCGGACAGGAACGTCGCGAAGCTCCCGGGAGGCTTGGCCAGCTCGTCGAGCTGGCGCTTGAGCTCGACGATCTGCTCGCGGGCCGCCATCAGCGCCTCGGCGATGCGCTCGTTGCGCGCGGCGAGCAGGTTGATCTCACGTTGCAGGTCGTGGCCAGGTGCTGCCGGTTCCGTCATCGTGTGGTCCTCCTGAGGGTCGACCGCCGAGGTGCACACCGATGTGCTGGTCTGACGACCCTAACTTCTACGGCAGCAGGGTGCCGAGCGTTTCTCTCCTGGTGGTCACCACAGCCCCGCAGCCAGCGCGAACGGCCGCGTCGAGCCCTGCCGCCGACGGGTGTCGCACCCGCTGGCGGCAGGGCCGCGCCGGTCAGTCGACTGCTGGGCCGCGCCCCACGTCGCGCCGCACGCGGCGGATCTTCTTGTCGGAGATGGGCCGCTCGCCCAACGCCTCGGGGGTCCACGCCTCGTCCGGCACGGCCGACGCGCTGCTGGCCGCCGCGTCCTCCGAGCCGGGCGCCGGGTACGCGCCCTTCGAGGGGCGCCGGCGGCGGAGCGGCGCGTCGACGCCGTCGGCCAGGCGGCGGGTGGTGAGCAGGAAGCCGGTGTGCCCGATCATCCGGTGCTCGGGGCGGACGGCCAGCCCTTCCAGGTGCCACCCGCGCACCATCGACTCCCATGCCTCGGGCTCGGTGTAGCGCCCGTCGGCGCGGAGGTCCTCGGCGAGGCGGGACAGCTGCGTGGTGGTCGCGACGTACGCGATCAGCACGCCGCCCGGCGCCAGAGCGTCCGCGACGGCCTCGAGGTTCTCCCACGGGGCGAGCATGTCGAGCACGACGCGGTCCACGGATCCGGGCTCGGCGACGGTCGGGAGCACGTCCGCCAGGTCGCCGACGGACAGCCGCCACGCCGGGTGCGGTCCGCCGAAGAACGATTCGACGTTGCCGCGCGCGATCTCGGCGAAGTCCTCGCGCCGCTCGATCGAGTGGAGGGAGCCGCCGTCGCCGACGGCGCGCAGCAGGGACATGGTCAGCGCGCCCGACCCGACGCCGGCCTCGACCACCCGGGCGCCCGGGTAGATGTCCGCCATGGCGACGATCTGGCCGGCGTCCTTGGGGTAGACGACAGCGGCGCCGCGCGGCATGGACAGCACGAAGTCGCTCAGCAGCGGCCGCAGCGCCAGGTACTCGATGCCCGCGGTGTTCCGCACGACGGTGCCCTCGGGGGCCCCGATGAGCTGGTCGTGCGTGAAGTAGCCCTTGTGCGTGTGGAAGGAGCCGCCGGGCGTGAGGGTGATGGTGTGGAGGCGGCCGCGCGGGTCTGTGAGCTGGACGCGGTCGCCCTCCCGCAGCGGGCCGCGTCGCTGGGCCGCTCCGGTGCTGGTGGTCGTGTGGGCTGTGGGCGTCTGGTCGGTCACGGGGGTCGAGTCTAGGAGCGCAACGCGGCGATCACGTCCGCGGCCCGGACGATCGCGGTGACGCGGCCGTCCTGCACGGCGGCGACGACCCCCGACGCGCGGGTCACCTGCCCGACGGCCCGGACGAGGTCGGCGCCGCGCAGGCGCGCGTCCACGACGGCGCCCACGGGTATGACCACGGCCACGGCCGTCACGGGGGTGACGGCCCGGTGCGCCGGGGGGACGGCGGCGGCCGCTGCCTGGTCGACGTAGGCCGCCGGGCGGCCGTCGGGCGACAGGACGACGACCTCGTCCACCTGCGCGAGCCCGCGAGCGCGGTCGACGTCCGCCAGGGTGGCGTCCGCGGAGACCCACGTGGCGCGCCGCCCGACCGACTCGACGGTGAGCCGGTCCAGCGACCTGCCCGTGCGCCCGGAGGCGATCGCGGCGGAGGCGCCGCTCCACAGGAAGGCCCCGATGAGCGCCGCCCACACGACCGAGAACAGGTCGCCCTGGCGGCCCTGCGCCACGGGGACCACCAGCGCCCAGAGGAGCACCCCGATGGCGACGACGCGCCCGGCCCACCCCGCGGCGACGGCGCCCTTGTGCCGGTCGCCGGTCACCTGCCACACACCGGCCTGGAGGATCTGCCCTCCGTCGAGCGGCAGCCCGGGCACCAGGTTGAAGAGGCCGACGAACCCGTTGGAGATCGCGCCGGCGAAGAGCAGCAGGGCCAGCAGGCCACCCCCTGGGGCCGCCTGGGCGGCCAGCCAGAAGACCAGGGCCAGCGCGAGGTTGGCGAGCGGGCCGACGACCGCGACGAGTGCGCTCGTCGCGGCGGTGGGGGCCGGCCCGCTGAAGGTGGTGTGGCCGCCCCAGACGGTCAGCGCGAACTCCTCGACGTGCTGGCCGCGGGCACGCGCCACCAGTCCGTGCGCCAGCTCGTGGATCAGCACCGAGCCGAACAGCAGCACCACGAAGCCGAAGGCGACGACGTAGCTGCCTGCCCCGAGCCGCGGGGCCCACGCGTCGACCGTCGGCGCGAAGACCAGGGTGAGGACCACGGCGGCCAGCGGCCACGTGGGGGTGAGGATGATGGGCGCCCCCGCGGCGCGGCCGATCACCCACCCCTGGGCGCCAGGTCGCTTGCTGTTGCTCACCCGGTCAGCCTAGGTGCCCGTGGTCGCCCCGGCGGTCACCCCGGACGCGCGCGGCCGGCATGTCAGGACCGGCGCCTAGGCTGGCCGCGTGCCGACCATGCAGACCCCTCTCCAGCCGCCCGAGCGCAGCACGCCCGGATCCGATGGGCTCGTGCCCGCCGCGCCCGGACCGGTTCCCGTCGAGGCCGGATCTGCCGAGGCTGAGGCGGTGGGGGCCGAGCCGATCGTGGAGGGGGCGCCGGTGCGCCGGTCCGCGCCCGGCCTGTCGCCGTCGCGCGCGAACGACTTCCTGCAGTGCCCGCTGCTGTTCCGGTTCCGGGTGGTCGACCGGCTCCCCGAGCCGCCTAGCGCGGCAGCGGTGCGGGGCACCCTGGTCCACGCGGTGCTGGAGCACCTGTTCGACCTGCCCGCGGGGCAGCGCACGCTCGAGGCCGCGCACGCGATGCTCCCCCACCGCTGGCACGAGCTGCTCGCCGAGCATCCGGGGCACGCCGAGCTCTTCGAGCACCAGGCCGAATGGGACGAGTGGCTGGCCAGTGCTGGGCGCCTGCTCGACACGTACTTCACCCTCGAGGACCCGAACCGGCTGCAGCCGCACGAGCGCGAGATGTCAGTGCGCACCCAGCTGGACGACGGCCCCCAGCTGCGCGGCATCGTCGACCGGCTCGACGTCGCCCCGGGCGGCGCCATGCGGGTCGTGGACTACAAGACGGGCCGATCGCCCCGGGCCGGCTACGAGGGCACCGCCCTGTTCCAGATGCGGTTCTACGCCTTCATGCTGTGGCGCGAGCGCGGCGAGCTGCCGCGCATGCTGCAGCTCGTCTACCTCGGCGACGGCACGATCCTGCGCCACGAGCCCACCGAGCCCGAGATGCTCAGCCTGGAGGCGCGCGTCCGGTCGATCTGGTCGGGCATCGAGGAGACCGCCCGCAGCGGGGACTGGCGCCCCCGGAAGTCGAGGCTGTGCGACTGGTGCGCGCACCGCGACCTGTGCCCCGCGTTCGGCGGCACCCCGCCGGAGATCCCGGAGGGCGCCGTGCGGCTGGCCCTCGGCGTGGAGCCCGCACCGGCGAACTGAGCCGACAGCGCTGCGGTCCATGCCCGCCGGCGCCGGATGTGGCGCGCCCGGACGGGCGTGCCGGCGTCAGACGCCGTCGACCTCGCGCGGCACGAGCAGCTCGCCGCCGAGCACCCGGCCGAGGTCGTCGAGGGTCACATCGGCCAGCGACCGCACCCTGCTGACACCGGGCCGCGGCGCGAGCCCCACCATCACCTCGACGGCGATCACGTGGGCGCCCGAGGCGCTGGCCGAGGCGATCCCCGCGGGCGAGTCCTCGACCGCCACGCAGTCCGCGATGTCCACCCCGAGCAGCGCCGCCGCGGTCAGGTAGGGCTCGGGGTCTGGCTTCGGCCGGGCCACCTCGTCACCGCACACCGAGACGTCGAAGACGCCCGCGGACCGCACGAACGGCTCGGCGAGCTCGCGGTGGGACGAGGTGACCAGCGCCATCGGCACCTTCGCGGCCACGAGCGCGGCGAGCATCTCCTGCGCGCCGGGCTGCCACGGGGTCCCCGCGGCCACGCCGGCCGCCACCCGCACGTTGAGGAAGGCGGAGATCTCCGCGTCGGAGAGGTCCACGCCACGGCTGCGGAGGGCGGCGGCGCACGTGGTCATCGGGTTGCCGACCATGGCGAGCCCGTCGGCGTGCGTCCACACGGCGCCGTGGGCGGCGGCCAGCTCGAGCTCCGCGGCGATCCAGAACGGCTCGGAGTCGATGAGGGTGCCGTCCATGTCCCACAGCACGGCTGCGGGCAGTGCGGTCACGGATGCCGGCGCGGTCCCAGCCCTGCTTCCGGCGGCGTGGCTCACGCGCGGGTTCTGGGCTGGCTGGGCTGGCTGGGCGGTGTCGAGAGGATCAGGCACCTGGCCGATGGTAGCCCGGAGCCTCGACCTGCTCCGTCGCGGCGGGACCACGCCGATCGGCGCTGCTGCTCAGTCGGCCCTCGACGCCGCCCCTAGGCTGGGGTGATGACCGCGCAGGAACAAGGCCCGACCGACGTCCCCACGAGGGACCCGATCATGCTGGCCGCCTTCGAGGGCTGGAACGACGCCGGATCGGCGGCGACCCAGGCGCTCGAGCACCTGCACGAGGTGTGGGCGGCGGAGCAGATCGAGGAGCTCGACCCCGAGGACTACCACGACTTCCAGGTCAACCGGCCGATCGTCGGCCCCGGGCCGGACGGGCGCCGGGAGATCACCTGGCCCACCACGTCGGTGGCTGTCGCGTCGGCGCCCCGCACCGGCCGTCAGGTGGTGCTGGTGCACGGCATCGAGCCCTCGATGCGGTGGCGCCGCTACTGCGCCGAGCTGCTCGACATCGCCGAGCGGCTGGGCGTGCGCACAGTGGTGACGGTGGGCGCCCTCCTGGCCGACGTGCCGCACACCCGGCCCATCCCGGTGACCACCACGAGCGAGGACGCGCACGTGCGCCAGCGCCTCGGCGTGGAGACCAACAGCTACGAGGGGCCCACGGGCATCGTCGGCGTGCTGCAGCACGAGGCCGAGGCGCGAGGGCTGAACGCGTTGTCTTTGTGGGCGGCCGTCCCGCACTACGTGGCCCACCCGCCATCCCCCAAGGCGACGCTGTCGCTGCTCACCAGCATCGAGGGCCTGATCGGCGAGCCGGTGCCGCTCGGCGACCTGCCGGACGACGCGATCGCCTGGCAGCACGGGGTGGACGAGCTCTCCGCGGAGGACAGCGAGATCGCCGAGTACGTGCAGCAGCTCGAGGAGGCCAAGGACACCGCCGAGCTGCCCGAGGCGAGCGGCGAGGCCATCGCCCAGGAGTTCGAGCGGTACCTGCGCCGTCGCGACAAGGGCACCGGCGGCTAGGACGCCCCGGCGCCCCGGGTCAGAGGCGGACGCCCAGCAGGGTGTTGACCGCGCGGGCGATCACGCCGGGCGCGCCCTCGACGGCGTCGTCGGTGCTGCCCCGGGAGATCGACTCGGCGGCCCACGCGTCGACTGCTGCCAGCGCGGCGGGCGCGTCGAGGTCGTTCGCGATGGCCGCGCGCATCGCCTCGAGGGTCGCGGTGGCGTCGGGGCCGCCGTTCCCCGCGACCGCCGCACGCCACCGCTCGAGCCGGTGGCGGGCCACGACGAGGTCGTTGCGGGTCCAGCTCCAGTCGTCGGCGTAGTGGTGGGCGAGCAGCGCGAGGCGGATGGCCATCGGGTCCTCGCCGGCCTCGCGCAGACGCGAGACCAGCACGAGGTTGCCGCGCGACTTGCTCATCTTCTCGCCGTCGAGCCCGACCATCCCCGCGTGCACGTGGCGCGCGGCGCCCTGGCCGGAGTCGAGCAGGCGGGCGTGCGACGTGCTCATCTCGTGGTGCGGGAACCGCAGGTCGACGCCGCCGCCCTGCACGTCGAACGGCAGGCCGAGCCCGTCGCGGGCGATCACCGCGCACTCGATGTGCCAGCCCGGCCGGCCGCGACCGAGGGAGCCGCCGTCCCATGCGGGCTCGCCGGGCCGTTCCGCGCGCCACAGCAGGGGGTCCAGCGGGTGGCGCTTGCCCGGCCGATCCGGGTCTCCCCCGCGCTCGCCGAACACGTCGCGCATGGTCTCCGGGTCGAGGCCCGCCACCGCGCCGAAGGCGGGATCGGCGGACAGGTCGGCGTACACGTCGTCGGCGCCGTGCCCGGAGCCGTCCGGCACGCCCACCCGGTAGGCGGCGCCGGCGGCGACGAGCTGCTCGACGGCCTCGACGACGGCCGGGACCGACTCGACGGCGCCGGTGTACACGTCGGGAGGCACGACGCCGAGCGCGGTCATGTCCTCGGCGAAGAGCGCCGTCTGGTCTCGGGCCAGCTCGCGCCAGTCCTGGCCGGTGGCGGTGGCGCGCTCGAGCAGCGGGTCGTCCACGTCGGTCACGTTGGACGCGTACCGCACCCGCTGCCCGGCGTCGGTCCAGGCGCGCACCAGCAGGTCGAAGGCCACGTAGGTGGCGGCGTGCCCCAGGTGCGTGGCGTCGTACGGGGTGATCCCGCAGACGTACAACGAGGCGGTGGGCCCCGGGGCGGCGACGACGAGCTCGCCGGTGGTGGTGTCCCGCACTCGGACGGGGCCTCCCTGTCCGGGGAGCTGGGGGATCTGCGGGGCCGGCCAGGTGAGCACGTCGGAAGCCTAACCGCCGCGCGCGGGCCTTCCCTAAAGCGCCGCGGGAGGCTGGGCGCCGATCGGGTCGAGCACCCCGGTGAGCAGCAGGATCGCGACGATCGCGGCGAGCGCGAGCCGGTAGACCACGAACGGGCGGTAGCTGAACGTCGAGACGATCTTGAGGAACGCGATGATCACGACGTAGCCGACCGCGAAGGCCACCACGGTGGCCACCAGCGTCGCGGCGAAGCTGGGCGTCCCGTTCTGCCCGAACTCCCCCACGCTCTTCGCGAGCTGGTACAGGCCCGAGCCGAACACCGCGGGCAGCGCGAGCAGGAACGAGTACCGCGCCGCCGCCTCGCGGGTGTACCCCATCAGCAGGCCACCGGTGATGGTGCCGCCGGAGCGGGAGACGCCCGGGATCAGCGCCATGGCCTGGGCGAACCCGAAGAGCACCGCGTGCTTGGTGTTGAGCTCGGTGAGGGGCCGCTGCTTGGCTCCGACCTTGTCCGCCCAGCCGAGCACGAGCGCGAACGCCGCGAGGGTGAGCACCACGAGCCAGAGGTTGCGGAACGGGCCCTCGATCTTGTCCTGGAAGGCCAGGCCCAGCACCACGATGGGCACCGACCCGAGCGCGATGAACCAGGCCATCAGGGCCTCGTGGTCGGGGCTCTCGCCGCGCGGCGCGCCGAGCCGGGCGCGCAGGTCGGTCCCCCGGTCGCCGCGCACCGAGCGCCACCAGGCGCGGCAGATGCTCGCGATGTCCCGCCGGAAGTACAGCAGGACGGCGGTCTCCGTGCCGATCTGGGTGATCGCGGTGAACGCCGCTCCAGGGTCGGCCGAGCCGATGAGCTCGCCGACGATGCGCAGGTGCGCGCTCGACGACACCGGGAGGAACTCGGTGAGCCCCTGCACCAGTCCGAGGACGATTGCTTCCCATGTACCCATGCCGGACTCCACGAGCGTGAACGATAGCCGTCCCGGACGTCCCGACGATTACCCTTGCGCCTCATGGAACAGCGCCAGGTCGGCCGCACGGGTCTTCGCGTCTCCCATCTCGGCCTGGGCACGCTGACGTGGAGCCGTGACACGGACGAGCACGAGGCCCGTGAGCAGCTCCGCGACTTCGTCGACGCGGGCGGCACGCTGGTCGACACGTCGGCGTCGTACGCCGACGGCGGCGCCGAGGAGCTGATCGGCTCGCTGCTGGGCGACGTGGTGGCCCGTGAGGACGTGGTGCTGTGCACCAAGGCGGGCGTCCGTCGCACAGCCGGGGGCGGTGTCGTGGACGCCTCCCGCGGCGGGCTGCTGAACACCCTGGACGCCTCGCTGGCGCGGCTGCGCACCGACCACGTGGACCTGTGGCTGGTGCAGACCCCCGATCCCCGCACACCGCTCACGGAGACGATCTCCGCCCTGCGGCTCGCCGTCACGAGCGGGCGCGCCCGCTACGTCGGCCTCTCCAATCACGCCGGCTGGCAGGTGGCCCGGGCGGCGACCCTGATGGCCGACGACGTGGGGCTCGCCGCCGTCGAGGCGGAGTACTCCCTGCTGCAGCGTGGGATCGAGCGCGAGGTGCTGCCCGCGGCCGCCGACCTCGGGGTCGGGCTGCTCGCCTGGTCGCCCCTGGGGCGCGGGGTCCTGACCGGCAAGTACCGGCGCACGATCCCCGCCGACTCCCGCGCGGCCTCCCCGCACCTGGCCGGGTTCGTCGAGCCCTACCTGGGGGCCGACTCGCTGGCGGTCGTGGAGGCCGTCGCGATCGCGGCCCAGGGCCTGGACCGCAGCCCGCTCGACGTGGCGCTGGCATGGCTGCGGGTGCGGGCGCAGGTGTCGTCAGCGATCGTCGGGGCGCGCACCGCGGTGCAGCTACGCGCCTCCCTCGCCGCGGAGGACGTCCAGCTCCCGCCGGAGATCCTCCGCGCGTTGGACGAGGTCAGCGCGCCCGAGCTGGGGTATCCCGAGCGCCGCTGACCGCCCCTCGCCCCTCGCGGGGCCGGCCGCCCGCCCCGAGCCTGCCCTGCGGGCTCAGGACTCCTGGCTCCGAGGGCCGTCGATCAGGTCGAGGTCGTCGTAGTCGTCATCGTCGTCGGCGACGTGGACGTCGCTGCGAGCCCCGCCGAAGGCCTCGTCGTCGTCGTCATCCTCGTCGTCTTCGTCGTCTTCGTCGTCGTCATCGTCGTCGTCGGCGAGCTCGAAGGGCGTCGCCTCTCCGTGCACCGTGGCCAGCGCGTCGTCGTAGACCTCGAAGGCGTCCGCCAGGATGTCGTACGCGTCATCCACCGCTGGGTCGTCCTCGCCTCGACGGGTGGCCAGTGCGAGGTAATGGGCTTCGAGGGCGGCGATCAAGCGGTCAAGCGCGGCACGAGGGTCGGCGGTCATGCCACGACGGTAGCGCCGCTGCGTGCACAATGGCACTGAATCGATCGGGGGCGGTCGCCGTTGTCCCGGTCTGTCAGAGAACGGTGGTGCGAATGACCGACAGGCTCACAGGACGTCCCGGCCGGCGGCTCAGCAACGTCCCCGGCCCGCAGTTCGAGTACCGGGTGCTCACGTTCCCCGGAACGGTCAGCCGCGGCGACACCCGCAGGCGCCTGACCGAGGAGGCCGAGTACGGGCGGTGGGAGCTCGCCCGCTCCCGGCTGTACGCCGGCGGGGAGCGGAAGGTGTGGCTCCGGCGCAAGATCATCCGGGTGCGCAGCACGCTCGACCTGGTGGCCGACGTCGACTGACGTCGGCCCGGGCAGGCCGGCAGCAGGCTCAGGCGGTCTGCAGCAGGCGGTCGAGCACCCGCACGCCGAACCGCAGCGAGTCCGTCGGCACCCGCTCGTCCACCCCGTGGAACATCGCCGAGAAGTCCATCGCGCCCGGCAGCCGCAGCGGGGCGAACCCGTAGCCGGTGATGCCGAGCACGGACAGCGACTTGTTGTCCGTCCCGCCGGAGAGCGTGTACGGCAGCACCGCGGCGCCCGGGTCCTCCGCGAGCAACGCGGCGGCCATCGCGTCGACCAGCTCGCCCTCGAACGGGACCTCGAGCGCGACGTCGCGGTGCAGCACCTCGATCCGCACCTCGGGGCCGGCCAGCTCGTGCAGGGTCGACATGAGCTGGGCCTCGTGCCCGGGCAGGAAGCGGCCGTCGATCACGGCCTCGGCACGGCCCGGGATGACGTTCGCCTTGTACCCGGCGTCGAGCTGGGTGGGGTTCGCGGTGTTCCGCAGCGTGGCGCCCACGAAGCGCGAGGCCGGGCCGAGCGCGTGCACCAGGCGGTCGACCGTCTGCGGGTCGTAGGGGTCGAACGGGAGCCCGGTGAGGTCCGCGACGCCACGCAGCAGCCGCTCCACGGTCGGGGTCAGCGCCAGCGGCCACGGGTGCTGGCCGATGCGCGCCACCGCCGCAGCGAGGTGCGTGACGGCGTTGTCGTGGTTGACCTGGCTCCCGTGGCCCGCGCGCCCATCGGCGACCAGGCGCAGCCACCCGATGCCCTTCTCGGCCGTCTGCAGCAGGTAGGCGCGCCGACCGTCGATCTCGACGGAGAACCCGCCGACCTCGCTGATCGCCTCAGTGGCGCCCTCGAAGAGGTCGGGGCGGTGGTCGACGGCCCAGCGCGCGCCGTGCACCCCGCCCGCCTCCTCGTCGGCGAAGAACGCGAGGACGACGTCTCGCGCTGGCTTGCGGCCCTCCCGGGCCATCTGCCGCACGACCGCGAGCATCATCGCGTCCATGTCCTTCATGTCCACCGCGCCGCGGCCCCAGATCAGGCCGTCCTTCTCCTCGCCGGAGAACGGGTCGACGGACCAGTCGGAGGCCTGCGCGGGGACGACGTCCAGGTGCCCGTGCAGGACGAGGGCCGGCCGCTGCCGGTCGCGGCCCTCGAGCCGCACCACGACGTTCGCGCGGCCGGGCTCGCTCTCGAAGTACTCGGGAGACAGGCCGACCTCGGTCAGCAGGGCCATGACGTGCTCGGCGGCGGCGCGCTCCCCCGGGCCGGACCCGTCGCCGTAGTTCGAGGTGTCGAAGCGGATCAGCTCCTGGCAGATCCGGACGACCTCGTCCTCAGCGGTGGGATGGCCGCTCGAGGCGGCGGGGGCGCCGACGGGCGCGGTGGTCGAGGCACGGTCTTCACCTGCGGACATGGCCTCACCGTACCCGTCGGCGGCCCGGTCAGTCCCCCGTGCCCGCGGCCGCGAGCAGCCCCCGCCGCGCGAGGAGCGGGGCGATCTGCGGGTCGCGGCCCCGCAGCTCCCGGAAGGCGTCCATCGGGTCTCCCGACCCGCCCTTCGCCAGCAGCGCCCGCCGGAACCGCTCGCCGTTCTCGCGGCTGAGGCCGCCGTTCTCCTCGAACCAGGTGACGGTGTCCGCGTCGAGCACCTCGGACCAGATGTACGAGTAGTACCCGGCCGAGTAGCCGCCGCCGAACACGTGGTTGAAGTACGTGGTCCGGTACCTCGGCGGCACGGGGGCGAACGCCACCCCGGCCCGCTCGAGCGCCGCGGCCTCGAACGGCACCACGTCGGCGACGTCGGTGGGCGCCTCGCCCGGCGCGAGCTGGTACCACGCCTGGTCCAGCAGCGCCGCCGCCAGGTACTCGGTCGTGGCGAAGCCCTCGTTGTCGAGGCGCGAGGCGAGCATCGTGTCGATCCACTCCTGCGGCATCGGCTCGCCGGTGACGTGGTGCACCGCGTACGCGCGCAGGATCGACGGCTCCCAGGCCCACATCTCGTTGACTTGCGACGGGTACTCGACGAAGTCGCGCGGCACCTCCGTGCCGGACTGCGAGGGGTGGCGCACGTCGGAGAACAGCCCGTGCAGGGCGTGCCCGAACTCGTGGAACATCGTGATGACCTCGTCCCACGTGAGCAGCGTCGGCTCCCCGGCGGGCGGCTTCGGGATGTTGAGGTTGTTGACCACGACTGGCTTCTCGCCGAGCAGGCGCGACTGGTCGACCAGGTTGTTCATCCACGCCCCGCCGCGCTTCGACTCGCGCGTCCAGAAGTCGCCAAGGAACAGGCCCAGCGGCGTGCCGTCCTCCTCGTGGACCTCGAAGACGCGCACGTCGGGGTGGTAGCCCACGAGGTCCGTCCGCTCGGTGAACCGGATGCCGTAGAGCGCGGTCGCGGCCCGGAACACCCCGTCGTGCAGCACTCGCTCGAGCTCGAGGTAGGGCCGCAGCAGCGAGTCGTCGAGCGAGCGGCGCTCCTTGCGGACCTGCTCGGCGTAGTACGCCCAGTCCCAGGCCTCGAGGGTGGCCCCGGGGACGTCGCGCTCGAGGGCCTGCTGCAGGTCGGCTGCCTCGGCGCGGGCGTTCGCCACGGCGGCGGGCGCCAGCTGGGTGAGGATGCCGGTGGCGGCCTCGGACGTCTTGGCTGTGGCGTCCTCCGCGATGTAGGCGGCGTGGTGCTCGTAGCCCAGCAGGCGCGCCCGCTCGGCCCGCAGCCGCACCAGGTCGAGGACGGTGTCACGGGTGTCGTGCTCGCCGCCGGTCGCCCCGCGGGTGACCGAGGCCGTGTGCAGGCGCTCGCGCAGCGCGCGGTCGCGCAGGCTCGCCAGGGGCGCCTGCTGCGTGGGCAGCTGGAGCTCGATGAGCCAGGCGTCCGTGTGGCCGCGGTCGGTCGCCGCCTGGCGGGCGGCGGCGCGGGCGTCGGGCGAGAGGCCGTCGAGCTCGGCCTCGTCGGTCACCAGCACGGCGGCGGCATTCGCGCCGGCGAGCAGCTTGCGGCCGAACGCCGTCTCGAGCGTGGTGATCTCCGCGTTGAGCGCGCGCAGCCGGTCCTGGGCCTCGGCGTCGAGCCCGATGCCGGCGCGAACGAACGCGGTCCGCTGCTGGTGCAGCAGCCAGGCGGTGTCGGGCTCCAGCGCCAGCTCGCCGGACTCCACCGCGGCGTGCAGGGCCTCGAGGCGGGCGTGGACGCGCGCGTCGAGGTACAGCGCGTCCTGGTGCGCCGCCAGCAACGGCGCCACCTCTTCCTCGATCGCCTCGAGGCCGGGCGTCGAGTCGGAGCTCGACTGGTTGAAGAACGCCGTGGCGGCGCGGTGCAGCAGCCGCCCGGACCGCTCGAGCGCCTCGAGGGTGTTCTCGGGGGTCGGGTCCGCGGGGTCGGTCGCGATCCGCTCGATCTCCTCGCGCTGCTGCGCCATGCCGGCCACGAGCGCCGGCAGGTAGTGCTCCTCGCGGATGCGCGTGAAGTCGGGCAGCCCGTACGGGAGCGTGGACTCGGTGGCGAAGGGGTTGGCCGGGTCGAGGTCGGTCGTCGTCATGCCGCCATCATTCCCGACCAGCGCCGTGTCGCCGGTACCGGAGCTCGACGAACGAGCGGCCGAGCCGCTCGACGTCCAGGAGGTCCCACACGCCCGGGAGGCGGGCGGGGAGCAGCGGCGCGCCACCGCCCAGCACCACGGGCGCGATGCCCAGCCAGATCTCGTCGAGCAGCCCTCGCTCGGCGAACTGCGCGACGAGGCCGCCGCCGCCCACCAGCCACACGTTCCGGCCGGCGGCGGCCTCGACCAGCCGCGCGTGGACGTCGGCCACGTCGTCGCTGGTGAACGTGATGTCCGCGTCCGGGAACCCGGGCAGGTCACGGTGGGTGAAGACGACGGCGGGCAGGCCGGGGTACGGCCACTCGCGCTCCCCCAGGAGGAACTCGTACGTCGAGGCGCCCATCGCCAGCGCGCCCACGTCGGCCATGAAGGCCTCGGTGTGCTCGCCCACGCCCTCCGCGTCGTTGAACTGGAACAGCCAGTCCAGCGAGCCGTCCTCGTCGGCGATGTGCCCGTCCATGCTCGCTGCGACGTAGTACTGCGTGAGGGTCATGACACGAGCGTCCCACCGGGCCCCGACACGGGGGCGGGCCGCCTGGGACTACCGCCCCGTCTCGCGCGGCTCGGGCGTCGGGGCCGCGGGGCCGCCCCGGACCAGCCGGCTGTGGCGGCGGCCGTAGGCGCCATAGATCACCAGCCCGATGGCCATCCACACCACAAACCGCAGCCACGTCTCGACCGGCAGGTTCAGCATCAGCCACACGCACGCCGCGACCCCGAGGATGGGCACGAGCGGCACCCACGGCGTGCGGAACGGCCGGCGCAGGCCCGGTTGCGTGCGTCGCAGCACCGGCACGGCGATGCACACGACCGTGAAGGCGAACAAGGTGCCGATGCTCACCAGCTCCGACAGCTCGCTCAACGGGACGAACGCGGCCAGCAGGGCCACGCCGA
>Ga0233375_1000789_pt1 | contig 15617 bp, 19 predicted proteins | sample ElkDunMinimDraft_10_FD_191539 | JGI IMG/M metagenome (GOLD analysis project Ga0233375, IMG submission 191539) | Fecal eukaryotic communites from dung pellets of Tule Elk in California, USA - Elk Dung E16 | ecosystem: Host-associated > Mammals > Digestive system > Large intestine > Fecal | place... | reverse complement strand
AGTGATCCGTACCCCCCCGGGTACCCCCCCGCCTTGGAGGTGGCCGTGGCAAGCCGCCTGAGTGACCTCGAGGCGCTCCGTGAGGGCCTGATCGCCCGCATGGAACAGGCCGAATCGGACCAGAACTACGCCGTTCTGGGCCGACTCCTGACGGACGTGCTCAAGCAGATCGACGAGCTCGGCGGCGGCGAGCAGCAGCAGCCGAAGGAGACGGGTCTCAGTGACTTCGAGCGGCGCCTCCAAGAGCGGCAATCAGGAACCACGGGTTCACGTCCGGCCACCGGCTGACCTGACCTACGGCGACCTGGCGGCGGACCTCGCTGCGGACTACGGCATGGCGCCGGACCCCTGGCAGCGCCTGGTCCTGGATGACTGGCTGGCCGAGCGGTCGGGCAAGTGGGCGTCGCTCACTTGCGGGCTGGCCGTCCCGCGCCAGAACGGCAAGAACGGCGTGCTTGAGATCCGCGAACTGTTCGGCATGGTCGGTCGCGGCGAGAAGATCCTGCACACGGCGCACGAGGTGAAGACGGCGCAGAAGCACTTCCGCCGGCTCAAGTACTTCTTCGGCGCCAAGGCCGACGACCCGGGCGCGAAGTTCCCCGAGCTGAACGCGCTGGTCCGTGAGGTCCGGAACGTCAACGGCCAGGAGGGCATCTTCCTGCACAACGGCGGGTCGGTGGAGCTCGTCGCTCGCTCGAAGAACTCGGGCCGTGGCTTCACGGTCGACGTGCTCGCGATGGACGAGGCGCAGGAGCTGACGGAGGACGGGCTTGAGGCGCTGATGCCGACGACGTCCTCGGCCCCGTCGGGCAACCCCCAGTGGATCTTTACCGGCACGCCGCCTGGTCCGTTCGCAAACGGCGAGGTGTTCAAGCGCGTGCGCGCAGAGGCGCTGAGCGACAAGCCGAAGCGCCTGACATGGGCAGAGTGGTCGATCCCCGACCGGAGCGTGAACCTCAGCGACAAGCGCGTGTGGTTCGCGACGAACCCTGCCCTGAACCTCAAGCGCTCGAACGGCACCTACGCGCTGCAGTTTGACGTCATCGAGGGCGAGCGCGCACGGTTCTCGCCCGACGGGTTCGCCCGGGAGCGGTGCGGGTGGTGGCGCGATGACGCCACCGACTCCGGGCCGTTCCCTCCTGGTCAGTGGGGGCGCGGCACTGACCCTGAGTCGACGATCCCCGAGGTCAGCCGGGTGTCCTACGCGATGGACATCTCCGGCGACCGGGCGCACTCGCACATCGCGGTGGCTGGCAAGCGCGCGGACGGCGTGCCTCACGTCGAGGTGGTCGCCTCGCGCGCGGGTACCGACTGGGTCGTGCCGTGGTTCGCGGACCGCGTCTCGCTGGACTCGCCGATGACCGTAGTGGTGCAGGAGCGTGGCGCGCCCGCGTCGTCGCTGATCGACGAGCTCGACGCGATCGAGGGCCTGACGGTCGTCCGCTGGGGCGGAGTCGAGCTTGGCAACGCAACGGCCCGCCTGTACGACCTCGTCGGGCTGTCCGGCTTGTTCCACGCCGACGGTGCGCTGTGCGAGGACCCCTCGCGCTGCACGCGCGAGCACGAGCGCCGTGGCGTCGCACACCTCCCCCAGCCCATTCTCGACGTCGCCGCGGCAACCGCGGTGCCGAAGATCCTGGCCGACGGGGGCATGGCGTGGGATCGCCGCAAGTCACCTACCGACATCGCCCCGCTGGTCGCCGTCACCGGCGCGCTGTGGCACGCGATGCAGCGCGACGAGCCCGAGCATAGGTCGGTCTACGAGGACCGCGGCCTGATGACGATCGACCTGTAGAGGGGGACGCATGGCGCTGCGCGACGTCCTCCGGGGCCTGATCGGCAACACGCACCCGGTGTACCGCGACGTGACGTTCACAGAGTCCAACGTCGCGGCCGTGCTGGGCATGTCCGTGGAGGATCTGTGGCGCACACAGCCGCACCTGCGCACGGTCGTCTCGTTCGTGGCGCGCAACATCGCCCAGCTGGGCCTGCACTCGTTCGAGCGCGTGTCGGAGGCTGACCGTCGCCGCCTGCGCCAGGACCCGGTGCCGCAGACCCTCGGTCGGCCGAACCCGTCGATGACCAGCCACGAGCTCGTGTACAGCCTAGTGGCCGACTACAAGCTCTACGACGTCGCGATCTGGCTGCTTGTCGAGACGACCGATGCGGCGTCCGGGTGGGAGATCTACCCCGTCTCGCCGTCGTGGGTCCGTCGTACGGGTGGCGGCACGGCGTGGGCTCCGGCATGGATCGAGATCCAGCGGCCGGGCGCCCTGTACCCGACGCGCGTGGACGCCGAGAACTTCCTGCTGTTCCATGGCTGGAACCCCGGCAACCCCGCGGGCTGGTCGTCCCCGGTCGACGCGCTGCGCGGCGTGCTCGCCGAGCAGATCCACGCCAACGCCTACCGCCAGCAGGTGTGGCAGCGCGGCGGACGTGTCGGCACGGTGCTCACGCGGCCCGCCGGCACGTCATGGTCGGACGCTGCTCGTGAGCGGTTCGCCCGCGACTGGGCCGCCAAGTGGACGGGCATCGACGGCCCGAAGGCTGGCGGTACGCCGATCCTCGAGGACGGCATGGACCTCAAGCGCATCGGGTTCTCCGCCAAGGAGGACGAGTGGATCGAGGGCGCGAAGCTCTCGCTGTCCACGGTGGCGTCGGTCTACCACATCAACCCGACGATGGTCGGGGTCCTGGACAACGCGAACTTCTCCAACGTGCGCGAGTTCCGCCGGATGCTGTACGGCGACTCTCTCGGGCCGGACCTGGCGATGATCGAGGACCGGATCAACACGTTCCTCGTCCCGCGCCTGACGTCCCGTGAGGACGTGTATGTCGAGTTCAACATCGGCGAGAAGATGCAGGGCTCGTTCGAGGAGCAGGCAGCGGTCATCTCGACGTCCGTGGGCCGCCCGTGGATGACGGCAGACGAGGCGCGTTCGCGCTTCAACATGCCCGCGCTCGGTGGCGACGCCGAGGCGCTGGTCACCCCGCTGAACGTCCTCGTGGGCGGTCAGGCGTCACCGCGCGACGGCGTCACGGCCGGCGGCGGTGCCTCGGCCGCACTGACCGGGGACGACCTCAAGCAGCGGGTGGACGCGGCTGCCGCGCTCATCCGATCTGGCTTCGACCCGGCGGGCGCACTCGAGGCGGTCGGGCTCGACCCGATCACCCACCTCGGGCTGCTGCCCGTCACGGTGCAGAAGCCGCTCGAGCCGACGGAGCCCGTGGACGACTCGATCGTCGATGCGATCACGGACGCACCCAAGGCGCGCAAGTCTGTGAGCCTCACGCGCGCTTCGGCGTCCGGCCCGCTCAAGGTCAAGGCTGCCGTCCGAGAGCAGGACACCGCCGCCGCGGCGCAGGTGCTGTCGCGTTTCTTCAAGCGGCAGCGCGGCGTAGTCCTGTCCCGTCTCGGGGCCAAGGCTCCGGAGTGGTGGGACGCGGACCGGTGGGACGACGAACTCGCCGACGACCTGTACGCGCTGGCAATGACGGTCTCCAAGGAGATCGCCGACGAGACGCTGGACGCACTGGGTGTCGAGCCTGACGCCTACTCCCCGGAGCGAACGGCCGAGTTCCTTCGCGCCGTCGCCAAGTCCCGTGCTGGGGCGATCAACTCGACCACGCGGGACAAGATCACGGCGGCACTGGCGGGTGACGCCGGTGACGACGCGGTCACGTCCAGCGCCTCGGGCGTGTTCGACGAGGCCGAGTCCTCGCGGGCGGAGCAGGGCGGCACGACGCTCGCCACCACGCTGGCCGCGTTCGCGGTGACCGAGGTGGGCAAGCAGATGGGCCGCCCGTCCACGACGAAGACGTGGATCGTCGAGTCGAGCAAGCCGCGGGCTTCGCACGCGTCGATGAACGGCGAGACGGTCGGCATCGAGGAGACGTTCTCCAACGGCATGGCGTGGCCCGGCGATCCTGCCGGCGGCGCCGACGAGGTGGCCGGCTGCATGTGCGGCGTCGAGCTCACCATCCCCTGACCGACCACCACTGACCGGGCGGCACCACCGTCCGGCGCTTCCACCTGCCCGGAGGAGGGCTCATGCGGATCAAGAACGCCCCCATCCAGGTGAAGGCGGGCCCGGAAGACGGGCTCGAGGAGGGCCAGTTCACGGCCTACGCGGCGACGTTCACGCGGACGCCCGACTCGTACGGCGACGTGGTCGCTCCCGGCGCGTTCGCCAAGACGCTCGCGCAGTGGGGCGAGAAGGACGCGGTCATCCCGCTCCTGTTCGGGCACCGGATGGACGACCCGGACTTCAACATCGGGCACGTCGTCAAGGCGGTGGAGGACGAGCGCGGGCTGCTCGTGACCGCCCAGCTCGACCTCGAGAACCCGAAGGCGGCGCAGACGTACCGCCTGCTGAAGGGCCGCCGCATCGAGCAGATGTCGTTCGCGTACGACGTGCTCGACGAGGGTCAGGTCGCCGTCGATGGCGGCAAGGCCAACGAGCTGCGGGAGCTGTCTCTGTACGAGGTGTCTGTGGTGCCCATCGGCGCCAACCAGGACACCGAGATCCTCGCCGTCAAGGCCGCGTCTGACGCGCTGGCCTTCGGCGTCAAGGCCGGCCGGGTCCTCTCGGCCAAGAACGAGAGCGAGCTGCGCAAGGCGCACGCCGCGATCGGCACCGTCCTGTCCGCCCTCGGGCAGGACGACGACCAGGAGAAGGCCAGCGGTACAGGCCAGGCCAAGGACGAGGAGCCCGTCGGGGCCAAGTCCGAGGAGCCCCGCCCCAACCCGTCCGCACGAGCCCTGGCGGAACTGCACCTACTCACCCTCGTCTGAGGGAGAAGGGGGTTCATCGTGAACCTCAAGGCACAGCGGGCCGCCGCACTCAAGGCCGCCCAGGACATCGTCGCGAAGGCCAAGGCCGAGAACCGCGACCTCACCCCCGAGGAGATCACCGAGGTCGAGGCCAAGTCGGCCGAGGTCCAGGAGCTCGACGAGAAGATCGAGCGGGCCACGAAGTCGGCCGCGCTGGTCGCGTCGGTCGGTGGCATGCGCGCCGACGAGCACCAGCCGTCGGAGGAGTCGGTCGCCGCGGCGAAGTCGCTCGGTGAGCACTTCGTGAAGCACGCGGGTGCCCGACTCAAGGAGATCAAGGGTCAGTCCGGCGCGACCGCGTCGGCCCCGGAGTTCAAGGCAGCCACCGACACCCAGGTCACGGGCGCCGGGGTGTACGGCCCGGTCCTCACGCAGGTCGACCGGACCATCGTCCAGGCCAACCGGCCGCGCCTGGTGATCGCGGACCTGCTCGGCCAGGGCACGATCTCGGGCAACGCGATCTCGTACTTCGTCGAGGGCGCGCTCGAGGGTGCGTTCACGACCGTCGCGGAGGCCGGCGCCAAGCCGCAGCTCCACGTGGTCGACCCGACGGCCGTCACCGACGTCCTGAAGAAGATCGCGGGCTGGACGAAGTTCTCCGACGAGATGCTCGAGGACCTCGACTTCATCGTCTCGGAGATCAACAACCGCCTCCTGTACGAGCTCGCCAAGTTCGAGGAGGCGCAGATCCTCAACGGCAACGGGACGGGCTCGAACCTCCTGGGCCTGCTCAACCGCTCGGGCATCCAGACCGAGCTGCGCGGCAACACCGCGTCGAACGACACGGTGGCGGACACGATCTTCCGTGCCATCACCAAGGTCACGACCGGCTCGGGTCTGGACGCGGACGGGCTGGCCATCAACCCGGCCGACTACCAGACGCTGCGCCTGGCGAAGGATGCCAACGGCCAGTACTACGGCGGCGGGTTCTTCTCCGGCGCGTACGGCAACGGTGGCCTGTCGGAGCAGCCGAACGTGTGGGGCCTGCGCACGGTCATCACGCCGGCCATCGCCACAGGCACGGTCCTGGTCGGTGCGTTCGGCCAGGCCGCGACGCTGTACCGCAAGGGCGGCGTGCGCGTGGAGTCCACCAACTCCCACGCGTCGGACTTCACCTCGAACCTCGTCACGGTGCGTGTCGAGGAGCGCGTCGCGCTGGCGGTCCGCCGCCCGGCCGGCCTGGTGAAGACCACCATCACGCCCGCCGCGTGATCCACGGCGGGGCGTCGGCTTCACGGCTGGCGCCCCGCCTCACCACCTGCGATTCGGAAGGAGCCCTCATGCGTGAGTACGAGGTGACCATCGGCGGCCTGCCGCACACCGTGCAGCTGTCCGACGAGGACGCGAAGCGGCTGGGCGCTCAGCCCGTCGAGACGAAGCAGGCGCCGTCGCCGAAGAACAAGGCGCGCGCCCCGCAGACGAAGGACTGACGATGCCCGCCTCCCCGCCCGTCACCCCGGCACAGGTCGCGCAGTACACGCAGGGGAAGGTGTCCGCATCCGACCCTCGCCTGCCGGGCCTGATCGACGGGGCGACGGCTGCGGTGCGGCGGTACTGCGGGTGGCACATCGCCCCGGTGATGACCGAGACGATCACCCTGGATGGGCCGGGTGGACACGTCCTGACGCTGCCCACCCTGCACCTGGCGGCACTGCCGTCGGTGATCGAGAACGGCGTGACGCTCACCGAGTACACGTCGGCGTCCCCCGACGGCACGTTCGAGTGGTCGCCGCTGGGCACCGTCCGCCGCACGTGCGGGCGCTGGACGGACCGCTACCGGTCGATCGCCGTCACGATGACGCACGGGTACGAGGACGCCCCGGACGTCGCGCAGATCATCATGCAGGTGGTCACTGCGGCCCTGTCGTCTCCGATGGGCGCGACCCGCGAGCAGGCCGGGGCGCTGTCCGTGTCGTGGGCGACCACTGCTCCCGGCGTATCGGGCGGCCTGTCTCTGCTGCAGCGCGACCTCGACGTGCTGAACCTGTACCGGCTGGGGGCGTGATGCTGGTCGACTGGCACAACCTCTGGCTGGTCCGGCGCGGGCACGCCGTGCACGTGCAGACCGACCCGGCGTGCGCGTTCTACCGCGCACCTGCCGCCGGGTCTCGGCTGGACCGTGCGAGTCGTGGCGTCTCGTGCCTCCGATGCATGGGCCGGAGGGTGTGATGTTCCCCTCCTTCGCCATTCAGCCGTTCACGGTCGTCGAGCCCACGATGGTGGATGACCGCGGCACGATGTACCCCGACTACGACGACCCGGCGTCCGAGACGGACCACCAGGGCTCGGTGCAGCCCGGAGCGTCCGCCGAGGTGCTGGCTGCTCGCCAGGGCGTCTCGATTCGCTGGACGGTCTACGCACCCCCGGGTGTCGCCGTCACGGCGCACTCGGCCGTCCGGTACGCCGGGCGCCTGTACGACGTGGACGGCGAGCCGCAGCGCTGGCCCTCCCCCACGGGCGGTCTCGACCACGTCGTCATCCTGCTCGTCGACCACAAGGGGTGACCCGTGGCGAAGAAGATTCGCATCGTCATGAACTCGGCCGGGGTCGACGCGTTGCTCAAGTCGAGCGAGGTGCAGGACGACCTTGAGCGTCGCGCACGCGCGATCGCCGACGCCGCCGGTGAGGGCATGGAGGTCGACGTGCGCGTCGGCCAGACCCGCGCACGTGCATCCGTCCGAACGGCGACGTACGAGGCGATGCTGGCCGAGGCTCAGGACAAGGCGCTGACGCGCGCGCTCGACGCCGGAAGGGGCTGACGTGGCCGAGGTCATCGTGATGCCCGACACCGAGGATGCCGCGCGCCTGCACCTCACCGCCGCGTTCGCCGCTCGACCCGCCTTCGCCGCGGTGACCGCCACGACCGGCACCAAGCCCGCGACCTTCCCGGCCGAGTTCGTGCACATCGCGCGCACGGGCGGCCCGGCCCGCGACCTCGTCACCGACCAGCCTCAGATCACGCTCGAGTCCTACGCCAAGCGCGGGTCGCGCGCGGTCGCCATCGCCAACCTCGCGCGGGCGCTGCTGCACGCCGCGGCGCGCGAGGGCGAGATGGCCGGCGTGACCGTCTACGGGCTGACGGAGTTCGTCGGCCCGTACCTGGACCCCGACCCGGACGCCCCGTCGTTCACCCGGTACTCGGCGACGTACCAACTCGCCGTGCGCGGTCACGCCGCGTAGCAGTACCCGCCTTCCTCGGTCGCCGCAACGAGCCTGGAAGGGCACACATCATGGCTACTCCCACCGCCGCGAAGGTGATCGTCGGCAAGCCGCTCGCGACGGGCGGCGTCATGGTCGCCCCGAAGGGCACCGCTCTCCCCACTGGCGCCACGGCTGCGTCCGTCGCCCTCGACGCACTGTTCCTCGGTACCGGCTACATCAGCGAGGACGGGGTCACCCAGTCCATCGGCACCGACACGACCGACGTCGTCGCCTGGGGCGGGGACACGGTCCGCGTCATCCAGACGACGCACTCCCTGACGTACCAGTTCTCGTTCCTCGAGACGAACGCCGAGGTGCTCAAGCTCGTCTACGGCGACACGAACGTGACCGTCACCGCGGCGACGTCCTCGGTCGGCACCCGCATCGCGACGCTCGTCAACTCCAAGACCCTCCCGCACAAGTCGTACGTGCTCGAGGTCAAGGACGGCGAGGCGAAGGTCCGGGTCGTCATCCCCGACGGGCAGATCACCGCGGTCGGCGACGTGACGTACGTCCACTCGGACGCCATCAAGTACGACGTCACGATCACCTGCTACCCGGACTCCACGGGGAACAAGGCGTACATCTACACCGACGACGGCGTGTTCAGCGTCTGACGTCCACCCACCAACGACCGGGCCGGGGCTCTCATGCGGCGACCGACCCCGGCCCGGTCTTCACCCTCAGTCGCCGCATCCCGAGGAAGGCCGCCGCAATGGTCTACGCAGTCCCGCCCAGCAAGGCAAGCGTCAAGCAGAACCGGTTCGAGTTCACGGTGCCCGGGTCGAAGAAGACGCACTCGGTCCCCAAGGTGCAGTACATCAGGCCGTCGTTCCTCAAGCGTCTGCGCGACCTGACGGCCGACGTGCCCGCCGGCGAGGAGCCGCCCGACGCGGTGAAGATGGCGCTGTTCGACGCGCAGCTCGAGATGTTCGAGCACTACGTGCCCGGCTTCGGTGAGCTGTTCGACGACTCCGACCAGATCGGCGCCCTCATGGCCGCGTGGCAGGCGGAGTCGAACATCAGCCTGGGGGAATCCTCGGCCTCCTCCGCCTCCTGAGCGAGCACGAGGAGGCGATCGAGTACGACCTGATCCGGCTCGGGCTACGGCTCGAGTGGGTCGGGTCGAAGCGACTGACGTGGCGCGACCTGTGGGTGATCGTTCGCCAATCTGGTCGGGACTCCGCCCTCGCTCGTGCGCTGCACGGTGAGCGGGTCGCGTGGACGCAGGACACGTGGCTACTCGCGGACATCTTCGATGTGATGCAGGCCGCGAACTGGCAGCGCAGTGGCGGCAGGGGTCCGAAGCCCAAGCCGTTCCCGCGCCCGGTCAAGGCGAACGACAACACCTCGAAGCGGTTCGGATCTGGCCCGCTGCCCATCGATGAGCTGGACAACTGGCTCAAGGCGAGGGAGGTGGCGTGAGTGGCAGTCGAACTCGCGACCGCGTACATCAGCCTCGTCCCGACGACGGCCGGCATCCAGCAGGGTGTCGCCACCGCGCTCACGGGCGCGTCTGACGGCGCCGACAAGGCAGGCCAGGAAGCGGGCAAGAAGTACGGCTCCGGGATGAGCACGGCGCTCAAGGGCGCAGTGGGCCTGGCCGCCGCCGCGGGCGCGGTGTCGATCATCAAGGACGCCACCGCCGAGGCGCGTGAGGCGCAGAAGGTCGGCGCGGTCACCGAGCAAGTCATCAAGGCGACAGGCGGCGCAGCGAACGTCACAGCCGAGGATATCGGTCGCCTGTCCACGGCCATCAGCAACAAGGCCGGCATGGACGACGAGGCGATCCAGTCTGCCGCGAACCTCCTGCTGACGTTCAAGAACGTGAAGAACGAGGCGGGCGACGGTGCTGATGTCTTCGACCGGGCGACAGGTGCGGCTGCCGACCTGTCGGCCGCAGGCTTCGGGTCGATGGAGTCGTCCGCGAAGATGCTCGGCAAGGCGCTCAACGATCCCGAGAAGGGGATCTCTGCGCTGAGCCGGGCGGGCGTCACGTTCACCGACCAGCAGAAGGAGCAGATCAAGACCCTCGCCGAGTCGGGCGACATGCTCGGCGCGCAGCAGATCATCATGGCCGAGGTCGAGTCGCAGGTCGGCGGGGTTGCTGCCGCGTCAGCGACGGCCGGCGAGAAGATGTCGGTGGCCTTCGGGAACTTCAAGGAGACCATCGGCACCGCACTGCTCCCCGTCATCGACCGCGTCCAGGGCGGACTCACGGGGATGTTCGGGTTCCTGTCCGAGAACACGGGCGTGCTCTACGCGATCATCGGCGTCGTCAGCCTGCTGACCGCGGCGTTCGTCGCGAACCAGGTGGCGTCCATCGCGGTGACCGCGGCGGAGAACGCGAAGGCCCTCGCGCTCGGGATCTCGCGCGGCGCTGTCATGGCGGCCACGGCGGCTCAGTGGCTGTGGAACGCAGCGATGAGCGCCAACCCTATCGGCCTGGTCATCGCGCTCATCGTCGGGCTCGTCGCCGGGGTCGTGTGGCTGTGGAACAACGTTGACGGGTTCCGAAACTTCTGGATCGGCGCGTGGGACGTCATCAAGGGCGCAGCGCTGGCGGTGTGGGACTGGATCAAGGTGAACTGGCCGCTGCTGCTGGTCATCCTCACCGGGCCCATCGGTGCCGCAGTGCTGCTCATCGTGAAGAACTGGGACACGATCAAAGCCGCCGCGTCAGCCGCGTGGGACTGGATCAAGAACGCGTGGTCCGGCGCTGGTGAGTTCTTCTCCGGCATCGGCGACTCGATCAAGAACGCGTTCAAGGGCGCGTTCAACTGGGTCGCGAAGGGCTGGAACGGATCGATCGGTGCGCTGTCCTGGACGGTGCCGGACTGGGTGCCGGGCATCGGTGGGAACACGATCTCGGTGCCCAACATCCCGATGCTCGCAACGGGCGCCGTTGTCACGGGCCCGACGCTCGCGATGGTCGGTGAGGGTCGCGAGCCCGAGGCTGTCCTGCCGCTGTCGAAGCTCGACGAGATGCTGTCCCGCCCTGTTGGCTCCGGTCGACCCGCGGTGCAGGTCGACGTCCACCCGCTCCCGGGCATGTCAGAGACCCAGGTCGGCGAGATGGCGGGCCGCAGCGTGGCCCGAGTGCTGGCGGGAGGTCGCTTGTGATCCGCTCGGTGCAGATCGGCGACGTCATCATCGGCTCGCCGATGCATGTCGACGACGCCGGGTGCGAGTGGATCTTGTCCATGCCCGGCATCAGCGGGTGGGACAACTCCGGGGCGGGTGTGCGCCGCGACGAGCCTGAGCACCCCGGCGCTCACGGCAGCTTCGCCCTGCGCGGATGGCGCACCGGTCGGTCCATCGGCCTGTCAGGGACCGTCATCTGCCCGAGCAGGGCCGCCGCCGCCATCGTCGTGCAGCGGCTCAACTCCCTCCTGGCTGACGGGACGCTGGCCGAGGTGACGGTCGTGGACCAGGACCTGCCGAGGATGTCGGCACATGTCGGCCTCGCGGACATGCCGGACATCGACTGGTCTGGGCCATGGGGCCGAACCGTTCGTTTCGGCCTCGAGCTCTGGGCCCCCGACCCCCTCCGCTACGGCGACCCGGTCGCCGCGTCGACATCCTTCCCCACCCTGCGCGGTGGCCTGCGCTTCCCGCTGTACACCGATGGCGCGGGCACGGACCTGGGGTGGCTGGACTACGGCGAGCCGTCGGACACCGGCCGGGTGACCCTGCACAACCCGGGCACCGCGGACGTGCCCGTGCTGCTGCAGGTCACCGGCCCGGTGCCCGAGCAGGGCTTCGACGTGATCCAGGTCGGCACGGGCGGGCGCTTGACGTTCGAGGGGCCCGTCGGCGCGGGGTCTCTGCTCGTGCTCGACGGCGCTACGGGCGCGGTCGCGATCGACGGCTCACAGGATCGCGCTGGTCGCCTGACCCGCCGAGACTGGCCGACCGTCCCCCGCGGCGGGTCCGTCGAGCTCCTGTTCTCCCCCCGGGGCCCCTGGTCCGAGGCACAGATGATGGCCGTCGTGCGGCCGGGATGGTGGTAGGTCATGGCGCTGTGGCGATCGATGGGCGCGCGCACGGACGCGACCCGAGGCACGGCGGCGGTCGAGGTCCGCAAGATGCTCGAGCGCCTGTGGATCCGTCCGGGCATCACCCCGCGTTCCTCGACGACCCTCGTGACGGGCACCGCGGGGTGGACCTACCAGGTCGACGTCGCTGGCTTCGTCACGCAGAACGGCCCCTCGGACGGCTACCACGTCTTCGGCAACGACGGCATGGTGACGGTAGCGACGGACCCGGCGCCGGGGTCTGGGCTGCAGCGCATGGACCGGATCTGGGTGCGGCACCAGTCCACGGAGACCGGGGACGCCACCGCCGAGCCGATCTTCGGCGTGGCGAAGGGGGCGCCCGGCTCCACGGCTGCGACGCCCAGCATCCCGACCGGTGCGCTCGAGATCGCCCGCAACGTGATGACGTCGGCGGCAACGTCGACCTCGTCCGCGGGGAACACGATCACGGTCACCGCCCCGTGGACGGGTGTGTACGGGACGGCGGTGACGGTCCGTACGCACGACGAGCGTGGCGCGCTGCCCGGTGCGTCGCAGCAGCGGCCCTCGCTGGTGTGGTGCGCCACTGACCGTCGGTACGAGGTCGCCGCCGGCGGGGACTGGATGCCGCTGTCGGTCGGAGTGCTCACGGGCCGTGAGCCGATCACGGTCGAGACGGAGGCCCCGCACAGTGCGGCACTCACGGGCACCATCACGGTCCCGCCGCTGCCGGTGCCGTACCGGGTGACGGTCGTCGCGCAGGGTCGCTCCGGCGGCAACGGCGGCGCGAGGCGGCTGGCGTACTACTTCGACGCGCTCGGGCCGACCCTGACCCCGCTGTCGCGGCAGGACCCCGCGAACCCGGAGAACCACGTCATGGCGCCAGCCTCTGCGCGCACCACGGTGGCATCCACCCTGGTCGTGGACGCGCCCGCCGGTGAGCCCTGCACGTTCCGGCTGCGCCTGTCGAGCCCGGACGGCAGTGCGTTCTCGTCCGGTGCGCTGGTCTGGACCCGGACGCCCGCGCCGTGACCCGCAGCATCCTGGCGTTCGAGGTCCGCTCGGGGCGGCGCATCACGCAGATTCCGGTCGCGGACGCGTCGTGGTCGATGGTGCACCGCGGCCCCGGCGAGATCTCGGTGGACATCCCGCTCGACGCCGAGGACTTCCGACGCCTCGAGAGGGAGTTCGTCGGCGGGCTGTACCCCGGCGACCCGGATCTGTACCCCTCGCCCGAGACGTACCCGACGCCCGCGATCCCCCTATGGCGCGCGGGCGACGGGCTGCGGCCGGAGTTCCTGGCGTCGATCGAGCCGGTGCGCTGCGGGCTGGCGATCCTCGAGGACGACACGGTCCTCGAGGCGGGCGTGATCTGGGCGTGGGAGTACCCCTACGGCGACACGCTCCGGGTCAAAGCACAGGGCATCTGGTCGCTGCTCGACCGTCGGCACGTGATCGACGGTGACGCGCCGTCCGCGTGGGCGCAGTGGGCCGTGACATGGTCCGGCCTGTCGCTGGGCACCATCGCCAAGCGGCACCTGCAGCTCACGATGGGGCAGGCCGGCGGGGACCTGCCGATCGTGCTGCCCGCCGACGTGGCCGGCACGCACGAGCGCACGTACCGCGGTCACGAGCTCGCGACGGTCCGGTCCCGCATCGAGGACCTCATGGGGGTCATCGATGGCCCGGACCTTGCGTTCGAGCCGCGGCTGACCGAGGACCGCCTGGGCATCGAGTGGGTGATGCGCGTCGGCACACCTCTGCTGCAGCAGTCCGGCGATGACCACGTGTGGGACTCCCGGGTGCCACAGTCCCCGATCAGCGGCCTGTCGGTCTCGCGTGACGCCGGCAAGGTCGCGACGCGGTCGTGGGTCACTGGCGCGGGTCAGGACGAGGCGCTGCTCATGGCCCGGCGTGGCCCGTCGTCCATCGGCATCGCAGACCTGCGCGCGGTGGGCTTCCCCTTGACGGAGATCGCCGAGGCGCGCTCGACCGTCGAGCAGCAGGACACCCTCGACCGCTGGGCGGACGGCAACCTGCGCTCGGGGTCGCGGCCCTGGCAGGCGTGGACAGCCACGGTCATCGCGCGCCCGACCGCGCACGTCGGTGGGCGGGACATGCCTGCTGGCCCGCAGCTCGGGGAGTACCGCCCCGGCGACTGGGCGCGTGTGTGGGTCTCGTCGTCACACCCCCTCCTCGGGCTGCTGCTGCCCGAGGGCTACCACCGAGCACGGATCATGGAGGTGTCGGGCGGCATGGGTGATCAGGTGCGCGTGGTCCTGGCTCCGTCGATGGAGTCCCGGTGAGCGAGTGGCAGTCCCCGCAGGACTACCCGCGGCGGGAGACGGACGGGATCAAGCGCCTGGTCGATGCGGTGGCGAGCACGTCCCGCCAGGTGCGCGAGTCGACGTCGAACCTGCTGCGGACCGCGGGGATCTACGTCACCGAGGCGGGCATGCGGGTCGCGCGGTCCCTGCTCGTCGAGGGTGACTTCGCCTCGACAGGGTCCGCCGACATCGACGGCGCCCTCAACGTCGATGCCGAGATGACCGTCGGCGGCAACGCGACCTTCTCGGGTGCTATGCGCATCGAGGGCACCCTGTCCCTGCCTGCGGGGATCATCGACAACGAGGCGTTGGCGAACCCGCTCGCACTGGACGCGGACTTCGGGGCGGCTTCGGGCTTCGGCCTGGCCGGCGGCGCATGGGTCGAGGTCACAAGCGCCTCGATCACCATCCCGCCCGGCTTCACGCGCCTGCAGTTCATCGCCGCCGGGATGGTGAACGCGGTCAACAGCACCGGCGGCACGCAGAACCTGTACGTCCAGGTGGGTCGCCAGATCAACGGGGTGGGCGAGATGTTCCTCAGCCCGCAGGCCCAGAACTCGCTCCCTGGCGGGTTCACGGGCACCGCAACCGCGCTGTACGTGTGGAACGAGGCCGTCAACCCAGGCGAGACGCACCGCTTCTCGATGCGCGCCTGGGTCAGCGCCTCCTTCGCCCCTACTGGCGGGAACTACACGCGGCTCGACGTCGCCGCGACTTTCACCCGCTAGCCCTCGCGGCCGAGCACCGGAGGCACGAACTCGGGCGCGGCCGGCGGCGGGCCCATGTCGATGTCGCGGGGCGGGGCGACCGGGGCGGGTGCCACGCCGGTGTCGCCAGGTCCAGCGGGCGCGGGGGCGACCTCGACGGGCGCGGGCGCAACGGGCGCAGGCGCAGGCGCAGCGGGGGCCGGTGCCGGTGCAGGCGCGACCGGAGCGGGCTCCTCGACGACGGGCTCGGGTGCGGGCTCGGTCGTCACTACGGCCTCCAGGGTCGGCTCGGGGGTGGGCGCGCGAGTCGGCGTCGGCGTGGCTGTCTCGACGACGGCGGGCCGGGTGTCGTCCGCGCTCGCCAGCGTGCTCGCGACGATGCCGCCCGCGATGACGGCCAGCGTGACGCCGGATCCGATGAGTGCGCCCCTGATCTGCATGTGACCGACCGTACCGCCTGCCTGTGACATCAGGGTGGGCCCTGCACATCTTCACCCATCCGGGAGGCCCTGTGTCCGTCGATCCGTCCGAT
>Ga0233375_1000786_pt1 | contig 15633 bp, 9 predicted proteins | sample ElkDunMinimDraft_10_FD_191539 | JGI IMG/M metagenome (GOLD analysis project Ga0233375, IMG submission 191539) | Fecal eukaryotic communites from dung pellets of Tule Elk in California, USA - Elk Dung E16 | ecosystem: Host-associated > Mammals > Digestive system > Large intestine > Fecal | place... | reverse complement strand
GACCAACTCGGTCTTCGACCAGGTGCTCTACGACTGGTGCCGGCGCGAGCCGAACCTCACGCTGCACCTCAACACCACGGTGCTGGCGGTCCGCATGGACGGTGGTGGCCAGGCCGACGTCGAGCCCCACACCGACCGCGGCTACTACCTGCGCGAGGCGTGCGCCCCGAGCCGGCGCATCGAGGCGCTCGTCGCGCGCACGCTGTCGGCCGAGGTCGACCTCGTGCTGTCCGCGCCGCTGTTCGTCGACTGCACGGGTGACGCGGTGGTCGCCGACCGGGCGGGCTGCGAGTGGCGCATGGGCAGCGAGTCCCGCGACGAGCACGGCGAGCCGCACGCCCCGGCCATGGCGTCGACGGCCACGATGGGCAGCTCGATCCACATCCGCGCCAAGGACGTGGGCCGTGACGCGCCGTACGCGCCGCCGTCGTGGGCGGTGCACCACGAGGACGCGTCGTACTTCTACGAGCAGGGCCGTGTCCCGTCCGACCCGCGCGGCGGGTTCTGGTGGATCGAGATCGGCGTGCCGTGGCACACGATCCACGACAACGAGACCATCCGGCACGAGCTCACACGCCACGCGCTGGGCGTGTGGGACTGGATGAAGAACCGCGACCCGCTCATGAAGGAGCGCACCCGGACCTTCGCGCTCGACTTCGTCGGCCAGGTGCCGGGCAAGCGCGAGAGCCGGCGGGTCGTCGGGCGGCACTGGCTGGTCGAGGGCGACCTGCAGGAGCGGCGGGTCTTCCCCGACGCCGTGTGCCACGGCGGCTGGGGCGTCGACCTGCACACACCGGGCGGGCTGCTGGCAGCGACGTCCGAGCCCGCGGCGGCGGAGAACTACCGGGAGGACTCGGGGTACGCCGGCGAGACGTACCTCAAGCCCTACGGGATCCCGTTGCGCAGCCTCATGGCCCGTGACGTCGACAACCTGTTCGTCGCCGGGCGCTGCATCTCCACGACCCGCGCCGCGCTCGGCTCCGTGCGCGTCATGGGCACCACGGCGCTCATGGGCCAGGCGGTCGGCACCGCGGCCGCGCTGCTGACGCGACGCGGCGAGGACCTGCCCACCCTGGCCGACGACGCGGCCGTCGGGGGCCCGATGGTCCGGGGGTTGCAGCAGCAGCTGCTGCGCGACGGGGTCCACGTGCCGGGCCTGGTCAACGCCGATCCCGCGGATCTCGCGCGCGCCGCGCAGGTGACGGCGTCCTCGAGCCAGCCGGCGGTCGGCCTGTCGCCGCAGGACCGCGCGCCGTTCGACGGTCTGATCGGGGTGCCGCCGCGCGAGCGGTCCGGCCTGGACGTCACGCTCGGGCAGCACGTGTGGTGCAGCGGGCGGCTCGACCGCGTCGAGCTGTGCCTGGACAACGACGGCGACGCCCCCACGCGGGTGCCGTTGCGGCTCGTGCGCGTCGACGGCGTCTGGGACAGCCGCAAGGGGGGTGCCGGGGTCCTGGCCGAGGGCGCCGTCGTCGTGCCCGCGGGGGCCGGGCGCTGGGTGGCGTGGGACGTCGCGCAGGCGGACCTCGCCCCGGGGTGGCTGCGGGTCGAGACGGTCGAGCCGGTCGCGGACGTCTGGTGGCGTGCGGCGCGGGGTGTGCTGCCGGGTCACTTCGGGGTCCGGCACCTGTCGGCGACCCGCTGGCGCGACGTCCACGGCGCGTTCGCGTACCGGGTGAGCCCTGCGCAGGACGCGTTCGGTCCGGGGGAGGTGCTGTCGGGCGCGACGCGGCCGCAGGCGACCCCGAGCACGTGGCGCAGCGACCCCGGGCTCGGGCTGCCCCAGTGGCTCGAGCTGGCGTGGCCGCAGCCGCAGCGGGTCGCGCGCGTCGAGCTGACGTTCCCCGGCACGCTGCTGCGCGACGTGCACGGCACACCCCCGTTCTACGTCGAGCCGCAGACGCCGCGTGACTACGCGGTCGAGGCCGACGGCGTCGAGGTCCTGCGGGTCACGGGCAACACCGCGTGGCGTCGCAGCCACGACCTCGGCCGGCCGCTGGACGTGCGTGACCTGCGCGTCGTCGTCCTCGCGACCAACGGCGACCCGGCTGCCTCGCTGGTCGAGGTGCGCTGCTACGGGCCCTCCGAACCGGCCTGATCCGGCCGTTATGAAACGCCTGCGTGACGTTTGACACCCTCAGGTATACCGATTAACCTCGCCGCTGTCAGCGTGGACAACACCCGGGCGATCCCTCATCGCCACCCACCCGCGCACTGGTGCGCGGGTGCCCCAGAAGGAGAACAGATGAACGTGTATCGGTGGCGGTGGGCGGCGCCGGTCGCCGTCGTGGCGATGGGACTGCTCGCGGCCTGCAGCGGCGGGGCAGAGCCCGCCGAGCAGGACACCGCGGACGCGACCGCCCCGGCCGAGCCCGTGACGATCGAGTACTGGTCCGGTCTGCAGGGCACCGACGCCCTGGTCGACGAGTGGAACGACGCCAACCCCGACATCCAGGTGAAGCTGTCGACCTCGGACGGCTCGTGGGCCGAGCAGTTCGCCAAGCTCATGGCGGCGCAGCAGGCCGGCGACGCGCCCTGCATGATGCTCATGCCCTACGACTACATCCCGTCGCTGCTCGTCGCCGACGCGCTCGCGCCCGTCACCGACGCCGTCGCCGAGTACGAGGGCGACTACCTCGCCAGCACGTGGGAGCTCGTCAACTACGCGGGCGAGACGTACGGCGTGCCGTCCGGCAGCGGGCCGATGGCGATGTACTACCGCGCCGACAAGTTCGCCGAGCTCGGCATCGAGGTCCCCACGACGTGGGAGGAGTTCGAGGCCGCGGCTCGTACCGTCACCGAGAAGGCCCCCGGCACGTACCTGATCGGCCTCGGCGGCGACTCGCACACCGACTTCGTGTCGCTGACCGCGCAGAAGTCCAGCCCGTGGTTCGAGATCACGGAGGACTCGTGGGCCGTGAACGTCACGAACTCCGACTCGTTCGAGGTCGCCGAGTACTGGCAGCGGCTGCGTGACGAGAACCTGATCAACCTCACCAACCGGTGGGACCCGACCTTCTACAACGACCTGAGCGAGGGGCGTCAGCTCGCGGTCGTCGGCGGCGCCTGGCAGGCCCCGCTGCTCGCCGCGAACGTCAGCGGCGGCGCCGGCAGCTGGGCGATCGCGCCCATGCCGAACTGGGAGGAGGGTGACGTCGCCACCTCCATGAACGGCGGCGGCGCGCAGCTGTCCATCAAGGGCTGCGAGCACCCGGCCGAGGCCATGAAGTTCGCCAACTGGCTCACCACGGACATGGACGCGATCCTCAGCCTCAAGAGCTTCCCGGCCATGAAGACCGACGCGATGTCCACGCCGGACGAGGTCAAGACGTTCTTCGGCGGTGCGGAGATCAACCAGGAGCTCGCCGACTACGCGCTCGACATGCGCCCGTGGCGGTACTCGCCGACCTGGACCGCCGGCATGTCGACGCTGGGCGACTCGATGTCCGCGTTCAAGGACGGCACCGGCACGTTGAGCGACCTGCTCGAGACGCTGCAGGCGCAGCAGGTCGAGTCGATGACGGACCTCGGGATCACGGTCACCACCCCGTGACACGCCGTCCCACGGGCGGGGCCGCCACGCGGCGGTCCCGCCCGGTCCTTGCCATCACCGTGCTGGCAGGTCCGTTCGTCCTGCTCTTCACGTGCGTGTACCTCGTCCCCCTGGCCTACTCGCTGGTCCGCAGCCTGTTCCGCAAGCAGAGCTCGGGCATCGGGATCGGCCCGCAGACCGACGTGTTCGTCGGCCTGGCCAACTACGTCGAGGTCGTCACGGACCCGACGTTCTGGACCGGCATCGGCCGCGTCTTCGGGTACGGGTTCTTCCAGATCCCGCTGACGCTGCTGCTGGCCATGGCGATCGCGCTGCTGATCGACTCGCGCGCGTCGCGGGGGCGCTCCTTCTTCCGGCTCTCGTCGTTCCTGCCCTACGCGATCCCCGGCATCGTCGCCTCGCTGCTGTGGGCGTACCTCTACGTCCCGCAGCTGAGCCCGGTCGTCCAGCTCGTCCACTCGTGGGGCTGGGAGGTCGACCTGCTCGGCAACAGCTGGGTGCTGTTCTCGATCGCGAACATCGCCGTCTGGTCGTGGGCCGGCTACAACATGGTCATCTACACGGCGTCGCTGCAGTCGATCCCGCGCGAGATCATCGAGGCCGCGCAGGTCGACGGCGCGAACGAGTGGGTGCAGGCCGTGCGGATCAAGGCGCCGCTCATCCGCGGGCAGATCGTCCTGACCGCGCTGCTGTCCACGATCGGCTCGATCCAGCTCTTCGGCGAGCCGACCATCCTGCGGACCGTGACCACGGCCATCAGCGCCGAGTGGACGCCGATGATGCTGGCCTACAACCAGACGTTCGGCGCCAACAACTTCGAGCGCGGCTCCGCGGTGTCCGTCGTGATCGCGATCATCGCCGGCGTGCTCGCCACGATCTACCACAAGCTCGAGACACGGGGGGCACGGTCGTGAGGCGCGGACCTGGATGGGGCAGCCGCCTCGCCGTCAACGGTGCGCTGGTGCTCACCGCGATCTACTTCCTCTTCCCGGTGTGGTGGCTGCTCGTCTCGGCCACGAAGTCGAACCCCGACCTGTTCTCGACGAACGGGTTCTGGTTCGCCGAGATGAACCTCGTCGAGAACGTCAAGGACGTCTTCGTGCGCGACTCCGGGCTGTACCCGCGGTGGTTCGGCAACTCGGTGGGCTACGGCACCGCCGCGGCGGTCGGGGCGACGATCACGTCGGGCGCCTGCGGCTACGTGCTCGCGAAGTTCCGCTTCCCCGGGGACCGGCTGGTCTTCGGGTTCGTGGTCGCCGGTCTGCTCATCCCGGGTGCGCTGCTCACCGTCCCGCTCTACCTGGTCGCCGCGAGCGTCGGGCTGACCAACACGATCTGGGCGATCATCATCCCCTCGCTCGTCAGCCCGTTCGGGGTGTTCCTGTGCCGCGTCTTCGCGCAGGGCGCGGTCCCGGACGAGATCATCGAGTCGGCACGCATGGACGGCGCCGGTGACCTGCGGATCTTCGGTCAGATCACCGCACGGATCATGTCGCCCGCGCTGGCGACGGTCGGGCTGTTCAGCTTCGTCGGTGCCTGGAACGGCTTCATGCTGCCGCTCATCATGCTGACCGACAAGACGCTCTACCCCGTCACGCTCGGTCTGTACGCGTGGCAGGCGGACAAGGGGCAGGCGACCTACAACCTCATCCTGTCCGGCTCGCTGGTCATGGTGGTCCCGCTGGTCATCGGCTTCTTCTTCATGCAGCGGTTCTGGCGCACGGGTCTGACGCTCGGCGCGGTCAAGGGGTGAGCACGTGATCTGGTACGGCTGCGACTACAACCCCGAGCAGTGGGACGCGGGGACGGTCGAGCAGGACGTCCGCCTCATGGCGCAGGCAGGGGTCAACCTCGTGACGCTCGCCGTGTTCGCCTGGGCGAAGCTCGAGCCGCGACCCGGGGAGTACGAGCTCGACTGGCTCGACGACCTCCTCGATCGCCTCGGCGACGCCGGCATCGCCGTCGACCTGGCGACCGGGACGGCGTCCACCCCGGCGTGGCTCGGTGACATCGACGACGAGCTGGGCTCCGTCGACCGGTGGGGCCGCCGGCGTGCAGGGGGCACCCGGGGCCACCACTGCCCGAGCTCGCCGGCGTACCAGGAGGCGTCCCGCCGCCTGACGTCGGTGCTCGCGCAGCGGTACGCGCACGACCCCCGCGTCGTCATGTGGCACTCCGGCAACGAGTACGGCGGACCCGCGGCCTGCTACTGCGAGCGGTGCCGCGCCGGCTTCGTCGCGTGGCTGCGCCGCCGGTACGACGACCTCGACGCGCTCAACGCGGCATGGGGCACGGCGTTCTGGTCGCTGCACCTGAGCCGGTGGGAGCAGGTCGCGCCGCCGCGTGCGACCTCCGACCTGCACAACCCCGCACAGGTGCTCGACTGGGACCGCTTCCGCTCCGACCTGCTGCTCGAGCAGCTCGTCGCCGAGCGGGACATCGTCAAGGCCGTCGACCCCGCCGCGCGCGTCATGACCAACTTCATGGGTCTGTTCCCCGAGCTCGACTACTGGGCGTGGGCGCGCGAGGAGGACCTGGTCACCGACGACACCTACCCGGACCCGGCCGACCCGCGCGGCGCGGCCGACAACGCGCTGCACCTGGACCTCATGCGCTCGCTGGGCGAGGGCAAGCCGTTCCTCGTGCTCGAGCAGGCCGTCGGCGCGGTGCAGTGGCGCGACGTCAACGTCCCGAAGCGGCCCGGCCAATTCCGGCTGTGGTCGCTGCAGGCGGTCGCCCGCGGCGCGCAGGGCGTCTGCCAGTTCCAGTGGCGGGCGTCGGTCCGCGGCGCCGAGACGTTCCACTCCGCGATGGTCGGGCACGCCGGCGCGACCGGGCCGCGCTGGGGCGAGGTCGTGGGCCTCGGTGCCGACCTCGCGTCACTGGGCACGACGGCCGACGAGCGCGTGGACGCGCAGGTCGCGATCCTGCTCGACTGGAACAGCCTGTGGGCGCGCCGCGCCGCGCACACCCCCGACGACGGCGCGCCGGACGGCGAGCTGCGGCGGTGGCACGCCGCCTTCTTCGAGCTCGGGATCCCGACCGACTTCGTGTCGGTCGACTCGGACCTGTCCGGGTACCGCCTGCTGGTGCTGCCGAGCCACTTCCTCGTCTCCGAGGCGACGGCGTCGAGGATCGCCCGCTTCGTCGAGCAGGGCGGCCACGTGGTGGGGACGTACCTCACGGGCGTGGTCGACGACACGCTCGGCGTGCACGCGGGCGGCTACCCGGGCCCGCTGAGCGAGCTGTTCGGCGTCCGGGTGCTCGAGCACTGGCCGCTGAGCGAGGCCGCCCCCGGTGCGGTCCCCGCCGCGGCCCGGATCTCGTCGGCCGTCGGCGCACCCCGCGCCGGGCGCGTCGTGTCGTGGCAGTGGGGCGAGCTGGCGTACACGCGCTTCGCCGAGCGCGTCGAGATGGTCACGGCGGCGGGCGACGCCCCGCTCGCGCTCGCGGCGTTCGTCGACGGCGACCTGGCCGGCGTGCCGGCGATGGTCGCGCGCCCGCACGGCGCCGGCCGGTCCACCTACGTCGCGCTCTCGCTCGCCGAGGAGTCGCTGCTCACGGTGGCGGGCGTGCTCGCCGCCGACGCGGGGGCACGTCCCACGGTGCCCGACCTGCCGCCAGGGGTCGAGGCCGTCCGGCGCGGGGACCGGCTGTACCTGCTCAACCACGGCGACACGGCCCAGAGCGTCGGGCTGGGTGCGCTCGCACCCGTGGACCCCGACGCGCGCGACGTGCTCGTCGGACCACGGGACGTCCGGGTGGTCGAGCTGGTGCCCCGCTGAGACGCGACACCGCGCGGAGCGCGGACGGGTGCCGCACGCGGCACGACAGGCAAGCGGATGCGCCCGCGGTGCGCGCGAGTCGAAGGGAGAACGTCGTGTCCGAGAGCTGCCGGTTCGGCGTCAACTACATTCCGTCCAAGGACTGGCTCTACAGCTGGATCGACTGGGACCCCGGTTCCGTCCAGCGTGACCTGGAGGCCATCGCCTCGCTCGGGTTCGACCACGTCCGGGTGCAGTGCCTGTGGCCGTACTTCCAGCCCAACCGCACGTTCGTCAGCCCCACGATGCTGACCCGGCTCGCCGAGCTCACCGACATCGCCGCGCGGTGCGGGATCGACGTCGTGGTGTGCGTCCTCAACGGCTGGATGTCCGGCACGTACTTCCGGCCCATGTGGCAGGGCGAGGCGCGCAGCGTCTTCGAGGACCGTGAGGCGCTCGACGCGCAGCGCTCGCTCCTCGCCGCCGTGGCCGGGACCCTCGCGGGCCGGCCCAACGTGCTGGGCATCGACGTGGGCAACGAGCCCAACGCGATGGCGTCGTTCGTGGGCAACGACGTCGCGCGTGACGGGGGCGACGCGTGGCTGACCGCGATGCTGGGTCAGTGCGAGCTCGTCATGCCGGGCGGCTTCCACAGCGTCGGTGTCGACCACGTGCCGTGGCTGAGCGACGCGGGGCCCTTCAGCCGCGAGGTCCTCGCCACGACGGGGGCCGCCTCGGTCGTCCACTCGTGGGTGTACTTCACCGGTGCGCTCGAGCGCTACGGCGCCGACGGCACCGGTGCCCTGCACCTCGCGCGCTACCTCGTCGAGCTGGCCCGGGCCTACGGGCCCTCGCGCGAGCGGCCGGTCTGGCTGCAGGAGATCGGCGTGTCGTCCCAGTGGGTCCCGGACGCCGAGCTGCCGGCGTTCGCCGCGTCGATCCTCACCAACGCCCTCGCGGCGCGGCCGTGGGGGATCACGTGGTGGTGCTCGCACGACATCGACCGCTCGCTGGCGGGGTTCGACGAGCTGGAGTACGACCTCGGGCTGCTGACCGTGGACAACGAGGTCAAGCCCGTGGGCGCGGCCGTGGCCGCCGCGATCGCGGCGTACCGCAGGGGAGAGGGCCCCGAGGGGCGTCCCGACGGGGCGCGCGTCGCCGTCGTCGTGCCGACCGGGAAGGTGCCCGACCTGGCGTTCGCCGACCACTACTTCGAGCTGCTCGCCGCCGGTGAGGACCCGGTGATCGTGCTCGAGGCCAAGGCGCTGGCCGCCGCGGGGGTGCGGGAGCTGGTCGGGGACTGAGCGGGCGGTAGCCCCGGACGAGCAGCAGGACCGCGACGTCGGACGTCGCGGTCCTGCTGCGTCCCGGTCGTGCGGGTCTCAGGCGAGTACGAACGTCACCGTCGTGCTGTTGCCCGCGACGTCGCGGACGACCAGCGTGTTCTGCCCCTCGACGGCGCCGAACGTCCCCGGCGTCACGAAGTTCAGGTCGGACCACGCGCTGTCGACGAGGTCCTTGACCGTGCCGTTCAGCTCGACGTGCGCGACCTTGCCCGCGTCGTGCAGCTTGAAGCTGACCTTGTCGTAGCCGGCCACGTCGCCCACGGTGAAGGCGTCGCCCGTCTTGACCGTCGCGGTCGGCGCCGTGGTGTCGACGCGGAACGCGAAGGTGCCGGTGCGCGAGACGTTGCCCGCGACGTCGTGCGCATTGAACTTCACGGTGTACTCACCGTCGGGGAGGGTCACCGTCGCGCGGTGCGAGCCCGCCACGGCGCCGTCCACCGGGGACTGCGTGCTGCGCATGAGCGTGCCGTCCCGGTAGACGTTCGCGACGATGCGCGCCAGGCCGCGGTCGTCCGACGCGTCGACGTGCAGGTCGACCGTGCGCAGCGGGCCGGCCGCCGTCGGGGCGACGAGCGTCGACTCCGGGCGGACCGTGTCCGGCGTCGGTGCGGGCGTCAGCGTGTCCCACGCCCGCACGTAGTCGACGGACAGCGTGCTCGGGACCGTCGGCGCCTGCGCGTTCGAGGCCGCCAGGTTGAGGATCAGGTACTGCCGGTCCGTCGTGCCCAGGTACTGCGTGGCCAGGTAGGCGCCGTCGTAGTAGAAGTCGACGTTGCCGTCGGTGCGCCAGAACGCGCCGTACGTGTGCCAGGCGTCGGCGGTCACGTCGAGGCACTGGCGCTCGTTGATGTCCGGGCCGTGCACGCTCGCGCACGCCCGTCCCGCCAGGCCCTCCATGACGTCGATCTCGCCCGTGTGCGGCCAGTTGTGGCTCTCGCCGTTGAGCCAGAACGCGGGCCAGTTGGCGATCCGCGTGCCGGCCCCCTGCGTCCGCAGGCGCGCCTCGACGTAGCTGCCGGGCGCGACCGCGAACTTCTTCCAGCTCTGGATCATCGCGCCGGCGTAGTCGTAGCTGAACGTCTGGCCGCGGCGGGCGCACTCCGTGGCCTTCTGCGTGTAGTTGAGCCGCAGCGTGCCGTCGGCGAGCTCGATGTTGGCCGGGTCGTAGCACTGCACCTCGGTGTTGACGTTGACGGGCGTCGTCAGCTCGCCGTCCACACCGTCGACCCAGCCGCGGTTCCAGATGCTCTGGTCGAGCGCGGTCCCGTCGAAGTTGTCGTCGAGCAGCACGGACGTCATCTGCGCCGCCACGTCGGCCGGGGCGACCGGCCAGGGGCCGTCACCCGGGGGCACACCAGCGGGGTCACGTCGTACGTCCAGCTCGTCTGCGACCCCGGTGCCACGGCGAAGCCGGGCAGGGCGCTGGCGGTGACGGTCACCAGGTCGCCCGTGCGGGACTGCGCGTAGGCGACACCCTCGACCTGCGGGATGCTGATCTGCGGCTCGGCGCCGCACTCGGCGGCCTCCCGCACGGGTGCGGCCGGGGTGACGCCCCGGATCATGTCCCACGCCCGCACGTAGTCGACCGCGAAGCGGCTGGGTGCGACCGCGCGGCCGGGCCAGGCCGCGACGTTGAGGATCGGGTACATCGGGTCTGTCGTCCCCAGCGTGAGGCTCGAGGTGCGCGCGCCGTCGTAGTAGACGTCGACGGTGCCGTCGACCTTCCAGTGCGCGCCGACCGTGTGCCAGGCGTCGGTCTGCAGGTCGGCGCAGCGCTTGGTGGTGGTGCCGTCGGCCCGGGTGACCGCGTTGCAGGCGCCCGCGGGCTCGCCCTTCATGACGACCAGGGTGCCGTTGGTCGGCCAGCTCAGGCTGCGGCCCTGCAGCCAGAACGTCGGCTCGTTCGCGATCCCGGTCTCGGCGGCGGGCAGGAACACACGCGCCTCGACGTAGCTGCCGGGCCGGATCGTGAGCTTGCCGTAGCCGTTGACCATGCCGCCGGCGTACTGCCGGTCCACGCCCGCGCACGTGACGGCGCGCTGCGCGAGGTCCAGGCGCAGCTCGCCGTCGGCGACGACCGCGTTGGCCGGGTCGTAGCACTGGGCCTGACCGGCGTTGACCGGCGCCGTGACGGTCGTGTCGTTGCCGAACCAGCCGCGGGTCCAGCGGGTCGTGTCGAGGGCCCCGCCGTCGAAGTCCTCGTCCATGAGCAGGGCGGTGACGGCGCCTGCGACGTCGGACGGTGCGTCCGGCACCGGGGTGGCGGTGGTCCCGGCGGCCGTCGCGGGGGCGGCGACGAGCAGCCCGGCCAGGAGGGTGGGGGTGACGAGTGCTGCCAGCAGTGTGCGTGTGCGCTGCACAGGGGTGTCCTCTCGCGTCGTTGCGGGGGGATCGGTGCGATCCACGGACGCGGGGCGGGCGACGCTGCTGCGCGCGCGGTGCCCGCACTGGCAGGTTAACCGTTTTACCTGGCCGCGGGCAATGGTCGCGCGACGGCGCCGGTGGGGCCGTCGGAGTCGGCTCGGCCGCCGTCCACGCGGGCGGCGGCGTCCACGCGACCGGGCGCTCCGGGTGGGTAGCAGGGCGCCGCGCGTCACCCGGCCGTGCTAGACGTGACGCAGCATCCACTCGTGGTTCGGGTCGCGACCGCCGTCGGGGTCCGGCACGGTGCGCACGTCCTGCGTGGCCACCGTGTCCTCGAGCGCGATCGGCTCGGGGAGCCGGCGGAAGTCCCTCGGTGCGGGCGCGGACGCGGGCTGGGTGCGGGTCTCGTCGCGGGGTTCCGTGGCGGACATGACGCGTCCCTTCGTCGGCTGACCTGCACTCTCCCACCACGACGGACCGGAGTCCATGGGCCGTGACGCGCTGCCCGCGCCGGGCGACTACGGTCGCGGCGTGGGTCTGTCGAGGTGGGCGGTGGCCGTGACGCCGCGCCGGGTGATGTCACGCGCCGTGCCGGTGGGCGTCGTGCTGCTGCTCGTGGCGTGCGGTCCCGTCGGCGGCGCGCCCGCACCGACGGTGAGCGCAGCACCGACGGCGAGCCGGACGTCGACCGCAGCGCCGACGTCGCCGGCCTCGAGCGCAACCGCACCGGACGCCGTGACGGTGCGGGACACCGGGATGCCGCTCGGCGAAGCCGCGCACGCCGGACCCGCTGCGGGGTCGCTGCTGCCCGTGGCCGGGGCCGCGGTGCAGGTCGTCGACCAGATGGACGGGTCCGTGCTCCTGACGGTCGACGGTCCCCCTGGCGTGCTCGCGTGGGCCGCGCCGCCGCAGGGCGGCCGGGCCGAGGTGCAGGCCGACGGGTCCGTGACGCTGCACGACGAGGCCGGCACCGTCGCGGCCGCGGTCGACGCACCGGTCGCAGCGGACGGGTCACGCGGCCGGTGGCGGGCCCAGGGGGAGGTCCTCGCGCTCGAGGGGCCGACAGGAGCGGTGTCGTTCGTCGTCGGGAGCGCGGCCCTCGAGGGCGCGACGTGGGGTGACGCGGAGGGCGGGCGCTCGCTGGCCGTCGTCCCGGCGGGCTGGGTGCGCCGCGGCAGCCTGGCCGCGCAGCACGCGCTCGCCTCCCAGCTCGCCGGCGCGGAGCCCGAGGCGGCGTCGGCGTCCATGCAGGCCCAGCTCTGGTGCCACGTGCTCGGTGCGCCCGACAAGGCGTCCTGGAACATCGAGCCGTGGCGACCCGAGGTCAGCACGACCACGATGCTCACCACCCGCTGCAACCCCACCCCCTCACCCACACCCCCCGCGAGAGGTCATTCCAGCCCCTCACGCCCGGGTGGGGGTGCGGCGGCGCCCTAGGAGGAGGCCCGCGCCGAGGGTGAGGGCCGCAGCGGCGCCGCCGAGGAGAGCGCCTGTGCGGGTACCCGTGGCGGCGAGGACGTCGGCGCGCTCTGGCGCTCCCGACGGGGCGGGCGCCGCGGGGGGCGGCGTGTCGGCGGCGGCCGGGAGGACCTCGGAGCGCTCGGTCGGCGTCGGCGTCGGCGTCGGTGCGGGTGCCGGTGCGGCTGCGGCGACAGGGGTCGGTGTCGGTGCGGCCGGGGCGACCGGCGTCGGCGCGGCGCTGACATCGACGGTCGGCGCGGGGGGCGGAGCCGTGGTCGGTGCCGAGCTCGTCCCGGGGGTGGGTGCCGGTGGCGTGGTCGGCGTCGGTGAGGGGGCCGGGGGCTGCGGCAGCGGTGCGCGGCAGACGTCGGCCTGGCCGCCCTCACCGAAGTGCTCGTCGTACCCGGCGACCTGCACCCACGTGATGCATGCGTCCGGCGGCAGGCCGATGCGGTCCCACGTCAGTGTCGACGCGCCCGCGATGTCCCCGAAGGGCGTCCCCGGGCCCTCGATGTGCACGTTGCGGGACGCGCGTCCCGCGGTCGACGTGTAGACGACGTTGACGTGCCCGTGCACCTGGAACACGGCGCCCGGCGGAAGCTCGAGGCCCGTCCCCGTGACCCGGTACGGCGTCGGTGAGTCGGAGCCGGCGCTCGCGGACGTCGCGGCCCCCACGAGCGTCAGCGCGGTGAGCGCCGTGGCGGCGGTCGTGGTGAGCACGGCGGTGCGGCGGGCGGACATCGGGCCTCGACTTCGACGGTGCGGTGGCGCAGTGGGGCGGCGGCGGTGCCGCCCCGCTGACCTGGGCAGACGGAGGTTATCGGGCAGAACCGGCGAAACGGATGAGAAGGGCGTGAGAGTGTGCTCGTGAGGGCGCGCGGCGGGCGTCGACCACCGTGCCGATGATCGGCGGACGTCCGATTTCACCCGCTCCGTCCACAGTCGGACGGGTGGTGGACACCCGCCCGGCCGACCGGCGCACGCCGGTACGCTGGCCCCGTCTGCCGACCTGCGGCGCGGGATCCTGCGCGGGCGAGCGCCCCTGCGGTCCCGGCCCCCACCGAGGGAACCGATGACCACCGCACCTGCGCGCCCCGACGTCCCCCAGCACACGTCCGACACCGTCGGGCACGCCGCGACCACACCGGACGTCGAGCAGCCCTACGCCGAGCTCGGCCTCAAGCCCGACGAGTACCAGCGCATCCGGGACATCCTCGGACGCCGCCCCACCGCTGCCGAGCTCGCCATGTACTCCGTCATGTGGTCCGAGCACTGCTCGTACAAGTCGTCGAAGAACCACCTGCGGCAGTTCGGCGAGAAGACGACGCCGGCGATGCGCGAGCACCTGCTCGTCGGCATCGGCGAGAACGCGGGCGTCGTGGACATCGGCGACGGCTGGGCCGTGACGTTCAAGGTCGAGTCGCACAACCACCCGTCGTACGTCGAGCCCTACCAGGGCGCCGCGACGGGCGTCGGCGGCATCGTGCGCGACATCATCTCGATGGGCGCGCGGCCCGTGGCGGTCATGGACCAGCTGCGGTTCGGTGCGCCCGAGCACCCCGACACCGCGCGCGTGGTGCACGGCGTGGTCGCGGGCGTCGGCGGGTACGGCAACTCCCTGGGCCTGCCGAACATCGGCGGCGAGCTCGTGTTCGACGCCTCGTACCAGGGCAACCCGCTGGTCAACGCGCTGTGCCTGGGCGTGCTGCGGCACGAGGACATCCACCTGGCCAACGCCTCGGGCGTCGGCAACAAGGTCGTGCTGTTCGGTGCGCGCACGGGCGGCGACGGCATCGGCGGTGCGTCGATCCTCGCGTCGGAGACGTTCGACGACACCAAGCCGTCCAAGCGGCCGTCGGTGCAGGTCGGCGACCCGTTCATGGAGAAGGTGCTCATCGAGTGCTGCCTCGAGCTGTACGCCGCGCGGGTCGTCGAGGGCATCCAGGACCTGGGCGCGGCCGGCATCTCCTGCGCGACGAGCGAGCTCGCGTCGAACGGTGACGGCGGCATGCACGTCGACCTGGAGAACGTGCTGCTGCGCGACCCCACCCTGACGGCCGGCGAGATCCTCATGTCCGAGTCGCAGGAGCGCATGATGGCCGTGGTCCGGCCGGAGAAGCTCGACGAGTTCCTCGCGATCACCGGCAGGTGGGACGTCGAGACCGCCGTGATCGGTGAGGTCACCGGCACCGGCCGCCTGACGATCGACCACTTCGGGCAGCGGATCGTCGACGTCGACCCCAAGACGGTCGCGCACGACGGCCCGGTGTACGACCGGCCGTACGCGCGCCCGGCCTGGCAGGACGGGCTCGTCGCCGACTCCGTGAGCACGCCCGAGGGTGCGGCGCGCTACGCCCGCCCGGCCGACGGCGACGAGCTGCGCGCCACGCTGCTGCAGCTCCTCGCCTCGCCGAACCTCGCGTCGCCGGCGTGGGTCACCGACCAGTACGACCGCTTCGTGCAGGGCAACACCGCGCTCGCGCAGCCCGACGACTCCGGTGTCGTGCGCGTCGACGAGACCACGGGCCTGGGCGTCGCCCTGGCCACCGACGCCAACGGCCGCTACACCAAGCTCGACCCGTACACCGGAGCGCAGCTCGCGCTCGCCGAGGCGTACCGCAACGTCGCCACGGTCGGGGCCCGGCCCCTGGCGGTCACCGACTGCCTGAACTTCGGCAGCCCCGAGCACCCCGACACCATGTGGCAGCTCGTCGAGGCGATCCGCGGCCTCGCGGACGCCTGCCAGGTGCTCGAGGTGCCGGTGACCGGCGGCAACGTCTCGCTGTACAACGGCACGGGGGAGCCCGGCCAGATCGACTCCGCGATCCACCCGACGCCCGTCGTCGGCGTCCTCGGGGTGCTCGACGACGTCGCCGACGCCGTGCCCTCGGGGTGGACCGCCCCCGGGCAGGCCGTGTACCTGCTGGGCACGACGCGCGCCGAGCTCGACGGCTCCGCGTGGGCCGACGTGGTGCACGACCACCTCGGTGGCGTGCCGCCGCGCGTCGACCTCGACGCCGAGCGCCGGCTGGCGCAGGTGCTGGTCGCCGCCGCGCGTGACGAGCTGGTCGACGCCGCGCACGACCTGTCCGAGGGCGGCCTGGGGCTCGCGCTCGTCGAGTCGAGCCTGCGGTACGGCGTCGGG
>Ga0233375_1000781_pt1 | contig 15660 bp, 14 predicted proteins | sample ElkDunMinimDraft_10_FD_191539 | JGI IMG/M metagenome (GOLD analysis project Ga0233375, IMG submission 191539) | Fecal eukaryotic communites from dung pellets of Tule Elk in California, USA - Elk Dung E16 | ecosystem: Host-associated > Mammals > Digestive system > Large intestine > Fecal | place... | reverse complement strand
GGGGGCAGTCCCGGGACCGGGCTCGGAGCCGGGCTCCGGGTCCGCGCGCTCCTGAGCGGGCGCCTCGGGGTGCGCCTGGGCTCCCGGGTCGACGCGCTCGGTGCCGAGCGGCCGGTCGGGGAGCTCGTCGTCGGCGTGGTCCTCGCCCCCGGGGTCCATGGCCGCCGGGACCGCCGCCGGGATGCGCAGCGTGAACGTGGACCCCCGGCCCGGCTCGGACCACATGGTCACCTCGCCGCCGTGGTCCGCCGCGATGTGCTTGACGATGCTGAGCCCGAGGCCGGTGCCGCCCGTGTCGCGCGAGCGCGCGGGGTCGACCCGGTAGAAGCGCTCGAACACCCGTTGCTGCTGGCCCTCGGAGATGCCGATGCCCTGGTCCACGACGGCGATCTCGACCAGGTCGCCGACCACGCTCACCCCGACCCCGACCCGGGTGTTCTCGCCCGAGTACGCGACCGCGTTGTCGAGCAGGTTGCGGACCGCCGTCACGAGCAGCGCATGGTCGCCGTAGACCACGGCGTCGAGGTCGCCCCCGACGGTCAGGACGATGCCCTTGCCCTGCGCCGTCGTGCGGGCCCGGTCGACCGACTCCTCCACCACGCCCCGCACCGGGACGGTCGTGACGGCCTGGAGCGCGCCTGCCACCTGCAGGCGCGAGAGCTCGATGATCTCCTGGACCAGCGCGGACAGCCGGGTGGCCTCCTGCTGCATGCGGCCCGTGAAGCGGCGGACCGCGACCGGGTCGTCCGCCGCGTCCTGGACCGTCTCGGCCAGCAGGGCGAGCGCACCCACGGGGGTCTTCAGCTCGTGCGACACGTTGACCACGAAGTCGCGGCGGATCGCGTCGATGCGGCGCGACTCCGTCCGGTCCTCCGCGAGCACCAGGATGTGGTGCGGCCCCACCTGTGCGACCCGGACCTGGAGCATGACCATGCCGCGACCGACAGGGCCGCGCGGGAGCTCGAGCTCCTCGTCGCGGATCACGCCGTCGCGCTGGACCTCGGCGATCATGTCGAGGATCGCCGCGTGCACGATCGCGTCACCACGGACCACCCCCAGCGCGTACGCCGGTGGGCTCGCCCGCACGACCTCGCCCTCGGCGTCGAGCACGACGGCCGCCGAGCGCAGCACCGCGAGGACGCGCACCAGCCCCTCGTCGAGCTCGGGCGCCTCCTCGTGCGGCAGCCGCCGCGAGCTGCGCTCGCTGAACCGGAACGCGAGCGTCGCGAAGACGCCGACGAGCAGCCCGATCACGCCGGCGACGAGCAGCCCGATGCCCTCCTGGATTCCTTCCACGTCTCCAGCGTACGGTCGTGGCACGAGCGGACCCGACCACCCGCGCCCGCCCGTCGAAGCCGTGTCCAAGAGTTCACGTGGCGTCGTCCCCCCGTTCACCTGACCGTTCATCTGCCCGTTCATCTCGCCTGTCATGGTGGTCCTTGCTGGTCACCAGGAAAGGGAAGCGATGCGGGAAATCTTCGAGGCCGAGCTCAAGCAGGTCGGCGACGACCTCGCCGAGATGAGTCGGCTGGTCGAGTCGGCCATCAGTCGAGCCGGGACGGCGCTGCTCACCGCAGACCTCCAGCTCGCGCAGTCCGTCATCGCGTCGGACCACGCGATCGACGCCCTGGAACGTGAGCTCGACGAGCGCTGCGTGCTGCTGCTCGCGCAGCAGCAGCCGGTGGCCACGGACCTGCGCGTCGTCGTGAGCGCGCTGCGCATGAGCGCGACCCTGGAGCGCATGGGCGACCTCGCGCGGCACGTCGCCCAGGTCGCGCGCGGCCGCTACCCGGCGCACGCGATCCACCCCCTGCTGGAGGGCACCTTCGCCCAGATGCACGACGCGGCGACCCGGGTCGCGCAGCGCACGACGGTCCTGCTCACGACCAGGGACCTGGAGGTCGCCGCGAACGTCGAGCGCGACGACGACCTCCTGGACACGCTCCACCAGGACACGTTCGGGGCGCTCCTGGGTCCCGAGTGGGACGGCACCGCACAGCAGACCGTCGACGTGACGCTCGTGGGCCGGTACTACGAGCGCTTCGGCGACCACGGGGTCTCGATCGCCAAGCGGGTCACGTTCCTCGTGACGGGCGACTTCGTGGACGGCCGCGGCCAGACCCAGCACACCTGACGCCCCGGGCGCCCGGGTCCCCGGTCCCGCTACGCCGACGGCGCCGCTCCCCTCACGAGGGGAGCGGCGCCGTCGGCGTTCGCGTCAGAGCGACGGGACGATCAGCGACCCTGGTTCGCGACCGCGGCGATCGCGTCCGCCGCAGCAGCCGGGTCGAGGTACGTGCCACCCTTGGTCACGGGCACCAGGTTCTCGTCCAGCTCGTAGACGAGCGGGATGCCCGTGGGGACGTTGAGGCCCGCGATGTCCTCGTCCGAGATGCCGTCGAGGTGCTTGATGATCGCGCGCAGCGAGTTGCCGTGCGCAGCGACGAGGACCGTCTTGCCGGCCTTGAGGTCGGGGACGACCTCACCCTCCCAGTAGGGCAGGGCGCGCTCGAGCACGTCCTTGAGGCACTCGGTCTGCACGACCGGGGCGTCCGCGTAGCGCGGGTCCGTGTCCTGCGAGAACTCCGAGCCCAGCTCGATCGCGGGCGGCGGCACGTCGTACGAGCGGCGCCACAGCATGAACTGCTCCTCGCCGAACTCGGCGAGGGTCTGCTTCTTGTCCTTGCCCTGGAGCGCACCGTAGTGGCGCTCGTTGAGGCGCCACGAGCGCTTCACGGGGATCCAGTGACGGTCCGCGGCGTCCAGGGCCAGGTTCGCCGTGGTGATCGCGCGGCGCAGCAGCGAGGTGTGCACGACGTCCGGGAGCACGCCCGCGTCCGTCAGCAGGGTGCCGCCGCGCTTGGCCTCCTCGACGCCCTTCTCCGAGAGTGCGACGTCCACCCAGCCGGTGAACAGGTTCTTGGCATTCCATTCGCTCTCGCCGTGGCGGAGCAGCACGAGGGTGTAGGTCATGGTGACCATCCTGCCGCACCGCGCCGAGGGTGGCAGCGCTGTCCCGGGAAATGGTCGCCGACCATCTGCGGAACGGGAATCTCCCGCCGGTGCCCGCTGCGGGGAATGGTGACGCCCGCCACGCGTTGTACCCAGCATGCCGATCACCGGAGAGTACGCACCCAGCCCGAACGACCGCGCCCGCGAGCAGACCGAGCTCTACGAGAGCTCCGGAGGGACCGAGGGCACCACCCTGCGCGGCATGCCCGTCGTGATCCTGTGGACCCTGGGGGCCAAGAGCGGGAAGATCCGCAAGACCCCCCTCATGCGCGTCGAGCACGACGGCGACTACGCGGTCGTCGCGTCGCTCGGCGGGTCTCCGCAGCACCCCGTCTGGTACCACAACCTCGTCGCGAACCCGCACGTCGAGCTCCAGGACGGGCCCGAGCGCCACGACTACACGGCCCGCGAGGTCACGGGCGAGGAGAAGGCCCTGTGGTGGGAGCGAGCCGTCGCGGCCTACCCCGACTACGCCGACTACCAGAAGAGCACCGACCGGGAGATCCCGGTGTTCGTGCTGGAGCGCCAGGGCTGAGGGGCTCGCCGTCCCGCTGGGTGCGGAGCTCTTGCGCGAGACGCGCGGCGTGCCGCGCGAGAGCTCCGCACCCAGCGGCGAGGGGCGGGCGGGATGGGCCAGGCTCAGCGCGGTCGGCGCGCCCGGGCCTCGGCCGCCTGCGCGTACACCGTGAGCATGGCCTCGGCCGTCGCGTCCCACCCGTAGCGCTCGCTCACGCGCCGGGCCCCCGTGGCGAGCTCCGCCCGCCGCGCGTCGTCGGCCAGGAGGTCGGCCAGGGTGCGGGACCAGGTCCACGGGTTGTGGTCGGGCACCAGGATCCCCGAGACGCCGTCCTCGACGACCGTCCGCAGGCCGCCCACGGCCGCCGCGACCACGGGCGTGCCGGACGCCTGCGCCTCGGCCGCGACCAGCCCGAACGACTCGTTGTGCGAGGGCACCGCGACGAGGTCCGCCGCCCGGTAGTACCGCACGAGCTCGTCGCGCGGCACGGGGGGCCGCACGATGACGTTGCCGGCGACACCCATCTGGTAGGCCAGCGCCTCGAGCTCGCGCACGGCCGTCATACGTCCGCTCGGCCCCCCGAGCACCACCAGGGTCGGCACGGGTTCGTCGTGGTCGGCGAGGACGCCGAGCGCACGGACGAGGACGTCGGGGGCCTTGAGCGGCTGGACACGTCCGGCGAACAGCACGAGCCGGCCCCTCGCGGGGAGCCCGAGCGCCGCGCGCAACGCCTCCTTGGACTCCCCGGGGGCGGGCGGCGAGAACAGGTCGAGGTCGACGCCCGGTGCCACGACGTGCACCTTCGCGGGGTCCGCGCCGTACTCCTCGACGAGGTCCTTGAACTCCTCGGGCGTGCTCGCCACGAGCGCGTCGGCCTCCGCGACGACCTGCTCCTCGCCGATGATCCGGCCGAGCGGCTCCGGGGCGTCCCCCGGGGCGAGGGCGGCGTTCTTCACGCGGGCCATGGTGTGCATCGAGCTCACGAGCGGCACGTCCCAGCGGTCCGCCGCGAGCCAGCCCGCCTGCCCCGACAGCCAGTAGTGCGTGTGCACGACGTCGTACCACCCGGCGTCCCGGCGAGCCTCGGCCCGCAGGACCCCGGCCGTGAACGCGCAGAGCTGACCCGGCAGGTCGTTCTTGTCGAGCCCCTCGAACGGGCCCGCCACGACGTGGCGGACCAGCACACCGTCCTGCGTCTCGATCACGGGCGGCTGGGCCGACGACGTCGCGCGCGTGAAGATCTCGACCTTCGCCCCGCGGCGGGCCAGCGCGCGCGACAGCTCGGTGATGTACACGTTCATGCCGCCCGCGTCGCCCGTGCCGGGCTGGTCGAGCGGCGAGGTGTGCACCGAGAGCATCGCGATGCGCGGCGAGTCCTTCACGACGGTCAGGCCTCCACGACGCAGGCCGGGACGGGGATCTCGAGCTCGTCGACCAGGGTGCCCGCACCGTCCGTCCGGTCGACGCGCAGGACCGTGAGGTTCGACGAGTTCTGGTTCGCCACGACGACCAGGTCGGCCTCGGGGGCGGCCTGCCCAGCAGGAGCCAGCACCGCGAAGTGGCGCGGCCACGCCCCGCCGAGCGGGGTGTCGGAGAGGTGCTCGAGGACGGGAGCGGCGCCGTCGGGCCCCGTGGCGTCCTGCACGACCGCGAACGTGGACAGCACGTCCGCACCCCGGATCGCGACGAACAGGCGCGAGCCGTCGGCGCTCAGCGCGACGTGGGACGGATAGTTGCGGCCGCTGTCCGGGAGAGGGGCCGCGGTGGCCGGGACCGAGGTCGCGACCGCGAAGGTGCCGTCGCCGGACGGGACCAGGACGTACACGCGCGCGTCGAGCTCGGTCGCGACGAAGAGCGCCGCGGGCGCGCCGTGCGCACCGGGCAGGACCGCGAAGTGCCGCGGACCGGCCCCACCGGGGAAGGTGGCCACGACTCGCGCCGGAGCCGGGTGGTCGGCCAGGTCGCGCAGCTCGTCGGTCGAGCGCGGGTAGGCGCGCAGCTCGTCGGTGCCCAGGTCCACCACGACCGGCCGCCCCGCGACCGCGCCCACGAAGTGCGCGTGCGGCCCCTCCTGGCGCTCCGCGTCCGGGCCGGTGCCCCGGTGGTGCAGGCGCAGCGCCGACGTCGGAGCGCCCGAGGCGTCGACCGGCAGGACCGCGAAGGTCCCGTCACCGTAGTTGGCCACCCACACGGCGTCGTCGACCGCGAGCAGGTGGCAGGGGCCCGCGCCGCCGCTCGGTACCGTCCCGAGGGGTTCGAGCCCGCCGTCCGGCCTGATCGCGAAGCCGCTGACCGTGCCCTGCTCGACCTCGGCCACCGCGTACAGGCGCGTGCCGCTCGGGTCGAGGGCGACGAACGACGGGGCCGGGCTGAGCGCCGCCAGCACCGGCTCGCCCAGCTCGCCCGTCGACGCGTCGACCGGGAGCCGCCAGACGCCCTCGGCGCCGCCAGGCTCGCCCCCGTCGGGGTAGGTGCCCAGCCACAGGGTCCGCAGGGCCGCGCCCGAGGTCGGCGAGTCCGTGCCCGTCGCGGGCGACGTGGAGGTAGAGGTCATGACCAGAGCCTAGTAGCACCCGGACAGGCGTCAGGGGTGTCCCGTCACGCTCCGCCACGGCGGACGAGCGGTCAGGACACCCCTGGTGCGACGGAGCGAAGAAATCAGTGCGCTGCGTCGTAGGCCTGCTGGACGTCGGCGGAGATACGGCCACGCTCGCTGACGGTGTAACCGTTCGAACGTGCCCATTCACGGATCTCCGTCGCACGCGAAGGACCCGCAGCGGAAGAACGCGCCTTGCGTGCTGCCGGGCGCGGGCCACCGCGAGAGACCTTGCGTGCGTGAGCCACCCACGACGCAAAGGCGTCGCGCAATTCCTGGGCGTGAGCCGAGCTGAGGTCGATCTCGTACGAGACACCGTCGAGCGCGAACGTCACGGACTCGTCCGCCACTCCACCGTCGACGTCGTCGACGAGAATTACCTGGACCTTCTGTGCCACTGTGCTACCTCGCGTCTTCGAGAATTGATGCTGGTATCTCGAAGTGTGCCATTACGAAGTAATGACGTCAAAGTCAAAGCGCGTGTCGGTCAACTCTTAAGTGACCTAAGAATCCTCGGACGTCTGCGCGCGTGCCTGCGCCTGCTCCGCGCGGGCATCGAGCTCGGCCATCGCGAGCCGCTCGTTGCGGTCCGCGCGCACGATGGCACGCATCGCGAAATAGAAGAGGATGCCGACCCCGATCGACGGGATCAAGGCATAGACGGCCGGCCAGAAATCGTTCATGCGGGCCAGTCTACGACCGCGCACGCCCGGTGAGGGGCGCGCCCTCGGGCGTGCACCTCACCGGGCGTGCGGAGGGGTCCTGCGTCAGGACCTCACTGGGCGGGCTTGACCAGCGGGAAGAGGATGGTCTCGCGGATGCCGTGGCCGGTCAGGGCCATCAGCAGGCGGTCGAGGCCCATCCCCATGCCGCCCGACGGCGGCATCGCGTACTCCATGGCTGTGAGGAAGTCCTCGTCCAGGCGCATGGCCTCGTCGTCCCCCGCGGCGGCGAGGACCGCCTGCGCCTCGAAGCGCTGACGCTGGATCACGGGGTCCACCAGCTCGGAGTAGGCGGTCGCCAGCTCGAACCCGCGGACGTAGAGGTCCCACTTCTCGACCTGGCCCTTGATCGTGCGGTGGTCACGGGTCAGCGGCGACGTCTCGACCGGGAAGTCGCGGACGAAGGTCGGGGCGACCAGGTGGTCTCCGACCAGGTGCTCCCAGATCTCCTCGACGAGCTTGCCGTGGCTCGCGCGCTTGGCGTCGTAGGAGACCTCCAGCCTGTCCGCAATCTTGGACAGGTGTTCCACGGACGTTTCCGGGGTGATCTCCTCACCCAGCGCCTCGGACAACGAGCCATACATCGTGAGGTGAGCCCAATCACCGCCGAGCTCGTACTCTTCTCCGCCCGGGAGCTGGATGGTCGTGGTTCCCAGCGCGTCCTGCGCCGCTCGTTGCACGAGGTTCTGGGTCAGGTCCGCCATCGTGTTGTAATCCCCGTAGGCCTCGTACGCCTCGAGCATCGCGAATTCCGGCGAGTGGGACGAGTCAGCACCCTCGTTGCGGAAGTTGCGGTTGATCTCGAACACCCGCTCGACACCGCCGACGACGGCCCGCTTGAGGAACAGCTCCGGCGCGATGCGCAGGTACAGCTCCATGTCGAACGCATTCATGTGGGTCGTGAACGGACGCGCCGTCGCACCACCATGAATGGTCTGCAGCATGGGCGTCTCGACCTCGAGGTAGCCGCGCTCGTGGAAGTTCTCGCGCAACGAGCGGACCACTGCCGCGCGCAGCCGCACCATGTCGCGCGCCGCGGGGCGGGCGATCAGGTCGACGTAGCGCTGACGCACCCGGCTCTCCTCCGAGAGCTCCTTGTGCAGCACGGGCAGCGGCCGCAGCGACTTCGCGGCGATCTTCCACTCGTCCGCGAAGATGCTCAGCTCACCGCGGCGCGAGCTGATGACCCGGCCGTGCGCGAACAGGTGGTCGCCCAGGTCCACGTCGGCCTTGAACGCCGCGAGCGACTCCTCGCCGACCACGGCCTGGCTCAGCATGACCTGGAGCCGGTTGCCCTCGCCGTCCTGCAACGTCACGAAGCACAGCTTGCCCGTGTTGCGCAGGTACACGACCCGCCCGGCCACGCCCACGACGTCGTCCGTCTCCTGGCCGCTCTCGAGGTGGCCGTACGCCTCGCGCACCTGCGCGATGGTGTGCGTGCGCGGCACCGAGACCGGGTACGCCTCCTCGCCCTGCGCCAGCAGTCGCTCGCGCTTCTCGCGCCGGATCCGCAGCTGCTCGGGCAGGTCGTCGGTCTCGTCGACCTCGACCGGAGCGGGGTTCACGACGGGAGCGGCATCGGCGGTGGGCACGGAGGGCGCAGCGGGATCGGGGGAAGTCACCCGTCGATCCTACCGGGGAGAGCCGGTCGCGCCGGCTCCGCGCCCGGCCTCCCGGACCGCTGCCAGGCCCGTGGCTCAGCCGATCAGGTCGAGGGCCAGGTCGAGGATCGGGGCCGAGTGCGTGAGCGCCCCCACGGACAGGTAGTCCACGCCCGTCCCGGCGACCTCGCGGGCGCGGTCGAGCGTCAGGTTGCCCGTCGCCTCGAGCTCGATCTTCCCCGGGCCGCCCGGCGCCGCCTCGCGCTCGCGCACGAGCCGCACCGTCTCGGCGAGCACGGGGGTCGGCATGTTGTCGAGCAGCAGGAAGTCGGCGCCCGCGTCGAGGGCCTCCATGGCCTGGTCCGTCGTGTCCGCCTCGACCTGGACGAGGACGTCCGGGAACATCGACCGCACGGCCTCGATCGCGCCGCTCACCGAACCGGCGGCGACGACGTGGTTGTCCTTGACCATGGCGACGTCGTAGAGACCCATGCGCTTGTTCGTGCCGCCGCCCGCACGGACCGCGTACTTCTCCAGGGCGCGCAGGCCCGGGGTGGTCTTGCGCGTGTCGAGCACCTGCGCACCGGTGCCGTCGAGCGCGCGGGCCCACGCACGGGTCGCGGTCGCGACCCCGCTCGCCCTGCTCGCGAGGTTCAGCAGCGTCCGCTCGGCCGTCAGGAGCACCTGGACCGGGCCGGTGAGCGCCGCGAGCACGCGGCCGCGCGCCACGGCGTCGCCGTCCTGCGCGGTGAACGTGACCGTGACCGGCGCCAGACCGAAGCGCTCGGAGACCTGCCGGGTCACCTCCTCGACGACGACCAGGCCCGCCACCACGCCGTCGGCCCGCGCGACCAGGTGGGCCGTGCCCGTGCCCGACGGCGGCACCGTGGCCTGGGTGGTCACGTCCCGGCCCGGGGTGGGACCGAGGTCCTCGTCCAGGGCGCGCGTGACGATGTCGGCGACCCACCGGGGGTCGAGGCCGGGCTCGATGCGAGAGGCAGAGTTCACGGCGCTCACGCTACCGCCCGACGGTGGGTCGGCCGTCGGGCGGGTCCGCCGGCGGTCCGTCGGGCGGGCGGTCGCGTCACAGGACGCGCAGCACGCCGTCCGGGCCGAGCGTGATCTCGATCCGCCGCGCCCACGCGGGCTCGGCCTCGGGGAAGTCGGTACGGAAGTGCCCGCCCCGGCTCTCCTCGCGCAGCAGCGCCGCCTCCGTCAGCACGGTCGCGACCTGGTGCACGTTCGTCGTCTCCCACTCGGCGGTCTGCGGGGCGGCGACGACGTCGGTCGCCCGGTGCGCGTCGGTGCGGACGGCGCCCAGCTTCTCGGCCGCGGCGAGCAGCCCCTGGGCGTCGCGGATGACACCCGGCCCGGCCGAGGCGACCGACTGGACCCGGGACCGCGAGGCCGCCGGCACGAGCGCCGCCTCGCCGTCGCGCTCGCAGGGCGTCCCGAGCGGCAGCTCGCCGGCCGCCACCCGGGCCGTGATCTCCTGCGCGGCCCGGTAGGCGAACACCAGCCCCTCCAGGAGGGAGTTCGAGGCGAGCCGGTTCGCCCCGTGCACGCCCGTGCACGCGACCTCGCCCACCGCGTACAGGCCGTCGAGCGTCGAGCGACCGTGCAGGTCGGTGACGATGCCGCCCGAGTGGTAGTGCTGGGCCGGCGCGACCGGGACCGGCTCCTCGGTGAGGTCGATGCCCTGGTCGAGCAGCCGCTCGGTGATGGTCGGGAAGCGCTTGCGCAGGAAGTCGGCCCCGAGGTGGCGGGCGTCGAGCAGCACGTGGTCCGAGCCGGTCGCGGCCATCTGCCGCACGATCGCGTGCGCGACGACGTCGCGCGGCGCGAGCTCTGCCATGGGGTGCACCGCAGGCATGAAGCGGTGGCCGTCGGTGTCGAGGAGGATCGCCCCCTCGCCGCGCAGGGCTTCGGAGATCAGCGGCAGCTGGCCCTTCGCGCCGAGGCCGAGCCACAGCACGGTGGGGTGGAACTGGACGAACTCGACGTCGCCGAGCCTCGCCCCGGCCCGGAGCCCGGCGGCCATGCCGTCGCCCGTGGCCTGCGGCGGGTTGGTCGAGGACCGGAACACCTGCCCGATCCCGCCCGTCGCCAGGACGACAGCCCGGCCGAGCACGGCTCCCACGCCGTCGCGCGAGCCCTCGCCGCGCACGTGCAGCGTCACGCCGCAGGCCCGCTCGCCACCCGGGGCGTCGGGCGACGTGGTGAGCACGTCGAGCACGAGCGCGTTCTCGATGACCTCGATGCCCGGGTCGGCGAGCACGGCCTCGAGCTGGGCGACCAGGGCGCGCGAGATCTCGGCGCCGGTGGCGTCGCCGCCCGCGTGCGCGATCCGGTCGGCGTGGTGACCGCCCTCGCGGGTCAGGGCGATGTCCCCACCCGGTCCCCGGTCGAAGTTCGCGCCCCGTGCGACGAGCTCTCGGACGCGCTCGGGCCCCTCGGTCACGAGGACCTCGACGGCCGCGCGGTCGCACAGCCCGCCGCCCGCGGCCAGGGTGTCCTCGAGGTGCGCGGTCGGCGAGTCGGACGGGTCGAGCGCAGCGGCGATGCCGCCCTGCGCCCAGACCGTGGAGCCCGACGACAGCTCGCCCTTGGTGACGAGCAGGACGCGCGGCACCTGGGTGCGCAGCTCGAGCGCGGCCGTGAGCCCCGCGATGCCGGAGCCGACGACGATCGCGTCGACCGTCGTCGTCCACCCGGGAGCCGGCGCTGCGAGGCGACGAGCCAGGCGGCGCGGGGCGCGCCCCGCCGCGACCGCGTCGGCCGCGTCGGCCGCGTCGACCGGAGCGTCGCCGGGCGCCGTGCGAGGCGCCGCGGCGGTGGAGACGTGCGCCTGCGCGGCCTGGGTCATTCGGCCGTGGCAGTCTGGAACGGTGCGATGGGCAGGCCGCTCGGCTCGAGGTCGTACCCGTCGGGGACGAGGCCCGGCTCCTCGCTGACCTCGACGATGCGGTTGTCCCCGTCGACGAACACGACGTTCGGCAGGAAGTGGCGCGCCTCGTGGTCGGCGATCATGCCGTACGCGATGAGGATCACGGTGTCGCCGGGGTGCACCAGGTGCGCGGCGGCGCCGTTGATGCAGATCTTGCCCGAGCCGCGCTCGCCCGGGATCGCGTACGTCGTCAGGCGCGAGCCGTTGGTCACGTCGACGATGTCGACCTGCTGGCCGGAGATGATGTCGGCGGCCTCGAGGAGGTCGACGTCCACGGTCACGGACCCCACGTAGTGGAGGTCGGCCTGCGTCACGGTGGCGCGGTGGATCTTGCCGATCATCATGGGTCGTTGCAAGGAAGCGGGGCGGCGCGTGCCGGCCTGCGGTCCCGTCTGGGTCACTGCGTGCCTCCTGGGCGGGCCGTGCTCGCGGCGGGGTCTGCCACGTCCACGGCCAGGTTGTCGATCAGTCGGGTGGAGCCCACGCGTGCGGCCACGAGCAGCAGCGCCGGTCCCACGTGGTCCGGTTCCAGGTCGTCCACGGTAGCCGGATCGACCAGGGCCAGATAATCCACCACAACGCCGGGGTGCTCGTTGAGCATTCCCGAGGCCACCTCGATGGCCGCGGCGGGGCCCTGACCGGTCGCCGCTGCGGCCGCTCCGGCCCGCAGGGCCCGGCTGAGGGTCAGGGCGTCGGCCCGCTCGGAGGCGGACAGGTAGGCGTTGCGCGAGGACAGTGCGAGGCCGTCGTCGTCACGCACGATCGGGACCCCGACGACCTCGACGTCGACGTCCAGGTCGGCGACCATGCGGCGGATCGCGAGGAGCTGCTGGGCGTCCTTCTCGCCGAAGAACGCGACATCGGGCCGGGTCAGGTGCAGGAGCTTGAGCACGACGGTCAGGACACCGTCGAAGTGGCCGGGGCGGAAGGCGCCCTCCAGCACCGTGCCGATGCGCCCCGACGTGACCCGCACGATCGGGTCACCGCCGGGGTACATCTCCTCGACCGGGGGCGCGAACACGAGGTCGACCGCGGGCCGGCCGGGCGCGGGCTCGGCGAGCCCCGCGAGCAGGGCCACGTCCGCGTCGAGGTCGCGCGGATAACGGTCGAGGTCCTCGCCCGGCCCGAACTGCAGCGGGTTCACGAACACGGTCACCACGACCTGGCCCGCAGCCCCGACGCGCTCGCGCGCAGCCCGCACGAGCTGCAGGTGCCCGTCGTGGAGCGCGCCCATGGTCATGACGACGGCGCGTCCACCGGTCGGGGCGCCGACCGGACGGGTCAGGGCGTCGCGCAGCTCGCCGCGCGTGCGCACCACGAGCGGTCTGCTCGCGGGGGACGACAGGGGGACAGACATCACTGACCTTCCTCGAGGACGTCGAGCAGCTCCTGGGCCTGACGGGCGTCTATGCGCCCCGCAGCCAGCGCACGGCTCGTGGCACCGCGGCTGAGCTCGCGGTAGGACGCCGGGACGTCGGTCGCGGCGACGCGCGGCGCGCTCTCCTGGGCCGAGCTCACGGCCAGGGTGCGCAGGACCCGCAGGTGCTCGGCGACCGTCCCGACGTCGCCGCGCGCGACGGGCCCGGTGAGCGCGGAGATGGCTCCCGGACCGGCCCCCTCGCCCGCGTCGGCCGACCGCGTGGCACCGTCGAGAGCGGCGGACAGCAGCGGCGCCAGGACACGCCCCGGCTGCTCGACGCCCGCCGCCTCGAGCGCCTGCGCGGCCTGCGCGACGAGCACCACCAGATGGTTCGCACCGTGCGCGAGAGCCGCGTGGTACAGCCCGCGCGCCTCTTCCGCGACGACGACGGGCTCACCCCCGAGCTCGACCACGAGCGCCTGCCCGATGGGCTGCACGGGGCCCGGGGCCGTGACCGCGAAGGTCGTGCCCACGAGGCGCGACAGGTCGAGCGAGGTCCCCGAGAACGTCATCGCGGGATGGATCGCGAGCGGGATCGCGCCCTGGGCGCGCGCCGGGTCGAGCACGGCCGCGCCGTAGCGGCCCGAGGTGTGCACCACGAGCTGGCCGCCCTGCCACGCCCCGACCTCGGCGAGGCCCGCGACCAGGCCCGGGAGGGCGTCGTCGGGCACCGCGAGCAGGACGAGCTCGGAGCGTCGCACGACCTCCTCGACCGCGAGCACGGGGATGCCCGGCAGGAGCGTCTCGATGCGCTCGCGCGAGGCCGCGGAGATGCCGCTCGCACCGACGACCGCGTGGCCCGTCGCGCGCAGCGCGCTGCCCAGGACGGCACCCACGCGTCCCGCGCCGACGATGCCCACGCCCAGGCGCCCCGGGCGCCGGCGTCCTGCGGTCTCACTCACGTGCGTCCTCGATCCTGCGCTCTGCGGGGGCGTCCTGGCTGGTCGCCGCTCCCGTCCCGGTCGGCGGTCCGTCCACGTACGGCGCGGTCCGTGCGTCGTCGTCCTCGATCTGCTCGACGACGGCCGCGACCTCGTCCCGGCGCATCCACAGCTCGGGGCCGGCGTGCGCGCGCGCCTCACGAGCGCGGCGCGCCTGCTCGTCCATGAGCGCCCCCGCGACGTGCTGGTCCAGGTGCGGGACCGACGGCGTGACCGGCCCGGGGACCGAGTGCGCCGCGAACGTCGCGACCCCCAGGCGCCGCTGCCACGGTCCCTGCTGGAGCCCGAGCGACTGCGTGCGCTCGTGCGGCACGATCTCGACGCGGCGCACGAGGCGCCCGCGCCGCAGGACCAGCGCACGACCCGTGACGCTGAACCCGTTGCGGCGCCACGCGATCGGGTCGAGGATGCGGGCACGCCGGGGGGCCGTCGTGAAGTGGGCTCCGGCGTCGATCCCGGACAGCGCCTCGTCGAGGAGCGCACGCGGGTCGGCGGTGCCGAGGTCCGGCAGGACGAGCCACACCGCGCCCAGGGCCTCGTCACGCGTGCCCACGGGCAGCAGGACGCTGTTGTTGGTGGTGCCGTCCGCGCTCTGGCCGTAGCCGGCGACGTTGACCTCGACGCGCCACCAGTCGGCGCTGCGCCACAGGATCCCCTGCGTGAGGCGGATCGCCTGGACCCGGCCCGGCGGGATGGTCTGCGAACGCGTCTCGAGCAGGCCGTGGCGCAGCCGGATGCCGTCGGGCGAGATCGCGCTGCGGAAGTTGAACTCGCGCGTGAACCGGCCGAACAGGTAGCCACCGACGCCCAGGACCAGCGGCAGGGCCGTGAACAGGGTGCCGATCTCGCGCGTCCCGACCGCCACGCCGACGAGTCCGAGCACCGCGATGACCAGGACGATCATCGCGGCCGTGCGGACCAGCGACCAGACGAGACGACCCGGCGGGACCTCCATGACGGGCTGCTCGGGGGCCTCGGGGGCCAGGAGAGCGACCTGCTCGACGCCGTCACCGACCCGTCCCCGGACCTCGCCGTCCGGGGCAGCACCGGGCACGGCGCGAGGCTCTCCCCCAGGCTCCGCCGGGCGCGCGGCCGCCCCACCGACGCGCAGCCCCGCCGCCCGGGCGAGGAGCTCGGCGCGCAGGTGGTTGGCCTCGTCGAGCTTGACGAAGCCCAGCTTGATGCCCGAGTCCGAGCCGCCCGCGACCTCGAGCTTGAGCTCGGCGAGCCCGAAGAGCCGCGCGACGAGCGGCTGGACGATGTCGACCGCCTGCAGGCGGTCGAGGCGTGCCTTGCGCTGCTGCCGGAACAGGACGCCCGTGTGCAGCCGGACCGACTCGTCGTCGATCGCGTACGTCGTCATGCGCCAGGCGATCGCGGAGTACCCGAGCCCGACGAGGCCGACCACGACGATCCCGCCGAGGATCTGCCACCAGCCGTTGCCCGCGAGCATGTTCTGCCCGTCGGGCAGCCCCTCCAGGGTCCGGTTGCCGACGACGACCAGCAGCACCGCGATCACCGACCAGCCCCGCACCACGGGCGTCACGGGGTGGACACGGTGCCAGGTCAGGGCGGTCGGTGGGGCGTCGGGCTGCGCGGTGCTCTCGCTCATAGCCCGGCCAACCGTGCCTCTCCGCGCGAGGCCAGCCGGTCGCGCAGGCGCTCGGCCTCAGCGGGCTCCAGGCCGTCGATCGACGCGTCCGTGGCCGGTGACGCCGTGTGGAGCTGCACCTGGGCGATGCGGAACCTGCGTGCGACCGGCCCGGCCTGGACGTCCACGTACTGCATCCGGCCGTACGGCACCACGACCAGCGAGCGGAACATCACGCCCTTGCGGATCAGGAGGTCGTCGTCGCGCTCCGCGTAGCCGATCGCCCGGACCTGGCGCGGGACCACGAGCACGC
>Ga0233375_1000780_pt1 | contig 15703 bp, 18 predicted proteins | sample ElkDunMinimDraft_10_FD_191539 | JGI IMG/M metagenome (GOLD analysis project Ga0233375, IMG submission 191539) | Fecal eukaryotic communites from dung pellets of Tule Elk in California, USA - Elk Dung E16 | ecosystem: Host-associated > Mammals > Digestive system > Large intestine > Fecal | place... | reverse complement strand
CAGGGGCCCTGCTCACTTCTCGACCGGGCCCGACCGCAGTCGACCGGGCCCGACCGCAGTCAGCCGGGGTCGGCCGAGATCAGACGCGCACGACCATCTTGCCGGTGTTGGCGCCGCGCATGAGGTCGAGGAACGCGTCGACCGAGTTCTCGATGCCCTCGACGACGGTCTCGTCGAACACGACGTCGCCGGCCTGGAGCCAGGCGCCCATGTCCCGCGAGAACGCGGGGAAGTGCTCGAGGTGGTTGCCGATCGTGAAGCCGCGGAGCATGAGGCTGCGCGTGACGATGTTGCCCATGTTGCGCGGGCCGGCCGCGGGCTCGGTCTCGTTGTACTGGGAGATCGCGCCGCACAGGGCCGCGCGGCCGAAGTCGTTGAACGCGCCCAGCGCGGCCTCGAGGTGCTCGCCGCCGACGTTGTCGAAGTACACGTCGATCCCGTCGGGCGCGGCCACGGCGAGCTGGTCGGCGACGGGCCCGTCCTTGTAGCTGAACGCGGCGTCGTAGCCGTAGCGCTCGGTCAGGAGCGCGACCTTCTCGGGTGTCCCGGCGGACCCGACGACGCGGCCCGCGCCCTGGAGCCGCGCGATCTGCCCGGCGGCGGTGCCGACGGCCCCGGCCGCACCCGAGACGAAGACGGTGTCGCCCTCGCGCAGGCCCGCGATCTCGAGCAGGCCGACGTACGCGGTGAGCCCCGTCATGCCCAGGATGCCCAGGTAGGCGGACAGCGGCACGCCCGGCAGCTCGGGGACCACGCGGAACGCGGCGGCCTCGGCCTGGGCGACGTCGCGCCACCCGAGCTGGTGCAGCACGACGTCGCCGACGGCGAACCCGTCGGCCGTCGAGGCCTCGACGCGTCCCACTGCGCCGCCCGTCATGGTCTCGTCCAGCGCGAAGGGCGGGGTGTAGGACTTCACGTCGTTCATGCGCCCGCGCATGTAGGGGTCGACGGACACGAACTCGTTGCGGACGCGCACCTGGCCGGGCGCGAGGTCGGGGAGGTCGACGTGGACGGTGCGGAAGTTGTCGTGCGTGGGCCAGCCGGTGGGGCGGGCGACGAGCTGGATCTGCGTGGAGGTGGTCATGCGGGGCTCCTTCGATGGGTGTGGTGGGCGCGCCCGACGGCGTCAGGCCGCGAGCCCGACGACGAGCAGCACGATCGCGAGCGCGGGCGGGACGGCCTGGACGAGGGCGGGACGTGCCTTGGCGGGGGACGAGATGATCAGCACGAGGCCGGCCAGGACCATCGAGCCGGTCGCGCTCAGGACGAGCGCGGCACCGGCCGCGGTCTGGCCGCCGGCGACCAGGACGATCCCGATCACGGTGATGGCCGCGAGGAACAGGTTGTAGAAGCCCTGGTTGAAGGCGAGCTCCTTGGTGGCCCGGGCCTCCTGCTCGGTGGTCCCGAACGTCGCCCGGGTCCGCGGCGAGGTCCAGGACACCGACTCGAGCACGAAGATGTAGACGTGGATCAGCGCGGCGAGGCCGGCGAGGACCAGTGCGATCGCAGTCATGAGGTGTCCTTCGGGGAGGGGGCGTCGTGCCCGTCGGCGAGCTCGGTCCGGCGCGGGGCCGGTATTCTGTATCGTTCGGTCCACTACGACCGTACAGTTGTGTATCGGTCGGTGCAAAATGAGACGCGGAAGGTGAGGCGGTCCACATGGGCAGGTCGCCCTCGTTCGACACCACCACGGTGGTGCAGGCAGCCCGGGACGTGTTCTGGGACCAGGGCCTGGACGGAGCATCCCTCCCGGACCTCGAGCGCGCCACCGGGCTCAACAGGTCGAGCCTCTACCACGCGTTCGGCTCCAAGCGTGGGCTGTTCGACGCCGCCGTCGAGGACTACCTCGAGACCGTGATCCGGCCCCGGCTGCGCCCCCTCGTGAAGGCTGCCCGGCAGACCCCGCCCCAGGCCGCGAGAGCCGTGGTGACGTACTTCGAGGAGCTGGCCTCCGCCGTCGGGCAGGTGCCTGCCGGGTCCCCGCGGCGCGGGTGCCTCCTCGTGGGCTGCGCGACCGGGCCCGCCGGGCACGACGAGGCGCTGCGCGCGGTGGTCGACGGCTACCGGGCGGAGCTGACCGGCGCCCTGGCAGACGCCCTGCGTGCCGCTGCCCCGGCGCTCGCGGACGACACGCTCGAGCAGCGCGCGCGCGTGCTGCTCTCGCTCCAGCTCAGCGCGCTCGCGCTCGCGCGCGTCAACCAGGGCGAGTCGGTCGCGATGCTGCGCGCCGCGCGCGACCAGGCGGCCCAGTGGGTCCCGCGCGAGGGGTAGCGGCGCGCGCCTGCTAGGCCGTCTGGTCCCGCGCGATCCGCACCAGGTGCAGCAGCGCGTCCAGGTCGATGTCGGAGAGCGACTTGAAGCCGACGCTCGAGCTGCCGATCTTGGCGCGGCCCAGCGTGTGGGCGTACTTCTGCGCGACGTACTGGTCGTCCTCGACGGCGTTGACGTACACGCTGAGGTAGTTCTGCTGGACGGCGAGACCGACCGCGAACCACTCGACGCTCCCGCCGAGGGGCCGGGCCTGGAGCAGGTCTCCGTACCCGACGATCCGCTGGTCGGTCCCGCCCCAGGACAGTCCTTCCCACAGGACCCGGGGGCGGCCCGCCATCACGTCCGAGATCACGGCGTCGAGGCGGACCGCGTCGTCGCGAAATCGTTCGGGGAGGGTCGTGAGGTACTCGTCGGGATCGGTCCCGGTCTTCTGCACGGAGAGCTCCATCCGGTCGGGCGGCTGGTCGGTCGAGGTTATGCGGGCAGGCGGGTGCAGGCGAACCGGCGCGCGCGGCCGTGACCGGACCGTGGCCTGGCACCCCCGGCAGGGCCTTGCATCTAAGGTGCTATGGTCGAAAGATGTCCCCCCGCAAGAAGACCGACGACCCGGCCCCCACCGCGGTCGAGCGCGCCTTCGCCGCGGTGTCCGCCTCCATCATCACGGGTGAGACGGCCCCGGGCGCGCTCCTGACCGAGGGGGAGGTGGCCGACGACCTCGGTATCAGCCGCACCCCGGTCCGCGAGGCGTTCCTCCAGCTCCAGACGTGCCGCCTGCTCACGCTCTTCCCCAAGCGGGGCGCGATCGTCGCCACGGTCGCGGACAAGGAGGTCGCGGACCTCCTCGCGGTCAGGATCATGCTCGAGTCGTCCGCGATCCGCGCCCTGGACGGTCAGCCGCTGCCCGACGACGTCGCCCGCGACCTCGACGACATCGTCGCCCAGCAGGTGGTCGCCGAGCGGGACGGCGACCTGCTCGCCTTCTCGCAGGCGGACTTCGCGTTCCACTCGCGCATCATCCGCGCCGGGGACAACGACGTGATCGAAGACCTCTTCGCGCAGCTCGGCCCGCGCCTCGAGCTCATCACCCACCGCGCCGTGCGGCGGGACGCGGCCTCACCCACGCGGCTCCTGGCCGACCACCGGGTGCTCGCCACCCTGGCCCGCGCCGGGGACGCCCCGGCCTACGAGGCGGCGCTGCGCGCGCACGTCCAGCGGGGCAACTACGCCTGACGGGCGTCCCCGCCCCGCTGCTCGTCGCCCCCCGGGCCGCGGACCCGCGTCCTGCTCGCCACCCGGCCCGCGTCCTGCCGGGCATACCGGGCAGGCCGCCGAGGCCTCACGGCCGTTGTCCCACCGTCGTCGTCCTTCGAGAAAGATCATGAACCGCCTTCGCCTGCTCCCCGGCTGGCTGCGTGTCGCACCAGCGCTCGTCGTCATGGCCTGGGGTGGCAACCACTTCACCCCCCTCCTGCACATGTACCAGGACCTCGGGGACTACTCCGTCGTCATGGTGGACCTGTTCCTCGGCATGTACGTCCTCGGCCTGGTCCCCGGGCTCCTCGTGGCGGGCCCGCTGTCCGACCGGTACGGGCGCAGACCGCTCGCCGTCGTCGGAGTCCTCGGCGGGATCGCGGCCAGCGTGCTGCTCGCGCTGGGCTTCGGCAGCGAGGTCGTCCTGTGCGTGGGCCGCCTGCTCGCGGGGCTCAGCGTGGGCGTCGCGATGTCGGTCGGGACGAGCTGGGTCAAGGAGCTCTCGAGCGCCCCCTTCGACCTGACCACCGACGCCGCGGCGGGCGCCCGGCGCCCCTCGCTGTCCCTGACGCTCGGCTTCGGGATCGGCGCCGGGGTGTCGGGCGTCCTCGCCCAGTGGGGCCCGTGGCCCACGCTCACGCCCTACGCGGTGCACGCCGTCCTCAGCGTGCTCGCCCTGGCCCTGCTGGCGACCGCGACCGAGACCGTCGGCGGTCACCGCTCCACGGTGTCCCTCCTCGCTGACCTGCGGGTCCCCGCGGCGCACCACCGGCGGTTCGTGCGGGTCGTCCTGCCCGCCGCTCCGTGGATCTTCGGGGCCGCGGGGATCGCCTATGCCGTCATGCCGCAGCTCGTGACCGAGCAGACGGGAGACCTGTCGCTCGCGTACGCGACCCTGCTCACGGTCCTCACCCTCGGCACGGGGGCCGGCGTCCAGCCGTTCGTCGCGCGGATCGACCGGGCGACGCGCGGGCGGGCGCTCGTCGTCGGGATGTCCCTCATGCTGCTCGGGGTCGTCCTGGCCGCGACCAACGCGACCGTGCTGTCCCCGGTGCTGGGTGGTGTCGCCGCCGTCACGCTCGGCGCGGCGTACGGGATCTGCGTGGTCGCCGGGCTCGTCGAGGTGCAGGCGGTCGCGACGCCCACGGACCTCGCGGGGCTCACGGGCGTGTACTACAGCCTGTCGTACGTGGGCTTCCTCCTGCCGGTCGTCCTCGCGGGCGCGACGGCGCTCGCGGGGTACACCGTGCTGCTCGCCGTGGTCGCGGTGGCCTGCGCGGGCTGCCTCGTGGCGGTCGCGCGAGGGTTGCGCGCCACGGCGTGACGAGGCGGCGCCCGGCCCCGTGCAGCGGCCCCGTGCAGCGGGCGCGCGCGGCCTGCTGACGGGGCGGGCCGGCGGCCGGGGTCCACCTGGCGGACGCCGCGGTCGAGCCTGCCCGCAGCCGACCCGCGAAACTCGCGTCATGGATCGACCTCTGCCCGGTCTCTTTGTCAAGACCCGGAAGAGTCCGGGTCGCCCGCGTGGGCGACGCGCGCCGACCATCGACGGAGGAACCATGTCCACCACGGAGCGAACGTCCGCACAGTCCCCGCCTGAGGTCGAGGCGCAGGAAGACGTCGCGCTCTCGCGCCGCGAGCTGGTGGTGCTCACGCACCTGACGGAGGACATGACGCTGGAGCAGCTCGCCGCGATCCTGTTCGTCACCCGCAACACGGTCAAGTCGCAGCTGCGCAGCATCTACCGCAAGGTGGGGGTCTCGACGCGCGAGGACATCCTGCGCTGGGCCAGGGACCGCGGCATCTCCTAGCCCGGGCCGTCCTGGTCGGGGTGGGCACCGACGGACGCGCCGGCGTGCGCCACGCGGCGAGAGTGGCATGCTCGAAGCAGGCGCCGGTCGACGACGACGGGCCACGAGGTTCCGAGGCGAGCATGGGACACGACGAGCCGAGGTCGGACGACCCGACCGTGACCGACCCCGACAACTACCGGGTGGTCTTCGAGAACGACCGCGTGCGCGTGCTGGAGTACCAGGACCAGCCGGGGACCAGGACCCACCCGCACCATCACCCCGACAGCGTCATGTGCACGCTGAGCAGCTTCGAGCGCCGCATCTCGTCGGGGGAGCGGGTCATGGAGGTGACGCTGGACGCGGGCCAGGCGCGCTGGCTGCCGGAACAGGTCCATGTGGGGGAGAACACGGGGACGACGGCGACCCGTGCGATCTTCGTCGAGCTCAAGGAACCGGTCCCGGGTCGCGGGCCGCAGGCCGTCGAGAGGGGTCGGGGCGGGCGGGGGGCCGCTTCCTGACCCCTTCCGCCGCCAGGAGGATCAGCGGAACTCGTGCCCGGCGTCGTCGACACCGACGGCTTCCTGGACGACTTCTTCGCCCGGGGCCGAGGGCAGCGCGACGAAGCGCATCTCGACCAGGACCACGTCGTGGCACTGGGGGCACAAGCGCTGTTCTTTCCATCTGCGGTGCGGCATCGCGGTCCTCGCTTTCTCAGGTGGAGCACTGACGTCGCAAACGCCCCCGTCGGCCGAGGCCGCGCAGGGGCGCTGTGTCGCTGAGGTGGCGGCGCGGGCAGGGGCTCGCGTCGCCGGGGCTGATCGTAGCCCCTGGCGACCGTCCCTGGATACGGGCTGTGCACGGATGCCGGGAGGGCCCGTGGCGCCCCGCCGACGGGCGCGCGGAGGGTCAGCGGGCGAGCCGCTCCACGACCTGCCCGTAGAGCCAGGGCGCGCGCGCCGCGAGGGGCACGATCGCCCGGCGCGCAGGCGAGGTCGCCCACGCGACGAGGCCCGCGGTCAGCACGCGGTAGTCGCGCGTGGCACGTGACCAGTCGCGCTCGTAGGCCTCGGGATCGTCCAGGTGCCCGACGGCGGCGCTCGCCTGGGCGAGCCCCACCCGCAGCCCTTCGCCCGTGAGGGCGTCCACGTACCCCGACGCGTCCCCGACCAGGCGCACCCGGCCGGTGCTGCGCCGTCGGGACCGTTGCCGCAGGGGGCCCGCGCCACGGACCGGGCCCAGCGGCTCGGCGTCCCGCAGCCGCCCGCTCAGCTCGTCGAAGCCGGCGAGGGCGTCGTCGAAGTGCGTCCCGGTGGGCCCGAGCATCGCGACCCCGACGACGTCGGGCGCCACGGGCGTCACGTACGCCTCGACCCGGTCGCCCCAGTGCACCTCGACCAGGTCCGTCCATGCGGGTACGCGGAAGTGGCGGCGCAGGCCGAAGCGGCGCCTCGGGTCAGGACCGGGACGCACGGGCGGCGCGGTGCCGCCCAGCTCGGTGGGGATGCGTGCGGCGTGCGGCGGCGCCTCGTCGAGCGCGACGGCGCCGTCGCCGTGGCGGCTGCGCGCCAGGAGCGACTCTCGCGCGAGCGCGTCCGCCCCGACCTCCAGGCCGGCCAGGCGCCGGACGGTCGAGTGCAGCCCGTCGCACCCCAGGAGCCAGCGTGCGCTGATGCCGGCGGCCGTCACGTCGGCACGGGTCTGGTCGATCCCGTCGACCCGTCCGCTGACGGTCACGGCCCCGAGCGCCGCGGCGCGGTCCGCGAGCGCCGCGTGCAGCGTGGTGCGCCGCACGCCCCGACCCTGGCCGCCCGTGAACAGGTGGTCGGCGCGCCGGTGCGCGTCGCGGTAGCCGATACCCGCGAGGACGTGCCCGTCGGGGTCGACGTCGAGCGCCTGGAGCGCCCGCAGCGCCCCGGGCATGAGGCCCTCGCCGCACGCCTTGTCGACGGGACCGGTGCGCGGTTCGACCACGACGACGTCGTAGCCCGCGAGCCGCGACTCGATCGCGGCCGCGAGACCCACGGGGCCGCCGCCGACGACCAGGACGTCGGTGTCGGTCACGGCTGCGCCGCTCGCGGCCGGGTCATGGCCGGTCGGCGCCGGCCGAGGCGCCCGCCTGGTGCGGCAGCGCGTCGAGCGCGCGCTCCTCGGCCGGGAGCCGGAACCGCAGCAGCAGCACGGCGTTGAGCACCGTGAACACGAGCGCGGTCGTCCAGCACGAGTGCACCAGCGGCAGCGCGAACCCCTCGACGATCACCGCGAGGTAGTTCGGGTGCCGGAACCACCGCTGCCCGGGGTGCCGGGCGATCCAGCGGTAGGGGCCACGGTCGACCCAGGGCAGGCCGGGCACGACGATCACGCGGGTGTTCCAGCGGGGCCCGAGCGACGCGATGCACCACCAGCGCAGCGCCTGGCTCGCGACGACGAGCGCGAACATGGGCCACCCCAGCCAGGGGATGAACGGGCGGTCCGCGACGTTGACCTCGACCACGCACGCGACCAGCAGGCCCGTGTGCAGCGCGACCATCGCGGGGAAGTGGCCCCGACCGGTCTCGATGCCGCCGCGCGCGAACGACCACCTGGCGTTGCGCGCGGAGACGACGAGCTCGGCGAGCCGTTCGAGCGCGGTCGCACCGACCACGACGTAGAAGAAGACGAGCATCAACCCTCCTGGGGACCGGGGAAACGCAGCAGGACGAGCTCGGCGCTCACGCCCGGCCCGAACGCCATGAGGACGCCGTGCGACGGACGGGCGGGCGCCGGGGCACGGACGCCGGGGGCCGCGCGGCCCGCGAGCGTCGCGGCGAGGACGTGCAGCACCGAGGACGACGACAGGTTGCCGGTGGTGGCGAGCGACTCCCGGCTGAGCCGCAGGTCGGCCTCGTCGAGGCTCAGGGAGTCGCGCACGACGTCGAGGATGCGGGGCCCGCCCGCGTGCACGACCCACGTGCCGACGTCCTCGGTCGCGAGGTCGTGCTCGGCGAGCAACGACTTCACGTCGCCCGCGAGGTGCGCCGCGATGACCTCTGGGAGCCCCGCGGACAGGACGATCCCGAAGCCGCTGTCGCGGATCGTCCAGCCGAGGTGGTCGGCGGTCTCCGGGTAGAGCCGGCTGCGCGTGTCGAGCACCTCGACGCCCTGACGCGCCCCCTCGGGCAGGCCCGGCGGCGTGCCCCCCGGGTGCGCGTCCCCGACCATGACCACGGCCGCCGCCCCGTCCCCGAACAGGCCTGTCGCGACGAGGTTCGCCGCGGAGTCGTCGCCCTGCTGGAGCGTCAACGAGCACAGCTCGACCGAGACCAGCAGGGCCACGTCCTGCGGGTGACCCGCCAGGTAGTCGTGCACGCGCGCGACCCCCGCGGCCCCCGCGACGCAGCCCAGCCCGAACGACGGCAGCCGCTTGACGTCGGTCCGCAGCCCCAGCCGCGTCACGAGCTGCGCGTCGATCGAGGGGGCCGCGATCCCGGTCACCGAGGTGAAGAGCAGGAAGTCCACGTCCTCGGGCCGGAGCCCGGCGGCGTCGAGCGCGGTGCGGCACGCCTCCTCGGCGAGGTCGGTGCCGACCCGGATGAAGTGGTCGTTGGCGAGACCGAACGACGTGAGCGCCGCGTACTCGTCGAGCGCGAGCGCCGTGTGCCGCGTGCGCACGCCGCACGACTCGTGCAGGCGCCGCAGGACGGCACGCTTCGCGGGCGACGAGGTCAGCAGGGGCCCGATCGTCTCCGTGATCTCGCTCTGAGGGTGTGCGACGCCCGGCAGAACCGGTCCGACCGCGAGCAGGCGCGACATTCCCGCATCGTGTCACGGGGACGCGCGGCCCGCGCGTTGCTAGCGTCAGGGCCGTGGAGGACGACTGATGGCAGGAGCCAGGAGCACCGTGCGCGGCCTCGCGCTCGCGAGCCACGCGGGGCCCACGGTCGTGGTCACGGCGCTCGCGGGCCTGTTCGCCGCCGGGGTGGGCTCGGGCCCCGCGACGACCGTGCTCGTGGTCGCCGCGGTCCTCACCGGCCAGCTCTCGGTCGGCTGGTCCAACGACTGGCTCGACGCCCGGCGCGACCTCACGGTGCAGCGCACGGGCAAGCCGGTCGTGGCAGGGCTGGTCTCGGCGCGACAGGTGCACGCGGCGGCGCTCGTCGCGGCGGGTCTGTGCGTCGTGCTCTCGCTCGCGACCGGGCTCCTGGCGGGGCTCGTGCACCTGGTGGCCGTCGCGAGCGCGTGGACGTACAACGTCCTGCTCAAGTCGACCGTGTGGTCGTGGGTGCCCTACGCCGTCTCGTTCGGTCTGCTGCCCCTGTTCGTGGTGCTCGCCGGCCCCGGCGACCGGGTCGCCGCCCCCTGGGCCATGACCGCGACCGCGCTCCTCGGCGTCGGCGCGCACGTCGCCAACACGCTCCCGGACCTCGAGGACGACCGCGCGACGGGCGTGCGTGGCCTGCCGCACCGGCTCGGCCGCACGGGCGCGAGCGTGCTGGCCCCGCTCGTCCTCGCGGTCGCGGTCGCCGTCGTGGTGCTCGGACCGCCCGGGGCGCCGAGCGTCGCGGGCTGGGTCGGCGGGGCGGCCGCCGTGGCGCTCGCGGTGGCCGCGGGCGTGGTGGCCGTGCGGCGGACCACGAGCCGGGCCCCCTTCGCGCTCAGCATGGCGGTGGCGGCCGTGTGCGCGGTCCTGCTCGTGCTCGCCGGACCGGACGTCGCGCTGCCACGGTGAGCGGCGCCGTCGGGCCGCAGGTCAGCCCAGGGCGCGGGCGAACGCGCTGCGCTCGGCCGTGAACCAGGCCTCGTTCTCGCGGATCTTCTCGCCCACGCCCTCGTCCCACATGCGCTGCCAGCCGCCCCCGCGCGTGAGCGCGGCGTGCCGCATCGAGTGCCAGCTGCGCGCGAAGCGGGCCGCGACGGTGTCCAGGAGCGCGAGCCGGTCGGCGCGGTCGAGGCCGTAGGCCTCGGTGAGGATGCGCGTGCGGCGCGGGGCGTCGAGCGAGGCCATGCCGTGGGTGCGCCCCGCGGGCGGCCCCAGGGGTGCCCAGTAGAGGAGCGTCGTGGCGACATCGAGCAGCCGGGTCGTGGGCCCCGCGAGGTCGAAGTCGATCACGGCGGCGAGCTCGCGGCGCCCGTCAGGGGCCCGCGTGAAGACCGTGTTCTCGATCGTCACGTCGTTGTGCCCGACGACGTCGGGCACCTCGAAGACGTCCGGCACGCCCGGGAACTGGGTCCGCTCGGGCCAGGTCACGCCGTCGGGCAGCACGACGTGCTGCGACACGTCGTGCAGCGCGCGCTGCCACTGCCCGAGCTGCTCGAGCACGCCCTCGTCCAGAGCCCACGGCGACGGCGGACGCCCACCCCACTCGCCCTCGACGAACGTCACGACCTCACGGCCCGCGGCGTCGATCCCGAGGAAGCGCGGGGCGCGCTCGAAGCCCGCTCGGTCGAGGTGCAGCAGGTACGCCTCGACCGCGGGACTGTGGTCCCCGCGCGGGCGGCGGACCGTCTGCCCGCGCCGGACCAGGCCGTCCGAGACGTCACCGCCGAGCAGCGGCACCTCCACCTCGTCGGACACGTCGACGTACCGCGCTGCAGCAACCATGCCGCACATCGTGGCACGCCCCACGCTGTCCCGTCAGGGGTCGGCGGGCGCGCGGGCCGCGAGCACCCGGTGCCCGACGGCGAGGACGGCCACGGCCACGGCTGCGGCCACGACCGTGAACAGGGCGCGTTCCAGGTCGGCCGCGAGCACGACGTCCTCGCCGCCCGACGTCTGCAGGATCACCGCCGGCGTGAGGAAGAGCGTGAACACCCAGTACGGCCGCTTGAGGTACGCCCACGCGGCGGCCCCCGTCAGGACGAGCGCGACGACCGACAGCACGCCGGGGGAACCGCTCAGGAGATGCGCTGCGACGCCCGCCAGGACGGCCCCCGCGACCGTGCCGCCCACCCTGGCCACGGCCCGCGAGGCGGTCGCCGCGAAGTACGGCTGGACGACCACGAACAGCGTGAGCAGGAGCCACCAGGCGTTGGGGGAGCCCACCCACCCCATCGCGACGTAGGTCGCGACGCCCACCAGCGCCGCGAGGGCCACGGCGAAGTACGTCGCCGCCCGGCGCGGGACCGGGTGCGGACCGGGCAGGTGCATGCCCTGCGTCAGGAGCCCCCCGACCAGCGCGGTCCACACACCCCCGAAGGCGACCCACCCCGCCATGGCCGCCAGCGCGGCGACGGACGTCGAGGGGCTCACCGTGCCGGACGGGAGCGTCACGAGCGGGCCGCCGATCAGGGCGAACGCCGTCTGCGGACCCACGAACCCGCCGATCCCGTGCCAGCCCCGCACCGCGGACAAGCCCACGCACGCGCCGAGCACCGTCATGAACGCGGCCCCGGCGAGCGGCCAGTCGCCGAGCGAGACGCCCACCGCCATGCAGACCGCCGTCACCGGCCCCGCAGCCAGCGCGGCCCGGCGCCCCACGAGCAGGCCCACGCCCGCCGGGAGCATGCCGAGGTAGACGAGCGTGCCGTCGTGCTTCCACGGCGAGAGCATGAGCGCGACCATGGGCGCGACGAGGAGCAGGACCAGCGCGACCTTGCGGGGGCTCATGCCTCACACGGTAGGTCGCTCCCACGAGGTCGGCTCGGCGAGTTGGTCCGCAGCGAGGCTGCGGCGGGGTGGCTGGGCGGGGCGGGGGCGGCGGCTCAGAACGGGACGACGTCGCCGCAGCTCGGGGTCGCGACGCCGTCGACGCGCGCCTGAACCGCCCACGTCCAGCCGCGTCCGACGCCTCGGAGGTCGTTCGCGGGGATCTCGATCACGCCGGAGCCCGTCCGGGGGGTGCCGACGAACGCGCCGTCCGTGCCGAGCGACGTCGAGTACTCCAGCCGCTCCTGCCCGCCCGGGCTCGAGAGGACGGCCTCGAGGCGGACGTCGGCGTCCGTCGGCAGCGCCTCGTCCCACCAGACGGTGATCTCGGCGCCCTCGTCCGCCGGGGGGACAGGGTGAGTCACGCCCCAGCGGGTGACCCTGCCGGGCTGGGTCGAGGAGAAGGACGCTTCGCTGAAGCCGAACGGGTCGGGGCGGGACGTGTCGGTCCACGTGGTGCACGGGATCGACGTCGTGACGCTGCCGCCCGTGGAGCTCGTGGGGCCGAGCGTGAAGAGCACGCCCGCGGTCGAGACGAGGACCGCGCTCGCGGTCACGGCCTGCGCACCGGGCCGCCCCTCCCGCACGAGCGGGACGAGCCACCGGTGAGGGACAGGGGAGCGGGACACGACGACCAGCGTCGACAGGAGGCTGTCGGCGAACGTGCGTCGCTCCGCGTCCCACAGGGGGCGCAGGTACCCGACGAGGAGGATGGCGTCCAGCAGGTGCGCGAGCCAGCGCAGGACGGTGGTGAGCAGCCCGACGGGGCGACCCGAGTCGCGGCCGACGACGACGATCCCGACCGCTCGCTTGCCGGGGGTCGCGCCCGTCCAGGCCTGGAGCAGCGCCATCGCGATCACCGCGCCGATCATCCATGGGCTGTCGGACCAGGGGAGGCCGTCCGTCGTCGCGCGGACGTTCTCGATGCCGGGCAGCACGCTCGGCGGCAGGCCCGGACCCACGGCCACGTACATGAGCCCGGCCAGGATCGCGTTGTCGAGCAGGAAAGCCACGACGCGGCGCAGCCAGCTCGCGCAGGGGCCGGCGAACGAGGCGAGGTCGGCCAGGTCGACGGGAGCCTGCGGGTCGTGCGGTGCTGACGGCGTCGTCGCGAGGGTCCCCATGGCCACGAGGTTCCCAGAACCGGGGGGAATTGTCAGCCGCGGCCTTCCAGCAGCGTGCGCTGCGCGAGCTCCACCGGGAGCACGGGATCGTGACCGAGGCCCGGACACGTTCGACGGCTGACCTGCTGCGAGAGCGCTCTGCTGCCGCATCCGGCGAGAAGTGAGCGGACGTCCCCGTCCCCGCGGTCCAGGACATCTGCTCACTTCTCGCCGTCCCCTCCGGCCGACCCGCGCGCACCGGACGACCGCGCCTCGCCCCGCGCCGCCGGGAACGCGTGCCGCCTCGCCCCGAGCACGATCCCCACGACGGGTACCGCGAGCGCGAGCGTCGCCCACGGCAACGCGCCGGAACCACCCGCACCCAGCACCACGCCGCCCACGATCCCGCCGAGCGCGAGCGCCCCGTTCCACGAGGTGACGAACGCGGACTGTGCGACGTCGGCCGCAGGACCCGCGGCTCGCGCGAGCGCCGTCTGGAACAGGGTCCCGCTGCCGCCGAACGCGAAGCCCAGCGCGGCGACCGCGGCGTAGACCGCGACGGGAGAGCCCGCCGCCACGGCGAGCGTCGTACCCGCCAGCCCCAGCAGCATCGAGGCGAGGATCGTCATGATCCGCAGGTGGGTGTCGATCAGCGCCCCCACCACGACGAGGCTCGCGAACGACGTCGCGCCGAGCACCGCGAGCAGCGCACCGGTCTGCGCGCCGAGCCCGACGTCCGCGAGGAAGACCGCGACGTCGACGCCGCGCCGGCAGACGTTCTCGCCGAGACGTGAGTACCTGCCCCTGGTCCGGGCGGTTCAGGGGCGTCTGCTCACTTCTCGGCGGCCATCACCGCAGCGGGTCGAAGCTCCTGATCTCCGGCGGCACCGTCCCGGTCATGATCTGCTCGGCGAGCAGCCTGCCCGTCGCGGGGCCCAGGACCATGCCCCACATGCCGTGCCCGCCCGCGACGTAGACGCCGGGAGCCCGGGTCGCGCCGACGAGCGGCAGCCCGTCGGGGGTCACGGGCCGGGAGCCGACCCACTCGTCGTGCCGGTCGTCGAGGTCGACGCCCTGGAACAGGTCGCGCACGGACGCGAGGATGGCCTCGATGCGCCGGGGCTGGAACGGCTCGTCGGGGCCGCGGAACTCCATGGTCCCGGCGATGCGGAACCGTCCCTGGTAGGGCGTGCACGCGACGCGCCGCGACGGCAGGTAGATCGGCTGCTCGACGGGGGCGTCGGTCTTCACGGTGAACGAGTAGCCGCGCCCGGCCTGCACGAGCGTGCGCACCCCGAGCGGCTTCGCGAGCCCGGGCAGCCACGCGCCGGTCGCGAGGACCGCGACGTCGGCCACGACGGGGTCCTGCCCGTCGACGAGCACCTGCACGCCGCGGCCTTCGTGGGCCCGCAGCCCCGTGGCTGTCGCGCCCGTCACGATGCGCCCGCCGCGCGCGCGGACCGCGTCGCCCAGCGCTCCCACGTAGGGTCCGGGCTCGATGAACCGCTGACCGTCCAGGGCGTAGACGGCGCGCACGCGGTCGGTGAGCTGTGCGGGGCGCCCGGCGGCGTCGGTCGCCCCGGGTGCTCGGCCGGGGGCCGTCGCGGGTGCGGCCTGCCCGACGACGCCGCGCGCATCGCGTTCCCGGCCGCCGCCCGGGTGCGAGGGACGGGTGGGGCGAGCGGCGCCGTCGGGCCCGTCGATGCGGCGCAGCGGGACGGACTGGCCCGCGGCCTCGACCTGCGCGATCTCGTGCAGGAACGGCGCGGCCTGCTTCTCGTGCTCGAAGCCGATGACGAACGGTCCGGGGGTCGTGCGGGCCGCGACGCCGTGCGCGGCGAGCTCGTCGAACGCGTCGAGCGCGAGCCGGTCGATCGGGGTGAGGGCCGCCATCGCGCGGTCCCAGGCGCGCGGGGTGGCGTGCGTCGCGAACCGGGCGAGGAACGACCACAGCCGGGGGTCGAGCCGTGCCGGGACGTGGAGGGGCGCGGCCGGGTCGAGCAGCGCCTTGGGGGCGTAGGTCCACAGCGTCGGGTCGGCGAGCGGCATGGCCATGCCGGGCGTGAGCCAGCCCGCGTTGCCCCACGAGGAGCCTGCGGCGACGCCTTCGCGGTCGAGCACGGTGACCTCGACCCCGCGTTCCTGCAGGTGCCAGGCGGTCGCGAGCCCCACCATGCCGGCGCCGACGACGACCGCCGTACGGGGCGAACCAGGGGTGCGTGCTGGGGCGTTCATGCGGGGCTCCTTTGCCCTGGGACGTTGTCGACCCGGCCTCGAGGATGCTGAGGCCGGGTCGTGGGAGACGGGTTGCGCCTCGCGTCCATGGTGAAGGGATGTTCGGTAAGGTTCAACCAGGCTGGCTCTTTCTTCGACCAGCCGCCAGGACGGCGAACATCCTTCGCCCAGAAGCCTGTGGAGGTGGCTCGTGCCGAACGATCTTCGGGTCGGGGCCACCCCGGTGCAGGTGGCCGTGCTCGACGAGACCGACCGCCGCATCCTCGCGATCCTCGAGGCCGACGCGCGGGCCACGAACAAGGCCGTCGCGGACGCCGTCGGGATCGCGCCCTCGACGTGCCATGCCCGCATCCGCTCGCTCCAGGACCGGGGCGTGATCCAGGGGTTCCGCACAGAGATCGACCCGGCGGCGGTGGGGCGCAGCCTCCAGG
>Ga0233375_1000779_pt1 | contig 15754 bp, 8 predicted proteins | sample ElkDunMinimDraft_10_FD_191539 | JGI IMG/M metagenome (GOLD analysis project Ga0233375, IMG submission 191539) | Fecal eukaryotic communites from dung pellets of Tule Elk in California, USA - Elk Dung E16 | ecosystem: Host-associated > Mammals > Digestive system > Large intestine > Fecal | place... | reverse complement strand
GGCGATGCCGTCCTCGTCGGCGCGGAACACGACCTCGCGCTGCAGCACGGACGTCGAGTTGTACAGGTGCACGATCGCCTGCTTGGCCCCCGCGATGGCCTCGTAGGTGCGCTCGATGAGGTGCTCGCGCGCCTGCGTCAGCACCTGGATGACGACGTCGTCGGGGATGCGGCGCTCCTCGATGAGCATCCGGACGAAGTCGAAGTCCGTCTGGGACGCCGACGGGAACCCGACCTCGATCTCCTTGAACCCCATGTCGACCAGCAGCTCGAACATCTCGAGCTTGCGGGCGGGGTTCATCGGCTCGATCAGCGCCTGGTTGCCGTCGCGCAGGTCGACGGCGCACCAGCGGGGCGCCTGCGTGATGCGCCGGTCGGGCCACGTGCGGTCCGGCAGCTCGACGCGGATCTGCTCGTGGAAGGGGCGGTACCGGTGCACCGGCATCCCGGAGGCCTGCTGCGGGTTGCGCTGGGCTCTGGGTGCCGGGGTGATCGGGGGGTGGCTGCTCATGGTCTTTCCTTCGTCGCGGGTGTCGGCGGGCTCAGCCGGGCGCGACACACACCGCGACGAGGGGCCGGCCTAGAGGGCCTCGTCGCGGCGACGAAGGAGCAGCGAGCGTACGTGCACGGCATGACCCTACCCCCGTGGCCACCCCGGGTCGCAACCCCTGCGGTGCCCCGGTGTCTCAGCCGAGGACGAGGATCTCGTTGGCCGTGACGGCCACGAGACGCCCGCCGACCGCCTCGAGCCGCAGCACGTCGGGTGGCAGGGCGACGCGCCACGCCTCGACGCCGTCACGCAGTCCTCGCGCCACCAGCGCGTACTCGTTCGTGTCGACCGGTTCGACGGTCAGGACGTGCTGGCCGTCGGTCAGCGGAGTCGAGGGCAGGTCGGCCGCGAAGTGCTGCTCCCACAGCACGCGGCCGTCGGACGCGTCCACCGCGCCGATCGAGATCCCACCCGCGAGCACGGCGACCCCGTCGACGACGGCGACCGGGGTCATGGACGTCGCCAGCACCCAGGACGTCGCACCGTCCACGGGTGACACGGCGAGCACCCGGTTGCCCGCGTCGAGCAGCAGCTCGTCGACCGACCGGTCGCCCGCGACCGGTGACGGGAGCACCGGCACGGCCGCGCGCGGCGTGCCGTCCTCGTCGCGCAGGTGTCCCCCGAGACCGGACGCCCACGTCGCGTACCCACCGTCGGGCAGTGCCCGCAGCAGGATCTGCCGACCGGGTGGCCCGTCCTCGAGCACCTCGCCCGTGCGCGCGTCCAGGATCGTGGTCGCGACCGCGACGAGCGCGAGCACGTCACCGTCGGCCAGGAGGGAGGGCGCGGCCCGCAGCCCGCCGCTGTCGACGAGCGGGCCTGCCGACGTCCACGACCAGACGACCGTGCCGTCGGTGCCACGGCGACGCTCGACGAGCACCCGGCGGTCGGGCAGCGCGGTGGCCACGAGCGCGTCGTCCGCGTACCGCAGGATCCCGAGCGCCGTCCCGTCGACCTGCCAGGCGCCGAGCTCGGAGCCGTCGGCGGGGTCGAGCGCGAGGATCCTGGTCGGCGGGACGTAGGGCGTCGACTCGCCCTCGCCGCCGTAGACCACGTTCGGCTCGGTCCACCCGCACAGCAGGAGCGCCGCAGGGTCCGCCCCCGCGACGCAGGTGACCGACACCGCCTCGAACCCGGAGGTGATGGTCTCCACGACCGGCACGTGCCACCGCACGGCGCCCGTCACGGCATCGCGCGAGCGCACCTCCCACGGCCCCTCGGTGCGGTGGACCGTGACGATCGCACCCCCTGCCGCCATCACGGGCGACACCCCGGACGCCTCACCGCGCCACAGGATCGTGGGGGCCGCCTCCAGCGGTCGCACCACGCCCGGCAGCTTCGCGAACGCGTCGGCGCGCTCGCTCGCCGCACGCTCGACGACACCGGTCGCGAGCGCACCCGCCGCGATGCTCACGGCGAGGGCACCGAGCAACCACGGCCACCAGCGGCGCCCGTCGTGCGACGCGAGGTCGGCGTCGGCGGGCAGTCCGTGACCCGGTCCGTCCACCACGGCGTCGGCGAGGTCCTCGTCGCGCGCCGAGTGCCGGGTCGACGCCGGACGCTCGTCGTCCTCGTCGACCAGCTCGACCGGCCGCATCCGCGAGGCCGGGCGCACGCCGCCCATGGCCTGAGACTAAGCCACGCGGGCGCCGCGCACCGCCGTTACGTCATACCCACTGCACGAGCTGCCAGACGATGCCGTTCGGGTCCTCGAACTGGCAGAACCGCTCGCCCCACGGCTCGGTCTGCGGTGGCGTCACGACCCGCGCACCGGCGTCGCGGATGCGCGCGAACTGCGCGTCCAGGTCGTCCACGACGAACGCGAGCAGCAGACCCTGACCCGCGGGCCCCGCGATCCGGGCAGGCGTGAACGTCGCCAGCCCGACGCGCAGGAACGCGAGGTTGAACCCGACCTCGGGATGACCGAGTGACACGAAGCCGTCGGCCGACATCTCCTCGGTGAACCCCAGGTGGGTGCGGACGAAGTCGGCGGACGCCTCGGGGTCGGCGACGTTCAGCGACACGGCGGAACCGGTGACGCGCATGACGAAGTCCTCTCGTCGGTTACCTTGTACAACGAACAAGGTCGTTGCCCGGCGAGATGTTCCTGGAGGGTCCGTGGCCCGCACGCTGGTCGACCTGCTCTGGCGTCACGACCCCCGCGCTCCGACCGGCGGGACGAGGGGGCCGCGACCCAAGGTGTCGACCTCGCAGGCGGTCGACGCGGCCGTGCGGATCGCCGACCACGACGGGCTCGACGCGGTCACCATCCGCCGGCTCGGCACCCACCTGGGCGTCGCCGCCAACGCGGTCTACACCCACGTCGGCTCGCGCGACGACCTGCTCGTGCTCATGGCCGACCAGGTCCGGTCCCAGGAGCCGCCGGCGCCCTACGCGTCGGACGACTGGCGCGAGCGGGTCCGGCAGGTCGCCGCCGACGAGCTCGCGCTGCACGAGGCACACCCCTGGCTGCTGCAGGTCACCGACCAGCGCACCGCGTTCGGCCCCGGCACGATCGCGACGTACGACCACCAGCTGCACGCGCTCGACGGCACCGGGCTGGCGGACGTCGACCGCGACGCCGCGCTCACGTTCGTCACCGACTTCGCCCGCGCCTCGGCACGCGCACGCCGCCCCGACCCGGGCGCCGCCGACATGTCCGCACAGTGGCCTGCCACGGCTGCGCGGCTCGCCGGGTACGTCGGTGAGCGCTACCCGCTCGCGCGGCGCGTCGGCGCCGCCGCCGGTGAGGCGATGGCCGCGCCGTACAGCGCCGAGCACGCCTGGCAGTTCGGTCTCGAGCGTGTGCTCGACGCGCTCGCTGCCCTCGTCGACCAGGCCGCGCGCGGCCTGCACCGCTCCTAGCGGACGCGCCCGGCGCGCGCCGTCGACGTCACCGTGGGCACGGCGACGACGCGCAGCGAGCGGTCACCGAACACGACCACCGCCCCGTCCCGCAGCCGGACCCTGTGGTCCACGCGGCACACGACCTGCCCGCCGTCCGGCAGCGTGACGACCGTCCCGTTCGTCGAGCCACGGTCGACCACCCACGCACCGCCGGTCGGGTCGACCGCGAGCTGCAGGTGGGTCTTGGACACCGACCGTGCCGGGTCGACGACGCGGACCGTCTGCACGCCGGGGCCGGGTGAGGGGTTCCGGCCGACGAGCGCCAGCCGCTCGACCGTGAGCACGCGTCCGTCGTCGAGCGCGACCCGCAGACCCTGCGACGACGGGACCCGCGGCTCGGGGACCACGTCCGGACGCGGGGGCGCCGGACGTGTCAGCTCGAGCTCGGGCGCCAGCCCGAACGCGAGCGTCGGCGCCTCCCGCACGACCGGCATCGCGCGCGTGTCGAGGTCAGGGGCGGAGCGCTGCGGGTGCAGCGGCGCGAGGACCAGCCCGCCCCCCGGTGTGGCCGGCGGCACGCCGCCGGTGGCGGCGGGCACGGCCGCGGTGGGCGTCGTGGCGACGGGGCTCGGGGCCGCCGGGCCGGGCACGGGCGGTCTGCGCCCTGCCGCCGCGCCGGCCACCGCTGCGCGTCGGGTCGGGGCCGGCGCGGCGCGACCTGTGGCCACGCCCACGCGCAGCACCTCGGCGTCCACCGCGCGGTCGTGCCAGCCACGGCGCCGGCCCGTCGCGTCGAACAGCGGCGACAGCAGGACCACGAGCTGCCCGACGGCGAACGCGAGCAGACCGGCCGCCACCACCAGCCCGCGCACGAGCACGCGGCCGGCACCGATCGGTCGCCGGCTGTGCACGTCCACCGTGCGGATCTGCAGGAGCCGGCGCCCGAGCGTCCAGCCCCACCGCCCGTGCGCCAGCCACTGCGCGAGCGTGACCGCCAGCGCGAGACACGCCGCGCCGACGAGCACCACCGTCGGCACGGCCGGGGCCGGCTCGACCTCGTCGCGCAGTGCCGCGGCGGCACGCACCGAGGCGACGAGCACGACACCGCCACCGAGTGCCAGCACGACGACCTGGTCGACGAGGACGGCGAGGAACCGCCGGCCCAGCGAGGCCGGCCGGTCGTCGAGCTCGGTCGGGGGTCGGCTGGTCATCGCTCACCTCGGCGGGCTCGGCTGGAACGGCGGGTCGGGCTCGACGCCCCCGACGACGGGGGCGGCGCAGCGGGCACGAGCGACGCGTCCGCGCGGGGTTCGCGCCCTCGCGACGCGCGGTCACGCGGCGTACGGGCGCGCGGTGTGCGGGCGCCCGGTGTGCGGGCGCCCCGCGAGCCGTCCCGCGAGGCACCTTCGCGAGGCGCACCCTCGCGAGGCGCCCGCGGCAGGGCCGACGCACGGCGCAGCGACGCCAGCGACGCGCGCGTCCGCAGCCGCCGACGCCAGGGCAGGGTCCTGCGCAGCGCGCCCACCGCCGCGTCGACGTCGGCCCAGTAGGCCTCCACCTCGGACCGGTCGGGCGTGCCGGCCGCGAACACCGCGCGGTCCGCACGGCGGGCGAGCGCCTCGACCCGTGCCGCGACGGCCGGGTGCCCGCCCGCGATCGACGCGGCCCACGCGCGTGCGGTCTCACGGCGCGTCGCTGCGGACGGCGGCTCCCCGCCCATGTCGCGGGCCGTGTCGACGACCTCGTCCCACCCGTTCGCGACGCGGCGCACCGGGTCCGCGGCCCGCCGACGACGTCGTCGCCGGCGCGCCTTCAGGGCGAGCACCACGAGCACCGGCGAGAGCAGCACCAGGACGCCGCCGAGCCCGATGCCCGTCCACGCGGCGATCCGCAGCCACAGCGCGAGCCCGGAGTCGTCGGCGGCGGGGTCCTCGGTCTGCGGCTGCTCGGTGTCGTCCTCCGGCGGCGTGACCCGGTCCGGCGGCAGCGCAGGCGGCTGGACGACCTGCGGCTGCGGGTCCGTGTCCGTCTCCTCCTGCTCCTGCTCGGGCGTGCGCGAGCGCGGGGGCGTCACGTCGAACGGCACCCAGCCGTGGCCCGCGAACGCGACCTCGACCCATGCCTGCACGTCACGGCCACGGACCTGCACCGCACCGTCCTCGTCGGTCGGGACGACGACGTCACCCGTGCCCTCGTCGTCGTCGCCCGAGCCGGGGACAAAGCCGAGCACGACGCGCGCCGGCAGGCCCATCTCGCTGATCATGAGGGCCGCCGCGGCCGCGTACTGCTCGCCGTCACCGACCATCAGCTCACCGGCGAGCAGGTCCGCCAGGCGCGCCGCACCGTGGCCCGACAGCGACGGGTGGTCACCCGCGTCGGTCAGCCCGTGACTGAAGTAGCCCTGCTCGGCGAGCTGCATCGAGATCGCGCGCGCGATCTGCACGGGAGTGCCGGCGTCGCGTGCGATGTCCGCGGCCGCCACCGCCACGGCCTGCGGCACACCGCCCGACGTCGGCTGCGCCACCGACCCGGCCGACGCTCCGCCGATCGCGTCGTCGTCGGGCACGGTCGGCACCACGACGTCGAGCGCGTACGTCATGCCCTCGTGCACGCCCGACGTCACGACGGCCGCGCCGGTCGCGTCGTTGAACCGCAGGTCGTCCGCCGCGCCGCCCAGGTCGATCGACCGGGCGAGCCCGACCGTCGGCAGCCACACGCCCTGCAGCGCACCGACTGTGACCTCGACGCGCGCGGGCTCACCGCGCGCGGCCACGTCGAGCCGGTCCCCGACGCGGCGGAACTCACCCGACGCCTGAGCCGACCCGTCACCGGCCACGTTGAACACGACGCCGTCGTACCGGTCGAACGTCGCCAGGCGGACGCGCGCGCCGTCGGGCAGACCGTCGAGGGTCAGCAGCACCGTGTCGTCGAGCTTCACCAGACGCCGGAACGACGCGAGCGGGCTCGGGTAGTCACGCGGGTCGAAGGGCGGCACGATCTCCTCACGCACGACGACGCGCGGCTGCTCGGCGACGACCAGCGGCCCACCGACGAGACCACCCGTGAGTGCGACCGTGACGAGCGCGCCCGTCGCGACGACACGCCGCGGCCGCCAGGCCCCGGTGCGCCACGCCGCCCAGGTCAGGCCCAGCACGGCCAGCGCGGTCCCGGCGACGGCCGGCGGTACCGGCGGCACCCGCGTGCCCAGCACGATCGACCCGGCGAGCACCAGGACCGGCACGACGGCCGCGAGCGAGGCGACGGCCGGCCGGCGGACCCGCAGCGTGAGTGTCAGCGTGGCCGCGGTCCCGACGAGCGCGAGCAGGAACGCCGCGACCAGCAGCGTGCCCCCGGCACCCACGGGAGGCTGCAGCGTGAGGACCTGCTTCCACGTCGAGGCGGCGCCGCGTGCGAGCGCGAGCAGCGTGGTCGGCGTCGGCAGGACTCCCCCGACCGTCGTCGTGGGCGCCGCCAGCGCGCCGCCCGCCAGCGCGTACGCGCCCACGAGCACCGCGACGACCACGAGCGCGGACCAGCGCCGCAGGGCCCCGGCCACGGTCACGGCAGCACCGAGCACGATCCCGCCCACCAGCGCCGGCAGCACGGCCGACGCACCGTACGCCGGCAGCAGCGGCGTCAGTGCGAGCGCGACCGCCACGACGAGCACGAGCACGTCACGTACGGCGTCCGCGGGCTCGCGCACCCCGATCCGCTGACCGGGTCTCATCGCGCACCCCCGTGCGCAGTCGCCGGGCTCATCCGACCACCCGGCGCAGTGCGCGCGGCAGGTCCTCGAGCCGGCCGACCGTCGCGAGCGTCAACGCGCCCTGCGTGCGCACGGCGACGTCCTCGCCCATCGCGCACCGCAGCACGACCGCGCGCGTCCCCGCGGGCAGCGCACGCGCACCGAGCCTCAGGTCGGCGTCCGTGGGGGCACCGCCCGTGACGAGGAACGCGACGGACGCGTCCGGGGTCTCGCGCACGACGCGACGCCCCAGCAGCACGACACCCGCGCCCGCGGGTGACCACGACAGCCGCGAGCAGTCGTCGAGCAGCAGCGGCGGCGTGCCCGTCCGCAGCCGGCCCGTACCGGCCAGCACCTCGACGTCGCGCTCGTCGCGGATCGCCTGCACGGCGATCGACGCCGACACCGACACCGCGAGCTCGAGCTCGTCGGGGTGCGCGTAGTCCCCGACGGCGGTCGCCAGCGCGATCGACGTGAGCGTGCGCCGCGTGTCCTCGAACTGCTTGACCATCAGCACGCCCCGGCGCGCCGTCGTCCGCCAGTGGATGTAGCGGCGGTCGTCGCCGGCGACGTAGTCGCGCAGCGCGTGGAAGTTCAGGTCGGAGTCCGACAGGTCACGCGTCGCCTGGCCCTCGAGGTCGCGCAGCAGCCCCGCGTTCGCACCGCCGAGGCCCACGACCTCGGGGTGCACGAACAGCTCGGCCGGCTCGGTCCAGCGCAGCCGACGCTGCAGCAGCCCCAACGGGTCGCCGCGCCGCGACACGACCGGCCCGACCACGATGACCGCGCGCCGGTGGGTCGGTACCGCGAACAGGTCGTCGTGCTCACCGCCGGGGGGCAGGCCGGGCACGGACAGCTCGACGACACGGTCCCCCACCGGCAGGTCGACCTGTGACGGCAGCGACCTGCGCCGTGCGGCGTTGCGCACGTCGACGCGGCCCACGGCCCGCTGGCCGATGCGCACGCGGTGGTCGGCCAGGTCGAGCACGACCCGGTACCGGGTGCGACCGACCGTCATGAGCAGCGACGCGACGAGCACGCCGAGCAGCGCCACGCCCAGCGCGGCGAGCTCGGCCCAGCCGAGCAGACGGCCGGCCACCACGGCGACGAGCGCCAGGACGGCCACCCCCCACCCGAGGGGCGCGACGCGCAGACCCATCGCTCAGACCTGCCGCAACGACGGGGGCGCGACCTGCCCGAGCACCCGGCCGAGGACCTCCTGGGCGGTGACGCCCGCGAACTCGGCCTCCGAGTCCAGGATCAGCCGGTGCGCGAGCACCGGCTGGGCGAGCACCTTGATGTCGTCGGGCAGCACGTAGTCGCGGCCGTCCGCGGCCGCCCACACCTTCGAGCAGCGCACGAGGGCCAGCCCGCCGCGCACGCTCGCGCCCAGCGACGTCTGCGGGTCGTCGCGCGTCGCCTCGAGCAGCCGGGCGACGTAGTCGAGCACCGCCTCGTCGACGTGCACGGTGAGCGCGAGGTCGGCCATGGTGCCGACCGCCTGCGTCGTGATGCGCGGGCGCAGCGCGGTCGTCCGGTCCTTGGCCCCCGCGAGGATCTCGACGGCCGACGCGCGGTCGGGGTAGCCGAGCGACGTCTTGACGAGGAAGCGGTCGAGCTGCGCCTCGGGCAGCCGGTACGTGCCCGCCTGCTCGATCGGGTTCTGCGTCGCGATCACCATGAACGGACGGCCCACGGGGTGCGTGACCCCGTCGACCGTGACGTTGGCCTCCTCCATGACCTCGAGCAGGGCGGCCTGCGTCTTGGGCGAGGCACGGTTGATCTCGTCGGCCAGGACCACGGACGCGAAGATCGGTCCCGGGTGGAACTCGAACCGCTGCGACGACTGGTCGTAGATCGTCACGCCCGTCACGTCCGACGGCAGCAGGTCCGGCGTGAACTGGATGCGGTGGTGCGAGCCCTGCACGGTCGCCGAGATGGCCTTGGCCAGCGACGTCTTGCCCGTGCCGGGGGCGTCCTCGAGCAGCACGTGCCCGTCCGCGAGCATCGCGGTCAGGACGAGCCGGACGGCCTCGTCCTTGCCGAGCAGCGCCTGCCCGACGTTGGCCACGAGCGCGTCGAACGTCTCGGCGAACCAGGTGGTCTGCTCGGGGGTCATGTGCGGGGGCTCCAGTCGGGGGGTGTGTGGTAGGTCGCCGGGACGGTGGGATCGGTCATCCGCCGTCGCCAGGACCTGTCGGGGTGGGCGTGGGCTCGGGTGCGGGCGGACTGGGGACGGTGAAGGACCTGGACTCGGCCCAGCTGCCCGACGTCCCGAACTGGTTGACCGCCTTGACGCGGACCTGGACGGTCTGGCCCGGCTTCGCGGGGGCCGAGAGCGGCACGTTGTCGAGCTGGTCCGAGGTCACCCGGATCAGTCGCGTCCAGTCACCGCCGTTGACGCTCACGTCGACGTCGTACCCGGTGATCGCGGTGTCGCCGGTGTCACTCGGCGGGGCCCAGTCGGCGGAGACCGACGTGCCGTCGTCGGACGTCGACACGTCGAACCCGCCCGCGACGTCGCCCGGCTCGCTGGCACGCCGGAACTCGCGCTGGGCGGACCCGGCACCTCCGGCACCGGCCGCGTTGCTCGGCGTGACGACGACCGACACGGTGGCCCGCCGCTTGAGGAAGCTGAAGTCGGGCAGCCCCGCCGACGACGTCGCCGACGTCCCGGTCACGTTCCGCAGGGTCTCGGTCACGCGGCCGTCGATGCTGAACTCGACGGTGTAGGTACCGGTCGCGCCGCCCCACTCGACGTCCGCCCAGCTGGCACCGACCGACGAGAGCTGCCGGGAGTCCGTCCACTGCGGGTCCGCGACCGACACGGCCTGCACGGTGCCCGGCCGCGTGACGGGGTGCGGCTGCGAGGTGACGGCCCCGCTCCACTCGCTGCAGCCCGCGGCGTTGCACGCCTGCACCTGGACGGTGACCGGCTCACCGCCCCGCAGGGAGCCGAGCACCTCGGACGTGTCGGCGGCGGTCGGGATGTCGACGCCGTTCACCTTGAGGACGTGCCGGGTCACCGGTGAGCCGCGGTCGTTCGCCGGCTGCCAGGAGACAGTGGCGGAACCCTGCCCGACGTCGCCACCGGTTGCTCCCTCGACGCGCAGCCCGGACACGGCCATCGGGACGCCGAACGCGCTCGCACTGACCGTGGACGGCGCGCCGAGCCCGGCCTTGTTGGTCGCGCGCAGCTCGAACGTGTAGCTCTCGCCGTTGACCGCATCGGTGAAGGCGTAGGACCGCGAGTCAGCGCTGGGGATGTCGATCGTGCGGCCGTTGCTCCCGCGGATCACGAGCTGGAAACCCTGGAGCGAGTCGCCGTTGGGTGCAGCCTCTCCCCACGTCACGTTGATCTGGCCGCCGACCGGCGTCTCGTGCCGTGACGCCGTGAGCCCGGCCGGCGCACCCGGCGCGCCCGCGGGCACCTCGGTACCGGACCACAGGCTCCACGCGCTCGGCTCTGGCGCCCTGTTGTGCGCGCGGACGCGCACCGTGTAAGCGACACCGTTGCGGAGCCGGTCGAACGTGTAGCTCGTCGCCGTCGTGGTCCGGCTCGCGGCACCCGACTCCGGCGCCGGGCTGATCTCCAGGGTGTAGCTGGTCACGGTGGAGCCGTTCGAGACCGGTGCGTCCCACGCCGCGGTGACGGCCTGGTCACCGAACGTCAGCCGCGGCGGTCCCGGTGCCTCGGGCACCGCGTCGGGGCGCGCGGGCGCCGACGGGAGCGACTCCGGGGACCAGCCGACGCGGTTGTGCGCCGCGACGGTGAACGTGTACTCGACGTCGTTGGTGAGCCCGTCGATCGTGCACGTCGTGCTCAGGCAGGTCCGCGCGATGCCGCCCGGCGACGCCGTGACGCGGTACTCGGTGATGGGCTCGCCCCGGTTGTCCGGGGCGGTCCACGACAGGACGACGGTGCGGTCGCGCACCTCGCCGATCCGCGGAGGCACAGGGGCCAACGGGGCTCCGCTGACGCGGACCCGCACGCGGCCCTCCACCTCACGGTTAGGGTCACCGGTCACGTCGCGCACGCGGTACCTCACGACCATGTGCCCGATGAACTCCGCGTCCGGGCGCACCGAGACGCTGCTCGACGTCGCGCTCGCCGTGCCTGCGCCGGGCGTCTCGACGACCGCTCCGACGACCGTGAGCGGCCCCTGCTCGGGGAACGGGTTCACCGAGCCGACGAGCACGTCGAGGGTCGTCTCGCGCCCCTGGGCCCCGTCGTCCACGACGAAGTCCTGCACGGTCGCGGTGCGGCGGCTGCTCGCGACGACCCGCAGGTCGACCGCGACGTCCATGACACCGCTGCGACCGTACGTGAGCTGCAGGTCGAGCCGGCCGGTCGTGCCCTTGGGCGTGCTCGGCTCGGCGGACACGCGCAGCTCGGTGCCCTCCAGCGTCGCCGCGAACCCGGCGGGGACCCCGGACACGGAGCGGAACCCGTACCGGTCCGCCGGCGTCGCGGCCCCGTCCTCCTGCTCCGGCCCGCGCGTGAACGCCAGCAGGTCCACACGTGTGGCTGCCTCACCCGGCTCGACCTCGATCGGCGCGGCCTCGAACGTCGGCGGGTGGTCGTCGACCGCGTAGACCGTGATCTGCAGCGTGAGCACGGCCGTGCGCGCCGTCGCGTCGGACGTGCCCGTCTCGTCGGTGACGGGCACCGTGATCGACGCGGGGCCCGCGTACCCGACCGCTGACGTGAACACCAGCGTGCCGGCGTCGGCGACGAGCTCGGAACCGTCGGAGCGGGTCGCCGACACCTGCGTCGGGTCGGCGATGCGCGGTTCGCGGCCGGGCGCCACCTGCACGTGCTCGGCGAGCGGGATCACGAGCTGCTCACCGCTGGCGACGCGCAGCTCGGGAGCCCGGGGCCGCAGCTGCGGCGGGAAGAACCCGAGCGCGGGGACCGTGATGAACGCGTACGCGTCGGCGTCGGGCGACGTGCGGTTGACCAGCCGGTACGGCACGTTCTGCGCGTGGTCGACCAGCGTCACGACGACGTCGCCCGCCTCCGTCACCCGCGCCACGTCCGCGTGGGACGCAGGGACCGACACATCCAGGTCCGACAGCGGACCCGACGGGTTCTGGGCGACGGCGAGCACGTCGACGGAGACCTCGGTCTTGCCGAGCGTGTCGATCGCGGGCACCAGCACGTCACGTGCGACGGGCGGCTCGACGGGTGCGTCGTCGGTCACCGTGACCGTCAGGACGCCGTAGTCGCGCCCACCGCCGCCGTTCGTCACGAGGTACTGGATCTGCACCACACCGGGCGTCGACGGCGCCGTGACCGCGATCCGTCGACCCTGGATCTCGGCGTCGACACCCTCCGGCACCTCGATCGAGTCCAGCGTCAGCTCACGGCTCGTGGAGTCGATGTCGTTGGCCAGCACGCGCACCTCGACACGCTGCCCGGGCCGCAGCGTCACGGCGTCGTCGACCGCCACCACACCGGAGGCGCCCGACGGGCGCGGTGCGATGCCGACACGGACCGTCGCGACGGCACGCTGGCCGACCCAGTCCTCGACCGCGTAGGTGAACGTGTCGGTGCCGCGGGAGCCCGGCAGGGCCTCGTACTCGATCCAGTCCGGCCCGACCTCGGTGACGCGCCCGAGCGTCGGCGCCGAGGCCTGGCCCAGCAGCGTCACCCCGTCACCGTCGTCGTCGATGCCCACGAGCGGCACGGGGATGCGGACCGTGTCGGCCTCGAACACGCGGGCCTCGAGGTCGTGGGGGCGCGGCGGGGACTTCGTGGCCGGGTCGGACTCGTGCACGCGCACGGTGACCGTGGCGGCGGTGACGTTGCCGGCGGTGTCCTGCACCGCGAACGTCGCGCGCGCCGTCAGCGCGCGGTCGGGGGCCTGGTACCGCAGCACGTCGCCGGAGACGAACAGCAGCCCGTCGCCCTCGCGCAACGGCTCGGGCAGGTCGCGCAGCACGGTGAGCTCGTCCCCGTCCGGGTCCGACGCGCCGGCCAGCACCGGGATCGTCACGACACCCCCCGCGCGGACGGTCGCCTCGACGTTGGGCACCACGGGCGGCTGCGACGACGCCGTCGGCGGGACGGGCTGCACGATGATCTCGCCGAGCGCCGACGCCGACCCGTTCGAGACCTCGTAGGTCAGCGGGACCGGGCCGTCGGGCGTGCGCTCGGCGCGGATCTGCACGTACCGGTGCTCGAGCACCGCGACCTGGAGCCCCGAGCCCTCGGGGGCGGTCACCGCCTGCAGCACGAGGACGTTGTTCGCGGGGTCCTCGTCGTTCGCGAGCGGGTCGACCGTCACCTCGCCCCCGGCCGGGAGCAAGGCGAGGTCGCGCACGGCGACGGGGGGCTGGGCCTGCTCGGGCCACTCGCGCACGTCGATCCGTGCGATCCCCGTCGCCTGCTGCGGCGCCGCCGTGACGACGAACGACACGTAGTACGAACCTGCTCGCGGGGCCTTGAAGGCGAACGTCCCGGCGTGCAGGTCCGGCACGATCGTGGCACCGACGGTGTCGGACACCGCCGCGAGGCGCGGCGGCTCGGACGAGGCGGAGCGCACAGCGTCCAGCGGTCGCACGACGACCTCCTGGCCCACGTACGTCACAGCGTGCACGGGGTCGATCTGCGGGGGCACGGAGCCGGCCGCGCGCACGTCGACGGCGACCTCGCCGTCCACCACGTTCGTGCCGTCCGAGACCTGCACCCGTATCGTGGTGCGGCCCAGCCCGCCCCCGTCGGCGGTGAAGGTGAGCACACCGTCCTGCCGGAACCGTGCCGTGCCGGCCGTCGGGTCCGCACTCGCCCCGACGAGGAGCAGGTCGTCACCGTCGGTGTCCTCGAAGTCTGCGAGCACGCCGTGCACGAGCTGGCCGCCCGTCTCGACCGTGATCGTCGAGGTGCGGACCTGCGTCGGGGCGTTGTCGCCCTCGCTCACGGTGAGCCGGACCGTCGCGGTCGACGGCGCGTTGACGCCGCGACCGTCGGTGACGGTATAGCCCAGCTGCGCGGTGCCGGTGGCGCCCTCGAGCACGTGCACCTGCAGCGCGCGCCCACCCCGGACCGTCTGGACCGTGCCGAAGTCCGCCGGCAGGGCGTCGAACTGCGAGATGGCGAGGATCCCGCAGTCGGCCGACGAGTCGTTGTCGATGACGGACAGCACGCGCGTGCGCCCGGCGCGCACGCCGAACTCGTCGTCCACGGCCACCGGCGGCGAGCTCTGCTCGCTGCACTCGTTGACGGGCTCCTGCATCACCTCGCCGCTCTCGGACTCCTCCTCGGAGTCCTCGGGGTCCTCCTCAGGGACGATGTCGTCCCAGTTGGGGACGCGGACCTCGGTGTCCTCCTGCGGCAGCCACACCCGGCCACCGGCCGTGTCGTTGAGCACGACGAAGCCACGGTTGACGCGGAACGCCAGACGGTCGGCCGCGGTCATCCCCTCGAGGTCGTCGACCTGCGCGTCCTTGCCGTCGCACAGCCGCAGCGACGCGCCGAGCGTCGACGCCCATGCCGCGTACGCGCACTCCCCCACCCGCACCGGCGCCGCGGGGGTGCCGGTCCCGGTCGTGTCGTGGCGGCGCGGGGTACCGCCGTCGAGCGGCACCTCCCACAGGGCCGACCTGCCCGCCAGCAGCACGCTCGTGGCCGCGGGGCCCGGCTGCTGCAGCACCAGGTCGGAGTCGTCGACCGTGACCTCGCCCGCGAGCGTGCTGACGGTGCTCCCGCTCAGCACCACGACCTCGTCGCCCACGGCGGTCACGGCGTCGACGTCGAGGGCCCCGAGGGACCCGACCTCCTGCGGCGCGACGGGCTGCTCGGCGGGCACGCGGGTGACGCCACCGTCCTCGGGGGCGACCGCGAGCACCGCGCCGCTGCGCGCGACGACCGCGGCACCGCCCTCACCGAGCGCCAGGTCAGGGGTGTCCTCGCCCAGGTCGAGCAGGTCCAGCTCGGACAGCTGACGCACCCACACGTCCCCCGCACGGTCGAAGAAGGCGACACGCCCGGCCGCCATCGTCACATTCGTGCCCGCCCTGTCGAGCTGGGTCGTGGTCGCGACCGTCGCGGGGTCGACGACCGACACCGCGGCCGGCTCGACGAGCAGCACCGCACCCTCGTCCTGCAGGACGTCGAACGTGCTGCTCGTGGTGACCAGCCCGCCGTCGAGCTCCTCGACCGGCACGTTGTACCGGCCGAGGCTGAGCTGGTCCGTCGCGGTCAGCCACACACCGCCGTCGTTGAGGTCGACGCGTGCGAGCGGGAATCCTCGGTCCACCAGGGCGAGCGTCAGCACGAGCGCGGGGATCGTGACGACGGCCGCGGCCGTGGTCACCGGGCGGCGCCGCCACGTGCGCGGATCCCACCGGGTCACGACGCGCACGCCTGTGCCGGACGCGCGGACGCGGTGCGGTCGGCCCGCACGATGGACACCTGGATGCACACCTCATCCGTCCCCTGGTCGGCGGGGACCGTGACGTGCTCCGCGTCGGCGAGCTCGAGCGTCGGTTCACCCGTCGCTGCGAGCACACCCCAGAGGTACCGGTCCCCGTCCTGCGGGTCGGGATTCTGCCAGGTGAACGTCACGGATCCGTCCGCGCCACGCGTTCCCTCGAGCGAGTGGGGCGCGG
>Ga0233375_1000778_pt1 | contig 15773 bp, 19 predicted proteins | sample ElkDunMinimDraft_10_FD_191539 | JGI IMG/M metagenome (GOLD analysis project Ga0233375, IMG submission 191539) | Fecal eukaryotic communites from dung pellets of Tule Elk in California, USA - Elk Dung E16 | ecosystem: Host-associated > Mammals > Digestive system > Large intestine > Fecal | place... | reverse complement strand
CGACCCCGGCGTGCGCACCATGCTGCAGGCGATGCTGCTGCTCGCGTTCGGCATCAAGGCCGCCGTCTTCCCGTTGTCGTCCTGGCTGCCGGACTCCTACCCGACCGCGCCCGCGCCGGTCACGGCGGTGTTCGCGGGCCTGCTGACCAAGGTCGGCGTGTACGCGATCATCCGCACGCAGACCCTGCTCTTCCCCGGCGGGCAGCTCGACGACATCCTCATGGTCGTCGCCCTGGCCACGATGCTCGTGGGCATCCTGGGCGCGGTCGCGCAGGACGACGTCAAACGTCTGCTGTCGTTCACCCTCGTCAGCCACATCGGCTACATGGTGTTCGGCGTCGCCCTGGGCAGCGTGCTCGGCTGGACCGCGGCCATCTACTACGTCGTGCACCACATCACCGTGCAGACGGCCCTGTTCCTCGTGGTCGGCCTGGTCGAGCGCTTCGGCGGGACCACGTCGCTCGACCGCCTGGGCGGGCTCGCCAAGATGACGCCCGTGCTGGCCGTGCTGTTCTTCGTGCCCGCGATGAACCTCGGCGGCATCCCGCCGTTCTCCGGGTTCCTCGGCAAGGTCGGGCTGCTCGAGGCCGGCGTCGAGCTCGGCACCCCGCTGGGGTACGCCCTGGTCACCGGGTCCGTCGTCACCTCGCTGCTCACCCTGTACGCGCTCATCAAGGCCTGGAACAAGGCGTTCTGGCAGAGCCCGCCGGAGGAGCTGCCGGCCAACCACGTGCCCGCGCACATGGTGGTCCCCACGGCCGCCCTGGTCGTCGTCAGCCTGGCGCTCACCGTCTTCGCCGGCCCGCTGTACGCGTACACCGAGCGCGCCGCCCAGACCCTCGCGGACCGCTTCCCGTACATCGAGGCGGTGCTGCCCGACGGGGAGCGCGGCGAGGGCGAGTCGCAGCGCGCGGCCGAGGACTCCGAGGTCGACGAGGACCTGGTGCCCGCGACCCAGGACGCCGAGAACGGCGGGGGTGACCGATGAGCCTGCACCCGCGCCGCACCGGCTGGCGCTTCCAGTGGGCCACCGTGCTGTGGCTCACCGTCGTCTGGGTCCTGCTGTGGGGCCAGGTCACCTGGGGCAACGTCGTCAACGGCATCCTGCTCGGGCTGCTGGTCACGGCCGGCCTGCGCATGACGCCCGTCGACTTCCGCGGTCGCGTCCACCCCGTGGGGCTGCTCGTGCTGCTGGGCCGGTTCGCGCTCGACCTGGTGCGGGCGTCGTTCGAGGTCAGCCTCGTCGCGCTGCGGCCCCGGCACACCCCGCGCGGTGCCGTGATCTGCGTGCAGCTGCGCAGCCACTCGGACCTGTACCTCACGCTGACCGCCGAGCTCGTCTCGCTGGTGCCCGGCTCGATCATCGTCGAGGCGCACCGGCTCACCGGGCGGCTGTACGTGCACGTCCTCGACGTCGAGACCAGCGGCGGCGTCGAGAAGGCGCGGCAGAGCGTCCTCGACCAGGAGGCGCGGCTGCTGCGCGCGCTCGCGTCCGACGAGGAGCTCGCGGAGGCGGGGCTGCAGCGCTCGCGCCGCGCGGGGGAGGTGACGTCCCGGTGAACGTGTTCGACGTCGTCGTCGTCGTCTGCGGGGTCCTGCTGACGCTCGGCGCGCTGCTCGCGATCGTGCGGGCCGAGAAGGGCCCGTCGATGCTCGACCGCACGGTCGCGCTCGACATCGTCGTCACGACGATGATCGCGGCGATCGCCCTCTACGCGGCGTACTACCGGCGCGCCGACGTCGTGCCGCTGCTCGTGGTGCTGTCCCTCGTGGGCTTCGTCGGGTCGGTCACCGTCGCACGGTTCGCCGCCGTCGAGCCCGAGGGCGAGGGGCGCGTGCGCACCCGCGAGGAGGTCGCCGCCGAGGAGGCCGAGAAGCGCCGCCTCGAGCAGGAGGAGGAGGAGGCGCGCCGCCGCCGGCGCCGTGCCGCCGAGGACGCCGCCACCGCCGACGCGGCCGCGGCGCCCGAGCCGGCGGTCGACGAGACCGTGGCCCCGAGCGCCCGCGAGACCGTCGAGAAGACACCCGACGACGAGCACCACGGCGGCCCGGCCGACGAGGAGACGCGATGAGCCAGGACACGTGGGGCACGGTGGCGGACGTCGCCTCGATCGTCTGCCTGCTGGGCGGCGCGTTCTTCGCGTTCGCCGCCGGGGTCGGCGCCCTGCGCTTCCCCGACCTGCTGTCCCGCATGCACGCGGGTACCAAGCCGCAGGTGCTCGGGCTGATCCTCGTGCTCATCGGTCTCGCGCTGCGCCTGCGCGAGGGCGGGGCGGTGTGGGCGCTGCTGCTCGTCGCGATCTTCCAGATGCTCACCGCACCCGTCGCCGCGCACATGGTCGGCCGCGCGGGCTTCCGCACCGGCAAGGTCCGCAACGACCTGCTGGTGGTGGACGAGCTCTCCCGCGACCTCGGGGAGACGCGCCCGGGCCGGACGTCCGAGGACGCCTGAGGCGGTCCCCGGACGTCGCGGCAGCGGGTCAGCCCCGGGCGGCGCGTCCTGCGAGCTTCGCGGCGCCGCGCGTCGCCAGCACGCGCGACAGCGAGATGGCGGCACCGCTGATCGCCGCAGCGGTCGCGACCTCGCTGAACTTGATGTCGGGCTCCGTGGAGTCCGGCGCCGGGGGCTTGTGACCCTTGGCCTTGGTCCAGACCGCGTCGATGAGCTTCTGGACCGCCCACGCGGCGACGAGGGTGACCCCCGCGCCCACGATCTTCGCGGTCATCGACTGCTTCTGCCCGTCGTCCGACATGTTCTCCTCCGTCGTCGTCGCCTGCACGGACGCTACCCGGGATCGGGCCCTCGCACAGGTCGGGGCTAGGATCGTCCGCGAACGACAGGGGAGCGTCGGGCGCCGGTGACGGCGGCAGGACGCTGAGAGTGCGGACCACCGCAGACCCTCGAACCTGATCCGGGTGATACCGGCGTAGGGAGTCGGGCTTGTCTCTCCTCCCGTGGTGTCGTCCGTGCGGCGAGCGCCGTGGGACGGCGGCACGGGACCCCTCCGACGACGACGGAGGACCACACGCATGACCACCCCCCGGGTGCACCGCACCCACCACGGCACGACCCCGCACGGCGGCACCGTGCACGGCAGCACCCCCCACGGCAGCACCCCCCACGGCACACGGACCACCCCGGCCCGACGCGCGGCGGCGGGCCTCGTCGCCACCGCCGGGCTGCTCGCGCTGACCGCCTGCTCCGCCGTCGGCGGCGGCGCGGCGGACGACCCGACGGACGGCGGCGGCACCGTCACGCTGGTGACGCACGAGTCCTTCGCGCTGTCCGACGGCCTGCTCGAGCAGTTCGAGGAGGAGTCGGGGCTGCGCGTCGAGGTGGTGCAGCAGGCCGACGCGGGTGCCCTGGTGAACCAGCTCGTGCTGACCAAGGACGCCCCGCTCGGCGACCTGGTGTTCGGCATCGACAACGCGTTCGCGTCCCGCGCGCTCGACGAGGGCGTCGTGGTGCCGGCCGAGCCCACGGCCCCGGCGGCCGAGGACGCCGCCGCCTACGCCGTGCCGGGTGACGACACCGGCGCGCTGACCGCGGTGGACCTCGGGGACGTCTGCCTGAACGTCGACACCGCGTGGTTCGCGCAGCGCGGCGTCCCGGAGCCCACGACGCTCGAGTCGCTGCTGGACCCGGCGTACCGCGACCTCGTCGTGGTGCCGGACCCCGTCACGTCGTCCCCGGGCCTGGCGTTCCTGCTCGCCACCGTCGGGGCGTTCGGCGAGGACGGCTGGGTGGACTACTGGGCGGGCCTGCGGGACAACGGCCTGCAGGTGGCCGACGGGTGGTCCGAGGCGTACTACACCGACTTCACCGCGGGCGGCGGCGAGGGCCCGCGGCCCGTCGTGCTGTCCTACGCGTCGTCGCCGCCGTTCACGGTGCCCGACGGTGGCGACGCCCCGACCACCCGTGCGCTGCTCGACACGTGCTTCCGCCAGGTCGAGTACGCGGGCGTGCTGGCGGGTGCCGCCAACCCCGAGGGTGCGGCCGCACTGCTCGACTTCCTGCTCTCGGACGACGTCCAGGCGGACATCCCGGGGTCGATGTACATGTACCCCGTGAGCTCGGCGGTCGAGCTGCCGCAGGAGTGGGCCGCGTGGGCCCCGCTCGCCGACGACCCGTTCGAGGTCGCGCCCGCCGACGTCACCGCCCACCGCGAGCAGTGGCTCGCCACGTGGTCCGACACGGTGATCGGCTGACCGTGCCCGTCACCGCCGCGGCGCCGACCGTCGACCCGACCGACCCGCACCCGGGCCCCCGCCCCGGTGCCGGGCCGACGGGCGACGGCGCGCCGCGGCGGCGCGGGCCGCGCACCGGGTGGGGTGTCCGCGCGGCGTGGGGCGCGGCGGCCGTCCTGCCGCTGGTGTTCCTCGCGGTGTTCTTCGTCTGGCCCGTCGCGGAGATCGTCGGGCGGGGGTTCGTCGCCGACGGACGCCTCGACCTGACCGGGTTCGGTGACGTGCTCACCCGCCCGCGGACGTGGCGCGTGGTCGGGCAGACGCTCGCACAGGCCGGGCTCGGGACCCTGGGCGCCGTGCTGCTGGGCGTGCCCGGGGCGTACCTGCTGTACCGCTGCCGGTTCCCCGGGCGCGGGGCGCTGCGCGCGTTCGTCACGATCCCGTTCGTGCTGCCCACGGTCGTGGTCGGCGTCGCGTTCCGCTCGCTGCTGGTGGACGGCGGCCTGCTGGGCGGGCTGGGCCTGGACGGCTCGTTCGTGGCCATCGTCCTGGCGCTCGTGTTCTTCAACTACGCGGTGGTGGTGCGCACCGTCGGTGGCCTGTGGGAGCGGCTCGACCCGCGGGCGGAGCAGGCGGCCCGGGCGCTCGGCGCCTCACCGTGGCGCGTGCTGCGGACGGTGACGCTGCCCGCGCTGGGCCCGGCGATCGCCTCCGCGGCCTCCCTGGTGTTCCTGTTCTGCGCGACCGCCTTCGGCACGGTCCTGGTGCTGGGCGGACGCCGGTACGGCACGGTCGAGACCGAGATCTGGATCCAGACCACGCAGTTCCTCGACCTGCGTGCCGCCGCCGTGCTGTCCGTCGTGCAGCTCGTCGTGGTCGTGGCCGCGCTCGCGCTGGCGGGGCGTGCCCGCGCGCGCACCGAGGCGGCCCCCGCTCTGGGCGGTGGTGCCGCGGACGCCCGTCCGGTCCGCCTGCGGGACCCCCTCGACGCCGTGGCCGTCGTGGTCACCACCCTCACCGTCGCCGGGCTGCTCGCGCTGCCGCTGGTGCACCTCGTCGTGCGCTCGCTGCGCACCCCCCGCGGCTGGGGCCTGGACAACTACGCCGCGCTGACCGTGCCGCAGGACACGCTGGCCGTCAGCGCCCTGCAGGCCGCGGGGACGTCGGTGCGCACCGCCGTCGACGCCACCGTGCTCGCCCTGGTGGTCGGGGGGCTCGTGGCCCTGGTCGTGTCCCGCCGCCCGCGCCGCACCGCGGCACGCCGGGCCGTGGCCGGGCTGGACGCGCTGTTCATGCTGCCGCTCGGGGTGTCGGCCGTGACCGTCGGCTTCGGGTTCCTCGTGTCGATGGACTCACCGCTGGGGCTGCCCGTGGACCTGCGGACCAGCCCCGTGCTGGTCGCGGTCGCGCAGGCTGTCGTCGCGGTGCCGCTGGTGGTGCGCACCGTGCTGCCCGTGCTGCGGGCCGTCGACCCGCGGCAGCGCGAGGTCGCCGCGACGCTGGGCGCCGCACCCGGGCGGGTGCTGCGGACGGTGGACCTGGCCGTCGCGCTGCGGGCCGTCGGGCTGGCGCTCGGGTTCGCGTTCGCGGCGTCGCTGGGGGAGTTCGGCGCCACGTCGTTCCTGGCGCGCCCGCAGGACCCGACGCTGCCCGTCGTGATCTTCCGGCTGCTGGGGCGCCCCGGCGCCGAGAACTACGGCGCCGCACTGGCGGCGTCGGTGCTGCTCGCCGCCCTGACGGCGGGCATCGTGGCGGTGTGCGAGCGGCTGCGCCGCCCCGGGGCCGGAGGTGCGTGGTGAGCGACGGGCTGCAGGTCGCGGAGGTCGTCGTGCGGTACCCCGGGGCGGCGGCCCCGGCCGTCGCCGGGGTCGACCTGAGCGTGCCCACGGGGGAGGTCGTCGCGCTGCTCGGCCCCTCGGGCTGCGGCAAGTCCTCGCTGCTGCGCGCGGTGGCGGGTCTCGAGCCGCTGTGCGGTGGGGACGTGGCCTGGGACGGCGTCTCCGTGGTGGACGTGCCCGTGCACCGGCGCGGGTTCGGCCTGCTCTTCCAGGACGGCCAGCTCTTCGCGCACCGCGACGTCGCCGGCAACGTCGCCTACGGGCTGCCGACCGCGGCCCGGCGGGACCGCGCCGCCCGTGAGGCCCGCGTGGCGGAGCTGCTCGACCTCGTCGGGCTGCCCGGCACGCAGCGTCGCGCCGTGGGCACGCTGTCCGGCGGGGAGCGGCAGCGGGTCGCGCTCGCGCGCGCACTGGCCCCGCGGCCGCGGCTGCTGCTGCTCGACGAGCCGCTGTCCGCGCTGGACCGTGCGCTGCGCGAACGCCTCGCGCTGGACCTGCGCGCGGTGCTCACCGCCACCGCCACCACGGCGCTGTTCGTCACGCACGACCAGGACGAGGCGTTCGCGGTCGCGGACCGGGTGGCCGTCATGGCCGCGGGCCGGCTGCTGCAGGTCGCCGAGCCCGCCGAGCTGTGGGGGCGGCCCGCGTCCCGGGAGGTCGCGCGGTTCCTCGGCTACGAGGCCTTCGTCCTCGTCCCCGACCCCGGTGCGGCGGCGCCGCCCGCCGTGCGGGCCCTGGTCGCCGCCGTCGCCGCGGCCGCGACGGCGCGGGTGCCCGCCGGGGGTGTGCTGGCGCTCGCGGCCGGGGCGTTCGTCGTCGTGCCCGACGCCGGGCCCGGCACCGCGGCCGCCGGCGTCACCGGCACCGTGCACGCGCTGCGCTCGCGCCGCGGGCGCACCGAGGTCGTGGTCGACGTCGACGGTGTCGGGCGCGTCAGCGCGCTCGCCCCGGCCGGCTGGACCTGCGCCCCGGGGACGCGGGTCGCGCTGCACGCCGACGCCGCTGCGGTGGCCGGGCTCCCGGGCTAACGTCGGAGCCACCGGGCACCGCAGCCCGGCGCACCGAGAGCAGCGAGGTGGCCCATGGATCTCCAGCCGCGTGAGGTCGTGTCGGTCGACGTCCACGCCCCCGCCGACACCGTCTGGGAGCACCTGCGCGACCCGCGCCTGGTCCGGCGGTGGTTCGGCTGGGACCACGACGGCCTGGACGCGGAGATCGCCCAGATCTTCCGCGACGAGGCGCGCGAGCACCACCACGGCGGCTCGACGCGCTCCCTGCTGTGGCCCCACCACGACCGGATGACGGTCACCGCGCTGGACGACGCGCGCTCCCGGGTGAGCGTCACGCGGCGCAGCCACGACGGCCTGTCGATGTTCGACGGCGTGTTCGACGAGATGGACGAGGGCTGGACCCAGTTCGTCCACCAGCTGGCGTTCGCGCTCGACGTGCACCCCGGCGAGGACCGCGTCACCCTGCTGGCGCACGGCCTGGACGCCGGCGACCGGCACGACCCCCTGCTGTTCCGCGCCGGGCTGCACGGGGTGCGCGGCCTGCCGGTGCGGGCGCACGTGGAGGCCGTCCGGCCCGACGGGTCGCGCGTGGGCGGCACGCTCGTCTACAAGACCGAGCACCAGGTGGGCATCCACCTGCACGGCATCGCCGAGTCGCTGCTCGTGCTGCTCGTCCGGCCGCCCGTCGAGCGCCCGCCGCACGGCACCGTCGACGTCACGATGTCCACCTACGGCCTCGACGACGAGGTCATGGCCGAGGCGCGGCGGCGCTGGGACGGCTGGTGGTCGGTCGCACCGCAGCCGGCCGCGGGCACCTGAGCGTCACAGCGTCGTCTGCCAGACCCCGGAGCCGCCGGCCGGGCGGAAGCCCAGCGCCACGTTGATGGCGAGCATCCAGCGGTTCTCCTCGGCGTTCCACGTGCTGATGCGCCTGACCGACGGCCGGCGGCGGGCCAGCTCCTGGAGCTGCACGGCCTTGACGAGCATGCCCAGGCGGTGCCCGCGGTGGCCGCGCTGCACCAGGGTGTCCTCCTGCCAGACGAACTCCTCGGTGTGCGGCGGCGCCAGCAGCTGGGAGTAGGCGACGAGGCGCCCGGTCGGTACGTGCTCGACGGCCGTGGTCAGCAGCTGCTCGCCCCGCTCCAGGGTCTCGGCGTCCTCGCTGCGCACCCGTGCCGCGTCCCAGGCCTCCTCGCCGACGTCCAGGCCGGCGGTGGGCTCGTCGGTGCTCATGCTGGTGCGCAGCGCGGCGAGCTGCTCGGCCCACACGTCGGGTGTCGCGTCCTGCCAGGTGACGGTCCGGTAGTCGGGTCCGGCGACCGCGGCGGCGGCGGCCCGGTGCGCCTCGACGACGTCCGGGTCGAGCGGCAGCTCCAGGCGCGAGTGGCGGGCCACCTGCTCGAGCCGCCAGCCGCGCGCCAGCGCGAACCGCACCGCGGGGTCGTCCCGCGACAGCAGGCCCGAGCCGGTCGGGGCACCCAGGGCACCCGCGCCGGGCGGCGGCTCCACGTCCTGCTCGGTCTCCGCCATGAGGTGCGTGCGACCCGCCGCGCGGGCGGCGTCGACCGCTGCCGCGTGCAGGGCGTCGCCCAGGCCGCGCCCCCGGTGCGCCGGGCGGACGGAGACCCCCAGCCACCCGGTGTGCGGGTTGTCCACCTGCGGCAGGTCCAGGCCGGCCGTGCCCAGCACGCGGGCCGGGTCCGGGGCGTCGGTGGTGTCGTCGACCGCGAGGACCCGCAGCCGCCGCGTGTACTCGCCGTGGCGCAGCAGCGACAGGGCGCGCGGTGCGGTGAGCGCGAAGTCGTCCGTGCCCCACGTCGCGCGGATCGTCTCGTTGCGCACCTCGACCATGCCGTGCAGGAGCCACGCGTCCGGGGCGTCGAGGGACTCGGGAACGGGCAGCTCGCGCAGGGACCAGGTCACCATGCGTCCAGCATCCGCACGCCGCCGTCTCCTGTCGACGTCTTCGCGCCGGTGGGGAGCCCGCGCGGGCGTAGCCTGCGACCGTGCCGTGGTGGGAGGTCGTGGGCTGGGCGGGGTCGGTGCTCGTCGTCCTGTCGCTGATGCAGGCCCGCGTGTGGCGGTTCCGGGTGATGAACCTGGTCGGCGCGGTGCTGGCCACCGCGTACAACGCGGTCTTCGGCATCTGGGCGTTCGCCGCGATGAACGGGGCGATCGCGCTGATCGACGTGTACTGGCTGTGGCGCCTGCGCCGCGAGCGCGACGACGAGGCCGTGTACGCGGTGGTCGAGGTGGCGCCGGACGACGCGTACCTGCGGCACGTGCTCGCGGTGCACGCCGCGGACGTCGCGCGGCACCGCACCGTGCCGCTCGTGGGCGACGGCGGTGCGGGCCCGGCCGGTGACGGACCGGGCGCCGACCTCGCGTTCCTCGTCGTGCGCGGCGACGAGACGGTGGGCGTCGTCCTGGTGCGCGACGCCGGTGACGGCACGGGCGTCGTCGTGCTCGACTGGGTGACGCCGCGGTTCCGCGACTTCGCGCCGGGGGAGTTCGTGTACCGGCACTCGGACGTCTTCGCCGCGCACGGTCTGCGGCGGCTGGTGGTGCCGACCACCCCGCCCGGCTCGGTGCGCTACCTGGAGCGCGTCGGCTTCCGGCAGATGGACGGGCGCGTCTGGGAGCGCCCGGTCGACGTGCGCTGACGCCGTCGCGCGCCGGGTCCTCAGGGCCGGTGCACGTCGGTGACGAGCAGGTCCACGGCGACCAGCGCGCCGGGCAGGTCGGGGTCGCCGAGCACGTCGCGCAGGTGGTGCAGCACCGTGCGGCGGACGTCGGCCGCCAACGGGGCGAGCGGCTGCAGGTAGGCGGCCGAGACCTCGACCAGCGCCTCCTCGAGGACGTCGTCGTGACCGGTGCGGAACACGACGCGCCGCACCCGCAGCCGGGGGTCGGGGTCCAGCAGGGCGCGCACCGACGTGCGCAGCGCGCCCGCGGTCACGGTGTACGCGCCGTGGGGGTGCCGGCCCCGCACGGGCTGGGTGGGCCGCACGGCGGCGAGGGCCGAGGCGAGCAGCCGCGGCGCGACGGCCACCCAGCCGGCGTCGGTGTGCGTGCGCAGCTGCGCCACGGCCAGGTCGAGCAGGTCGGCGCCCGGAGGCGGTGCGTCGTCGTTCAGCGCCATGCGGCGAACCTCCGGCTCAGCGTGTGGCGGGCGCGCTCGAGGGCACCGCGCACCGCCGCGTGGCTGGTGCGCAGCGCGTGCGCGGCGTCGGCGTAGGACAGGCCCTCGACCTCGACCAGCAGCCAGACCGCACGCTGCGGTCCCGGCAGGTCCAGCAGTGCGCGGTCCAGCGCGGCCCGCAGGTCGGTGGCCAGCAGCCGCTCGACCGGGTCGTCCCCGGGGGCGGCGCGGCCGGCCGCGGGGCCCTCGCCGGGGTCGTCGACCGGGGACGGGACGTGGGCGCGGCGGCGGGCGGCGCGGCGCACGCAGTTGGTCTGGATGCCGAACAGCCAGGTGCGCACGCCGGCGTCGCCGCGGTACCCCTCGGCGCCGAGCCACGCGGCGGTCAGCGCGTCCTGCACCGCGTCCTCGGCGTCCTGGGCGGAGGGCAGCAGCCGCCGCGCGTACCGGTAGAGCGACGGGCCGTGGCGCTCGACGAGCACCGCGAACGCGGCGTGGTCGCCCAGTGCGGCGCGCTCGAGCAGCACGGCGTCGGGGCTCACCGACGGCGTGGGCGCCGGGGCGTCGGCCGGCGGGACGGCGGTCGGTGCGGCGTCGACCGGTGCGACGTCGACCGGTGCGGCGTCGGCGGGGGCCGGGGAGCCGCCGCCCGGGGGTGCCGGTCCGGCCGCGGGCGCAGCCGCGACACCGAGCGTAACGTGATGTACGTCACATCCGCTCGGCCGTGACGTCCCTGCACGAGGAGGCACTCACCCAGTGTCGGCGTCACCCTGCCGGCCGGCATCCGCGGCGTCCTGCAGCGCCGGGCACCCGTACCGCAGCACGAGGAGCACCCATGAGCGAGCAGACCACCACCCCGGCCGTCAGCACCGAGAACCGCGCCTCGCGCGTCGGCAACACCGGCACGGCCGGCCAGCCCCGGCCCGGCGGCGGCAGCACGCCGCTGCAGACCGAGCTGGGCACCACGACCATCGCCGACGGCGTCGTCGCGAAGATCGCCGGCATCGCCGCAGCCGACGTCGGGGGCGTGTACGCGCTGGGCGGCGGTGCGGCCCGCGCGTTCAGCGCGATCCGCGAGCGCATCCCGGGCGGCACCACCAACCACGCCCAGGGCATCAGCGTCGAGGTCGGCGAGCGCGAGGCCGCCATCGACGTCGACCTCGTGGCCGAGTACGGCGTCTCCGTCGTGGACCTCGCCGAAGGGGTCCGCCGCAACATCATCACGTCCGTCGAGCGCATGACCGGTCTGCACGTCATCGAGGTGAACATCAGCGTCAACGACGTCCACCTGCCGCAGGACGACCCGCAGCCCGAGCCGGCGCCCGAGCCGCGCGTGGCATGAGCACCGACCAGCCGGACGACGAGGAGCCCGTCGTCGTCGCGGTCCGGGAGGAGACGGTCGTGGTCGTCGCACCGCAGGGCGCCGACGTGCTCGACCCCGAGCCCGTGGGGGTCGAGGGCGCGGACGTCGGGCCGGCGGGCGTGGCCGCGGAGGCCGTGCCGCCTCCCGTGCCCGCGCTGCCCCTGCCGCCGACCCCGGCGGGGCCCACGCCCGCGGCGTCCCCGGGCCCGACGCCCTCACCGTCCCCCCGCCCCTCACCGACCGCGCCCGTCCCGCCCCCACCGCCGCCCGACCCCGCGGAGCGTGCCGCCGCGGCGGCGCTCGCGGTGCCGGGGGTCGCGGGGCTGTACGGCGGGGCCTTCGGCGAGATCGCCACGCACCTGCCGGGACGCCGGGTGGCGGGTGTGCGCACGCGCAGCACCCCCGACGGCTCCCGGATCGACGTGCACGTCGTCGCCCGGCTCGGCGGCGACCTGCGGGAGCTCGCGTCGGTCGTGCACCAGCGGGTGCACGACACCGTCGGCGGGCAGGTCCACGTCGTGGTCGCCGACCTCGTCCCCTGAACCTGGCGGTCCGTGGCGGTCGGACCCCGCGGGCCGCCAGTCCGATCGCCGCACGTCCCGATCGCCGCACGTCCCGAACCGAGGAGCACCCATGTCCCTGTCCCTGGCCGGTCTGCTGACCGGACTGCTGCTGGCCCTCGCGGCGATCATCGGCGGCTTCAACGGCTTCCTGCTCGCCGTGGTGCTCGGCGCCGTCGGCTGGGTGGTCGGCGCCGTCGTGGAAGGGCGGCTGGACGTGTCCGCCCTCACCGGGGGCCGTCGTGGCTGACGCGGCACCCGCGGACGCCGCGGCCCGCCCGGACGTCGCCGACGACCCGGGCCGCCGCGGCGCGCTGAGCGTGAGCGACCGGGTCGTGCAGAAGGTCGCGCTGACGGCGGCCGCCCGGGTGCCGGGCGTCGCGAGCACGTCGAGCGGCCTGCTGGGGCGTGACCTGCCCGCCGCGACGGCCCGCACACGCGGCACCCGTGCCCAGGTCGACGTGGACGTCGCCCTCGCCTGGCCCGCGTCGGCCGCCACGACCGCGCGGCGGGTGCGGGAGGCCGTCGGTGACGCGGTCGCGCGGTTCGCCGGGGTGCGGACCGACCGCGTCGACGTCCGGGTGGTGGCCGTCACCGACCCGGCACGCGTGGTCACGGAGCGTGTGCGATGAGCGCACCGGCCGAGTCGCGGCGCGCCCGCCGGCGCGCACCGGAGCCCGTCGCCACGTCGTGGCCGCCCGTGACCGAGGTGCCCGCCGCCGCCGCCCCGGACCCGGTGCCGTTCGCGACGCCGCGTCCCGCGGGTGCCGTGGCGTGGGTCGGCGTCGTGCTCGCGCTGCTCGTCCTGGCGCTGGCGGTGGTGCTCGTGCACGACGGGCTCGTCGCGCTGCGCGTGCTCGACGGCAGCACGTGGGTGCTCGCCGCCGCGGACGCCGTCGGTGACGTGCGCCCGACCTGGCAGGTCGCGCTCGTCGGCGCCGTCGCGGCCCTCGTCGGGCTGCGGCTCGTGGTCATCGCGCTGCGCCGCCGCCGCCGACCGGGGCTGCCGCTCGCCGCGGGCGGCGGGCAGTACCTGCTGGGGCAGGACGTGGCGCGGCTCGCGTCCGGTGCCGCGGCCCAGGTCGACGGGGTCCTCGACGTGACGAGCACGTGGGGCCGGCGGGCCGTGACCGTCAAGGCGACGACCGACGGCGGTGCCGGGCTCGAGGGCGCCATCCGCGCCGCCGTGTCCGAGCGGCTCTCCGCGCTGGCCCGGGTGCCGCGCGTGGTGGTCCGCACGCGGCGCAGCGGCACCGACCTGGGAGGTGTGCGGTGACCCGCGGGGTGGCGGCCGTGAACCGGGTGGTCGCCCTGCTCGTCGGGCTGGTGCTGCTCGCGGCGGGCGTCGCGGCCGTGCTGTGGTGGTCCGGCCTGCTCGGTGACTGGTGGTCGCGCACGCCCACCGCGCTCGACCCCACGCAGGCCGACCAGGTGGTGGACCGGTCGTGGTTCGGCGGCGTCGCGACGGTCGGCGGCGTGCTGCTCGGGCTGCTCGCGCTGTGGTGGCTGCTGGCGCACCTGCGGACACCGCGCGTCCGGACGGTCTCGCTCGACGGGTCCGACGGCTCGGGTCGGCTCACGCTCGACGCGTCGGCGCTGGCCGGGCACGTGGCGCAGGAGGCGCGTCGCCTGCCGTGGGTCGTCGGCGCCCGCGCCCAGCTCGACCGGGAACGCGGCCACGACGTGCTGGTCAGCACGCTGCAGGTCGACCCGGAGGCCGACCTGCCGACGCTCGGGCAGGACGTCGCCGCGCTGGTGGCACGCGCACGGGACGTCGGGAGCCTGCGCGGGATGACCGCGCGCACCCACCTGGCGGTGCGGCGGCGCGCACGTGGGGGGCCGCGCGTGCGGTGACGCCGTCACGCCCGACCCCGCACGCCCGACCGCGCACGCCCGACCGCGCACGCCCGACCGCACGGTGCCCGGGACCGGGGCTCCCGCCGGCCCGGTCAGCCGCGGTGCCCCGGGTCGCGGGCCTGCGCGTCGGCGAGGTCGCGGGCCTGCGCGAGCCGCGTCTCCAGGTGGTGGCGCTCGGCGGCGTCCGGCACCAGGGTGAGCGCCCGCGTGAGCGCGTCGACCGCCTGCGGGCCCCGACCGGCGCGCAGCAGCAGCTCCCCGCGCACCGCGGGCAGCCGGTGGTGGTGCGCGAGGGCGTCGTCCAGGCCGTCGAGCACCGCGAGCCCTGCCTCCGGGCCGGCGGCCTCCGCGACGGCCACGGCCCGCGCGAGGCGCACCACCGGGGAGCCCGTGCGGGCCTCGAGCACGGCGTAGAGCCGGGCCACCACGTCCCACCGCGTCGCCGCGGCCGTGGGGGCGGTGGCGTGCTCGGCCGCCGCGAGCGCCTGCAGCCGGTGGTCCTCCGCCAGTCCGTCCAGCGGGGGCAGGGCCGCGAGCAGGTCCACCGCCTCGGCGATGTCGTCGTGGTGCCAGCGGCTGCGGTCCTGGTCGGGCAGCAGCACCAGGCGGCCGTCGTCGTCCAGCCGCGCGTCGCGGCGCGAGTGCTGCAGCAGCATGAGGGCGAGCAGGGCGTGCACCCGCGGTGACCCGCCCAGCAGCCGGTCCAGCTCGCGCGTCAGGCGCACGGCCTCGTCGGCCAGGTCCACGCGCAGACCACCGGGCACGTCCGCGGGCTGGTACCCGGCGGTGAACAGCAGGTAGAGCACGGTGCTGACCGCGTCGAGCCGCTCCGCGAGCTGCCCGGGCGGCGGCACGACGAACGGCACGCCCGTGGCGGCCAGCCGCTTCTTGGCCCGGGTCAGGCGCGCGGACATGGCGGTGTGCTGCACCAGCTGCAGCCGCGCGATGTCGGCCGTCCCCAGCCCGACGACGAACCGCAGCGTCATGGCCACCCGGTCCGCCGGGGCGAGCGCCGGGTGGCAGCACGCCAGCACCAGGCGCAGCTGCTCGTCGGCGACGTGCGCGCCGGGGTCGTGCGTCGCGGCGGCCAGCGCGCGCATCTCGTCGTCGACCACCATGAGCGGCTCCTTGCGCCGGTGGACCGCCTGCGACCGCAGCCGGTCCAGCACCCGCCGGCGGGCGGCCGTCAGCAGCCACGCACCGGGGTTGGTCGGTACGCCGTCGCGCGGCCAGGTGCGGGCGGCGGCCTCGAACGCGTCGCCCGCGCCCTCCTCGGCCAGGTCCGGGCTGCCGAACTGGGCGACGAGCAGCGCGACGACGTGCGACCAGTGCGTGCGCCACGCGTCACCCAGGGCGTGCGCGACGTCGTCCGCGGCCGCACCGCCCGCCGCCGACCCGCCGGCCGGTGGTCCGGCGGGCGGGTGCGGCGGCGGGACCGGACCGGGCGTCACGGCTCGACGCACTCCCGGATCTCGTGCGTCGCCTCCGGCAGCAGCCGCACCAGGCCCTCGAGCGTGGCCACGTCCGGCGCATCGACCAGGTAGAAGCCGCCGAGCGGCTCGGTGGTCCGGGCGACCGGCCCGTCGGTGACCTCCGTGGCGTCGCCGACGTGGCGCACGGTGCGGGCGTGCGCGACGCCGGCGAGCGCCTCGCAGGCGAGGATCGTCACGCCGACGCCCGGCGCCTCCTGCGCGAACGCCTCGTGGCCGCGGACGTACCGGGCGCGACCCGCGGCGTCCGCGCTGCGGTACGTCTCCTCGTCCTCGTGGACGAGGACGACGAGCTTCACGACGCCACCGACGCCACCGGCTCCGC
>Ga0233375_1000777_pt1 | contig 15817 bp, 15 predicted proteins | sample ElkDunMinimDraft_10_FD_191539 | JGI IMG/M metagenome (GOLD analysis project Ga0233375, IMG submission 191539) | Fecal eukaryotic communites from dung pellets of Tule Elk in California, USA - Elk Dung E16 | ecosystem: Host-associated > Mammals > Digestive system > Large intestine > Fecal | place... | reverse complement strand
GCACCAGCACACGAAGGAGCACGACATGAGCAAGGCAGAGCAGATCCTCAAGGGCCTCGGCGGGGATGCCAACATCCTCGACCTCGAACCCTGCATCACGCGTCTGCGCGTGGAGGTCGAGGACCCGAGCCTGGTCGACGAGAAGACCCTCACGGGCGCCGGCGCCATCGCGGTCGTCCGGACCGGCAACGCGATCCAGGTGATCGTCGGCCCCGAGGCCGACAACCTCGCCTCGGACATCGAGGACCTCCGTTGACCGGAGCGCCCCTGACCGTCCTGGCCCCGGTCACCGGGACCGTCGTCGCCCTGTCGGACGTCGACGACCCGGTGTTCTCCGCGGGGCTCGTCGGTCCGGGTACCGCGATCGCTCCCGACCCGGCCGAGGGTGGCCTCGTCGCCGCCCCGGTCAGCGGCACGGTCGTCAAGGTCCACCCGCACGCGTTCGTCATCAAGCACGACAGCGGCCGGGCCGTGCTCGTGCACCTGGGCATCAACACGGTCCAGCTCGCGGGCGAGGGCTTCACGCTGCACGTCGCGCAGGGTGACGTGGTCCACCAGGGCACGACCCTGGTCACCTGGGACCCTGCCGCGATCGAGCAGGGCGGCCGCTCGGCCGTGTGCCCCGTCGTCGCGCTCGAGGGCAAGCCCGACGCCGTGACCCCGCTGGCCCCGGTCGGGACCTGGGTGGCACGCGGCGAGGAGCTGCTGGTCTGGGAGTGATCCCGCGTGCCGGAGCGAGCGCGACCTCGAGGTCCCGCTCGCTCCGGCAGGTCCGGGTCGGCACCGTCACGCGACGACGACTCCCCGGGCTCAGCCCCGCAACGGCAGCGTGAGCACGTGCCCCGCTGGCCCTCCCGTGGATCCGTTGTCAGAAGTGACCCGGGGCGTGCCCCGGGTCACTTCTGACACCTTGTCGGCGGCCTGCACGACCCGCACCGGCACGCCCCAGTCCTGCTGCGCGAGGTGGCACGCGGGGAACACGTCGGGGTCGGGCGTCCCGTCGTCGAGCAGCGGCACGACGTCGCACGACGCGGCCTGGGCGGTCACGTGCAGGACGCCCTCGCTCACCTCGGGGTTCACGACCAGTGCGCGGGACAGGTCGGTCCCCGTGCCGGCGCCGTCGAGCAGCAGCTCGGGCGGTGTCGCGCTCACGGTCAGGCGCGTGGAGGGCCCGTAGCGGTCGTCGAGCTTCTGCCCCGGCGCGGGCGAGAACGGCACGTCGAGGCGCAGCTCCCCGGCCAGGACCTCGGTGACGGGTCGCTGAGTGCGGTGCGCGCCGCCGTCCAGCACCTCTCCGGCGAGGGTCGCCGGGAGCGCGACGCGCGTGATGCGGTGCGCGGCCGACTCCACGACGAGCAGGTCGACGCGAGCCCCCGCCTCGGTGGCCTCGCCGGGAGCCCACGGCTGCCCGTCCACGAGCACGACGACGTCGCTCGGCTCCGCGAGGCCCGTCGCCAGGGTCGTCACCTGTCCCCCGTTCTCGTCAGAACCAGCGCGGTCCGGAGTGCGTGCTGGTTCTGACACGTCGGGCGTTGCGGCGGCGGGCGGGACGTAGCGGCGGATCGCCCCGTTGTACGTGTCGGCGACGACCACGCTGCCGTCGGGCAGTGCCGCGAGCCCGAGCGGGTGCTGGAGCAGCGCCTGGTCGGCGGCCCCGTCCCGGTGCCCGAAGTCGAACAGCCCCTGCCCGACGGCGGTGCTCACCTGGAGGCCTTCCCCGAGCGCCGAGATGCCGGGCGACTCCCGGAACCCCTCGACCCACCGCAGCGCCGAGGTCTCGGAGTCCGCGACCCAGAGCCGACCGTCGGGACCGAGCGCGAGACCCGACGGTTGCGCGAACCACGCCCCGGCGGCCGGACCGTCCTCCAGGCCTTCGTTCATGGTCCCGGCGAGCAGGCCCAGCTTCCGCTCGTCGACCGCCCACAGCGTGTGGTTGCCGGCCATGGCGACGACGAACCCGAACCCCGGGACCCACGCGACGTCCCACGGCGACGACAGCTTCACGTCCAGGGGGTCATAGGTCAGTGCGGGGTCGAACGGGCCCCCGACCACCCCGAGCACGACGTTCTCGACCCCACCGACCATGAACTGGCCACCCGCCCCCGCGACCGTCGTCACCCGGCCGTCGGCGAGCCGCACCCCGCGCAACGCGTGGTTCACGGTGTCGGCGACCAGGACGTCGTAGCCGAGGGGGGCGCGCAGCTCGGCCGGGACCAGGCACAACCCGTTGGGCTCGCTGAACCGCGCCACGTCCGGCCCGCCGTCGACGAGCCCCCGCTCGCCCGAGCCGATGCGCCGGACGAGCGTCTCGCCGTCGGGCCCGAGCTCGGCGAGCGAGTGGTGCCCCGCGTCCGCGACCAGGAGGTTGCCCCCCGGGAGCGCGATCGCCTTGGCGGGGAAGCGCAGCGTTCCCGACGTCGGGGCGGGCGGCACGTAGACGTCGTCGTCCCCGGCCGCGACAGAGCGCAGCGTGCCCTTGGCGCGGTGCTCGGTCACGAGCTCGTCGACGAGCGCGGCCAGCGCCGACGCGTGCCCCTCGCCCGCCATCTGCGCGACGACGTAGCCCTCGGGGTCGATCACGACGAGCGTCGGCCACGCCCGCGCGGTGTACGCGGACCAGGTGACGAGCTCGGGGTCGTCGAGGACGGGGTGACGCACCTCGTAGCGCTCGACCGCGGCGGCGAGCGCGACCGGGTCGGCCTCGTGCTCGAACTTCGGCGAGTGGACGCCGATGATGACGAGGTCGTCGCGGCGCGCCTCCTCGAGCTCGCGCAGCTCGTCGAGGACGTGCAGGCAGTTGACGCAGCAGAACGTCCAGAAGTCGAGGACGACGACGCGGCCGCGCAGGTCCGCGAGCGTGACGTCGCGGCCACCGGTGTTGAGCCAGCCGCGGCCGACGAGCTCGGAGGCGCGGACACGGGGCAGGCGGGCGTGGGGGGTCGTGGAGCTCACCCGAGAATTCTGCCCTCCCGGGACGGTGCGTCCTACCTGGCCGGTTCCGGGATCCCTGGCCCTCCCGGGCTCAGCCTGCGCCGACGTGTCCCGTGACGCGCACGGCGACCGCGACGCCGTCGACCTCGTGCGGCACCTCGCCCGCCGCGGCGGCGTCGACGACGTTGACCTGGAGGCGCCAGGAGTCGGCGGACTCCGCCTGGACGTCCTCGGCACCGGAGCGCCCGGGCGACTGGGCCGCCTCGCGCGCCAGACCGATGCCGGTCACGCCGTCACAGCCCGCGAGCGCGCGCCTGAGCGCAGCCTTGGCCTCGCGGGCCTGCTCGATGCTCGCCACCGTGTCCACCCTTCGGCCGTGCAGCCGGCCGTCCGGCCGGTCGCGACGCGCAGGGCTCAGCGGGCGAGCCGGGCGTCGAGCGCGGCGAGGACGGTGTCGATCGGGTTGACGTACGTCAGCCCGGTCCCATTCTCTCCCCCGGTCTCGGACCCGGCAAAGAGCAGCCCGAGCGCGACCCCGTCCGCGCGGTACACGAGCGACCCCGAGTCGCCGCCGCGCGAGAACGGACCGGTCCCGGTGGACTCGACCTCGATCTGGTCGTCGAAGCGCAGCACCCCGAGCTCTTCGCCGTAGCCGACCAGCACGTCGTCGAGCTCGATCGCGGTGACGCGACCGGCGGTGACCGCGGTCGTCCGGCCGATCTTGCCGACCACCTCGCCGCCGACCGCGACGGCCGTGGTCGTGATGCGACCCACCGGGTAGTCGAGGTCCACCTCGGGGTCGGTGAGCAGCGCGATCGCGGCGTCGACCGTCGCCGTCCGTCCGGGGGCCAGGGGCACGGTCCGGGCGAGCGTCCCCACCCGGTCCGCGGGATCACGTCCGCCGTCGGCGGGACCCGGCTGCACGACGGCGTCCCCCGCCCGGGCGCGCGGCGAGCCGGCGAGCACGTGGTAGTTCGACAGGGCGTGCAGCGTGCCGCCGACCACGACGAACGCGCCGAGCGTGCCGGCCGTGACGTCGACGTGCGCGATGGAGACCCCGGGGCGCAGCGGCCGGACCCGGCCGGTCTCCCCGGCCGCCTGCGCGGTCGCGACGGGCGGGCGGGGGCCCGGGCCGCCCGCGGGCACGAGCGCCCGGATGCGACCGGTGCGGCGCACGTCCACGACCGGCCCGGCCTCCGCGGCGACCCGGCGAGCGATGCTGCGGACCTGCGGCACGCCCAGCCGGTAGCGGACCGCGATGCCGTACCGGCCGTCCCCGCGCGGCGCCAGCCCGAGCGCGAGCGCAGGAGCCGCGGCACCCCGCCCGTCGGCGCCAGGGGGCGGTCCCTCGCCGGTCGCGCCTGCGGTGCTCGCCGTCGCGTCCGTGCCCGCACGCTCGGCCAGGTCGCGCGCGAAGTCCGCGAGCTGCCCCTTGATCTCCCGTGCCTCGTCCCTGTCCATGCGTCGAGGGTGGCACAGCCCACCGACACCGACGTGACGCGCGTCACCGTGTCGCACGGCCGTTTGCTTCAGCCGACGCGCCGTCAGGAAAACTTCTTGCCAGTAGTCGCGTCATGAAGTCCTGGTTCACCCCTCTTGAGAGGTGTACACACTTTCTCCGCCGCTCCCCTCGCGGCCCTCACCCTGTGAGCGACCATGCACCTCGACCACGCGTTCCGGCCCTCGACCGACGAGATCCGTTGCGCCATCCTCTGGGCCCTCGACCACGACCGCGCCGCTCTCGTCGAGCACCGGGCCTACGCGCACCTCAACCTGCGCAGCCCCGCCCGCCGGGCTGCGGACGCCCGCCTCGTGCGCCGCTGGCTCGAGGCCTCGGCCGTCTCGTCGGTCATGACCGGGACGCTGGCCATGGCAGCATGACCGTGTGATCGACTTCGACAACGCCACCTTCGTCAAGCTCAGCCCCTGGGAGCTCGAGAGCGCCCGGAAGGACCTCCAGCAGATCCTGCATCCCGACGAGGAGATCCACCTCGCGTTCAAGGGCATCCGCGACTCCGTGACCTTCACGAGCAAGCGCATCCTCGCGCTCAACGTCCAGGGCATGACCGGCAAGAAGAAGGACTTCACGTCCTTGCCCTACGCCAAGATCCAGGCCTACTCGGTCGAGACGGCCGGGACGCTCGACCTCGACACCGAGCTCGTCCTGTGGTTCTCGGGCCTCGGCAAGGTCACGCTCGAGCTCGGGCGCGGGGTCGACGTCTTCGCGATCGACCGCCTGCTGGGCGACAAGGTGCTCTGACGCCGGCTACCTGCTGACGTCCACCCACTGCGCTCCGGCCAGCTCCGCGAGCCGGTCGGGCGTGATCGCGAACGCGCTCGTCGGGCTGCCCGCCGCCGGGTAGACCGTCTCGAAGCCCCGCAGCGACACGTCGCAGTACACGGTCACGGGCTCGGCGTGGCCGAGCGGTCCCACGCCGCCGACCGGCTGCCCCGTGAGCGCGGTCGCGGCCTCGGCGTCGAGCATGCGGGGCTTGGCCCCGAACGTCGCCCTGAACTTCGCGTTGTCCACCCGGGCGTCGCCGCGGGTCACGACGAGAATGCTGCGCTCACCGTCGCGCAGCGCGAGCGTCTTGGCGATCTGCCCCGGCTCGACACCCAGCGTCGCGGCCGCCGCCTGGACCGTCGCGGTGTCCTCGCCCGTGTCGAGGACCGTGAGGTCCGGGGCGTGGGCGTCGAAGAAGGCGCGGGTGCGCTCGGTGCTCACGGGGGTCTCCTCGGGTCGGCGGCGACGGTACGGCACGGTCGGGCACCATCATCGCGCGCGACCAGGCCGGACGGCACCTGCCCCGCCGCCCTCGCGCGACGGTTCAGGCCACCGGCACCGCGCCCGACGGCGGGGTCCCCACGTCCGCGACCGGCCGCGGCACGTACGGCTCGCCCGTGAGGTCCGCGCGCTCGACCCGGTCCAGCCGGAACCAGCGGACGGCCTCCCGGGACCGGCACCAGGCGACGAGGTACCAGATGCCCTGCCGGTGGGCCAGGATCACGGGCTCGACCCGACGGACCGACTCGTGCCCCCGGGCGTCCCGGTACCGCAGCGCCAGCACGAGCGACCGGGCGAGCGACTGCTCGACCCCACGCAGGACCTGCAGGTGCACCCGGGCGTGCGGCACCGGCCCGCCCGGCCCGCCCGGCCCGCCCGGCCCCGACCCGTGCTCGGCCGGGACGGACCCGCCCGGGTGAGCGGCGCCGTCGGGCACGGTGGCCTCCCCCGGCCCCCGGTCGATCCACACCCGCGCGGCGAGCGCCGCGGCCCGCTCGCGCGCCTGCGGGCCGAGAGCGTCCCAGACCTTGCCCCGCGCCGCGGCGGCGTCGACCGCGAACGGGCTGCCCGGCGGCAGCGCGGTGAGGGCGACGGCGACGGCGACCGCCTGCTGCGGCGTGAAGTTGACGGGCGGCAGGGACGCCGAGGGGTCGAGCACGTAGCCGCCGCCCGGTCCCGCCTGCGCCCACACGGGCAGCCCCGCCTGCTGCAGAGCCGAGACGTCGCGCTTGATCGTGCGCTCGCTGACCTCGAGGAGCCGGGCCAGTCGCGGCCCCGTGGTCCCGCCGGGCCCGGCCCGGCGCAGCTCCTCGGCCACGGCGTAGAGCCGCTCGGTCTTGTTCACGCGCCACCCTCCGTCGAGGCCCCGGTCCCGCGGCTCAGGGTTCCTCGGGCAGGGCCTTCCCACAATGGTGACAGACAGGTGTCACCAGGGGCGCGCGAGAGTGGGCGCATGACCACTTCAGCTCAGCAGCCCAGCACCCCCCGGCAGACCCACGTCGTCCTCGTCCCCGGCTTCTGGCTCGGGGCCTGGGCGTGGGACGACGTCGTCCCCCACCTCGAGGCCGCAGGCCTCAGCCCGCACGCCGTGACGCTCCCCGGGCTCGACGACGTCACGACCGACCGCAGCCACCTCACCCGCGAGGACCACGTCCAGGCGGTCCGCGACGTGGTCGCGCCCCTCGACGGGGACGTCGTGCTCGTGGGGCACAGCGGTGGGGGCCCCGTGATCCACGAGGTCGTCGACCGCGACCCCGCGCGCATCCGGCGGTCGGTCCACGTCGACACGGGACCCCTCGTCGACGGCGCGTCGCTCGCCCCCGACCTGCCCGCAGGCACGGTCGAGATCCCGCTGCCGTCGTGGGACGAGCTCGCCGCCGCGGGGTCGAGCCTCGACGGCATCGACGAGGCGGGGCTCGCCCGGTTCCGGGGGCTGGCCGTGCCGCACCCGGGCGGCGTCGCCCGGGGCGCGGTGCACCTGAGCGACCCCGCGCGGCTCGGCGTCCCCGCGACGGTGATCTGCACGAGCCTGCCCGCGGAGGTGCTCAGGACGATGGCGAACCCCGGCCCGCCCCTGCACACCGAGCTCGGCGACCTGGACGTCACGTACGTCGACCTGCCGACCGGGCACTGGCCCATGTTCTCGCGGCCCGCGGACCTCGCAGCCGAGATCGTCCGGGCCGCGCGGGCGTAGCGCCGCGCCCCCGTCCCCGTCCCCGCGCGGGGGCGAGGGCGGGGGCGGGGCCGTGGTCAGCCCAGCGTCGTCGGGAGCTGCGCGGGGCCCTCGCCCGGCGCCACCCCCAGCACCCGCTCCGCGAGGAACGCCTGCACGACCTGGTACCAGACGATCGAGTGCTGCGGCTGGAGCACCCAGTGGTTCTCGTCGGGGAAGTACAGGAAGCGGTGGTCGGTGCTCCCGTCCGCCGCGGCAGGCAGGCCCGAGGACGACAGCAGCTCGTACCAGAGGCGCAGGCCCTCACCGATCGGGACGCGGTAGTCCTTGTCACCGTGGATCACGAGCATGGGCGTGACGATGTCCCCGACGAAGCGGTGCGGGGAGTGCTCGGCCGCCATCTCGGGCGTCATCTCCCGCTGCCAGTAGTACGACGCGTCGGTCGTGGGGCCGAACTGGTCCAGGGCCCACAGGCTCGCGTGCGTCACGATCGCCCGGAACCTGTCGGTGTGGCCCGCGACCCAGTTCGCCATGTACCCGCCGAACGACCCGCCCATCGCGGCCGTGCGGGTCTCGTCGATCTCCGGCAGCGCCTCCGCGGCGTCCGTGATCGCGAGCAGGTCCGTGTACGGCGCCGCACCCCACGCCCCCCAGCCACGCTGCACGAAGTCCTGGCCGTAGCCCGTGGACAGGGCCGGGTCCGGCAGCAGGACCGCGTAGCCCTGCGCCACCAGGATCCACGGGTTCCAGCGCCAGCTCCACGCGTTCCACGAGCCCAGCGGCCCGCCGTGGATCCACAGCAGCAGCGGCGCGGGGTTCTCCGCGCTCGCGCCGTGCGGCAGGGCCAGCCACGCGCGCACGCGCACGTCGTCGGACGCCGCGGTCTCGATCTCGGTGAGCGTGCCGGGCAGGTCGGGGCTCTCGACCGGGCCGCGCAGCGCGGTCGCCGCGACGGGCGTGCGCCCGCCGGCCGGGGCCGCGAGGAACTCCGCGAGCTCGATCCGCACGGGGTGCGACGGCTCCAGGTAGCTCGTGCGCAGGGCGTACGCCGCCGAGGCGTCCGGGGCGACGCGCACGTCGGTGAACGTCGCGTCGTCCGCGGTCAGGCGCGAGACCGTGCCGTCGGCGCCCGAGCCGTCGGGCGTGAACGCGACGTGGAAGACCGGGCCGCGCCCGTCGTCGTCGGCCGTGACGAGCAGGCCGTCGCCCGTGGGGAGCCACGCGGCGGACGTGGGCCAACGGTCCCATCCCGCGGCGAGCGAGCGCAGGCCGTGGTTCGCGCCGCCGTCGCCGGGGTCGCCGTCCGAGCCGTCGCCCGGACGCAGCGGGACGACCGCGAGCCCCTGCTCGGGCGCGTCCTGCGGGGTCGAGAGGGTCTCGCGCACGAACACGACCCACGCACCGTCGGGCGAGATCACGGGCGAGGAGGCCTCGGCGCCGGGCTCGTCCACGAGGGTGCGGCGCTCCCCGGTCGCGGTGTCGACCGCGACCAGGACCGAGCGCTGCGACGCGCCCGGCCCGGCGACCTGCCACGTCGTGACGAGGGTGGTCCCGTCCGGGGACAGGTCCGCGGAGTGGTCGCGCAGCGCCGGCCCGACGGCGGAGGTCACGTCCCGCAGCTCGACGCGCCCCGCGGGGATCCCTCCCGTGCTCTCGTCAGCACTGGTGCCGTCCGCCGGGAGCGGGCGCGCCGGCTCGTCCGTCAGGTGCGAGAGGTCGGCCACGAAGCGGTGCGGCTGCGACGGACCGAGGTCGTGGTCCCAGTAGCGCACGGGGTAGCCCGTGTGGAGGATCGCCGCGACCTTCTTGTCCTTGCGCGCCGTGCGCAGCTCGGCGTCGTGCGCCAGGTCCCGCGCGCTCGGCAGGACGTCCGCCGCGAGCGAGAGGACCGGCGCGCTGCGCGCGACCAGCGGTGCCGAGACCCCGGCCGGGGCCGACGCGACCACGCGTGCCTCGCCGCCCGTTGCGGGCAGCAGCCACAGCGCCGAGGCCGGGTCGCCCTCCGCCGGGGCCGACGCGTCGCTGTCGGGACGGGTCGAGGTGAAGAGCAGGTCCCCCTCGGCCGTGAAGACGGCCCCCGACTCGCCCTTCGTGCTGCGGGTCAGGCGCCGCGCCGGGGCCTCACCGGTCGGGTCGACCTCCCACAGCGCGGACACGTACGCCGTGCGCTTCGCGTCGAGCGTCGAGACGCTCGTCACCAGGCGGCGTCCGTCCGCGGACAGCGCGAGGCCACCGGTGCGCGGCATCGCGACGTACTGGTCGAGGTCGTGGAAAGGGGTCTGGGCTGCGGGGCCGGAGGGCCCGGGCGTGGTGTCGGTGGTCACACCACCGTCCTATCACGGCCCCCGACGCCCGACATGCCGTTCTCGTCCTCCAGCGCCCGCCGCGGCACGCGCATACTGGACTCGTGCCCAAGGCTCCCCTCCCCGTCCTGACCGTGAGCGCCGTCGTCGGGCTCCTCCTCGCAGGGTGCGGGTCCGAGCCCGCGCCCGATCTCGACGACACCGTGCTCGCCGGGATCGAGGCCGCAGGCCGCGACGGCGCCGACCTGGACCTCATCAGCACGACCCACTTCGACTGGCAGAAGGCTGCGATCGTGTGCCCCGGCGACGACCCCAGCGACGTCGCCGAAGCCGCCGGGACCGACGCCGCGCCGGTACGGGGCGAGCTCCCCAGCACGGTCGACGTCGGCTCGGCCTACCTGGTGTTCGTCAACGACAACCAGGTCGCGCAGACCGCGGACCTGCACCTCGCCGACGCCGACCTGTGCTCGCAGGGGCTACCCGTCTCCGAGCGGATCCTGACCCCGGGGTCGACCCTCCAGGTCGAGCCCGGCACGGGCGACGGCTGGGTCGTGACGCCCGGCTGACCGGCCGCTGGCCGCCGGGTCGGTGCCGAACAGGCGCCTACGGTTCCTCGAGCAGGCGGTTGTCGTCCGTCAGCGGCCCCGGAGCAACCACAACCACCTGCTCGGCACCGAGGGGGGGCGCCGAGGGTGGCAGCCGTGCGGGGCTCGGTCAGCCGGTCAGGACGCCCCGCACCACCTGGCCCATGCCCGGGAGGTCTCGGATCGTGAACCGCAGGACGTCCACCTGCCCGGTACCCACGATCCGGTTCTGCCGCTCCCGGTCGGCATACACGGCCCGCGGCTCGGCGTGCACGTCCTGACCGTCCATCTCGGCCACGAGCCACCGCCCGTCCCTGCGCCGCCAGGCCAGGTCCGCACGGTACGTCGGGCCCCCGCCGGACGGCACGACCGGGAGCTGGAGCGTCGTCGGCGGCACGCCCGCCTCCTGGCAGTCGAGGCGCCCGAACGACTCGAGCGCCGACTCCGCGCGCCCGTCCGCGAGCTCCCACAGGTCGTGCGTGCCTGCGACCCCTCGCCGACCCCGAGCCATGTCGTGCGCCACCTCCAGACCCCGGACGCTGATGGCCCCGCGGTGCAGGGCCGAGTCGAGCACAGCCAGCGCGTGCGGGCGAGGAAGCTCGGGCACCGCCTGGGCCAGCGCCCAGTCGACGGTCGCGACCCTCCTGCCCCCGAGGCCCGGCAGGGTGCGCGTCGTCATGCCGTCGTCGAACTGGCGAAGGCGCACGCCCTCACGGTGCCGACGCCGGGCAGCATCCGGCAGGGCCGCCTGGGGCCGCACCCCGACCGGCAGGCCGTGGATGCCGTGCAGCGCGAGCGCGCACTCGCCCACCGCGACCGCGTCCGGCCCGAACGCGAGCAGCCCGGCCCAGGCGGCGCGACGCCGTCGGGCATCCGGTGGACGGGACGACACCGGCGCGGACGACGTGTCGTAGACGCCGCGCGCCACCGGCAGCCACCGCCCGGTCGCGAGCAGCCCCCGCACCTCCCCGCGGGTCAGACCTGCTGCGCGGGCCTGGGTCGAGTCGACCAGGCCGGCCTGTCGGGCGGCAAGGTCGTGCAGCTGCGAGGGGACGACGGTGATGCGCACCGCGCCACCTCAGCGCACCGGCAGCGGGCCCCGCTCCGACGGCGCAGCGGCCTGTGGACGGCCGAGAACCGGAGCCGTCTGTGGACGGTGCCGAACAGGCGCCTACGGTTCCTCGAGCAGGCGGTTGTGGTCCGTCAGCGGCCCCGGAGCAACCACAACCACCTGCTCGGCACCGAGGGGTGGCGCCGGCAGTCGGTGCCGAGGGGTGGCACCGAGGGTCCGCACCGCGGTGCCGACGGCCGGTCAGTCCTTCGTGTCCTGCTCCGCCATCTTCGCGAGCATCTGGTTGTACTCGTCCATCTCGACGTCGCCGACCTTGTCCACGCGGCGGTCCCGGCGCTTGGCGTCCTTCTCGTCGGAGCGCGCCCACATGATGGCCACGACGATCGCGAGCGAGAGCGTGGGCAGCTCGCCGATGCCCCACGCGACGCCACCGCCGCGCTGCTGGTCGGCGATCGCGCTGATGCCCCAGTCGTGGCCCATGAGCCCGAACCACTCGGGCACGAGCAGCCGGGTCCCGGTCGTGAGCGAGACCCCGAAGAACGCGTGGAACGCCATGGTCACGAGCAGGAGCAGCAGCCGCTGGGGCCAGCCCGGGCGGTGCGGCCCCGGGTCGATCCCGACGAGCGCGTTGGCGAACAGGTACCCGGCGAGCGTGAAGTGGAGCAGCATCACGAGGTGCCCCACGTACGTGGTCATCGCGAGCTCGAACGCGGGCGTGTAGTAGAAGACGATCATGGACCCGGCGAAGTTGATCGCCGCGACGACGGGGTTGGCGAAGAACTGCCCCCACCTCGACGTGACGAGCGCGAGCACCCACTCGCGGGGGCCGCGGGAGCCGTCCTTGCGCACGGGCACGGCCCGCAGCAGCAGCGTCACGGGCGCGGCGAGCACCAGGAAGATGGGCACGACCATCGCGATCACCATGTGCTGGACCATGTGCGCGCTGAACAGCACGTGCCCGTAGACCGCCGGGCCGCCGTTGGTGACCCAGAGCAGCACGAGGATCCCGGCGCACCACGAGACCGTGCGCCCCACGGGCCACTTGTCGCCGCGCTTGGCGAGGCGCCGCACCCAGCGCAGGTAGACGACGAGGGCCGCGACGCACGCGAACGCCGGGAGGAGGTCCCAGCGCCACTCGCTGAACCAGCGGCCGAGGTCCGGCTCGGGCGGGAGCGGGTGCCCCGTGACGAGCTCGGCGGGCGTGGGCTGGGCGATCTCGGTGTCCGGCACCGGGGGCGCCGTCGACCCGAGCGCGACGGCCACCCCGGAGACCGCGCCCATGACGAGCAGCTCGACCGCGACGAGCCGCCAGAACAGCCAGGTGGCGGCCTTCTCGGCGGCGGCCGGGGCGGTCTGCGCGGCGTCGTTCCCACGGCCTGCGCCCGCCGTCCTCCCCGGCCCGACGGCGGAGCCCCCCGCTCCGTCCGAGGCGCCCTGGGTGGTGGTCGTCGCGCGCGCGCTCCCCGCGGCGGTCGTGCCGCGTCCGCGCGCGCTGCCCGCGGCGAGGGTGTCGAGCCGGCGCACGACGAGCTCGCGGTGCGCGAACCCGATCGCGCCGAGCACGACGATGAGACCGATCTTGGCCAGCACCAGGACGCCGTAGTCGGTGCTGAGCCCGTCGAGCCCACCGAGCCGGATCCACGCGTTGGCGACCCCCGAGACGGCGACGGTCACGAAGGCCCAGCCCGCGATGGCCGAGTAGCGGGAGACCGAGGAGGCGAAGGCCGCCCGGTCGAGCCCGCCGCGTACCCGCACGATCGCGAGCACCCCGAGCCCACCGATCCACAGGGCAGCACCGCCGAGGTGCAGGAACATCGAGGAGATCGCGAGCTCGTGGCTCGCGGCGCCCGCGGTGTGACCCGTGTTGGCCTGGAACGCGAGGGCCGAGACCGCGAGCAGGGCCGTCCACAGGGCACCCGTCGCGGTGCGGACCGCGAGCGCGCACGCCGAGGTCAGTGCGGCCACGACCGTGACGCCGAGGAGGCTGCGGCCGAGCGAGATCTGCGTGACGAACGCGGCGAGCTGGTCGCCGAACCCCGCGCTGGTGAGCGGCATGCTCGACAGGACCGAGTAGCGCAGCACCGTCTGCACCACGGTGAGCACGGCCCACACGGCCGACGCCGCCCCCGCCACGGCGAGCGCCTTGCGCAGCGGGGGTCCGGCGGGCAGCACGCACGCCGCGAGCACGAGCGAGCCGATGGTGAGCGCGATCGCGAGCTCGGCCAGGGTGGTCGAGACGGGCAGCCCCCAGCGTGCGAGCGCACCGGGGTCCGCGAAGCCTTCGAGCGCGCCGAAGGCCCCCGAGAAGGCGCCCGCCGCGAGGACGGCCGCGACGGCGACGACCACGGCCGCGGGTCCGGCGAGCACGAGCCACCACGGGTTGCGCGGAGCACCGCCGTCGTCGCGGACGGTCGGGGGCGCGGCCCGGTCGGGCGCGGTTCCTGGGGTGCTGCGGGGGGCGGTGGCGGTCACCCGACCAGGGTAGGTGGCACGGGGCCGATCGCGGTACTCGCTCGCGCCTGTTCCCCGGCCCTGCACGGGGACCTCGCACCATGGCCGACCTGTGGTGGACCCCGCACGGCACGAGCCCGCGCTGGCATACTGGGCCGGATCCGTACGGCGCCCCCTCCGGGGCAGGCGCCCTGACCGCCCCGAGCCCACGCGAAGGACCTCACCATGGCCACAGGTCACGGCAGCATCTCCACCCAGGACCTGGACCGCGCAGGCCACCTGCTCAAGCGCGTGGAGCAGGTGTTCGACCAGCGCGTCGTCGGGCAGGAGGCCCTGCGCACGGCCCTGGTGAGCTCGCTCCTGGCGGGCGGCCACATCCTGCTGGAGTCCGTGCCGGGCCTCGCGAAGACCACGGCCGCGCAGACGCTGGCCTCGGCGATCAACGGCTCGTTCCGCCGCATCCAGTGCACGCCGGACCTCATGCCGAACGACATCGTGGGCACGCAGATCTACAACTACGCGACCGGCTCGTTCACGACGCAGCTCGGTCCCGTGCACGCGAACCTGGTCCTGCTCGACGAGATCAACCGGTCGAGCGCCAAGACGCAGTCGGCCATGCTCGAGGCCATGCAGGAGAAGCAGACCTCGATCGGGGGGGAGAACTTCCCGCTGCCCACGCCGTTCATGGTCCTCGCGACGCAGAACCCCATCGAGGAGGAGGGCACGTACGTGCTGCCCGAGGCCCAGATGGACCGCTTCCTGATGAAGGAGGTGCTCACGTACCCGGCCCCGGCCCAGGAGCTCGAGATCCTCGACCGCATCTCGACGGGCCGCATGACCGCGCCCATCACGGCCGAACCGATCAGCATCGACGACGTCGTGTTCCTGCAGCGCCTGGTCGACGACGTGTACGTGGACGAGTCGATCAAGCGGTACATCGTCGACCTCATCAACACGACCCGGCTGTCGGGGCCGCGCCCCGTCGCGGGCCTCGACCAGCACGTCCGCGTGGGCGCGAGCCCCCGTGGCGGGATCGCGCTCATGCGCGTCGGCCAGGCCCTCGCGGTCCAGGCGGGGCGTGCGTTCGTGATCCCGGACGACATCAAGGCCGTGCGGTACTCGGTCCTGCGCCACCGCCTGGTGCGCACGTTCGACGCGCTCGCCACCAACGTGCAGCCCGAGCAGCTCATCGACGCCGTGTTCGACGCGGTCCCCACCCCGTAGGGCGCGGTCCATGGCTGACGTGTCGCGACTGGCCCAGGTGCGGGCCAGGCTCGAGCTCCCGCTGGCCCGGCGGGCCTCGGGGCTGCTCGAGGGGCGGCACCGCTCCATCCTGAAGGGGCACGGGCAGGACTTCGACGACCTCCACCTGTACGCCCCGGGCGAGGACGTGGGTGACATCGACTGGAAGTCGAGCGCCCGTGCCGGCATCCCCGTGGTGCGACGGTTCGTGCGCGAGTCCAACCTCAACCTGGTCCTGGTCCTCGACACGGGCCGCAACATGGGTGCGACGGCCGCGAGCGGTGAGCCCAAGGCCGACGTCGCCGGCTTCTGCTGCGCCCTGGTGGCCTATCTCGCGCGCGACCGCGGCGACCGGGTCGCGCTCGTGGCGGGGGACGCGCAGCGCCTCGTGCAGCTCCCGCCCCGAGCCAGCACCCAGGACCTCGAGCTCATGCTGCGCACGGTCGAGCGGCTGCTGCGCCTCGACGCTCCCCCGAGCGACCTGAACCGCGCGCTGGACCGGGCGCTCACCGCGTTCCGGCGCCGGTCGCTCATGGTCGTGGTGACGGACGAGGCCCGGCCGGGACCCGAGCACGAGCGCCTGCTGAGGCACCTGCGCGTGCGCCACGAGGTCCTGGTCGTCGCGGTCGCGGACCTCTCCCCCACGGCCGGCGGGCCGGTCCGGGTCGCCGACGTCGACGGCACGCTGGACCTGCCGCCGTTCCTGCGGGGTCGTGCGGACGTCGCCGCGGGTGCGGCGCAGGCCGCGCTGGCCCGGCGGGAGTCCGTGGTGGCCCT
>Ga0233375_1000774_pt1 | contig 15845 bp, 16 predicted proteins | sample ElkDunMinimDraft_10_FD_191539 | JGI IMG/M metagenome (GOLD analysis project Ga0233375, IMG submission 191539) | Fecal eukaryotic communites from dung pellets of Tule Elk in California, USA - Elk Dung E16 | ecosystem: Host-associated > Mammals > Digestive system > Large intestine > Fecal | place... | reverse complement strand
CCGGAAGCGCTGCTGGACTGGGCCATGGTGGTGCTCCCTGCGTCGTGTCTGGAGGGCCGAGCGTACCCGCCGCAACTAGGCGCCTGACCTGGTCCGCCAGCGCTCTACCGTCACGCGTGGGTGAGGGGATAGTGTCCCGGGGATGGGGGACAAAACGGACAATGATGTCGGTGTCCAGGTGGCGCTACGAGTCGTCGACCTGCAGCGGGCGGTGCTGTTCTACCAGCGCCTCCTGGGCCAGCGGGCGGACGTGGTCTTCGGCCCGTCCGGGCTTGCGCTGTTCGTGCTTGACCAGGCGCGGACCCGCCTGCTCCTGGACCGGGAGGCGGTGAGCGGCCTCGTCTGCCTGCCCGTCGACGACGTCCGCAGGCGCGTCGAGGAGCTTCGCGCGGAGGGGATCGTCGTCGAGGAGGAGCCCACGGTCGTCTGCGAGGTCGCCGATCCGGCCCACGGGAAGAGCGGCGGCCACGAGTGGCGGGCCTTCGTCCGTGACACCGAGGGCAACGCGGTCGGGCTGGTCAGCGCCGCAGCAGTGGGCGTCTGACGCGCTGGCCGCTCACCCGACGACGATCCGGAGGTGGGCGGCCATCGACGGAGCCAGCTCGACGAGCTGCTCCTCGCTGATGGTGGCGCCGGCGAGCCCTTCGATGCCGTAGAGCCCCGACAGGTCCGCGCCGCGCAGGTCGACGTTCGACAACGTCGCGCGGGTGAGGTCGATGCGCCCGACGCCGCACGAGTCGAACGCCATCCGCGTGACCCTCGCGCCGCCCAGGTCCAGCTCTCCGATCACGCAGCCCTCGAACCGCACGTCCGTCAGCGCCGCGTCCCGCAGGTTCAGGTAGTCGATCTTCCCGCCGCGCACCAGCACCCGCGTGAACGTCGACGCGTACGCGGTGACCGCGCCGAGCCGGCAGTCCCGCAGCTCGACGTCGCGCCAGACGGACGTCGCCGCGTCGAGGCTGCCCGCGTGCACGTCGGTGAGCGCGCTCTCCGCGACCTGCCCGTGCCCCAGGTTCGCGCCGTCCAGCCGGCACCCGGTCAGCGCGCAGTCCATGAACCGGGCGTGCCGCAGGTCCTGGCCGGTGAGGTCCAGCCCCTCGAACGCGAGCGCCTCGTAGTCGCCCTCGTCCTCGAGGTGCCCCTCGAACGGGGTCAGCGCGGGCAGCGACAGGCGGGGTGCGGCGAGGGTCTGGGGACGGCGGCTCATCCCCAGAGCCTGCCACCACGCCGTCCGCGGTCACGACGCGCTCGCCCCATCCGGTTGTGCGCTGGTGCGTCGCGGTGGAGCCTGGGTCGCGGTGGGCCCGTGCACGGTCGTGGGAGGGCGAGTGATGGGACCGGTCGTCTCCTTCGTCGTCACCGGCGCCGGCAGCGGCATCGGGCGCGAAATCGCCGCGCGGCTCGCGCGCACCGCCCACGTGGTGGTCCTCGACCCGGCACGCGGCCCGGCGTGGGACCTCGAGCGGGTGCACGTCCTCGAGGGGGACGCCGGGGACCCCGCCACGGCGCTCGCGGCGGCGCAGCAGGCCGAGTCCCACGCCCCGCTGACGGGCTGGGTCAACAACGCTGCCGTCTTCCATGACACGACCCTCGCGGACGCCGAGGCCGCCGACGTGCTGGGCATGATCACCGCGAACCTGCGCCTGGCGGTAGTGGGCTGCCACGTCGCGGTGAACCACCTGCTGCGCCACCGGCGGCCCGGCGCCCTCGTGAACGTGTCCTCCCACCAGGCGCAGCGGCCGGTGCGCGGCGCGCTGCCGTACGCGACGGCGAAGGCAGCCCTCGAAGGCCTGACCCGCGCGGTGGCGGTCGACCACGGGCCTGACGGGATCCGCGCGAACGCCGTGGCGCTGGGCTCGATCGCCACGGCCCGATATGAGCAGTACCGGGCGGCCCACCCGGACGTGGACGCGCACATGGCAGCCCTCCACCCGCTGGGCGGGATCGGGCAGCCGGGCGACGTCGCGGACGCCGTCGAGTTCCTGCTGTCCGAGCACGCCCGGCACATCACCGGCGCCGTGCTGCCGGTGGACGGCGGCCGATCCGTGCTCGGGCTCGACCCGGAGGCGGTCTAGGCGCGGGAGTCGCGCCAGGCCACCCACTGCTCGACGAGCGACAGGTCGTAGTCCGGTCCGCTGGATGACACCGTGAACAAGGTGACCCCCGCCTCGACCAGGGCGTCGGCCACGTCGGCCGGGGGTGCGCTGACCGCGACGGAGCGCTCGACCTGGCTGGCGTCCCGCCCGACGTCCGCGCCGTGCTGGTCGAGGATCGCGCTCTTGCGCCGGAGGGTGTCCACGTCCCCGAAGCTGTGCCACACGTCGGCGTGCTCGGCGACGATCCGCAGCGTCTTCCGCTCCCCGCCCCCGCCGATGAGGATCGGGATCTCCCGGGTGGGCAGCGGGTGGGACGCCGCCCACCGCGCCTTGATCCGCGGGAGGGCCTCTCCGAGCGCGGCGATGCGCGACCCGGCGGTGCCGAAGTTGTACCCGAACTCGTCGTAGTCCCGCTCGAACCACCCGGCGCCAATGCCCAGGATCAGCCGCCCGCCGGAGATGTGGTCGACGGTCCGCGCCATGTCGGCCAGCAGCTCGGGGTTCCGGTACGAGTTGCAGGTCACCAGCGCGCCGATCTGCACGCGGCTGGTCTGCTCGGCCCAGGCGCCGAGCATCGTCCAGCACTCGAAGTGGTTGCCGTCAGGGTCCCCGCTCAACGGGAAGAAGTGGTCCCAGTTGAAGATGACGTCGACGCCGATGTCCTCGGCGCGGCGCACGGCGTCGCGGATCTGGGAGTACTCGGCATGCTGCGGCTGGAGCTGGACGCCGATGCGCACGGGCTTGGTCATGGGCAGATCCTCGCAGTCCCCGGTCACATCCGCGCGTAGCGGGACCGCACGAACGAGTAGGCGCCGTAGCAGGCGAGGCCGAGGCCGACGGCGATGAGGGCGGCGACGCCGGCGGGCTGGTCCCGCAGCTCGTGCAACGCCCCGTCGAGGCCCTGCGCCTGCGCTGGGTCGGAGGTGATGCCGGCGATCACGAAAGCGAAGCCGATCAGGGCCAGCGCGACGCCCTTGGCGACGTACCCGACGGTTCCGGCCTTCGTGACAGCGTTGCCGGCCTGGCCGCGCGGGACGCCCCGCAGGTCCTGGAGGAACTTCTGCCGGATGCCCTTGATGACGTGGTAGACCGCCACGGCGACGACGCCCAGCCCGACGACCACGACGAGCGCCCGCCCGCCCGGGGCCTCCATCAGCCCGGCGGTCGCGTCCTGCGTCTGGCCTTCGCTCGAGCTGCCCGAGCCCATCGCGAAGGCGGCCGCGCTCACGGCCAGCGCCAGGTAGACGACGGCCTTGGCCGCCGACTTCGCCCGGTCGCTCTTCTCGCCCCGCCCGCGGATCGCCTCGGCCGCCTGCCAGGCGGCGAGGGCGAGCAGGGCGACGGCGCCCACCCACAGCATCGCGCCGCCGAACGGGGTGTCGGCTATCTGGGCGAGCGCCCCGGACTGGTCGGCGCTCTCACCGCCGCCGCCGAGCGCCACCTGCACGGCGAGCACGCCGATCAGCACGTGCAGCACACCGCTCACCGCATAGCCGCCGCGTGCGGCGAGCTCCCACGGGCGCTGCCGGGCGGCGCTCCTCGCGGTGGACGTCGTGGTGCTCATCGGTGCCTCCTCGTCGGGGGCGCGCCTCTCGCGCCGCCGGCCGATCGTGGCATCGACCGGGCGGGTCGGCGACCGGAAGGAGTGGAGTTGCGGTGGTCAGCCCGCCGTGCCCATCCGCACGGCGCCGTCGGCGTCGACCACAAGCCCGGGGTTGTGGGCGACCTCCCAGCGGACGCCGCACGGGTCCTCGACGTATCCGCTGTAGCCGCCCCACTCGGCACGCTGCGGCTCCTTGAGCAACGTGGCCCCTGCGGCGACGGCTCGGGCGACGACCGCGTCGACCTCGCCCTCGGAGTCGACGTTGTGCGCCAGGGTGACGCCCTGAGCCGTCGGCGCGTCATGCACGCCGACGTCCTCGGCGAGCGCGGTGGCCCCGAAGAAGCTGAGCACCATGCCGGGAGCCACCTGGAGGAACAGCACGTCGGGGAGGTCGAGGGTCGGCGTCCAGCCGAGCCCGTCGAGGTAGAAGCGGCGGGCGGCGTCAACGTCGCGCACACCGAGGGTCAGGAGCGTCAGTCGTTGGTCCATCGACTGAGCGTGCCACCGGGCACCGACAGCGCGACAGCCCCCGCCGATCGGGCGAGGGCTGTGCGTGGAGGAGTCAGAGCGGGGTGACCGCTCCAGTCAGGTGCGGCTTGCCGGACCGGCCGTTCCATCCGGCGTAGGCGAACCCGCCGGCGCCGTCGGGCGCCACGCGGACGTCGACCGTGCCGGGCAGCAGCACCGGCTTGGCGAACTCGACGGTCCAGGTGAACGCGTCACCGCGCCCGGCGCCGACGTCGGCCAGCGCGCGCGACGCGGTGTACATGCCGTGCGCGATGGCCCGGGGGAAGCCGAGCGCCTTGGCGCTGAGCTTCGACAGGTGGATGGGGTTCCGGTCGCCCGAGACCGCGGCGTACCGGCGGCCCGTGTCGGCGGCGAGGCGCCACCGGCCGGTGGGCAGCGGCGGGGCGAACGGCTCGCGCCTCTCGTCTGTCGCGCTGCCCTCCGAGGCGGCGTCGACGGCTGGACCGCCCAGCCGAGCGCCCTTCGCCAGGTACGTGGACGTCCCACGCCAGGCGAGCTCGCCGCCCAGCACGTCGTCGTCCGCCCCGGCGATCCGGACCTCCGTCACGAGCTCGATCTGCGTGCCCGAGCGATGACCGGCCAGGCCCTGCGCCCAGGCACGGATGTCCAGGCGGTCGCCCAGCAGGATCGGCCGGAGCTGCTCGACTCGGTTGGCCAGGTGCACCATGCCCAGCAGCGGCAGCGGGAAGTCGGGCCGCACCATGACGGCCGTGGCCACGGGGAACGCGAGGACGTGCGTGAACCCCGCGGGGAGCACGTCGGAGGCGCTCTCCCCGAGCAGGTGCTGGTAGGCGGTCAGGTGCTCGGGGTCGGCCTGCGCCCCGGCGACGACGTACGCGACGTCGGGCAGCGTGCGGGGAGCGCGCCCCAGGCGCCGGCCGAGGGCCAGCCGCCCGGAGGCCGTCACCCCACGCCCGTACAGCCCGCCGAGGCCGGGGACGCCGGGGAGGACCACCGACGCCTGCGGGCCCGGACCCCGCAGCCCGGGCTCGTCCACCGCCGTCGCCTCGCCCGCCGTCATTGGCCCACCATGTTCTGCCCGCACACCCGCAGCGTCTGGCCGAGGACGCCACCGGCCTGCGGCGACGCGAGGAACGCGACGGTCTCGGCGACGTCCACCGGCTGCCCGCCCTGCTGCAGCGAGTTGAGCCGCCGGGCGACCTGCCGGGTGAGGGCCGGGATCCGCGCGGTCATCTCCGTCTCGATGAACCCGGGGGCGACGGCGTTCGCCGTGCCGCCGAACGCGGTGAGCAGCGGCGCGGTGGCCCGCACCATGCCGATGACCCCGCCCTTGGACGCCGCGTAGTTCGTCTGCCCGCGGTTGCCCGCGATGCCCGACGTCGACGCGAGCCCGATGATGCGCGGCGCGTCGGTGAAGTCGCCGGACTCGATCAGCGCCTCATTGATGCGCAGCGGCGCGGCGACGTTGACCGCCAGCACCGGCGCCCACTTCTCCGGGGTCATGTTCGCGAGCAGCTTGTCCCGGGTGATGCCGGCGTTGTGCACCACGATGTCGAGCCGCCCGTGCCGGGTGGTGGCGTGCTCGAGGATCTTCTGCCCCGCGTCCTCGGCGGTCACGTCGAGCTGCAGCGCGGTGCCGCGCACGGCGTTGGCCACCGCGGCGAGCTGCTCGCCGGCGGCGGGCACGTCCACGGCCACCACCGTGGCGCCGTCCCGGGCCAGCGTCTTGGCGATCGACGCCCCGATGCCGCGGGCGGCGCCGGTGACGACGGCGACCCGGCCGGCGAGCGGCCGGTCCCAGTCGGCGGGGAGCGACCCGGCCTCCGAGTCGACGCGCAGCAACTGGCCGTCGACGAAGGCCGAGCGGGTGGACAGGAAGAACCGCAGCGCGCCCAGGGCGCTGGGCGCGGTCACGGGGACGCCGTCGGCCACCACCACGCCGTTGGCGGTGGCGCCGGCGCGCAACTCCTTGGCCAGCGACCGCAGCACCCCGTCGATGCCCTGGCGCGCCGCGGCCTGCGCGGGGCCGTCCTCGGCGGTGGCCGGGCGGGAGACCGTCACGATGCGGGCGCCGGGCGCCAGGCCCTTGAGCACACTGGCCGCGGCGAGCATCGGCTCGGCGAGCTGGTCGGGGTGCGTCACCTCGGTGAGCACGAGCACGATGGCGGCGTGCCGCTCGTCCGGGGCGGCGGTGCGGCGCACGTCCAGGTCCCAACCGGACTCCAGCCCGGTGTCGTCGAGCGACGTGCCCGAGAGCAGGTGCGCGACCGCGTCGGCGTCCGGGCCCGTGCCGAGCACCAGCACCGGCCCCGCGACCAGCGGCTGCCCGGGCCGGAACCGCCGCAGCGGCGCCGGGCGGGGCAGCCCGAGCTGCTTCGCGATCTTCTTGGTGACCCCGGAGTTCACCAGGTTCAGGTAGGTGTCGGTGCTCACGCCGCCTCCAAGATCGCGGTCAGTCCGAGGCCACCTGCGGCGCAGATGGAGATGAGGGCGCGCACGGGCTCGTCGGTGCCCTGCTCGGCCTTGCGGCGGGCGAGCTCCTTGGAGATCGTCGCGACGATGCGCCCGCCGGTGGCGGCGAACGGGTGCCCCGCGGCCAGCGAGGACCCGTGCACGTTGAGCCGGGAGCGCTCGACCTTGCCGAACGCGCTGTCGAGCCCCAGCCGGGTCCGGCAGAACTCCTCGTCCTCCCAGGCGGCGAGCGTGGTCAGCACCGTCGCCGCGAACGCCTCGTGGATCTCGACGTAGTCGAAGTCGGCGAGGGTCAGCCCGTTGCGGTCCAGCAGCCGGGGCACCGCGAACACGGCCGCCATGAGCAGCCCGTCCACGCCGTGCACGAAGTCGACGGCCCCGGACTCGGCGTCCACGATCGAGGCCAGCGGCGTGAGGTCGTGGGCGGCGGCCCACTCGTCCGAGCCGAGCAGCACGGTCGAGGCGCCGTCGGACAGGGGCGTGGAGTTGCCGGCCGTCATGGTGGGCTCGGCGTCCAGGCCGAGCCCGAACGTCGGGCGGAGCTTGGCGAGCTTCTCGAGCGTCGTGTCGGGGCGCAGGTTCGCGTCCCGCGTGAGGCCGCGGAAGGGCGTGACCAGGTCGTCGAAGAACCCGGCCTCGTAGGCGGCCGCCAGGTTGATGTGGCTGGCGTGCGCGATCTCGTCCTGCGCCTCGCGGGTGATGCCCCACTGGGCGGTGGTGATCGCCTGGTGCTCGCCCATGGACAGCCCGGTGCGCGGCTCGTTGGTGCGCGGCGCGTCGGGCGCGAGGTCCTTGGGGCGGATCGACGCGGCGGCGGCGAGCTTCTGCGGCAGCGTCTTGGCCCGCGACAGGTCGAGCAGTGCGCGGCGCAGGCGGTCGCTCACGGCGATGGGCGCGTCGGACGTGGTGTCCACGCCTCCCGCGATCGCCGAGTCGAGCTGGCCGAGCCGGATCTTGTTGCTGAGGCTGACCACGGTCTCGAGCCCTGTGGCGCACGCCTGCTGCATGTCGAACGCGGGCGTCTCGTCCGACAGGGCTGAGCCGAGGACGGCCTCGCGTGTGAGGTTGAAGTCGCGGCTGTGCTTGAGCACGGCGCCCGCCGCCACGGTGCCGATGCGCTCGCCCTGCAGCCCGTACCGGGCGACGAGCCCGTCCAGGGCGGCGGTCAGCATGTCCTGGTTGCTGGCGTGGGCGTACGGGCCGCCGGCCCGCGCGAACGGGATCCGGTTGCCGCCGAGGACGAGGGCGCGCCGGGGGATCTGGGCCCCGCCCTCGGGCGTGCTGGTCTGCTCCGTGCCTGCCGAGGCTCCGGTGCGTGTGCTGGCCATGGGGCGTTTCCTCTCGCGTCGTCGCTGAGTCTGAGATGCCGTCGAGCCGTGCCGGGACGTGGTGCGTCCAGCGTGCCGTGTTCTGGGACCTGCGGCCTAGGAGGGGAATCCCAAGCGGTGATATGTGTCCGAAACCCACAGTACCTGATACCTTCGGTTTCGTGAGTCAGATCACACCTGCCCCGTCGATGGCGACGGGCGCCACACCGGCCGTGCTGCGGCAGGCGACGGGCGCCGTCGCCCCTTCCGCGCGCCCCGGCGAGCAACCGGCCCCCGGGCCGATGGGCGCCGACAACGCCGTCGACGGCCGATCCACCCGCTGGGTGGACCACCGCGAGGCCCGACGCGCCGAGTTTGTCCGCGTGGCCCGCAAGACCGTCCACCACCAGGGCCCCGACGTCTCGATGGAGGAGATCGCGGCCGCCGCGGGCACCTCCAAGTCGATCGTCTACCGCTACTTCGCGGACAAGACCGGGCTGCAGATCGCGGTGGCGGAGGCCGTCGTGCTGCAGATCCAAGGGGCGCTCGAAGGGGTGCTGCGCGTCGCGCCGACCCCCCGCGAAGGGCTCCGCGCGATGGTCGCGGTCTACCTGGAGATGATCGAGTCCTCCCCGCACGTCTACGCGTTCGTCACGCGCGACGGCTCGGTCGAGTCCGGTGGGCCGCTCGGCCACTTCCTGGACTCGGTGACGCACCTCGTCGCCGCGCCGTTCCTGCGTGGCCTCACCGACGAGTCCGGCTCCGCGGTGCGACCCGACGAGCCCGGCCTCGCCGCCGAGGACGACGCCGAGGCAGCCCGGCGCGCGCTCACCGAGGCCTGGGCCGCGGGCGCCGTCGGCTTCGTGCGCGGCGCCGGCGAGCGCTGGCTCGCGCACCGCGGACAGCCCGGCAACCCCGACCGCGAGACCCTCACCGCCCAGATCGCCGCATGGCTCTGGGCCGGCCCTGTCGGCCTCCTGGCCCGTGAGCTCGGCCGCCCAGCCCAGGCCGCCACCCCCAAGACCCCGCAGCACGCCGATCCTGACCTGCTTTCGACCGAGGAGTCCTCATGACCGCCAGCTCCGCCCGACCGGCCCGTGCGATCCCCTCCGATGATCCGGCGGTGGACGTCGACGCCCTCGCCGCCGTGCTGCTCGGCCCGTACGCCGAGCTCCGCCGCGAAGCCCGCGCCGTCGCGGGCGAGGAGCGGTACCAGCGCACCGAGGGGTTGAGCGTCCCCGAGCACCGGGAGCGCGTCCTCGAGCAGCTGAAGACCCTGGCCCGCGAGGCCGACGTGCTCCGCGCGTTCCCCACCGCCCTGGGGGGCCGCGACGACCACGGCGGCAGCATCTCCCGCTTCGAGGAGCTGGTCGTGGCCGACCCGTCGCTGCAGATCAAGGCGGGCGTCCAGTGGGGGCTGTTCGCCTCCGCGATCATGCACCTCGGCACCGCCGAGCATCACGAGAAGCTCCTCCCCGCGGCGATGAGCGTGGACGTCCCCGGCGCCTTCGCGATGACGGAGACCGGTCACGGCTCGGACGTGGCGAGCATCGGCACCACCGCCACGTACGACGCGGACACGCAGGAGTTCGTCATCCACACCCCGTTCCGGGCGGCGTGGAAGGACTACCTGGGCAACGCGGCGCTGCACGGCACGGCGGCGGTCGTCTTCGCGCAGCTCATCACCGCCCCGCCCGGCGGCCGGGCCGTCAACCACGGCGTGCACGCCCTGTACGTGCCGCTGCGGGACCCCGAGACCGGGGAGTTCCTGCCCGGCATCGGCGGGGAGGACGACGGGCTCAAGGGCGGGCTCAACGGCATCGACAACGGCCGGCTGCACTTCGACCACGTCCGGGTGCCGCGCGCCAACCTGCTTAACCGCTACGGCGACGTCGCGCCGGACGGCACGTACTCCTCGCCGATCGCCAGCCCCGGCCGCCGCTTCTTCACGATGCTCGGCACGCTCGTCCAGGGCCGCGTCTCGCTCGACGGGGCCGCCGTGAACGCGGCCAAGGTGGGGCTGATCATCGCGGTCACCTACGGCAACCAGCGTCGGCAGTTCACGGGCGCCTCGGACACCGAGGAGATGGTGCTGCTCGACTACGCCGAGCACCAGCGCCGGCTCCTGCCGCTGCTCGCAGACACCTACGCGGCCTCGTTCGCGCACGAGGTGCTGCTCGAGAAGTTCGACGCCGTCTTCTCCGGCCGCCAGGACAACGACGCGGCCCGCCAGGACCTCGAGACGCTCGCCGCCTCCCTCAAGCCCGCGTCCACCTGGCTCGCCCTCGACACGCTCCAGGCGGCCCGGGAGGCCTGCGGCGGCGCCGGGTTCCTCACCGAGAACCGGCTCACGTCGCTGCGCGCCGACCTGGACGTCTTCGTGACGTTCGAGGGCGACAACACGGTGCTGCTGCAGCTGGTGGCCAAGCGGCTGCTGGCCGACTACGGCCGCGAGTTCGCCAAGTTCGACGCGGGCGGCGTGGCCCGGTTCGTGGCCGGGCAGGCCGCGTCGGCCGCGCTGCACCGCACGCCCCTGCTGCGCGCCGTCCAGACCCTCAGCGACGTGGGCGACGCCCGCCGATCGGCCGGGCAGCTGCGCGACGCCGACACCCAGCACGCGCTGCTCGCCGACCGCGTCGCCACCATGGTCGCGGACGTCGCCCAGGCCCTGCGGCCCGCGACGAAGGCGCCGCGCGAGCAGGCCGCCGAGCTGTTCAACGAGCACCAGCACGAGCTCATCGAGATGGCCCGCGCGCACGTGGACCTGGTGCGGTGGGAGGCGTTCACGGCCGGCATCGAGCAGGTCGAGGACCCGGGCACCCAGCGGGTCCTGATCTGGGTGCGGGACCTCTTCGGGCTCTCGGTGATCGAGCGGAACCTCGCCTGGTACCTGATCCACGGGCGCCTCTCGGCGGGCCGCGCCCGCACGGTGACCTCGTACATCGACCGGCTGCTGCGGCGGCTGCGCCCGCACGCGCAGGACCTCGTCGACGCGTTCGGGTACGGCCCCGAGCACGTGCGGGCCTCCATCGCGTCGGGCGCCGAGAAGGAGCGTCAGGACGAGGCGCGGGCGTACTACCGGGCCCAGCGCGCCTCGGCCGACGCGCCCGTGCCCGAGAAGCAGGCGCCCGCGGCCACGATCGCCAAGACGCCGCCCGTGACCGAGACGGCGAATCCCGTGGGCGACCCGATCGCGGCGGAGGCGACGCCTGCCTGACCCTGCGCCAGAGCAGGACCGACGGCCCCGTGGCGATCCCCACGGGGCCGTCGGCGTCTGCCGGCACGGGCAACCGGTGAGCAGAGCCCGCCTGCGGGGTGCCCGCCTGAGCCGGTCCGCCTAGGGTCGAGGGAGCGCGAGCGCGGTCATGCCACACCCACGCAGGAGGGCAGACAGATGAGCGAGCCAGCGATCCCCGGGATCGACCCCGACGTCCCGCCCAGCGGGCCCGGGTGCGTCGAGTGCCTGCAGACCGGCGCCTGGTGGTTCCACCTGCGGCGGTGCGCCGCATGCGGGCACGTGGGGTGCTGCGACCAGTCTCCTGGGCAGCACGCCACCGGCCACAGCCACTCCAGCGGGCACCCGATCATCCAGTCCTACGAACCGGGGGAGGACTGGTTCTGGGACTACCCGCAGGAGGGCTTCTTCAACGGGCCGGCCCTCGCCGCGCCGACGCACCACCCGGTGGGCCAGCCGGTGCCCGGCCCCGCCGGGCGCGTGCCGGCGAACTGGGTGGACTTGCTGCACTGAGCCCGGATCAGGCGACGCCGAGCGCTGCCCTGAGCACGGACGCGTGGGCCTCGATCCACTCGGCGTCGCCTCGCCAGAAGTCGCCGTGGCCCTCGTCCCACAGGCGGGACCAGGGTTGGGCGCCCGTGCGGTGGCCGTGCTCGAGCAGGGTGAACATGCTCCAGGCCCGGGGCGCCAGCAGGTCGGCCAGACGGAGGCGTCCGGCGTCGTCGAGCCGGTAGCCGTCGGCCAGGACGCGCAACGCCTGCCCGGCCGCGACCGGCGCCGGGCCGCCGGGCGTCAGCGGGATGAACCCGTGCGCCGCGTAGGCCAGGTCCCAGCCGCGGGTGCCGGGCCCGCAGCCGTCCCAGTCGATGAGCACGAGCCGGTCCTCGGCGAGGACCAGGTTCCACGGCGCCAGGTCGTGGTGGATCACCAGGTCCGTGCCATCCGGCGGGATCGCCGTGTGCCATCGGGCGTCGGACGGCGGGTCCCAGCCGTCGAGGGCGTCGTGCAGGTCGCGGGCCATCCGACCCACCTCGCGCAGGTCCGGCGGGACGGCGCCGGCGAGCGACGGGTGCGCCATGGGGCCGGGGACGTACTCGACGACGTGACGGCCCTGCTCGTCCACGCCGTGCGACCGGGGCGCGTGCGTGAAGCCGACGTCGTGCAACCGCGTCAGCACGGCGTGGACGGCGGGCGTCCACGGGCCCGCCGGGCGGCGCACGGTGTCGCCGACGCGGACGACCCCGGCTGTCGTGTTGCCGCCGGTCAGGGGCGTCTCGTCATCCACCCGCGCAGTCTCGGCGCAGTGCTCGGCCAGGTCAAAGGGATACTCCGCCCGCCGCCGCTGTGCGGTCAGGGGCGGTCAGGGCGATCAGGGCAGGCGGGGCACCGCGGCGAGCAGCCGCTGGGTGTACGGGTCCTGGGGGCGGGTGAGCACCTGCTCGGTGGGCCCCGACTCGGCCACGCGGCCGTCGTGCAGCACGACGGTCTCCTCGCAGAGCTGGCCCACCACGGCGATGTCGTGGCTGACCAGCACCAGCGTCAGGCCCAGCTCGGCGCGCAGCCGCCGCAGCAGGTCCATGACCTGCTCCCGCACCGACACGTCCAGGGCGCTGACCGGCTCGTCGCCCACCAGCACCGACGGGGACGGCGCCAGGGCGCGGGCGATGGCGATGCGCTGGCGCTGCCCGCCGGAGAACTGCGCGGGGTACCGGGTCGCGGCGTCGGGCTCGAGGCCCACCCAGCCGAGCACCTCGGCGACGCGCGCGCCCCGGTCGCCGGGGATGCGCAGCGAGCGCAACGGCTCGGCGACGACGGCCCCGACGGTCATCCGGGGGTCCAACGAGGAGCGCGGGTCCTGGAAGACGATCTGCACGTCCCGGCGGAAGCGGCGAACGGCGGCACGGTCGCGGCGCAACGGCTCGCCGCGGTAGAGGACCTGGCCCTCGGTGGGCCGGTCGAGGGCCAGCAGCAGGCGTAGCAGGGTGGACTTCCCGGCGCCGGACTCCCCGACGATGCCGACGCTGCGGCCGGGGCGCACCGCCAGGTCCACGCCGGCCAGCGCGGCGGTGGCCCGCGGGCCTGAGCCGTACGTGCGGCCCACCCCCGCGAGCTCGAGCAGCGGGACGTCAGCAGTGGGCGCCGCGGGCGCGGCGGACGCGGTCTCGGGTGCGGTGCTCACAGGGCCTCCTGGGCGAACGGCAGCCGGGTCACGGCGCGCGCCGCCTCGATGAGCTGGCGGGTGTACGGATCGGCGGGGGCGTCGAGGGCCCGCGCCACGGTCGTGGACTCCACGACGCGCCCCTCGCGCATCACCACGAGATCGCGCGCGACACGGGCGACCACGGGCAGGTCGTGGGAGACGAAGACGAGCGTCACGCCGGTGCGGTCCACGAGCTCGTCGAGCAGGTCGAGCACCTCGGCCTGGACCGTCACGTCGAGCGCGGTGGTGGGCTCGTCGGCCAGCAGCACGCGCGGCTCGCAGGCCAGCGCCATGGCCAGGGCGACGCGCTGGCGCTGACCGCCCGAGAGCTGCCACGGGTAGGAGCCGAGGATCCGCTCGGCGTCGTCCAGGCGCACCATCCGGCACAGCGCGGCGGCCTGCTCGCGGGCCTGCGCGCGGGACAGCCCGCGGTGCAGGCGCAGCGGCCCGGCGATCTGGCGGCCCACGGTCATCAGCGGGTCGAGGGCCGTGAGCGGCTCCTGGAACACCATCGCGACCTGGGCGCCGCGGATGGCGTCGAGCCGGCGGCCGTGCAGCGCGAGCAGGTCGACGCCGTCCAGCAGCACCTCGCCGGTCGCGGTCATCCCGTCCGGGAGCAGGCCCAGCACCGCCAGCGCCGTGATCGACTTGCCCGATCCGGACTCGCCGATCACGCCGAGCCGACCGCCGGCCTCGACGGACCAGCTCACGGCGTCGAGCAGCGTGCGGCCGCCGGACGTGCGGACGGTCAGGTCGCGGACCTCCAGGAGGCTCATCGGTCACCCCTCAGGTTCGGGTCGTTGCGCTCGCGCAGCCCGTCGCCCAGCAGGTTGAGGCCGAGCACCGTGGCCACGACGGCGACGCCGGGCAGGATTGCGCCCCACGGCTGCACGAGCATCGTGGACTGCGCCTCGCGCAGCAGCCGCCCCCAGGAGGCCTGCGGCGGCGGGGCGCCGAGCCCCAGGTAGGACAGCGACGCCTCGGCGAGGATGGCGCCACCGGCCAGCAGCATCACCTGCACCAGCAGCGTGGGCGCGATGTTGGGCAGCACGTGCCGCGCCACGGTGCCCCACCAGCCGGTGCCGGAGGCCGTGGCCGCCGTCACGAAGTCCTCGCGGAGCACCCGGGCGGCGTTGATCCGCGTGACGCGCGCGATCACGGCCGATCCCGCGATGCCGATGGCCGCGATCGCCGAGGTGAGGGACGCGCCGCGCACCGTGACGATCAGCATGGCGAGCAGCAGCGTCGGGAACGCGATGAGCAGGTCGACCACGTTGACCAGCGCCACGTCGAGCCACCGGGTGGTGGCGGCGGCGAGGACGCCGAGGGTCAGGCCGAGCGCTCCGGCGACGAGCACCGAGCACACGGCCACCACCATCGCCGACTGCGCGCCGCCCATGAGCTGGCTGAGCAGGTCCCGGCCCAGCCGGTCGGTTCCCGCCCAGTGCTGGGCCGACGGGCCGGAGAGCCGCGGCCCGGCGCCGGCGGCGTCGAGGGCGTACGGGGTCCAGAACGTCGCGACGACGCCGACGACCGCGACCAGGCCGACGAGCAGGGCGCCCACGATCAGCGAGGGGCTGCGCCGGCGGGAGGCCCGCGCGACGACCGGCCGAGGGCCCGACCGGTCGGGGGACGGCTGTGGCGCGAGGCCGTCGACCGTTGGGGCGAGGGATGGGTCGCGGGGGTCCAGCGCCGCCCCGGCGGTCAGGTCGGCGCTCATCGGGCCCCTCCCGTGGAGGTCGCGGCGCCGCGCAGGCGGGGGTCGATGGCCCGCTGCGACAGGTCGACGAGGAAGTTCACGATCAGCACCACCGCGGTGACGGCCAGCACCAGCGCCTGCACCACCGGTAGGTCGCGGGCCTGCACCGAGTCCAGCAGCAGTGCGCCGAGCCCGGGCAGCGCGAAGACGTTCTCCACGACCACGGCGCCCAGCAGGGACGAGGCGAGCTCGATGCCGAGGATCGCCACGACCGGCACAGCGCCGTTGCGCAGCCCGTGCCGGGCGAGAGCCCGGGGGCCGCTGTACCCGAGGGACCGGGCGGTGCGCAGGTAGTCCTGGTCCAGCACGTCCAGGGTGGCCGAGCGCACGTACCGCACCATCACCGACGACATCGCGATCGCGACGGTGACCACCGGCAGGGTCAACGAGCGGATCGCCGCCGCGGGCTCCGACCAGCCCTGCCGGGGGAAGCCGCCGGGCGGCAGCACCCCGGCCTTGAGCGCGAACACCCACACGAGCATCACGCCCACCCAGAACACCGGCACCGCGACGCCGAGCTGGGTCAACGCGGAGACGGCCACCCCGATGGCCCCGCGACGCCGCACCGCCGCGACGATGCCGAGCGGCACCGAGATGAGCACTGAGAGCACGAAGGCCGCCACGGTGAGCGGCAGCGTGACGGGCAGCCGCGTCGCGATGAGCTCGCCCACCGGCTTCCGGGAC
>Ga0233375_1000772_pt1 | contig 15869 bp, 13 predicted proteins | sample ElkDunMinimDraft_10_FD_191539 | JGI IMG/M metagenome (GOLD analysis project Ga0233375, IMG submission 191539) | Fecal eukaryotic communites from dung pellets of Tule Elk in California, USA - Elk Dung E16 | ecosystem: Host-associated > Mammals > Digestive system > Large intestine > Fecal | place... | reverse complement strand
CTCCTGCGGGGACGCGACCGCGTTGCCGTCGTGGTCGACGAGCACGCCGTGGACACCGGGCGGGACGCCGTCGAGCGCACGCTCGGCCGCGCCCGGCGCCGACGTGAGCCGCCCCTCGTAGGCGAGCGTGGAGACCGCGGCGCACAGGTCGGGGTGCAGCCGGTACGTCACGGGCAGGAAGTACCCGAGGTCGGCCGGCAGCGTGTCGTGCCCGTCGGTGAGCCAGCCGAGCGCGCTGCGGTCCACCGGTTCGGGGTGGGTGCCCTGGCTGACCTGCGGCAGCTGCTGCGGGTCACCGAGGAGCAGCAGGTTGCGGGCCGCGCCGGCGACCGCGAACGTGTTCGCGAGCGCGAACTGTCCGGCCTCGTCGACCACCAGCAGGTCGAGGGGCTCCGCCGGTCGCCGCTTGGCGTTGACGAGGTCCCACGCCGTGCCACCGAGGACGGCACCGGCACCGGGGGTGCCGCCGGGGTGCGCGGCCCAGAACGCGCCGAAGCCCGCGTCGGGCACCCAGGTCCAGGGCGCCGCGGGGTCGGCGGTGCGGCCGTCGGACGTGCCCGGGGCCTTCTTCGCCACGGCGTGGGCCGGCACACCGGCGGCGGCGACCCCCCGCAGCATGTTCTCGACCACGGCGTGCGACTGGGCGACCACCCCGACGCGCCACCCGCGCGCGACGAGCGCGGCGACGACGCGGGCGCCGGTGTAGGTCTTGCCGGTGCCGGGCGGCCCCTGCACCGCCAGGTAGGAGTCGTCGAGGTCGAGCACGGCGCGCGTGAGGACGTCGACCAGGTCGTCGCCGGTGGGCAGCGGGCCACCCGAGCGCGTGCGCGGGGGAGTGCGCCGCGCGAGGTCGAGGACGGCGGAGCGCGGCAGCGGGAGGTCCGGGCCCGTCCCGTCGTCGGCGGGCGGCGTGTGCGGCACGGCGTCGAGCACCCGCTGGGCGAGCCCGCGGATCGCGTCGCGCAACGGGCCGGTGCTCAGGGGCCCGGGGGGTGCCAGCGCCATGGGCAGCTCGGGGAACGGCGAGGACCCGCGCGGTCGGGTCTCCTCGACCAGCAGCACGTCGCGGACCGCCCCGCCGTCGGCCTCGGCCGCCACGTCGAGCACGGTCATGCGCTCGCACCAGCCGCGTGGGGCGTCGACGGACGTCTTCACGCACTCCGGCAGCGGGGGGTCGTACAGGCCGACCGCCTGCGCCCCGGGCCGCAGGTCGCTGCCCGGCTCGAGCCGTCCGGTCATGCGCAGCACGCGCCGCTCGACCTGCTTGCCGGCCGGCAGGTGCCAGTCGGTGACGACCTCGACAGAGCCCGGCCGGTCGGCCAGCAGCACGTTGCGCCGTTCCGTCCAGTCCGACGGGTGCGCGCCGAGCCGGTCGAAGTGGCCCCACCAGTACGGCTTGTCCTCGCGCTGGTGGTACCGCAGCGCGGCCCCGACCAGCGCGACGGCCTGCCGGCCCGGGGTCCGCACGACACCCTCGCCGGGGCCGGGCCCCGCGATCGCGCGCAGCTGCTCCTCGAGGGGGTCGGGGGCGCCGAGCTCGGCGGCGCGTGCCTGCGCCTCCGGGTCGAGCACGACGGCCCGTGACGGGGACACCCCGGCCTCGTCGAGGCGGGCGAGCAGCCAGTCGCGCAGCCCGAGCGTGGAGTCGCAGTCGTAGTGGTTGTAGACCTCGATGGCCTTGATCCGGTCGGTCCAGTCGTCGAGGCGCCCCGCGTCGCGTGCGGCGACGGCCTCGGCGTACTCGACGATCGAGTCCGCGGCGTTCGTCACGCCGTCGCCGCGGCCCGTCGCCATGTACAGCGGCTCGAGCTTCTTCAGCGAGTAGGAGCGCTGGCCGGTGCGCACGCCGGCCTTGACCGCGGCGTACAGGTCGACGAGCAGGCCCTCGCGCAGCAGCGCGTCGACCTGTGCCTCGCCCTCGCCGTGGCGTGCCGCGAGCCGCCGCAGGGTCGTCTTCTCGTAGGCCGCGTAGTGGTAGACGTGCATGCCGGGGAACCGTGCGCGTCGCTCGGCCAGGTAGGCGAGGAACTCGCGCAGCGCGACGCGCTCGGCCGCACGGTCGTGCGCCCAGAACGCGACGAACGGCCCCTCGGCGCCGGGCGTCGGGGGGTTCTCGACGACGCCGAACAGGTACTCCAGGCCCCACGCGTCGGGCTCGCCGGCCATCGCGGCGTCGTACCACAGGGGGTCGCCCTCGAAGTCGAAGAAGATGTCGCCCGGGTCCGCCGGGGGCAGCAGCGCCGCGATGCGCTCGGGGTGCGTGATCGCGAACGGGACGTCGGTGGGGTGCGTGGGGTCGGCGTTGCGTCGCTCCTGCTCGACCTGCAGCCGTGCCTGCACCCGCGCCTTCTCGACGACCGCCGGGCTCAGCCCGTCGACCTCGAGGTCGTCCGGTGCGGCGGCGAGCGCGTCGATCGTCGTGATCCCCGCCGTGCCCAGCGCCGCGCGCTGCCGCTCGTAGACGCCCGCGACGAGCGTCACGTCGCGCCGGGCCTCGAGCTCCGCCACGCACAGCGAGCAGCGCCCGCACGCCGTCCACCGCTCGTCGCCCCAGGCGACGGGGCCGTCCTGCGCCCGGTGCGTGTCGAGCATGTCCTGCAGCCGCGCGCGCCGGTCCCGGTACACCGGGACGAGGTCCGCCACGGCGTGCCGCGTCACGGCGCCGTCGCCGAGCACGAGCTCGACCTGCCGCGCCACCGGCAGCCCCGCGGCCGCGAGCTGGTCGGCGTACGCCGCCACCTGGAGCAGCGCGGTCGCCTGGGCGTTGCGCGCCAGCTTGGCGTCACGGACCGACCACGCGCCGTCGTCCTCGCGCACCACGAAGTCCGCCCGCCCGACGAGCCGGCCGTCGAAGAACGCGGCCTGGTACACCACGTCGGCCGACGCGAGCCGGTCCAGCGTGGCCGCGTGCGCGGCCTCCAGGTGGGTGCGCGACGCGGGGTCGCGCGTCGCCGGGACCTGCGCGAGACCACCGGTCGAGCCCGGCTGCCACACGCCGTACCGCTGGACGAGGTCGCGCAGCACGCGCTGCTCGTGCTCGTCGCCCAGGTGGGCGACCCGTGCGAGCACGACGTCCGCGTCCGGCTCTGCCGCCGGACCGCGCCCCAGGCGCGCGTCGAGCGCGCGCAGCACGGCGTGCTCGCACTGGGCGGCGGACGTCAGGTCGCCGGGCGAGTACGTCAGGGTGCCGTCGTCGAGCAGGATCACACCGGCAGGCTACGGCCCCCCACCGACACCGCCCCGGCGCCCCGCCCGCACGTCGGCCGGCCGCCAGCGGATGCCGGGTGGCCGGGACTTGCGCACGATGGACGCATGACCGACCAGACCACGCCCCAGGACCCGACCACCCAGCACCCGGACCCCGAGACGCAGACGGCCGAGCAGATCGCGCACCCGGGCCGCACCGACGACATGCGCAAGGAGCCCGACCACGGCGAGCAGTCGTACCGCGGCTCGGGACGCCTGGAGGGGCGCCGCGCGCTCATCACGGGCGGTGACTCCGGCATCGGCCGCGCGGTCGCCATCGCATTCGCCCGCGAGGGTGCCGACGTCGCGATCTCCTACCTCCCCGAGGAGGAGCGCGACGCCCGCGAGACGCTCGCGTGGATCGAGAAGGCCGGCCGGCGCGGCGTGCTGCTGCCCGGCGACATCCGCGACGAGGCGCACGCGCGCTCGCTGCCCGGCCGTGTCGTCGACGAGCTCGGCGGGCTGGACGTGCTGGTGAACAACGCCGCCTACCAGATGGCGCAGACCGGCGGGCTGGCCGACATCACGACCGAGCAGCTCGACCGCGTCCTGAAGACCAACGTGTACGCGATGTTCTGGATCACCCAGGCCGCGCTGCCGCACCTGCGCGCGGGTGCGTCGGTCATCAACACGTCCTCGATCCAGGCGTTCGACCCCAGCCCGGGCCTGCTGGACTACGCGTCCACGAAGGCCGCGATCTACAACTTCACGAAGGGCCTCGCGCAGCAGCTGGCGCAGGACGGCATCCGCGTCAACGCGGTCTGCCCCGGCCCGATCTGGACGCCGCTGATCCCCGCGACCATGAACGCCGAGAAGGTCGACGACTTCGGGTCCGACACCCCGCTCGGGCGCGCCGGTCAGCCCGCCGAGCTCGCGCCCGCGTACGTGTTCCTCGCGTCGCAGGAGTCGTCGTACGTCACCGGCGACCGCATCCTGGTGACCGGCGGGCGTTCCTGATGCGCGTCGTCGTCGTGGGCGGCCACGGCAAGATCGCGCGCCTGCTCGCGCCGCTGCTTCTCGCCCGCGGCGACGTCGTGGTGCCGCTGGTCCGCCGCCCCGAGCACGCCGACGAGCTGGCGGCGCTGGGCGCGCAGCCCGCGCTGCTGGACATCGAGGCGTCCGACGCGGACGACTTCGCGGTCGTGACGACGCGCGCCGACGCCGTGGTGTTCGCGGCCGGGGCGGGCCCCGACGGGCGCGCGGACCGCAAGCGCACGGTGGACCTCGAGGGGTCGCTCAAGGCGCAGGAGGGCGCGCGGCTGGCGGGGGTGCGGCGGTTCGTGCAGGTCTCCGCCATCGGCGTCGACGAGCCGATCACCGACGACATGCGGGCCGTGTGGGCGGCCTACGTCGTGGCGAAGCGCGACGCGGACGAGGCCCTGCGCGCCTCCGGCCTGGCCTGGACGATCCTGCGCCCCGGCGGCCTGACCGACGAGGCGGGCACCGGTCGCATCATGCTCGGCGAGCACGTGCCGCGCACCACGGTCCCGCGGGCCGACGTCGCCGCGGTGATCGCCGCGGTCCTCCTCGACGACGCGACGGTCGGCCACCAGTGGGAGCTCGTCGCGGGGGACACCCCGATCGCCGACGCGCTGGCGGCGGCGACCCGGGCGTGAGGGCCCGCCTCAGGCCGGCGGGCGCTCCCCGACGAGCACGTGGTGCGGGTGCACGCGCCCCGCGTCCAGGCGCGTCGCCGTCACGCTCAGGCCCGCGTCCCGCAGCCACCCGGCCATGACGTCCGGGTCGACGAACGTGAAGGTCGTCGACCCCTCGGTGATGCGCAGGACCCGCACCGACAGGGTCTCCTGCCAGCGGTTCCAGCGGACCTTCCACGCCGGTGTCGCGCCCATCTCCTTGACGACGAGCCGCCCCCCGGGCGCCACCTGTGCGGCCGCAGCCGTCAGCAGGGCGCGCTGCGCGTCGGCAGGCAGCAGGTACAGCACGTCGACGACGACGACCGCCGCCCACGGCCCGGTCGGCACGGCGCCGTCGGGCGCGACGGTCAGCTCGAGGTTCGGCACCTGCGCCGCCGCGCCGGCGGCGGCGGCGATCTTGTCGGCGTCGATGTCGACACCGACGACGCGCCGCTCGGGCGACGACAGCGCGGCGTACGCGCTGAACAGCCCGTGCCCGCACCCGACCTCGAGCACCGGGCCCGCGTCGGGCAGCAGGCGCACGAGCCGGCGGAACGGTGCGCTCCACCAGCGCACGTGCACGTGCGCGCGCTCCTGCCAGGGCGCCTCGCGGTACAGCGCGAGGGCCTGCCGGCCCGCCGTGTCCGGGCGTCGTCCCGTCATCCGTGTCCCTCCGCGTCGTGGTCCTGGTCGTGGTCCGCGCCCGTGCGCCCCGCGCCGTCCAGCCCCGCGAAGCCCGTGAGCCGGTACCCGCACTCCTCGACGACCGCGCGCGTGCGCGTCGACGTCAGCGCCGCGAGCTCGTCGGCCCACCGGTAGCCCCACGCGAACCGCGCGGACTGCGGGTCGTCCGGCACGCCGGGGTGGGCGTTGACCTCGAGCGTGCGCGCACCGCGGGCCGCAGCCGCGCGCAGCGTCGCGGCGAGCCGGTCGCCGTCCATGGCGCCCGCCTCATCGAGGCCCGCGTAGTCGTCGGTCGTCGCCAGGCCCGCGCGTGCGAGGCGGCGGCGCAGGGCCAGCGTCAGGACGCCCACACCGGCGCCCGTCACGCCGACGGCGCGGCTGCGGGGCAGGCGCACGGCCGGCACGCCCGCCGCGAGCGCCAGCTCGGTGACGACGCGCGCCACCGTCGGCCACAGGTGCGTGTGCTGGTGGGTGTCGAGGTGCGTGACCGGCACGCCGACGCCGCGGACGCGCTCGAGCTGCGCGGTCAGCTCGCGCCGCACGTCGTCGGGGTCGATGCGCCCGGCCAGGCCGCGCGCCACGACCGTGCGGTAGCTCAGCGGGAACCGGCCGTCCCGGTCGACGAGGGTCGGCACCTCGCGGGCCGACAGCAGCGGCGGGTCCTCCCCGACGAGCGCGAGGTGCGCGCCCAGCTCGAGCGTCGGGTGGTCGCGCAGGACGCGTGCCGCGTCGTCGAACGCGGTGCCCACCGCGAGCAGCGACGTCGCGGTGACCACGCCGTCGACGTGCGCGCGGCGCACGGCCGTGTTGACCCCGGGCGTGAGCCCGAGGTCGTCGGCGGTGACGACGAGCAGCCGCGTCACGTGGTGGGCCGCGCCGGCAGGGTCCGCAGCTCGCGGCGCAGCGTCCGCATCTCGGTGAGCATCGTGCGGATCACGCCGAACGACGACAGCGTCGAGACCCCGCGCGTGCGCGGGAAGTAGTCGACGCCGATCTGCAGCACCTGGAAGCCGGCCTTCTGCGCGCGCACCAGCAGCTCGGCGTCGATGAAGGACCCTTCGCTGCGCAGCTCGACGTGGTCGAGCACCTCGCGCCGGACGAGCTTGAACGCGAAGTTCACGTCGCGCACCTGGGTGCCGAACATCGTCCGGACCAGCGCGTTGTACAGGAACGAGTAGACGGCGCGGCGCGGGCCCTCGCCCGTGCGGTCCAGGCGGTAGGCGCTGACGATGTCGACCTCGTAGGTCTGCAGCACGCGCAGCGCGCGGACGAGCTCACGCATCTCGAACGGCAGGTCCGCGTCGGTGTACAGCACGACGTCGCCCGTCGCGGCGTCGAAGCCCGAGCGCATCGAGCCGCCGAGCTTGCGGTTGACGGGGTGGTGCACGACCCGCACGTGCGGGTCCGCTGCCACCAGTGCGTCGGCGATCTGCGGCGTGCGGTCCGTCGAGGCGTCGTCGACGACGATCACCTCGTAGTCCAGGACCTGACCGGCGTCGACGAGCTCGCGGCACGTCTCGGACGCCGCGGTGACCGCGCGCTCGATGTACTCCTCCTCGTTCCACATGGGGAAGAAGACGGAGAGCTTCGCCAGCGGCCCGGGGCCACGGGTGGACGTCATGAGACTGCGACTCCTCTGCCGAACAGGTACGTGAGCACGACGAGCAGGACCCCGGACACGGTCAGGACGACCGGCGCGACCCACCGTCGGCGCCGCGTCGCGAGGAAGTCCGCGGCGGCGGCCATCACGGGGAACGCGACCAGCACGTAGCGGCCCGTCCCCATGAAGTCCTTGGTCCCGATGATGGGGATGAGCAGCACCACGGCCGTGAACGCGGCGTACCCCCAGCCGAACAGCCGCTGCACGCGGCGCAGCAGCAGCACCGCGCACAGGCAGGCCAGGGCCTGCAGGCTCAGCAGCAGCGCGACGTCCCACGGCCCCTTGAGGAGCGTGCCGAGGAAGACGACCTTGAACCACGTCCGTGGCCCGACGCCCTGGTTCCAGCCCGGCGCCGACTCGACCTCGACGAACGCGAGCGGGTTGCCGAACTCGACCCAGAGGTAGACGCACCACGCCGCCAGGCCGAGGGCGGACGCGAGCACCCCGAGGTGCCGCGGCCGCACGTCACGGACGGCGGCGACGACGTCGCGCCACCCGGGCCACGTGCGCGTCGCCGCGACCGCATCGGCTGCGACGACGTCGGCCGGGTCGTCGGTCGTCGCGGCCTCGCGCGCCGCGCGCCGGTCCTCGGCCAGGATCTCCAGGGTCCGCACGACGAGCCCCACGGCGACGGCCACCCCGACCGGGCGCCCCGCGGTGGCGACGGCCCCCACGATCCCGGCCGCGAGGTACCAGCGCTTCTCGAGCAGCACGAACGCGCCCACCGCGCTCAGCAGGAACAGCGAGTCGGCGTACATCGGGCCGTAGAGGAAGAAGGCGTACGGGTACAGCAGCATCACGGCCACGGCCATGACGGCCGAACGGCGCGGCAGCCGGCGCCGCGCCCACAGCGCGTACAGCACCACGGCGGACAGCCCGCACAGCACCGTGAGCAGGTGACCGGCGACCTGGTGGTCCCCGAGGACGTCGCCCAGCCCGCGCACCCCCAGCGGGTACGCGGGGAAGAACGCGACGGACGACTGCTGCCCCGGCAGGTACGAGTACCCCGCGCGCACGATGCCCAGGTACCAGCCCGCGTCGAACTGGAACCACCCGTCCATCCACGACGGTCCGAGGAGCTCGGGGTTGTGGCGCAGCTGCTCGCGGGTCGCGAACGCGACGACCGCGGACAGCGCGACCACGAGGGCCGCGAAGGCACCCGTGACCGCGAGCACGTATCGTCCGACACCCTGCCGCCGCACCGGCGGCGCCTCCGAGCCCGTCATGGCCGTTCGCACGTGCACCCCTGTCTCCCGCCCGGACGTCCCCGGCGTGGACCAGGGCGAGCATAGGGTGAGACGCGCGGACGAGGGGTGGGGTTGGGGTCCGTCCGGGTGATCATCATGCGTCCGGATCGTGAGGGAACGGAGGGGACGCGTGCCCGGTCTGCTGGCCGTCGCGGGTGCCGCGCTGTGCTCGGGCGCGGCCGTGGTGCTGCAGGCCGTCGCGGCACGCCGCCTGCCGCCCGACGCGGGGCTCGGCACGACGCTCGTGCGTCGGCTGCTCGCCTCGCGCGCCTACCTGGCCGCGCTGCTGCTCGTGGCCCTCGGGTTCGCGCTGTCGTTCGTCGCGCTGCGCACCCTGCCGCTGTTCCTCGTGCAGGCGGGCCGCGCGTCGGGGCTGGCGGTCGCCGCGCTGCTCGCGGTCGCGGTGCTGGGAGCCAGGTTCGGGCGCCGCGACGCCGTGGGCCTCGTCGCGCTGGGGGTCGGGCTCGTGGGCCTCGCGCTGAGCGTGGCGCCGACACCCGCCACCGTGCCCCCGCCGGGCGTGCCCGTGGGCCTGCTGGTGGCGGCCCTGGCGCTCGCGGTCGTCGCGTGGCGCGTCGCCGCGCGCCCGGCGTCGACGCGGACGGGTCTCGTGCTCGCGGTCGCCGCGGGGTGCGGCTACGCGCTGCTCGCGCTCGCCGCGCACGTCGTCGACCCGAGCCGGCCGGTCGAGCTGCTGCTCGACCCCGCACTGTGGGCGGGCGGCATCGGCGGCGTCCTCGCGCTCGCGCTGACCGCGCTCGCACTGCACCGGGCACCGGTCGTGGCCGTCACCGCCGCGACCGTCGCGACGGAGACGTGCGTCGGCGCCCTGCTCGGGCTGCTGGTCGGGGACCGCGCGCTGCCGGGTCGAGGGCTGCTGGCCGTCGCGGCGTTCGCGCTGGTGCTGGCCGGTGCGCTGACGGTCGCCCGGTTCGGTGCGTCCGAGGCCCTCGTCGAGCCCGCGCCGGTCAGCTCGCGGGACTGACCAGGTCACCGCGTGCCGCCGCCCACGCGCTGTGCAGCACGTCGTCGAGCCCCCGGGTCGCCTGCCAGCCCAGCCGCACGCGGGCGCGGTCCACGGCCGCGACGACGGCGGCGGGGTCGCCCGCGCGGCGCGGGAGCTCCTGCACCGGCACGTCGAGGCCGTCGAGCGCCCGCAGCCGGTCGACGACCTGACGCACCGACGCGCCCGTCCCCGTGCCCAGGTTGAGCACCCCGGCCGTGGCCGGGCCCGTCGCGGCCTCGAGCGCGCGCAGGGCCGCCAGGTGGGCCTCGGCGACGTCGCGGACGTCGACGAGGTCGCGCACGCACGTGCCGTCGGGCGTCGGGTAGTCGGTGCCGTTGACCTGCGGCGGCTCTCCGCGTGCCAGCCGGCCCAGGACGGTCGTCACGAGGTTCGCCTCCTCGTCGTCCCGCAGCCGCCACGACGCGGCACCGGCGACGTTGAAGTAGCGCAGGGAGAACGAGTGCACGCCCGCGGCGGTGGCGTCGGCGACGAGCGCCTCGGCCTGCAGCTTCGTCGCCCCGTACGGGCTCACCGGGTGCGCCGGGGTGTCCTCGTCGACCGACGCCACGTCCGGCGACCCGTACACGGCGGCCGACGACGAGAAGACCAGGTGCCGTACGCGCGCGGCCGTCATGGCGGCCAGGACGTGCGCGGTCCCGCCCACGTTCTGCTCGTGGTACCAGTCGGGGCGCTCGAGCGACTCGGCGACCTTCTTGCGCCCCGCGAGGTGCACGACCGCCGTCACGTCCCAGCGGTCGAACGCGTCCCCGAGCACGTCGACCGAGCGCGTCGACGCCAGATCGGTCCGCACCAGCGGCACCCCGGGCACGCGGTCCGCACGTCCCGTCGACAGGTCGTCGACGACCACGACGCGGCGCCCGGCCGCGAGCAGCACGTCCACGACGTGGCCACCGATGTAGCCCGCCCCGCCCGTCACCAGCACGCTCACGGTGCCGACAGTAGGGCGACGGGCAGGGCGGGCGGGTCCTCCTGGGGGACGACCTTCATCCGCTCAGCGGACCACCTCGCGCGCCCGGCGGAGCACGTCGTCGAGCATCGCCGGGGTCAGCCGGCCAGTGAAGGTGTTCTGCTGGCTCACGTGGAAGCACCCCAGCAGCGTGAGCTCGCCGGGCCCGGTGGTGGGGTGCAGCGTCACCTCGGCGCCGTGCGCGAACGCCGGGTGGGGTCGCGGCACCGCCCAGCCCTGCTCGGCGAGGGTCGTCAGCAGGGCCTGCCAGCCGAAGCCGCCGAGCACCACCACGGCGCGCGGCGCGACGAGCTCGAGCTCCCGCGCCAGCCACGGCCCGCACGTGCGGCGCTCGGCCGGGGTCGGGGCGTTCGCGGGCGGGGCGCACCGCACGGGTGCGGTCACGCGGACGTCGTGCAGCGTCAGGCCGTCGTCCGCGGACGTCGACGTCGGCTGCGACGCCATGCCGACGCGGTGCAGGGCCGCGAACAGGAAGTCCCCCGACCGGTCGCCGGTGAACATGCGCCCGGTCCGGTTGCCGCCGTGCGCGGCGGGCGCGAGGCCGACGACCGCGATCCGCGCGTGCGGGTCGCCGAACCCGGGCACGGGCCGCGCCCAGTACGTCTGCCCGCGGTACCGCGCGGGCGGGTCGGCCGCTGCGGCCTGCCGCCACGCGACGAGCCGGGGGCACGCCCGGCACGTCGACGCGACGCGGTCGAGCGTCGCCAGGTCCCGGGCCGCGGTCGCGGCGGCCACGACGTCGGCGGGGGACGACGGGACGTCCGGGGCCGCGCCGGGGGTCGTGGTCACGGGTCCGCCTCAGAAGCGCGACGGGTCGCCCGCGCCCTCGCGGACGACCTCGGGTGCGCCGGACGTCCAGTCGACGACCGTCGTCGGCCCCGTGCCGCGGTCGCCTGCGTCGACGACCGCGTCGAGCACGTCGTCGAGCTCCTCCTTGATCTGCCAGCCCTCGGTCATGGGCCAGTCGTGGCCCGGCATCAGCAGCGACGACGACAGCAGCGGCTCACCCAGCTCGTGCAGGATCGCCAGGGCCACCGGGTCGTCGGGGATGCGCACGCCCACGGACCTCTTCTTCGGGTGCGCGAGACGCCGCGGCACCTCGGGGGTCGCCGGGAGGATGAACGTGTACGGCCCCGGGGTCGCGGCCTTGATCGCGCGGAACGCGCTGTTGTCGAGGTGCACGAGCTGGCCCAGCTGCGCGAAGTCCGCGCACACGAGCGTGAAGTGGTGCCGCTCGTCGAGATGGCGGATGCGACGGATCCGCTCGGCGCCGTCGTGGTTGCCGATGCGGGTGCCCAGCGCGTACATCGAGTCCGTCGGGTACGCGATCACGGCGTCGTCCCGCAGCATCGCCACGACCTGCGTGATCGAGCGCGGCTGCGGGTCGGTGGGGTGCACGTCGAAGTACCGGGCCATGATCCCAGCGTAGGAGCCGACAGGACCGTGCGCGCGTGACTGTCGCGCGGGCTACCCGGCCGCGCCGCCCACGAGGCGGTCCGCCAGGTCCGCCAGCACGGCGGGCTGTGCGGCGAGCGCGAGCGCCCCGCCCAGCACGACGGCCCCCGCGACCGCTCCGACGCGGCGCAGTGCTGCGGACATGGTGCGACCTCCGGTTCGTCGACCGCCCCTGCGGCGGTGTCGGGACCAGCGTCACGCGGCCGGCCTGCCCCGCACATCCGGGGTGGGCCCGCGTCCGACCCGGAGTCGTCCCTGGCCGGCCGGGCGGCGTGCGACACCCTCGTCGGCAGCAATGTGCCCCTGAACAGGACGTACGTCCTCAGGGTCACCCCTGAGAGGGTGCCGGTACGGGGTCAGGGTCCGTTCCGGGTGCGCCCCGGGTGACGTCGAGGGGCTGCCGGGGTCACGATCGTCCCTGTGACCCAGACCCTCAGCACCACGCCGATCGAGACGCCCATCGCGACGGCCCGCGGCCTCGTCCGCACCTACGGCTCCGGCCCGACCGCCGTGCACGCGCTCGCGGGCGTCGACCTCGACATCCAGCGCGGCCGGCTCACCGCGACCATGGGCCCCTCCGGGTCCGGCAAGTCGACCCTCATGCACTGCCTCGCGGGCCTCGACCGGCCGACCGCCGGGACCGTCGTCGTCGACGGCGAGGAGGTCTCGGCCATGTCGGAGCGGCGGCTGACCCGGCTGCGTCGCGACCGCATCGGGTTCGTGTTCCAGGCGTTCAACCTGGTGCCCACGCTCACGGCGCTGGAGAACATCACGCTGCCCTTCGACATCGCGCGGCGCCCCGTCGACCGCGCGCACCTCGACGCGGTCGTGCAGGCCGTGGGGCTGACCGACCGCCTGCACCACAAGCCGGGCGAGCTGTCCGGCGGGCAGCAGCAGCGCGTCGCGTGCGCCCGGGCGCTCGTCACGCGGCCCGCGGTGGTCTTCGCCGACGAGCCGACGGGCAACCTCGACTCGGCCTCCGCGCACGAGGTGCTGTCGTTCCTGCGGCACAGCGTCGACGAGCTCGGGCAGTCGGTCGTCATGGTGACGCACGACCCGACGGCCGCGTCGTACGCCGACCGCGTCCTGTTCCTCGCCGACGGCCGCATCGTCGACGAGCTCACCGACCCCACAGCCGACACCGTGCTCGAGCGGCTCGGTGCCCTGTCGCGCCGCACGCCGTCCACCACGCCCGTCGGCTCCACCGCACCCGTCGAGGTGCGCTGATGCTGCGCGTCACCCTGCGCGGTGTGCGCGCGCACGCCGTGCGGTTCCTGCTGTCGATCCTCGCGGTCGCCCTCGGCGTCGCGTTCGTCACCGGCACGTTCGCGCTGCGCACGATGCTGTCGGGCACGTTCCACGGGATCATCGACGCCTCCGCACCCGCCGACGTGTACGTGCGCGGCGACACGGGCGTCCCCGGCGGGCAGTCCGTGGGCGTCGGCATGACGCTCGGCGAGGCCCGCACGCCCGTGCCGTACGAGCTGGCCGACGCGCTGTCGGACCTCGACGGTGTCGACGTCGCGCTCGCGGACCTCGGGGGCCAGATCGTGCTCGTCGGGGCCGACGGCACCGCCGTGCAGTCGACCCAGGCGCCGTCGTTCGGCATCGGCCTCGACCCGGACGACCCCGCGCTGCAGGTGCTCGACGGCCGCGCACCGCGGGCCGACGACGAGATCGCGCTCGAGTCGGCGACGCTCGCGTCGTCGGGACTGGGGCTGGGGGACCGCACGCGCGTCGTGCTCGCCGGTGACGTGCGGGAGGTCACGGTCGTCGGGGAGGTCGACGCGGGCGGCCCGATGGCCGGCGCCACGATGGTCTACCTCCCCGTCGACGTCGCCCGGTCGGTCTACGCCCCCGACGGGACGGTGGCCACCATCTCGGTCTACGCGCAGGACGGCGTGGACGTCGACGCGCTGGCCGCCGACCTCACCGCCGCCCTGGCGGACGGGAGCGTCGAGGGCGGGGACGACGCCGAGGCGATCACGGGGCAGTCGCAGCGGGACGACCTGACGGCGGACATCGACGAGCTGCTCGGCTTCATCACCGCGTTCCTGCTGATCTTCGCGGCGATCTCGTTGTTCGTCGGCGGGTACCTCATCGCCAACACGTTCGCGATGTCGGTGCGGCAGCGGGTGCGGGAGTTCGCGCTCCTGCGGGCCGTCGGTGCGTCACCCGCCCAGGTGTTCGCCGTGGTCGTCGGGCAGGCGTCGGTCGTCGGGCTCGTCGGGTCCGCGATCGGCATCGCCGCGGGGCTCGGCCTGGTCGGCGTGCTGCGGGTCGCGTTCGAGGCGGTCGGGATGGACCTCGTCGGGGACGTCCCGCTCGAGGTGTCGACCATCGTGGTGTCGCTCGTGGTCGGCACCGTGGTGTCCGCCGTCGCGGCGGCCGTGCCGGCCCGTCGCGCCGCCCTCGTGGCGCCCGTCGAGGCGATGCGCGGCGAGGTGACGGTGCCCGAGCGCTCGCTGCACGTGCGTGGCCTGATCGGTGCGGGCGTCGTCGGGCTCGGCGCGTTCGCCGTCGCGGCCGCCGCGCTGCGCCCGGAGTCCGATGCGGCCGAGTCCCTGCTGGGTGCGGGGGCCGTGGCCGTGCTCGTCGGGGTGCTCGTCGTGGCGCCGGCGCTCGCGCGGGCCGTGCTGCGGGTCCTCGCGGTGCCGTTCGTCCGCCTGCTGCCGCCCATGGGACGGCTCGCGCAGGGCAACGTCGTGCGCAACCCGCGCCGCACCGCGAGCACCGCCGGTGCGCTCGTCATCGGCATGGCGCTCGTCGGCGGGGTCTCGGTCATCGCGGCCACCGCGCAGGAGTCCCTGGCGCGCGTCGTGGAGAGCTCGACCAACTCCGACCTGGTGCTGCGCTCGGTGACCAACGCGATCCCCGACGGCGCCATCGCGGACGTCGCCGGCCTGCCCGGGGTGGGCCGCTCGGACGCCCTCGCGTACACGATCGGTGGCACGTCGCCGGACCCGGGCGTCGTGCCGGCTCCTGACGACGGTGGCAGCGGCATCATCGGCGTCGGCCCGGGCGTGCTGGGCGGCACGCTGGTGCTCGACGTCCTCGCGGGGGACGTCGACGACCTGGACGGCACGCACGCCGTCATCAACCAGCGGTCCGCGGGGGAGGGCTGGGACGTCGGCGACGAGGTCACGGTCGTCACCGCCGTCGCGACGCGGACCTTCACGGTGGCCGCGGTCGTCGACTCGCAGATCCTCGGCGGGCAGGTGATCCTGCCGCGGGACGTGCTCGACGAGCTGGCACCCGGACCGGCGCAGACCGTCGACACGGTGTTCGTCGACGCGGCGGACGGCGTGGCGGTCGCGGACCTGCGCGCGGCCGTGGCCGACACCGTGGCGCCCTACGTCGTGGTGTCGGTGCAGGACCGCGACGAGTTCGTCGGCCAGATGGCGGGGCAGGTCGACCAGCTCCTGGTCATCCTCTACGCGCTGCTCGGGCTGTCGCTCGTGATCGCGGTGCTCGGCATCGTCAACACCCTCGCGCTGTCGGTCATCGAGCGCACCCGGGAGATCGGGCTGCTGCGGGCCGTGGGCCTGGGCCGGCTGCAGCTCGCCGGTGTCGTGACGGTCGAGTCGGTGCTGACGGCCGTGTTCGGCACGGTCGTGGGGCTCGCGGTGGGGGTGGGGCTCGCGTCCGTCCTGCCGCGCGTGTACGCCGAGGAGGGGCTGGACCGGCTCGTCGTGCCGTGGGGCGGGCTCGCGTTCATGCTGGCCCTCGCGCTCGTCGTCGGCGTGCTGGCCGCGCTGTGGCCCGGCGCCCGCGCCGCCCGCCTCCGAGTCCTTGACGCCATCGCCACCCCCGACTGACCCCCTCTCGCCGAGCGCGGTACTCACGCGCCGAGCGCGGTACTCGTAGGTACCGCGCTCGGCGGTCGAGTACCGCGCTCGGCGAGGGGGTCAGGGTTTGTGGGGGGCGCGGCCGTGGACGTCCGTCGCCG
>Ga0233375_1000771_pt1 | contig 15872 bp, 10 predicted proteins | sample ElkDunMinimDraft_10_FD_191539 | JGI IMG/M metagenome (GOLD analysis project Ga0233375, IMG submission 191539) | Fecal eukaryotic communites from dung pellets of Tule Elk in California, USA - Elk Dung E16 | ecosystem: Host-associated > Mammals > Digestive system > Large intestine > Fecal | place... | reverse complement strand
GGACGCGCCCCTTCCAGGGGTGGGCCTCGGCGCGGACCTCGCCGAGGTTCCCGACGCCCGAGCCGCCGTAGATCTCGGCGTCGGTGTTGAGGATCTCGCGCCACGCGCCGCCCTGCGGCAGCGCGAGCCGGTAGCCCTCGTGCGGGGTGCCCGCGAAGTTCACGACCACGGCCACCTGGTTCCCCTCGGCGTCGCGCCGCAGGTACGCGACGACGTTGTGGTCGCCGTCCTCGGCGTCGAGCCACTCGAACCCTGCCGGTTCGTGGTCCAGGGCCCACAGGGCGGGCTTCGCCCGGTACAGCGCGTTGAGGTCACGCACCTGGCGCTGGACGCCGGCGCGGCCCGGGTCGGCGAGACCGGCCCAGTCGAGGCTCGCGGCCTCGTTCCACTCGGTGTGCTGACCGATCTCGCAGCCCATGAACAGCAGCTGCTTGCCGGGGTGGGACCACTGGTAGGCGAGGAACGAGCGGACGCCCGCGCGCTTGCGCCAGTCGTCGCCGGGCATCTTCCCGTAGAGCGAGCCCTTGCCGTGCACGACCTCGTCGTGGCTGATGGGCAGGACGAACTGCTCGGAGTACGCGTAGACCATGGAGAACGTGATCTCGTGGTGGTGGTACCGGCGGTTGACGGGCTCCTCGGCCACGTAGCGCAGGGAGTCGTTCATCCAGCCCATGTTCCACTTGAGCCCGAACCCGAGGCCCCCGGCATCGGTGGGGCGCGTGACGCCGGGCCAGGCCGTGGACTCCTCGGCGATCATCATGATCCCGGGCGTGCGCCGGTAGGCCGTCGCGTTGGCCTCCTGGAGGAACGCGATCGCCTCGAGGTTCTCGCGCCCGCCGTGGACGTTGGGGTGCCACTGCCCGGGGCCGCGCGAGTAGTCGAGGTAGAGCATCGAGGCGACCGCGTCGACGCGCAGCGCGTCGACGTGGAACTCCTCGAACCAGTAGGTCGCGTTCGCGACGAGGAAGTTGCGCACCTCGTTGCGGCCGAAGTCGAACACGTAGGTGCCCCAGTCGGGCTGCTCCCCGCGCAGCGGGTCGGGGTGCTCGTAGAGCGGGGTGCCGTCGAACCGGGCGAGAGCCCACTCGTCCTTGGGGAAGTGCGCGGGGACCCAGTCGAGGACCACACCGATCCCGGCCCGGTGCAGCGTGTCGACGAGGTAGCGGAAGTCGTCGGGGTGCCCGAAGCGTGAGGTCGGCGCGTAGTAGCTCGTGACCTGGTAGCCCCACGAGCCGCCGTAGGGGTGCTCGGCGACGGGCATGAGCTCGACGTGCGTGAAGCCCGTCTCCAGGACGTAGGCGGTGAGCTGGTCGGCGAGCTCGCGGTAGTCCAGGCCCTGGCGCCACGATCCCAGGTGCACCTCGTAGATGCTCACGGGACCCGTGTGCGGGTCGTGCGCCGAGCGCTCGGCGAGCCAGGCGTCGTCGGTCCACTCGTGCGTCGACGCGACGACGACGCTCGCGGTGGCGGGCGGGACCTGGGTGCCCTTGGCGAGCGGGTCCGCCTTCTGGAGCCAGGTCCCGGCCGCCGTGAGGATCTCGTACTTGTAGAGCGTGCCGGGCCCCACGCCGGGCACGAAGAGCTCCCACACGCCCGTGTCGCCCAGCACGCGCATCGCGTGCGTGCTGCCCTGCCAGTCGTTGAAGTCGCCGACGACGCGCACCGCACGGGCGTTCGGGGCCCAGACCGCGAACGCCGTGCCGGTCGTGGTCCCGGCGGACCCCGGCTCGCCGAGCGCGCTCGGGTAGACCGTCGGGTTCGCGCCCAGCACCGTCCACAGCTCCTCGTGCCGGCCCTCGCGGACCAGGTGCTGGTCGATCTCGCCGAGGGTCGGCAGGAAGCGGTACGGGTCGTCGAGGAGCGTGGTGGTCTCGCCGTAGCGCGCGCGGACCCGGTAGTCGGGGGCGTGCAGGACCGGCGTCGCGGCACCGTCCGCCCCGTCGCCGGGCTCGTCGCGCTGCGCCGGGTCGTCGACCGCGGCGGGCACCACCGCGACCCAGATCCCGTCCTGCTCGTGCGACGCGGGGTGCTCGCCGTCGAGCGTGACGATCGTGACCTCGTCGGCGAGCGGCCGCAGGACGCGCACCGTGGCCGCCGCCCCCGTGCGTCCCCCGGCGAGGGGGACGGCCGTCAGGTGCGGGCCGAGCACCGCGTGCGGGTCGGCTGCCCGGCCCTGGGCGACGGCCGCGAGCGCGGCCGGATCGGCCGGGACCACGGGAAGCGGTGGGTGGGAGCTGGTCGGAGGTGTCGATGACCCGGTCATGGCCCAACCCTTCCACGTCGCCGGGGTGCACGCGTACTCCCCGCGCCGGGCGGCCGCGCCAGGACGTCCGTCACCTCGCCGCAGCGCTGCCGTGGCGGCCGCGCCGCGGGCAGGGGCCCGCGCCCACCGTCCGCCGCTGTGCGGGGCACCGGCAGGTGGACGTACGGTGGGTAGTCGGACGTCCCCAGCCGGTCGTCCGCGTGAGCGGGGCCCAGGTGATCACCCGAGGAGAGGGCGGCACGGCCCGACGGTGGGGGTGTGGAGTGAACATCTCGAGCTACCCGTACGAGTTCGCCATCCGAGCCGCAGCCGTGCTGGGGTCCGAGCTCGAAGCCAGCGTGACCCTGCACGAGCACGGTCTGAGCGTGCGCGCGGGATCCAGCACGGACGCGGCCGCCCGGTGCGACCAGGCCGAGGCGCTCGCGGCGGACGGCCCGTGCATCGACGCCATGGAGCAGGACACGACCCTCGTCGTGCGCGAGATCCCGCAGGAGCCCAGGTGGCGCGAGTGGCAGGAGCAGGTGGCCCGGGAGCGGTTCGTCTCCGCCATGGCCGTCCCTGCGCCGGTCGACGACGACACGGCGGTCGCGCTGAACCTGTACTCGCGCACGCCCGACCCGTGGACGCCTGGCCTCGTCCGCGCCGCGGAGGCCTACGCCCGGCTCCTGGCGGCAGCGGTGCGACTGCACATGGAGGTGGCGGCGGTCGGGGAGAGCGCGAGCGGCGTCTACAGCAGCATGTCGGACGCGAAGGCGGTCGAGCGCGCCGTGGGCGCCATCATGCACACCAACGGGTGCCCCGAGGACGAGGCGCGACGCATCCTGCTCACCGCGTGCACCAACCGCAACGTCACGCAGCGCGAGGTGGCCGAGACCATCCTGCGGGCCCTGGTCCTCGGTGACTCGCCGCGAGCGGGCAGCGGAGCCGGGAGCCGGGGCCGCGGCTGAACCCGCCACCGCCGGTCGCGCACGCTGGACGTGCGCGACCGGCGGCGCAGGCGCCGGCCCTCAGGCGCCCGCGCGAGCGGGGGTGGTCCTCAGGCGCCCGCGCGAGCGGGGGTGGTCCTGGCGGCCCGGCGTGCGGGCCACAACGCGATGAGGAGGCCCGCTGCGGCGCTGACGGCGTGCAGCACGTTGTCGGCTCCGTTGATGTTGAGCACGTTCGCCTCGGGGTCGTCGACGACGATCAGTCCGTAGACGAACGCGGCACCGTAGCCGATCGCGAGGATCCACCCGTAGGTGCGCGCGCTGGTGGACCGGCTCCACAGCAGGACGCCGAGAAGCCCGATCACGAGGTGGACGACGTTGTGCAACGGGTTGATGGCGAACACCAGCAGGGTCTGCGAGTGGTCGTGCATGGTCCACCCGTCGAAGCCGGTGATCGCGAACCCGACGGCACCGACGAGCAGGTAGACGACCCCGATCACGAGAGCGAGGTACTGGTGCACACCGCGGGCGGCGGTTGCCGGGCGCGCGGTGGCGCCCGAGGCGGAGGCGGTGGTCATGATGGCCCTCCCGGAAGGAGACGACCGTCCCGGCACGGGCGTGCGACGCGGACGGCCATGGTGGACGCCCGTTCTCGACGCACCTCCAGGTTCGGGTGCCTGCGCTCGCCTCGCATCTTGGCGGCCCGACCCGTCCACGGGCGTGCGGTTCTCCTCAGCGCCCGCCCAGCAGCCGATCGACGGCCGTGAGCGGGATCGGCTCCCACGCCGGGCGGTTGCGCGACTCGTACACGACCTCGTACAGCGCCTTGTCGAGCACGAGCGCCCGCAGCAGCGCCTCGGTCGTGGCGACCGAGAGCCCCCCGGTCCCGTGCTCCTCGCCGATCGCGCGCCGGTACGCCTCGACGAACGCCGTGCGCGCCGTCGTCGTCCAGCGGGGCGAGCGGGCACCGCCCACGGCCGCCGCGTAGTCGAGGGACCGCACGACGCCCGCGACGTCGCGCAGCGGCAGGTCCGGGCGCGTGCGCTCGGCGACGGGTCGCAGCGGCTCGCCCTCGAAGTCGAGGATCTTCCACCCGTCGCCGCCCGCGTGCAGGGCCTGGCCGAGGTGCATGTCGCCGTGGATGGCCTGGAGCAGGGGCGGCGGGGCGTCCTCGCGCGCCAGCCGGTCGTCCACGCCGTCCAGGAACGCCTCGATCTGCGGGGCGCGCCGGCCCAGCGGCGCGGACGACGCGCAGGCCTCGCGCGCCCGACGACGCAGGTCGTCGAGCAGCCAGCCCGCCTCGAGCGGCGGTCCGGTCGGCAGGGCCACGGCAAGCGCCCGGTGCATGCCCGCGAGCGTCCGGCCGAGGTCGGCCGCGAGGTCCGCGAACGAGGTGTCCTGGGCCGCGTAGGCGCAGGCGAGCTCGAAGCCGTCACGGGCCCCCGGCACGAGCTCGCTGAGGACGGCGAGGTGGGCCGAGCGGTCCGGCCCGAGCGCGGGCGCGTCGGGCGGCACGTCGAGCGCGTCCCAGGTGGCCTCGACCCAGCCGAGCGGTCGGGGCACACCGGTCCAGCCCACGCGCGCGAGCGCAGCGGGCACCACGACGTCGGGGTTGGGGCCGATCGCGACCGTCCGCAGGATCTTGAGGATCGAGCCGCCCGCCACGCCCGGCAGGATGACCGACGAGTTCGACTGCTCGCCGCCGACCATCCGGGCGCCGGCGAGGTCCACGGGCGCGCCGCCGGGGTCCTGGGGGGACAGGGCCGTGCCCGCCGCCTGCTCGAGCGACCCCAGGAGAGCGGCCCAGAGGTCGGGGTGCGCGGCGCCGTCGTGCACCGCGGACGGAGCGCCCAGCACCTCGCCGGGCCGCCCGGGCGAGCCCGGCACGAACCCGACCAGCGCCGGGGGAGCGGGGGCCCCGGCAGCGGGGAGGTCGTCCGACCCGGCCGGGCGCTCGACCCGCCCGGCGGGGGTGAGCACGAGCGGGACCTGGACCACCAGGTCGACGCCCTCGCCCACGATGCGCAGCAGGTGCAGGGTGCAGCGCTCGGTGAGCGCGAAGCTCATCCAGGGCACGTGGCGCACCGCGAGCCCCTTGACGGGGTACCAGCGCTGCGTGGGCAGCCAGGCGTCGAGCAGGTCGAGCAGGTGCCCCGCGGGTACCGGCACGCGCTGCGCGGACCCGAGGGGTCCACGACGGCACGCCACGGGCGGGGTCGAGACGGTCTTCGGTACCACGTCAGCTCCTTCTGCCGGGCAGGACAGGGCGTCCTACGACACCGTGAGCCAGTAGAAGTCCCTCGATCCCCATGTCATCACGACGTCGCCGTCCTCGCTCACCGAGGGGAACGGGGCACCCCCGAACACGTCCGTCAGGCTCGCGCCCGCGTGCTCGGGCAGGTGGATCGTGGCGGTCCGGGCGGTCGCCGCGAGGTTCGCGACGCACAGGATCGTCTCGGTCTCGTCGCGACGCAGGAACGCGAGGATCGACTCGTTGTCCGTGGCGAGCGTGACGTGCTCGCCCGCCCCGAACGCGGGGTGCAGGCGACGCACCGCGAGCATGCCGTGGACCCAGTGCAGCAACGACGTCGGCTGGGCGAGCTGGCCCTCGACGTTGACGTTGCCGTAGTTGTGCACGAGCGACTGGATCGGCGGCAGGTACAGCTTGCCCGGGTCCGCGGTCGAGAACCCCGCGTTGCGGTCAGGGGTCCACTGCATGGGCGTGCGGACCGCGTCCCGGTCCGGCAGCCAGATGTTGTCGCCCATCCCGATCTCGTCGCCGTAGTACAGGCACGGGCTGCCGGGCAGGGACAGCAGCAGGGCGTGCGCGAGCTCGATCTCCTTGCGCGAGTTGTCCAGCAGCGGTGCCAGGCGGCGACGGATACCGACGTTGGCGCGCATGCGCGGGTCCTGCGCGTACCAGCCGTACATCGACGCGCGTTCCTCGGTCGAGACCATCTCGAGCGTGAGCTCGTCGTGGTTGCGCAGGAACGTGCTCCACTGCGCGCCCGCCGGGATGGGCGGCGTGTCGCGCAGGATGTCGACGATCTGGTTGGCCCGCTGGTCCCGGATCGCGTAGAAGATGCGCGGCATGACGGGGAAGTGGAAGCACATGTGGCACTCGGGCGCGTCCTCGGTGCCGAAGTAGTCGACGACCTCGGCCGGCCACTGGTTCGCCTCCGCGAGCATGATGCGCCCCGGGAACTCGGTGTCGACCATCTCGCGCACGCGCCGCAGGAACGCGTGCGTCTGCGGCAGGTTCTCGCAGTTGGTGCCCTCGGCCTCGAACAGGTACGGGACGGCGTCGAGGCGGAACCCGTCGACGCCCACCTGGAGCCAGAACCTCGTCACGTCGAGCATGGCGTCCGCGACGCGCGGGTTCTCGAAGTTGAGGTCCGGCTGGTGCGAGAAGAACCGGTGCCAGAAGTACTGGCGCCGGACCGGGTCGAACGTCCAGTTGCTGGTCTCGGTGTCGACGAAGATGATGCGCGCGTCCTCGTAGCGCGTGCTGTCGTCGCTCCACACGTAGAAGTCGCCGTACGGGCCCTCGGGATCGGCGCGCGAGGCCTGGAACCACGGGTGCTGGTCGCTCGTGTGGTTCATGACCAGGTCGATGACGATCCGGATGCCGCGTGCGTGCGCCTCCGCGATGAGCTCGGTGAAGTCCGCCATGGAGCCGTACTGGCCCGCGATCGCGGTGTAGTCCGCGACGTCGTACCCACCGTCGCGCAGTGGCGAGGGGTAGAACGGCGGCAGCCACAACGCGTCGATCCCCAGCCACTGCAGGTAGTCGAGGCGTTCGATGAGCCCGCGCAGGTCTCCCGAGCCGTCGCCCGAGGAGTCCGAGAACGCCCGGACGAGGACCTCGTAGAAGACGGCCGTCCGGTACCAGGAGGGGTCGGCGGAGAGCCCGGAGCGCTGCGCCAGGGGAGCGGCGGGCTTGCGCTGGGACGGCAGCGCGCCCACGGGCAGGGGCGCCGTGGTCGGGGCGACGGGGGCCGGGCCCGCGGCCGGGCCGACCGCCCGCACGGGGTACGACGAGCTGCTCATACCGTCTCCACGTGGACGACGTGCGCCACCTGCTCCTGCGGGACGAGCTTGACGTAGACGTCCTCGCCCCAGCCGTACGAGGCGCCCGACAGGAGGTCGTGCGCCACGAACCGCCCGTGCTCGCCGGGCACTCCCAGCGCCGCGAGGTCGAGGCGCACCATGGACTCCTGCGTGTTCCACGGGTCGAGGTTGACGACCACGATCACGGTGTCTGCCGGCTCGAGGGTCCCGGCCGCGGACACGCGCTCGGGCAGGTGCCGCGAGAACGCGAGGACCTGGTCGTTGCTCGTGGGGTGGACCGTGAGGTTGCGCAGCTGGCGCAGCGCGGGGTGCTCGCGGCGCACCTCGTTGAGCCGCGTCAGGAGCGTCGAGATGCCGATCTCCTGCGCGAGCGCCCAGTCGCGGGGCTTGTACTCGTACTTCTCGTTGTCGATCTGCTCCTCGACCCCGGGGCGGGGCACGTTCTCCACGAGCTCGTAGCCGGAGTAGACGCCCCACGTCGGAGAGCCGAGGGCTGCGAGCACCGCGCGCACCGCGAACCCGGCGACGCCCCCGTGCTGCAGGTACGGCGGCAGGATGTCGTGCGTCGTGGGCCAGAAGCTGGGGCGCATGTAGCTCCCCGCGGGTCCCGAGACCTCGGCGAGGTACTCCGCGAGCTCGGTCTTGTCGTTGCGCCACGTGAAGTACGTGTACGACTGGTGGAACCCGATGCGCGCGAGCGTGTGCATCATCGCGGGCTTGGTGAACGCCTCCGACAGGAAGACCACCTCGGGGTTCGTCGCCCGCACCTCGGCCAGCAGCCACTCCCAGAAGGGCAGGGGCTTGGTGTGCGGGTTGTCGACGCGGAAGGCCGTGACGCCGCGCGCGATCCACACCCGCACGACGCGCAGCACCTCGGCGTAGATGCCCTCGGGGTCGTTGTCGAAGTTGAGCGGGTAGATGTCCTGGTACTTCTTGGGCGGGTTCTCGGCGTACGCGATCGAGCCGTCGGCGCGCGTCGTGAACCACTCGGGGTGCTCGGTGACCCACGGGTGGTCGGGCGAGCACTGGAGCGCGAGGTCGAGCGCGACCTCCATGCCCAGGCGCCGGGCCTCCTTGACGAACGCCTTGAACGAGCGCTCGGAGCCGAGCTCGGGGTGGATCGCGTCGTGCCCGCCGTCCGCGGACCCGATCGCGTAGGGCGAGCCCGGGTCGCCCGGGAGCGCGGTCAGGGAGTTGTTGCGGCCTTTGCGGTGCGTGGTCCCGATGGGGTGCACGGGGGTCAGGTAGACCACGTCGAAGCCCATGGCGGCGATCGCGGGCAGGCGGCGGGCCGCGGTCGTGAACGTCCCGGAGCGCCACGTCCCGTCCTTGAGGCGCCGCGCGCCCTCGGACCGGGGGAACATCTCGTACCACGCGCCGGCGAGGGCCAGCGGGCGGTCCACCACGAGGGGGTACGTGCCCGACGGCGTCACGTGGTCCCGCAGGGGGGTGCGCCCCAGGGCCTCGCGCACCTCGGGGGCCAGGGCTGCCGCGAGCCGGGCCGGGGAGGGGCGGGCCGGGTCCGCGAGGGCGGCGGCCGCGTCGTGCAAGGTCTTCGCGTCCTGGGCGGTGGGCCCCGGCAGGGCGGTGATGCGCTCGAAGAGCGCGACGCCCTCCGCGAGCATGAGCTCGACGTCGATGCCCGCGGCGACCTTGATGGCGGCGTCGTGCGCCCAGGTGCCGTACGGGTCCGACCAGCCCTCGACCCGGAACGACCACGCGCCCGGCGCGTCGGGGGTCAGGGTGGCCCGGAAGCGGTCGAGCCCCGGTGCCACGTCGACCATGGAGGCCCACGAGTGGTCCGTCCCGTCGGGGGAGACGAGGACCGCGGTGGCCGCGACCGCGTCGTGGCCCTCGCGGAAGACCGTGGCCTCGACCGGGACGACCTCCCCGACCACGGCCTTCGCGGGCCAGCGTCCACCCTCGACCACGGGGGACACCTCGAGGACCGGGATGCGCCCGATCGGCGCGGCGGGCGCGACCGGCGGGGCGAGCGGCGTCGCGGCGGCCGGGGCAGTGCGGGGAGCGGCGGAACGCACCGAGGAGCGGAGGGTCGGCGCGGAGGTCGTGGGGGTCGTGAGGTTCTCAGGCACGTGCACAACGTATCGAGCGGGAGCGAGGTCCGGCACGCGCTGAGCAGGTGTGGCGCGCAACCCGTCGCGCGACCGGGGCCCGCGGGTGAAAGTTATGTCGTGCGCAGGGAGGTCGTGGTGGGCAAGGGGTGTGGAACCACCCGCAGTTGCGTACTGTCGGACCCGTGAGAGCGATCAGACGTTTCACCGTCCGCACCGTCCTGCCCGCCGAGCTGCACGACCTCGACGAGCTGTCCCTCAACCTGCGCTGGTCGTGGCACACCGCGACCCGTGAGCTCTTCTCCGGCATCGACCCGGACCTGTGGGAGTCCGTCAAGCGCGACCCGGTCGCGCTCCTGGGCGCCCTCGGGCCCGAGCGCCTCGCGGCGCTCGCGGCCGACCAGGAGTTCGTGGGCCGGGTCCGCGCGGCCGCCGCCGACCTGCACCGCTACCTCCAGGACCCGCTGTGGTACCAGGAGCAGGCCGCCGGCGGGGAGGATCTCCCGCAGGCGATCGCGTACTTCTCCCCGGAGTACGGCATCACCTCGGTCCTGCCGCAGTACTCGGGCGGCCTCGGCATCCTCGCGGGCGACCACCTCAAGAGCGCGTCCGACCTGGGCGTGCCCATCGTGGGCGTCGGCCTGCTCTACGGCGCGGGCTACTTCCGCCAGTCGCTCACGCGGGACGGCTGGCAGGTCGAGACCTACCCGCTGCTCGACCCCGACGGTCTGCCCCTGACGATCCTGCGCGAGGACGACGGGACGCCCGCGCGCGTCTCGATCGACCTGCCGGGCGGTCGCGTGCTGCACGCGCACGTGTGGGTCGCGGCGGTCGGCCGCGTGCCGCTGCTGCTCCTCGACTCGAACGTGCCCGGCAACGACGAGGCCGCACGCAAGGTCACCGACCGCCTCTACGGCGGCGGCGGCGAGCACCGGCTCCAGCAGGAGCTGCTGCTCGGCGTGGGCGGGGTGCGCGCGCTGCGCCTGTGGTCGCGCCTGACCGGAGCCCCTGAGCCCGAGGTCTACCACACCAACGAGGGCCACGCCGGGTTCCTCGGCGTCGAGCGCATCCGCGAGCTCGTGACCGGTGCGGGCCTCTCGTTCGACGCTGCGCTCGAGGCCGTGCGCGCCGCGACCGTGTTCACCACGCACACACCCGTCCCCGCGGGCATCGACCGGTTCGGCCGCGACCTCATCGGCCAGTACTTCGGCGGCGACAACCAGATCCCCGGGATCGACGTCGACCAGGTCCTCGCGCTCGGCGCCGAGGACTACGACGGCGGGGACCCCACGGTCTTCAACATGGCCGTCATGGGTCTGCGCCTCGGCGGCCGCGCCAACGGCGTCTCGCTCCTGCACGGCGAGGTCTCGCGCGGCATGTTCAACGGCCTGTGGCCGGGGTTCGACGAGCGCGAGGTGCCCATCACGTCGGTCACCAACGGCGTGCACTCGCCCACCTGGGTCGACCCGCGGCTCGCCGCGCTCGAGGCCGAGCGCCTGGGCCTCGACGAGCTCACGGCCGACACGGCGTCGTCGGGCTGGCTCGATCCCGCAGGCGTGAGCGACGAGGAGCTGTGGGGCATGCGCCGCGAGCTGCGCGGACAGCTCGTCGACGAGGCCCGCAACCGGCTGCGCAGGTCGTGGCGCGAGCGCGGGGCCAGCCCCGCGGAGCTCGGCTGGGTCGACGACGCGCTCTCGCCCGACGTCCTGACCATCGGGTTCGCCCGCCGGGTGCCCACGTACAAGCGCCTGACCCTCATGCTGCGCGACCCCGACCGGCTGCGCTCGCTGCTGCTCGACCCCGAGCGGCCCGTCCAGCTCGTCGTCGCGGGCAAGTCGCACCCCGCCGACGACCAGGGCAAGCGGCTCATCCAGCAGCTCGTCCGCTTCACCGACGAGCACGACGTGCGCGGGCGCATCGTGTTCCTGCCGAACTACGACATCGGCATGGCGCAGTCGCTCTACCCGGGCTGCGACGTGTGGCTCAACAACCCGCTGCGCCCGCTCGAGGCGAGCGGCACGTCGGGCATGAAGTCCGCGCTCAACGGCGGGCTCAACCTCTCGATCCTCGACGGCTGGTGGGACGAGTGGTACGACGGCGAGAACGGCTGGGCGATCCCCACGGCCGACGGCGTCGAGGACACCGACCGGCGCGACGACCTCGAGGCCGCCGCGCTGTACGACCTCATCGAGACGCAGGTCGCGGCGCGGTTCTACGACCGTGACGAGCGGGACGTGCCCGTGCGCTGGCTCCGGATGGTGCGGCACACCCTCGCGACGCTGGGCCCCAAGGTCCAGGCCACCCGCATGGTCGCCGACTACGTGCACCGCCTGTACGGGCCCGCCGCCGTCGCGGGGCGCGCGCTCAACGGGCCGGGCTTCGAGCCCGCTCGGGAGCTCGCGGCCTGGAAGCAGCACGTGCGCGGCGACTGGTCGCACGTGCGTGTCGACCACGTCGAGTCGAGCGGGATCCGCGAGGTGCCGCAGGTGGGCGACCTGCTGTCGGTCAAGGCCTACGTGTCGCTCGGGGACCTGGCACCCCAGGACGTCGAGGTGCAGGTGGTCCACGGTCGCGTGACCGAGGCCGACGTGATCGAGTCGTTCACGGTCGAGCCGCTCGAGCTCGCCGAGACGTACGAGGGCGGACGGGCCGCGTTCGCCGGGTCGGTGCGCCTGGAGGCGTCGGGACCGTTCGGCTACACCGTGCGGATCGTGCCGAAGCACGAGGGCCTGGCGAGCGTCGCGGAGCTGGGTCTGGTGGCGAACGCCTGACCGTCGTGCGCCGCGGTGGAGGCCCGTCGCCCAGACAGTGGGCTGCGGGTCTCTACCGCGACGACAGGCCTCTACCTCGCGGCGCGCACTCAGCCGGCCCCGGCCAACCGCACGTAGCCGGAGCGCGACGGGTCCGGTGCCACGACCGCGGAGTCGTCGACCAGCACCCCGTAGTCCCCGGTGAAGACGTCCGGGTAGGTGACCAGGAGACGCACGACCTGGCCTCCGTCGCGGAAGACGAAGAGGTCCGTCGGGTCGGTGAAGCGCTTCCCGTCGAGCCCCGTGTCACCCACGACCCGCTCGATCTCCTCGACGGTCGTTCCCTGGTGGAAGAGCGCGACCTCGTCCCAGGCGAAGTCCGTCGCGTCCGCGAGGGCGAGGGGTCGCCCGGCCCCGGCGGTGTCGATGATGGCCTCGCTGAGGTCAGCGGCGCCTTCCGGTCTCGGCACGTCGGCCTCCTTCCCGCTGCATCCTGCAGCGACCAGGACGAGAGCCGCGGTCAGCAGCGACGTGCGAAGTGCGCGCCTCATGAATCGGAGCTCTCGTCGTTGAACTGCGGGTCCTGCCCGGGCAGGGGCTCGGCCGGTGGGGCCGTGCCGGTCTCCCCGACGGCGACCTGGTCGGAGTGCACGAGGCTCCCGTCGGGTCCGACCACGACCGCCTCTCCGTCCTTGACGGCCTTCTCCACCAGGTCGGCGAGCTGGTAGACGTCCACGTCGGGGTTCTCCGCCGCGATCCGCCGACCGACCTCGTTGTTGTACAGGTCCATCGCCTCACGCGCGGGCGGGTTGCCGGGGAGCTGCTCGTGCGCGGTCGCGTAGTCCTCGGCCCAGGCCTCGCCGTACTTGCGGGTCATGAGGGCGTTCCAGTAGGCGTGCCGGAACGCGTCGTTGTGGTTGTCGTTCTGGTCACCGGGCTCGAACCGCTCGTCGGCGACGTCGAAGGCGCGGTCGTGGATGTCCTGGAACGACTTCTGGGCCAGGGGGTTGAGCCCGTTGAGCATCTCGGCCTCCTTCTCGGTGACAGCGGGCCGCGGTTCGGTGAACAGGCTCGCCGGCCAGTCGGGTTCCCAGTTCTCCAGGACCTTCCCGTCGCTCACCTGGTACCGGGCGAGGATCTGCTCAGGCGTCAGCGGCGTCAGCGGCGCCACGGGACCGGCGTGCGCGGCCGCGAGCACCACGACGGGAGCCTCCCTGGCAGGTGTCGTGCCGCCGGCTGCGGCGATGCTCGGCGGTGCTCGCGGCCGTACCGGGCGGGGACGAGGACGGCGATCGGGTGGACCCCGGCGATCCACCCGCGACGCTGGTGCGCTCCTGCTCGTCGGCCTGGCGGGCGACGTCGCGCGCCGCGTCGCGAAGCACCTCCTCCGCGCGTACCAGGTGGTCCCCGAGCGTCGTCTCCCACGCGCCGACGAACTGTGTGCCGGCGGGGCCCTGCCACCAGGCCGATCTCATCAGCGCGTCGAGTCCGGAGCGCGTGCTGTCGAGCGTCGTGGCTGCCGTCCCGAAGGTGGTACCCAGCCCTCGTAGCGCACCGACGTCTGCTCCGACCCGCACGTTCTCCCCCTTCGACGCGACTCGCGCTGCCGAAGGTAGCACGATCGTCCTGACCGTGGTCAGGAGGCGTGCGGGTCCGGCCCGGAGGGCGATCCGCCCGCCAGGAGCCCCACGTAGCGCACCCTCGTGGCGACCACCTCGCGCAGCTGCTCCCCGATCCCCTCGACGAACTCCTCGCGGTACACCGCGTCGACCTGGACCGAGATCGCGTAGTACAGCCCGGTGAAGGTGGCGATCGCCACGGACACGCGCACGAGCGTCTGCGTGACGACGAGCGTGGCGCCCGAGAGGTCGACCGTCAGGAGCACGCGCTGCGCGTCGATGCCCCACAGGTCCATGACCTCGGGCGTGACCGTGAGGGTGCCGAGGGCGACGAAGAAGACCCCCATGCCCGCGCTGACCACGAGCACCTGGAGAAGCTGGGAGACGCCGATCATCGCGGCCACGTTGAACCGTTGGCTGCGGGTCAGGGGTGGCAGGGCCGATGCCCCCGGCACGCCCTCGGCCGCCGCGCGCAGGGCGCCCCGCGCCTCGGTCGGCAGCCGGAGCCCCACGAAGAGCACGACGAGCAGGGTGAAGAACGTCCCGAGGATCACGCCTGCGACCCCGCCCGTCCGGCTGAACACCTGCCACACCTCGGCGTTGTAGAACAGCACGAGCGAGAACACCATGAGCAACGGCAGGAGCCGCACGAGCCGCATCAGCGATGCCCCGAGCTCGTCGGCGATGCGCGCGAGCCCCCACCACAGGGACGATCCCAGGCCGTACGCGACCACGACCCACACGAGCCCCAGGAGCAGCAGGTTGCCGCCGGCGGTGACGAGCGCGGCCCGCCACTCACCGCCGAACACGACGGGCAGCACCGCGGGCACGAGCACGAAGAACGCCAGCTCGGGGCCGCCCACGTCCTGCGGCAGCGTCGACCAGTGCCGCCCGCGCAGCGCGTTGAGCCCGGCGTACGCGGCGGCGACCAGCACCGCTCCACCGCCCACGGCGAGCAGGTTGCCCCACCAGGGCCAGCCTCCGTTCAGCGCCCCGGTGAGCTCGAGCAGCAGCACGAGGGCGAGGAACGGTGCCGACCGGCCGAACACGTCGCGCCGCGCCGAGTGGTCCTCGAGGAGCAGGGGCAGTCCGTTGCGCCGCAGCACCCGCTCGCAGCCGGCGACGTCGAGGTGGGCGACGTCCGGCCCGGCAGCCGGAGGACGGGCGGGAGCGGCGTCGTCGGGCGGGGTCATGCGGGGAGCGTACCGGTGCAGGTGGCCGCTGGTCGGGCGCGCCCCGCTGTCGCTACGTTGGTCCCGTGCCCGACGACGCCGCTCACCTCCCCGACCTCGCCCCGCCCTTCGGCGGTGTCGGGTGGGACGCCGACGCGTCGGCCGGCGACTGGATCGGGCCGCGGCTGGGGGAGCGGGGGACCGTCGCGTCGTGCGTGCCGTCGGGCTTCGCGGCGTACGCGCGAGTCCCGAACGCGCCCGTGCGGGCCGTCCAGGACGAGGGCACCGGTTCGCTCTACGGCGAGTCCGGTCCGCGCAGGGAGGGACCCGAGCAGATGGACCTGCTGCTCGACGTCCTCGCGCCGTTCACGGGCGACCAGGTGTGCCACTTCGCCCTCTGGACCGGGTACGGGTGGCTGTACGACCACGGGACGCGACCCGAGGACTCGACCTCGTTCGCGATGCTCTCGGTCGAGGTCGACGACGCGGGCGAGGGGGACGCGCCGGGGTGGTCGTCCCGGCCGTCGCCGGCCGAGGCCGAGGCGGAGGCTCGGGCGCGAGCGGTGCGCTCCGCGCGCCAGGTCGAGCGGCCCGCGGCGCCCGTGCTCGCGCTGCCGGGTCGCGACTACCACCTGTGGCACGGCCCGCTCGCTGCGGCCGCAGCGTTCGCGTCGCTCGACCAGTCGCCCACGCTGTGGTGGCCGCAGGACCGGTCGTGGTTCGTGTGCACCGAGCTCGACACCGTCGCCACCGACCTCGGGGGCGGCGAGGAGCTCGTCGCGGCGCTGCTCGCCGTCCCCGGGCTGCGCGCCTCGCGCGTGCGTCCCGACCTCCCGGTGCAGATGCCCGCCGACTGGTGACGGCGCGGTCCGTGCTCTCAGGCGTCCTGCCGCCCCGACGGACCTACAGGCTCCGTGCGAGCGCACGCCCCACGGTCCGCCCCGAGAACAGGCAGCCGCCGAGGAAGGTGCCCTCGAGGGCGCGGTGGCCGTGCACCCC
>Ga0233375_1000770_pt1 | contig 15930 bp, 17 predicted proteins | sample ElkDunMinimDraft_10_FD_191539 | JGI IMG/M metagenome (GOLD analysis project Ga0233375, IMG submission 191539) | Fecal eukaryotic communites from dung pellets of Tule Elk in California, USA - Elk Dung E16 | ecosystem: Host-associated > Mammals > Digestive system > Large intestine > Fecal | place... | reverse complement strand
CTGCTTTGCGTCCGAAGCCTCCAGTGAACGGATCAGGACAGGTGGCCGAGCGGTTGAAGGCGCACGCCTGGAAAGCGTGTATACGTCAAAAGCGTATCGGGGGTTCGAATCCCCCTCTGTCCGCCAAGAATATTGCTCAGATTGCCCCGCGTTGCCTCAAAACCCGCATGAACATACGTTCTGCGGGTTTTTTGTTGCACGGCGCCGCCACCGCCACGCCGGGCCGGCTGGTATTCCGGGCGCTACCCTGGAAGGGCAGGTGGGCATTACTCACCGACCCCCCGCAGCATCTCCCGCTTCTCTGCCCACTTCAACATCGCATCGAGCGCCGGGCACAGCGCCTGACCCCACTGCGTCAGCCGATACTCCACCTTCGGCGGCACCTGCGGATACAGCTTGCGCGCCACAATTCCATCGGCTTCGAGTTTCCGCAGTTGCTGCGCCAGCATCTTCTGCGAGATGCCGGGAATCAGTTTCTCAAAGTCCGAATAACGCTGAACCTTTCCATCGAACAGATGAAAAAGGATGATCAGCTTCCATCGGCCTTCCAGCAGCCGGATGACTTCCTCAACGCCGAGGGCGGCGGTGGCCGGGGTGTAGGTCTTTCCCATTGCTCAGTCACTTACTTTTCGGTGCGTTCTTGATGATTGGCGAGTCTATGGCCAAAATTCACGTACCGCAAATTTGAGTTCAGGAAACGCATGACTACGCCCCTTCCAGCTGCCGTTGCCACCTACTTCAAGATCGCCAATGGCGTGGGTATGGACGCTATTTCGAGCTGCTTTACGCCAGATGCGGTGGTTATGGACGAAGGCCAGACGTATCAGGGGCACGCTGCCATCCGGGCGTGGCAACGCGATGCGCGCAAGAAGTTCGACTACACGGTGAGCCCGGCCAGCGCTTCCCTCGATGGTGATCGCTTGAGTGTGGTGGCGAATATCGAGGGCAATTTCCCCGGCAGTCCGGTCAAGCTGGAACACCGGTTCGACTTGGCGGGCGGGAAAATCGCCGCACTGCAGATCGTGTGACGGCATGAATCTGGATCTGCAGGGTAAGCGCGTGCTGGTCACCGCCGGCACCAAGGGTTTGGGAAAGGCGGTGGTGGAGTTGTTCGCCGAACTCGGCGCGAAAGTGTTTACGACCGCCCGGGAGCGTCCGGCCCACACCGGCGCTGACTGCTTCACCGCAGCCGACCTGACGACGGTGCACGGCTGCGACGCGGTCGCGAGCGCGGTTATGGCGGCATTCGGTGGCGTGGATATCGTCGTTCACGTTGTGGGCGGTTCGGCCGCGCCAGCCGGGGGTTTCGCGGCGTTAAACGAAGACGCGTGGCAGCGCGAGCTGAATCTCAATCTGCTGCCCGCAGTGCGGCTGGATCGCGCGTTGTTGCCGGGCATGCTGGCACAAGGTTCGGGCGTCGTCATTCATGTGACGTCGATCCAGCGCGAACTACCCCTGCCGGATTCGACCACCGCTTATGCGGCGGCCAAAGCCGCGCTTTCCACGTACAGCAAGAGTTTGTCCAAGGAAGTATCGCCCAAGGGCATCAGGGTGATTCGCGTTGCCCCTGGGTGGATCGAAACCGAGGCCGCCGTGGCGCTGGCTGAGCGGCTTGCCGTAGAGGCCGGAACCGACCTCGAAGGCGGCAAGCAGATCATCATGAAGGCTTTGGGTGGCATTCCTCTGGGGCGGCCAGCAAAGCCGCTTGAAGTGGCAAATCTGATTGCGTTCCTGAGTTCTTCGCGCGCCGCCGCGATTACAGGCGTGGAGTACGTGGTCGATGGCGGCACCATCCCGACGGCGTGAGTAATCGGGCAGCGCAGGTGCGGCGCTTCCTCGCCGGTCACGACTCTGAATGCGTGTCGCTCGCCTCAGCCGGGAACCCGGTGAGCCCGGTGGCAGGTGGCTACGGCTTCCATGGTGTCCTTGCCGTCGCCAGCAGCTCGCGCAATTTCACTTCATTGGAAGCAATGGCGGCCAGTTCCAGCAAGGTGCGTTTCTGGTTCTGATTCAACTGCCGGGGACGAACATCCATGACGCATATCGACCCCAAGGCGAAGCCATCCGGGTCGTAGACGGGCGCGCCGGCGTAAAAACGCAGGTTGGGCGGGTTGGCGACCGCCGGGTTGAGCGAGAAGGTCGGATGTTGTGTGAGGTCTGGGACCTCAAACACGCCTTTCTGCAGCACCGTGTGATTACAGAAGGCCCAGCTTCGGGGCGTTTCGACCATGTCCAGGCCATGGCTGGATTTGAACCACTGCAATTCAGCAGTAAGGATCGTCATTAATGCGATTGGCGTCTTCAGCCCGCAAGCCGCGAGCCACGTGAGGCGGTCAAACTGGTCTTCCGGCGCCGAACGCACCAGCGCGGAGCGCCGCACCGCCAGCAAGCGGCTGGCTTCGTTGGGCGCGATGGGGAAGTCGCCTTCCACGAATTCATCGAGCCGGTGCTGGGCGTCGCCCGTCAGGTCCCGGATTGTCCGGGCCAGCGTGTCGGAGCCCGCGGCGTGTGCGCCAGAGGGCAGGGGCGCAGCCGCGCCGTCGGCCGAGTCGAAAAATCCGACCAGTTTTGTATGTTTCAGCCGGCTGTCCTTGGCGATCATTTGCAGCAAAGCGCCGCCACAGGCGTTCCAGCCATCAAGGTCAACCACGGTGACCGCCGGGGCGCGGAAACCGACGGCAATTGCGGCGGACCACGTGTTCGTCAGGAAGTGCGGCGCCACGTGCGGGATCGCTTCGAGCAGACGCTGGAAGACCGGCAGCCGTTCTTCCGTGGTGACCACCAGGACCGATGCGGAGATGGGGTGCGCGTCCGCATGCGCCTGCTTCATCAGTGCCTCTACATCGGTGCGGTAAACCCGCCGATGTCCGCCGGGCGTTTTCCACGACGGTAATCCACCGCTTTCTATCAGCAACTGGGCGGTGCGCACCGAGATCCCCAAAAGCTTGGCGGTTTGGGTGGTGGTGAGAAAGCTTTCTTTCATCAGGCTGAAGTCTTCGGCACTGCCGGCTGGGACGGGCGAAACGGGATCGTCAGTGTAAAGGCAGGAAGGTCTGTCGGGCGCAAGCGCGGGTTTTCGCTGATACGAAAAATCATGCAAATTTGATAGATTTGATCAAAGTGATATAGATCAACAGCGAGCCCGGTAGCTGGGGCGACGCGATCGCCACCCCAAACCACCCTCTGATTCCATGGACCACCCGCTTTCCGATATCAGCCCCCCGTCCGGCGCGCGGCGGCACCCCGGCAAACACTTTGATTTCATCGTCTGCGGTGCCGGCACCGCCGGTTCAGTGGTGGCGGGCCGCCTGGCGGAAAATCCGGACCTGCGGATTCTGCTGATTGAAGCCGGCGGCGACGACGACCACCCGCATGTGCTGCAGCCGGGAAACTGGCCCTTGAATCTCGGCAGTGAACGCGACTGGAATTTTTCCGGGGCCGCGAATCCTCACGTCAATAACCGCCGCATTCCGTTGAACATGGGCCGAACACTGGGTGGCGGTTCAAGCGTCAACGTCATGCTCTGGGCGCGCGGGCACAAGAATGATTGGGAAGACTTCGCGGCGGAAAGCGCCAACCCGGCCTGGAACTACGCGGCAGTTCTCAAGATTTATCAGCGGGTGGAGGACTATCAGGGGCGGCCCGACGGGGCGCGGCGTGGCGTCGGTGGGCCGGTACACGTTGCACCTGTCCGGAACGCTCAGCCTATCGCCAGCGCGATGGTCGGCGCCGCGAGCAGGATGGGCGTTCCGGCCTTCGACAGCCCGAACGGCGCGATGATGGAAGGCCGCGGCGGCACCGCGCTCAATGACCTCATCGTCAAAGGCGGCCAGCGCAACTCCATCTATCGCGCTTACGTGCACCCCCGACGGCACCAGGCGAACCTTACCGTCCTGACCCACACCCTGGTCAGCCGCCTGATCTTCGACGGCAAGCGCGTGATCGGCGTCGAGGCGTTGATCGATGACCAGTTGCAGCGCTTCTTCGCGGGCCATGAGGTGGTGCTATCGCTCGGCGCCGTCAACACCCCGAAAGTGTTGATGCAGTCCGGCGTGGGGCCCGAAGATGAACTACGCCGCCACGGCATCCCGATGATCCAGCCTCTGCCCGGGGTAGGGGAAAACCATCAGGACCATGTGTCGTTCGCCGTAATCTTTGAATATCAGACGCCGCAGCCGGTGGGCTACGGCGGTTCGGAAGCGACGCTTTACTGGAGCAGTCAGCGCGATCTGCATCTTCCGGACATGTTCCATTGCCAGGTCGAGTTTCCGGTCCCCAGTCTGGAGAATGCGTCCCCCCGCGTCCCGCAACATGGCTGGACCATGTTCGCGGGCCTCGCGCATCCAAAGAGCCGCGGGCGGATTACGCTTTCCGGCCCGCGTGCTACCGACGCGCCAATCATTCATGCCAATACGTTGGCTCACCCGGACGATCTGCGCGGTGCCTTGAACAACATAAGGTTTGTGCAGGAACTCGGCGCGCAGGATGAATTCAAGGGTTTGATCAAGGCCGAGAGCCTGCCCGGCAAGCTGGACACCAAAGGGCTGGAACGCTATGCACGCAGTGCCGCCGTGACCTATTGGCATCAGTCATGCACGGCCAAGATGGGGCGCGACGCGATGTCCGTGGTCGATGGGCAGTTGCGCGTGTACGGCGTTGACGGCCTGCGCATCGCCGATGCGTCGATCATGCCGCACGTGACGACCGGCAACACGATGGCGCCGTGCGTCGTGATCGGTGAGCGCGCCGTCGAGGAAATTCGCGCCGCGTATGGCGTTTGAGCGCCAGCCACAAGCAGCCCGGGGCGCTGGAGCAGCAGGGGTGGCGGCAAGGCCGCGCCCCGTCCCGCCTGTCCGGACCCAACACAGAGCAGTCCTGATCATCCCCCTGGCAATAAGGAGCCATAGCTTGTCCATCGCCGACCACTCTTACGACTTTACCGAACGCCTTGATATCACCCGTGGCTGGAACTTGATGCGGATCGCCACGGGCGCGTTCTTCTTTCCCCACGTTGCCGGAAAGTTCACCGGCTCTGGTGATTTCAATCCGATGGCACTGAGTTTTTTCGAGGCTGCGGGCTTTACCCCGGCCGCCTACTTCGTCGGCTTCACCGCGATGCTGGAGGTGGCGGTCGGTATTGCACTGGTGTTGGGCGTCTTCACGACTTACGCGGCGTTGACGGGGATGCTGATCCTGCTGACGGCCGTCTATGCGCTGCACAGCGTTACAGGCTCCAAGGCATGGGTGTGGAACAGCGGTGGATACGAGTATCCCGTGTTCTGGGCCATTGCCTGCCTGGCCGTTGCCTTGGAAGCGTTTCGCCAGCGGCGAGAGCCGGGTGACGGGCCCACGACGGCGGCGGCCTCGTGAGCGGTGGGCATTACAGGTTTGAGGTGGCCGCGGCCCCTGAAAGCCTTGTACCGCGTATAGGAACTCTTAGTGGGACGTAAATGATGCGGTTGAATCTGGAAGAAGCAAGACAGTTCGCACAAATAGCCGGTTCCACGATGTCGTATATCGATATCGGCGACGGCCCGGTAGTCGTATTGGCACACAGTTATCTTTGGTCAGCGGAAATGTGGGAACCGCAGATTGCCACGCTGTCCCGGCATTGCCGCGTCATCGTTCCGGAACTGTGGGGGCACGGTAAAAGCGGCGCGTTGCCTCGTGACACGAACAGCGTGCGGCAGCTTGCGCAGCAGCATTTGGATCTGCTGGATAGGCTCGGCATTGAGAAGTGCGTCATTGCAGGCCTGTCGGTCGGGGGCATGTGGGCCGCCGAACTCGCCGTCATGGCGCCTGACCGTGTCGCGGGCCTCGTGCTTTTAGGCACCTATCTCGGCAGCGAGCCAGCGGAGTCCAAGGCGCGTTACCTCGCCATGCTTAAAACGGCGGAAGCGGTCGGTGCCGTGCCAGACGCGCTTTCGGTTGCGATGCTGCCTTTGTTCTTCAGCGACGTTTCCATCGCGCATAGCCCGCGACTGACAAATGGCTTTCGCCAACGGCTGCGTGAAATCGACGGCGCCAGTCTGATGCATAGCATCGTACCGCTTGGACGCTTGATCTTCGACCGACGCGACGCGCTTGCCGACTTGCGACAACTCCTCATGCCGGTGCTTGTCATAACTGGCGACGAGGACCGTTCTCGGCCGCCCGCCGAGGGCAGGGCGATGGCCGCATTGATCGACTGCCGGTTCGTCGAGCTGACAGGCGTTGGTCATATATCGTCTCTGGAAGCCCCTAATGAGGTGACCGGGCACCTGCTTTCATTTCTGGACGACGCCCTGCAGAGAGACTGATGATGAACGTTCTCGCCTAACGCTACCGTGTCGAAACCTCACTGGCGCCATTGCCGTCGATGATGTGGGGGGAGGGCGCACCACCGTAGTCTTCATCCATGGGCGTTCCTCAAGCGGCGAAATATTCCAGTATCAGCTTTGCGCGCGGCCGCAGCCTCGCGCTTGGCGGTAGTCCGTCAGCGGCGCGGGAAATTTGCCTTGGCGCCGCCCCCGGCAGGGGACGGCGCCAAAGGCGACCAAACGACTCATATCACCGGCGCGTCATCAGCGCGCCAATCAGAAAGCCGATGCCGGCGGCAACCGCGATGGTGGCCATCGGATTGTTGGCCGCTGAGTCGCGCACCATGTTCAGGGTTTCCCCGTAGCATTCCTGCGTGCGACCGGCCATTTCGCGGGCCTTGCCCTTGATCTGGGTGCCAGCGTCGCCGGTTATGTCGCCGACCGCGTCCTGAGCCTTGCCAACCCACTTCTGTGCCGTACCTTCAGCTTTTTCCATCATCATTGTTCTCCTGACTAAAGTGAGCGAAATGCCGGGCATCCGGGTGGTGGATGCGCTCGGACATGGGGTTTACCCAGCAATCCCCATGCCGGGCCGCCGGCAAGGGTGGTAAAGCAGGACGATTTCCTGGTGGGTGCCACTACTTGGCGGCCCGCCAACGACGTGCTTCCTCGGCCGAAACATAGTTCTTCGTCACATGATACGAGGTGATGCGCGCACCCGTGCCAAAGTATTGTGCAGCGCGGCCGTCGTGGGCGGGTGAGTCCAGCTGGTCGGAGGAGGGCCGCAGGAAGCGGCCGTAGTGGAAGACCGGAATTTCGATGGCAGTGTCGCCCCGCGCAATGCCGGTGCGGATGATTTCATCGCGCACGGCCGCCTGCGCGGGGAGGTGGCGATAGGAAAGCGCGATAAGCGTGTACGAAACTGCAAAACACGCGGCCAGGGCGGCCATGATGGTGCCCCGGGCCCAACGGGCGGGGGCGGAACTGGCATCGCTGGCCGCCAGCACAAAGCTGATCGACGCCAGCAGATACATCAGGGTGCCATTCAGCGAGCGTCGCGGCATGCCCGGCGAGGCGGCGAAGGCGACCAGCGAAACCAGCGCCGCGATCAGGAACAAGCCCACATAGCGCTTGCTGACGTGGTCCAGCCGCGGCCGGGCGGCGGTAAGCAGCAACAACACGGCCAGGGCGGGCCAGAGCCGGGCCAAGGCGGTGGGAAATCGGTGGGTGAAGTGCCAGTGCAGTTGTTCCCCCAGGCTCAGGCTAGTCCACTCCGCGTAATGCACCATGCGTTTGGCATTGCCGGGTGAAAGCAGCAGGATCAGCGTCCCCACGGCGAAGGCGGCCACGTACAGCCACAGCTTGCCGCGCTCGAAACCGGGTTCTTTCGGCGTCGTCCATGCATAAGCCCCAATCAGAACCAGGGTAGTGACGCTGGTATTTTCATTGGTGCATCCCGCCGCCAACGCCAAGGCTGTCAGCGCCGCGGTCCGCCAGGCCGATGTGTGGGATGCAGGCTCGGCCGCGCGCAGGAAAAGCGCGAGGAAAACGGCCTGCACCAGATTCGTCCACAGGTAGTTCGCGGATCCCACCAGCCCGAAGGTGGTTTCACCCAAAGCTGCGTTTGCCAGCCAGTAGGTGGCGAACAGCAGCAGAAACGCGGTGACGGGATAGGGCCCGCGGGCGCGGCTGCCGAAACGTGGCAGCCACCATAGCGCCCCGATCAGGCCCAGAAAGGCCAGCGAATTGAGGAAGGCGCTGATTAGTGGATTCTGCAGGCGCAGTATGGCGCTCGAGATGAAATCGGCGACCACCCGGCCGCTCCAGTTTTCGTAGTGGGCGAGCGTGCCCTGTAGGGAAATTCCTTTGAGGTAGTAGAAGTAGTCGTCGCCATGCATAGGCACCCAGAGATTGATGCGGAGGATCAGGATGAAGACGGCAACTACTGCGAGGAGCGCCAGGCCAGCGCGGCCAAGGGGGTATTGCAGGGACATGCGGCGAGGGTTCTCACGAACAAAGGTGGATGCGGAAACGCGTGGCAGGGGCGGGAAGCCGGGTTGCGGGATCGACTTCGCATGAATGCGGTGCCGCCTGCTTGCGTGGTTTGAGTCACAACAGCCGCGGGTTCGTTGCATGACCGGCCTATCGCAGGAACCCGCTGTTGCAGCGTTTATGATGTTGCAATCATGCGGTCGATGGCCGTAAGGGCTGAGGCGAACCTGGATGGCCGCCAAGGGCCGGCCTCGCGCCAGGACCTGCGGGACAGCCACCCCCCCAGCCGCCGGGCCATGTATTTACAGAGGAAATTCGTGAGCGACACCTATACCTTTGAGCGCGGCACCGTGCCGTTGCTTATCTCGATTCCCCATTTGGGCACCATGATCCCCGAGGCGCAACGCGCCACGATGACCGATATCGGGCGTCAGTGCGAAGACGCCGACTGGCATCTGGACACCCTGTACAGCTTTGCCCGCGGCATGGGCGCATCCGTGCTTGCGGCGCGCTATTCACGCTATGTGGTGGATCTGAACCGGCCCCCCGACGATGGGAACCTTTATCCCGGGCAGACCGCCACCGGGCTGTTTCCACGCCACACTTTCCGTGGCGAGCCGCTGTATCTGGACGACAAGCCGCTGGACGAAGCCGAAAAGGCATTGCGCCGGAAAACCTATTGGGAGCCCTATCACGCCAAGCTGCGCGAAGAGCTGGACCGGCTCAAGGCGCTGCATGGCGGGGTGCTGCTATGGGAAGCCCATTCCATCGCCAGCGTGCTGCCCCGCTTGTTCGAGGGCAAGCTGCCGGATCTGAATATCGGTACGGCCAAGGGCAACGCCTGCGCGCCAGAACTGCTGGCGGCGGTCGAAGATAGCTTGCGCGATTGCCCCTACACCTGGGTATCGAACGGCCGCTTCACGGGGGGATACATCACGCGTCACTTCGGTGCGCCAGCGCAGAACATCCATGCGATTCAGCTTGAGATGTGCCAGTCCACCTATATGAACGAAAGCGCTCCCTACAACTATCTGCCAGATACGGCCAGCCGGATTATTCCCGTGGTCGAGGCGATGATGCGTGCCGCGTTCAGCCGTTTGGAATGGCGTCAAACGTAGTTCAGGCTGCATGGATGGGCCGGCGCATGCGTGCATGCGCGCGTGCGCGCCATTTGCCCGGTGCCGCCGGGTGCCAGGCTGGCCCGCAGCTGGCCTAGCGCCGGACGTGCCCCATCAGAAAACGCGCCAGCACACCCTCTGTCTTGGGCGGGTTCAACACCGGCGAGGCTTCATAGCAGGCTTGAAGCGTGCGGGCGTCATCGGCGGCGGGAGGGCTGCCGCGCAGCAGGCTGGCGGCCGTATTGAACATGGCTTGCTTGACGATGCGGAGGTCTTGGGGCACCGGGGCCCAATCGATGGCGTCCAAGTTGGCGGGCGTGTGCACGGGCAGCAGCCGGTCTATTGCCGTAAACCGGTCGGCGTGATCGCGCCGTGCCAGGACGACCGGCACGCCCATGGCCAGGCAGGGAAAGGCGACATGCAGGAGCGGCGTAACGACCAGCGATGCCTGTTGATAAACCGCCAGGTACTTTGCCGCCAGCGACTCCAGGCGCGCTACCTCGGCATCCGGAAGCGGGATCGTGGCCACCGGTTCGCGCTGATAGACCAGCCGCGCCGTCTCCAGCAGCGGCTTGGGCATGCTTGCGAATAGGCGCGCGGGCAAGTCGCCCGGCCCGGTGCCAAAAGCAATGACCGGGCGTGCATCCGCTGGAGCGCCGCTGCGCCGGGGGAGGGTGGCGGTGGCGCAGCCGGTGACAAAGGCCGCCACGCCGTGCTTGCGCAGCAAATCGCAGGTGGCGGCGTCCCGGCAGCCGATGGGTTGATGAGCCTTGAACAGAGCCAGGTTGTGGGTGACCACCGTATCGCGTTCGGCATTGAAGCCGAAAAAAATCGGCTCAATGTCGGGGGACAGGGGAAAACAGCCGTCATGGAAGCAGCCATTCATGACCAGCTTCACCCGCGGGCCGCGATAATCCCGCGTGCCGTCCCGGTCGACGCCGATGATGTCCTCGGCCGGCACACCCAGATATTCCAGCAGGCGTCGGACCGCCATGGACTGAATGTTGTCCCCCAGATTCACCGTGCGTCGTTTTGGATCGCAACCGTACCTGAATTCCGGGTAACCGAAAAAAGTCTGGGCGGCAGGCATAGGGGGACCATCCGGGGCTGGCATTCAGGCGGCGGCCGGCGCGGGCCGAAGCGAGGTGCTCGCTGCTGCTGCATGCTAGACTCATTTTGCATCCGGAATCGGCCGCCGGGACGCTAAATATATTACTGATTTATTACCGAAATTTCCATTCGAGGACACGCACTAACATGGCACCGAAGATCTTCATTGATGGCGAGCATGGCACCACCGGGTTGCAGATTCGGACCCGCATGGCCGGCCGCCGCGATGTCGAGCTTTTGTCGATCCCGGAGGCGCAGCGGCGCGACGCGGCACTGCGCGAGGACATGCTCAACAGCGCCGACATTGCCATCCTTTGCCTGCCCGATGACGCGTCGCGCGAAGCCGTGGCCATGGTTTCGGGTAATAGCCAGGTGCGGGTTATCGACACCTCGACGGCGTATCGGGTCGATCCGGCCTGGGCGTACGGCTTTGCCGAGATGGATCCCGGTCAGGCCGACAAGATCCGCGGTGCGCGCTTTGTTGCCAATCCGGGCTGCTATCCCACCGGTGCCATTGCGCTGATCCGGCCACTGCGCGCGGCCGGCATCCTGCCCGACGACTACCCGGTGACGGTGAATGCGGTGTCCGGGTATACCGGTGGCGGCAAGCAGATGGTGGCGCAGATGGAGACGCCAGACCATCCCCAAGCCATCCATTCGCCGCATTTCCTGTACGGTTTGACGCTGCAGCACAAGCACGTGCCCGAGATGACGCTGCACGGTCTGTTGAACCAGTCGCCGCTGTTTTCGCCCTCGGTCGGGAAATTTTCCCAGGGCATGATCGTGCAAGTGCCTTTGCACCTGGATCGCCTGAATGGCGGTGCCACGCTGGAAAGCGTTCATGCCGCGCTGAGCGCCCACTATGCGGGCCAGGACATCGTAACCGTGGTGCCGCTGGATGAAAGCCAGCGCACCGTGCGCGTGAACGCGGTGGAGCTGGCGGGTCAGGACACGATGAAGCTGTATGTCTTCGGCACGCCAGGCGGCGAGCAAGTCAACCTGGTGGCGCTTTTGGACAACCTCGGCAAGGGCGCATCGGGAGCGGCGGTGCAGAATATGGATCTGATGCTGGGGCTATAAGCCCTATAAGCCCTATAAGCCCTATTAGCGCTATCAGCGTCACAGCGATACAGCGCCACGGCGCTACAGCGCTATCAGCTCGCGGCGCCGGCATGCGCGGGGTGAGCGGGCATACGCGGGGCAGCCCGCTTGGCTATCGATGCATGTGGCCGATCGCGCGCGCCGGCCTCGGGCGCAGGGGCTGCTCATTGATGCTCGCTGGCGTCTGCCGGTCAAGCTCGCGTGGCGCTTAATAGAATCGCCCGCGCTGGCGGGGCATCGGTGAGTGGGCCAACGGGCTGGGCGTGCAACGTACTGGCGGCCGACGGGTGCCATGCGTCGGCGCAGGGCGGCACCGCCGCGGTTGTCTCATAGACGGCGGCCTCCCCCGGCGCCAGCGTGCCGCAAGCCGCGGCCCAGGCCCCAGTCAGCGGCACCAGCATGGCCCAGGCGGCATGCCGGACGGTTGGCGTACTTATCACTTCACTTTTCCACGCCAGGCCCGCCCATGGAGCCGCGATAAGATTCAACGCGCGGCAGGGGCCTTGCGGCAAGTTCGCTTCGAGCGCCCGGCCACCATCGTAGTGGCAACTGTCGCCGGGTTGCGCCAGCCGCGCGCGGCCACCATCGGCAAATTGCAAGGTCAGATCGCGTCCTGCTAGCAGCACCTGCAGTCGTTGATAACCATCGAACGCAGAAAACGGCCCGCTGCGATCGATCTCCGCGATGCTGACCCGCCATGCCCAGTCCTGCGATGTCCGCCCCGGTGCCCGCGCGATCTCCCGCGTGACGCCGCCCCCATTGCGCCAGGGCACCGCAGGCACGCTATCGATGCTAATGTGGCGCGGCCGCAGGCCGTTCATGGCACGGTCCCCAACACGGAATCCGCGACAGCGAAAGGCGCGGACGTGGCGGCTTCCGACAGTTGCTTCCCGGCGTGTACGCGGCGGCACGCCGGCACGCATCGCGCGGGATTACCCACGGCCCCTTCAACCTCGCGTGTCATGCTCGCCCCCCGAAAACGTCGAGGTGGAATCGTACCCGAACGTGAGCTTCATGCCGACGCGCTGCCGCGCACGCGTGATCAGTTCAGCGTAATTCCAGCCTTCACTAATGCAATCCAGCGCTCGCCCTCAGTGCGCAGGAAATTCGCATAGGCTTGCGGCGTGGTGCCAACGATCTGTATCCCCTGCACCTTGAATGCCTCACGCAGTTCGGGCGTGTTCAGCGCCTTGATGATTTCCGCATTCAGCTTCTGCACGATTGCCGCGGGCGTACCCGTCGGCGCGAGCACGCCTTGCCATGAGCCGGATTCAAGTTCGGCCATGCCGCTTTCGGCGACGGTAGGGACGTCTGGAAGAAGTTCGTCGCGTTGAGCACTAAACACGGCGATCGCCTTGAGCTTTTTCGCCCGGATGAGAGGGATCGCGTTGCTGATGGGATTGACCAGGAACTGCACCTCGCCGCTGGCGAGATCGGATAACGCCGGCGCGCTGCCGCGATAAGGCACGTGCAGGGCCCGTAGCCCCTTCGCATGCAGCAGCTGTGCGAAGACAAGGTGTGAGATATTGCCTATACCGCTGGAACCATACGTGCTCTGCCCCTGCTGGCGCCGGAGGTAATCGATGGTCGATGGCAGGTCGGTGGCCGGAACGCCGGGATGGGCCAGCAGGACCTGCGTTGATACAGCCGTCATCGCAATAGGTATGAAGGCCTTGGTGGGATCGAGGGGAATGGTAGGAAAAAGAGCGGGGCTGGTGTAGACGGATGACGTTGTGTAAAGCAGTGTGTAGCCGTCAGGGTCCGAGCGCGCGACTTCGCCCATGCCGAGGACGCCGTTGGCGCCGCTGATATTCTGCACGCTGATGGTTTGGCCCAGTTGCCGGCCCAGCTGGGAAGCGAGCAGCCGCGCCGCAATGTCGGTGGTCCCGCCCACTGGAAAAGGCACCACCATCCGCACGGGGCGGGATGGCCATTCTTCCTGCGCGGCGATGGATGGCGCGTGCGCGCAGGCCATGGTTAGCGCAGTCCAGGCCAGAATCCGCAGGGGTCGGAAAAGTGATTTGTGCAGCATGTTCGGGGGTTTCCCAGTGTCGTGGTTGCAGAAGTGCAGCCGATGCGATCGCCCGAATCGGCGATGTGGCACGGCGAGGCCATGCGCGGATATGTCGTTTCAACGGGGGCGGGGTTCCGTCTGTGTGTGCGTGTGCGTGTGTGTGTGCGTGTGCGTGTGCGTGTGCATCGTCAGCGGCAGCGCGGCGCGATAGCAGTGGCGGTAGCGTGAGAGCAGGGGAAAAAGCAGCGGGCAGCCGCGCCCGTCCCCCATGGCGGATGCGGTGATTCGCAAGCCACAGTGCGTGGGTCGCAACAGGAGCCCATATGGCCGCGGCGCGCGGCCTTAAGAATCTAATCGGCTGACGGGGGCAAAAAACGAATAGCCGCAGCCACGCACCGCGCTTATCGGCAGGCAAATACCGCGACACTGCGCTTTGCGTGGACGCCGCGAAAGTAGCACTGTCGTGCTGCATGAGGCGGGAGCCGATGGGCCCTTGGGCGACGTGGCGAGCGGCTGCGTCCCTGCGGAATTTACGAATGCGGCAGCGCTGCCGGCGCGTGCATGACAGACTGCCGACATAGTGGCGCTGCTGCATGCTCGCCGCACGTTGTCCCGGTCTGATTGCCCGCTCACTTCCGAGATCAAGCTGCACGGTCTATTGAACCAGTCGCCGCTGTTTTCATCCTCGGTCGGACTCGATCGCCCGGTCGCCGTCGTAGTGGCAACTGTCGCCGGGTTGCGCCAGCCGCGCGCGGTCACCATCGGTAAACTGCAAGGTTGGATCGCGTCCTGCCAGCAGCACCTGCAGTCGCTTATAACCATCGAATGCAGAAAAACGGCCCGCCGCGATCGATCTCCGCGATGCTGACGCGCCATGCCCAGTCCTGCGATGTTCGTCCCGCTGCCCGCGCGATCTCCCGCGTGAGGCCGCCCCCGTTGCGCCAGGGCACTGCAGGCACGCTTTCGATGGTGATGTGGCGCGGCCGCAGGCCGTTCATGGCGCGGTCCCCAACACGGGATCCGCGACATGGAAAAGCACGGATGTGGCGGCTGCTGACGGTGGCTTTCCGGCGTGCGCGCGGCGGCATGCCGGCATGCATCGCGCGGGATTGCCCAGTGCCCCTTCGGCCTCGCGTGCCATGATCGCCCTCCGAATACATCGAGGTGGAATCGTACCCCGACGTGAGCGTCATGCCGACGCGATGGGGCGGTCGCGTGGTCAGTTCAGCGTCACGCCGCCAGCCTTCACCAATGCGGCCCAGCGTTCGCCTTCAGTGCGCAGGAAATCCCCATAGGCTTGCGGCGTGGTGCCGATGGCCTGTATCCCCTGCACCTTGAAACTTTCGCGCAGCTCGGGCGTATTCAGCGCCTTCAGGATCTCCGCATTCAGCTTCTGCACGATTGCCACGGGCGTTCCCGTCGGCGCAAGCACGCCTTGCCATGAGCCGGACTCAAGTTCGGCCATGCCGGCTTCGGCGGCGGTAGGGACGTCTGGCAGAAGTTCGTCGCGTTGGGCACTCAACACGGCGATCGCCTTGATCTTGTTTGCCCGGATGAAAGGGATCGCGTTGCTGATGGGATTGACCAGGAACTGCACTTCGCCGCTGGCGAGGTTGGATATCGCCGGCGCGCTGCCTCGATAGGGCACGTGCAGGGCCTGCAGCGCCTTCGAGTGCAGCAGCTGTGCGAAGACAAGATGCGTAATGTTGCCTACGCCGCTGGATGCATACGCGCTCTGCCCCTGCTGGCGCCGGAGGTAATCGACGGCGGATGGCAGGTCGGTGGCCGGAACGCGGGGGTGCGCCAGCAGAACCAGCGGTGACACAGCCGTCATCACAACAGGCGTAAAGGCCTTGGTGGGATCGAGGGAAATGGTGGGATCAAGGACGGGGCTGGTGTAGACGGATGACGTTGTGTAAAGCAGCGTGTAGCCGTCAGGGTCCGAGCGCGCGACTTCGCCCATGCCGAGGACGCCGTTGGCGCCGCCGATATTCTGCACGCTGATGGTTTGGCCCAGTTGCCGGCCCAGCCGGGAAGCGAGCAGCCGCGCCGCAATGTCGGTGGTTCCGCCGGGCGGAAAAGGCACCACCATCCGCACGGGGCGCGATGGCCATTCCTCCTGTGCGGCGATGGACGGCGCATGCGCGCAGGCCATGGTCAGCGCAGTCCAGGCCAGAATCCGCAGGGGTCGGAAAAGTGATTTGTGCAGCATGTTCGAGGGTTTCCCGGGGTTGGGTTGTAGAAGCGAGGTCGATGCGATCGCTCGAATCGGCACCGTGGCCATGCGAGGCCATGC
>Ga0233375_1000769_pt1 | contig 15936 bp, 12 predicted proteins | sample ElkDunMinimDraft_10_FD_191539 | JGI IMG/M metagenome (GOLD analysis project Ga0233375, IMG submission 191539) | Fecal eukaryotic communites from dung pellets of Tule Elk in California, USA - Elk Dung E16 | ecosystem: Host-associated > Mammals > Digestive system > Large intestine > Fecal | place... | reverse complement strand
CGGCGCTCGACGACGGTGGTGCCGCGCACGACGTCGGCCGTCCAGCGGATCGAGGACTCGAGGAAGTCGGGGGCCTCGAACAGCGCGTCGGCCAGTCCGATCTCGAAGGCCTCCTTGGCCTTGAACGGCTTGTTGGCGCTCGGGCGCGTGAGGATCACGTCCATGGCCTTCTCGATGCCCACGAGGCGCGGCACGATGTACGCGCCGCCCCAGCCCGGGACCAGCCCGAGGCCGACCTCGGGGAGCGCGAGCGCGGGGGCGTCGGTCGCGACGGTGCGGTAGTCGCAGTTGAGCGCGACCTCAAGGCCGCCGCCCAGGGCCAGGCCGTTGATGTAGGCGAACGTCGGGACGCCCATCTCGCCCAGCAGGCGGTAGGCCGCGTGCCCGCCGCGGCCCAGCTCGAGGGCCTCGTCACGCGTCCGGACGCCGGCGACCTGCGTGAGGTCGGCGCCCGCAGCGAGGAAGTACGGCTTGCCCGTCACGGCGACGGCCGCGATCTCGCCGCGCGCCGCGCGGGCCTGGAGCGCGGTCAGCGCGGCCTGGAGCTCGGCGATCCCCTCGGGCCCGAGCGTCGTGGGCTTGGTGTGGTCGAGGCCGTTGTCGAGCGTGAGGAGCGCGAGCGTGCCCGCGCCGTCCGGCAGCTCGACGTCACGGACGAGGGAATGGGTCACGCGCTCGGCGCGGGGCGTGGTGGTCTGGGTGCTCATGGGTCAGTTCTCCCCGTTCGTCGCGTCGGTCGTGTGGCCCGAGTAGTCGGCGTGGTGCGGGTTCTCCCAGATCACGGTGCCGCCCATGCCGAGGCCCACGCACATCGTGGTCAGGCCGTAGCGGACCTCGGGGTGCTGCTCGAACTGGCGAGCCAGCTGCGTCATGAGACGCACACCCGACGCCGCGAGGGGGTGACCCACCGCGATCGCGCCGCCGTACTGGTTGACGCGTGCGTCGTCGTCGGGCATGCCGAAGTGGTCCAGGAAGGCCAGGACCTGGACCGCGAAGGCCTCGTTGATCTCGAACAGGCCGATGTCCTCGATGCTCAGGCCGGCCTGGGCCAGGGCCTTCTCGGTCGACGGGATGGGTCCGATGCCCATGACCTCGGGGTCGACGCCCACGTAGGCGAACGACACGAGGCGCATGCGGGCCGGCAGGCCCAGCTCGGCCGCGACGTCGCCCGCCGCGAGGAGCGAGACCGCGGCGCCGTCGGTCAGCGGGGACGCGTTGCCCGCGGTGACCTTGCCGCCGGGGCGGAACGGGGTCTTGAGGTGCGCGATGTCCTCGACGGTCGTGCCCGGGCGGGGCAGCTCGTCGGCCGTGGCCAGGCCCCAGCCCTGCTGCGGGTCACGCAGCGCGATGGGCACGAGGTCCGGGGTCACGTCACCGTTGGCGAGCGCCTTGGCGTACTTGGCCTGGCTCGCGACGCCGTACGCGTCGGCGCGCTCCTTGGTCAGGTGCGGGAAGCGGTCGTGCAGGTTCTCGGCGGTCGCGCCCATGACCAGGGCCGTCGAGTCGACGAGCTTCTCGGCGACGAAGCGCGGGTTGGGGTCCGCGCCCTCGCCCATGGGGTGGTGGCCCATGTGCTCGAGGCCACCCGCGAGCGTCACGTCCTGCGCGCCGATCGCGATGGCCGAGGCGGTCGTGGTGACGGCGGTCATGGCGCCCGCGCACATGCGGTCGATCGCGAAGCCGGGGACTGACTTGGGGAGCCCGGCCAGCACGGCCACGCTGCGCCCGAGGGTCAGCCCCTGGTCGCCCGTCTGGGTGGTCGCGGCCAGCGCGACCTCGTCGATGCGGTCGAGGGGGAGCTCGGGGCGGCGGCGCAGCAGCTCACGCACGGCCTTCACGGCCAGGTCGTCGGCACGGGTGCTGGCGTAGATGCCGTCGGGGCGGGCCTTGCCGAACGGTGTGCGCACCCCCTCGACGAAGACGACGTCGCGGACGGTCCGGCGCGAGCCCGAACCCTTGCTGGCCACAGTCATGGCTTCTCCTGATCTGGACGGCGGTGTCCTGAGCGCTGTCGCTCACGGGGTGGGTACAGGCTACCCGCGGTACCAGGAAAATGCACGAAACGGTGAGACCGAGTATCGACGACGAGCATCGAACCCCCCGGAAGCGCGGGCTCCGGCTGGCCGGTCGACCCGCTCGCGACCCGCCGTCGGGCGATACGCAGTCTCGCGTGACGCGAGGTGCGCTCGCCCGACGAGACGGTCTCAGCTGCCCCCGCGCAGCCGGCGCACGACCTTCTTCGCCGTCGGCAGGCCCTTGTTCCAGGCGGTGTACCACATCGAGAACGGGACGTCGATGCTGCCGACCAGCTCGTCCTCGTGGCTCGCGAACCCGCGCTTGAAGGTCGAGATCCCGTCGTTCAGCAGCCCGTTGACGTCGTAGCGCACCACGCCGCGCTCGCGCATCGCGTTGATCGCGTACCACTTGAGACCGTAGTTCGCGCGCAGCCGCTGCCCCTCCTCGTCCATGCCGCCGTACAGCTCGAACGACGTGCGCGCCGAGGCGGCGAACCACACGAAGGACACCGGACGGTCGTGCGGGCCACCCTCCGAGGACCGGGCGAACGCCGCGAACACGGGGGAGTGCTCACCCAGCTCGTCGAACACGCGCTCGTAGTACGAGTCCTCGTGCAGGCCGAAGCCCGCCCGCTCGGCCGTCTGGCGGTACAGGCGCAGGCACGCGGCGAGCTCGGCGCGGGTCGTGACCGGTCGGAACTCCAGGTCCTCGCGCTCGGACTTGCGGATGTACTGCCGGGTCTTCTTGGCCATGTCGGCCATGAGCTCGTCCGGCGTCCTGCGCAGGTCGAGGATCAGCGTCGTGGGGTAGAGCACGGGGTTGACCGCCGGGACCGCCCCGTCGAGCTCGAGCGAGGTCCCCGCGTCCCAGTCGGGTTCGAGCGTGATGCCCACGCCGCCGACGTTCGTCCGGCACCACTGCACCACGGCCTCGGTCACGGCCGAGCGCGTCGCCGGGTACCCGGCACCGTCAGGGGTCACGACGGGCCCGCGCGGGACGTAGCTCAGAGCCTTGAACTGGGCCGGCAGCGACCTGACCAGGACCTGCGCCAGGCCCAGCACCGCCCCGTCCTGGCCGCTGACCTGCAAGCGGCGCGGAGTCCAGGCCCCGGCGCCCTTGACCTCGCCCCAGCCCCAGAGCTGCAGCGGGTGGCCACCCAGTGCGAGCACCTGCTCGTCCCAGGCGGTGCGGTCGGTGATCGGGGTGACGGTCAGTGCGGAGGACTCGGACGACATGCCCCTGACCCTACCGGCGAGGACGAGACCCGGACGACGCCGTCGCGTCGTCGCGCGGTCGAGCCCTCACGGCCTCACACCGCGCCCGCGCCGCCCTGATCGGCGCCGGGGCGCGAGCCGCTGCCCGGCGAGGCCGACGGGCTCGGCGCCGGGCGCGGGACCGACGCGGGGTCCGCGAGAGCCGCCGCGAGGGGCGCCGCGACCAGGTCGAGCTGCCACTGCCGGGCGCCGCGCCCGCGCAGGAACTGCGCGACGTGCTCCGCGTCGATCGGCGCGGGCGGCGTCCAGCACACCCGGCGCAGCGCGTCGGGCTGCAGGAGGTTCTCGAGCGGCACGTCGTGCTCCTCCGCGATGCGCTGGACCACGGCGCGAGCCGCGTCGAGCCGCAGGGCGGCCTCGGGGTCACGGTCCGCCCAGGCGCGCGGGGGCGGCGGGGCGTCGGTGCGCGGGCCCCGCACGCTCGGCAGGGCGTCCTGGGGCAGCGCGAGGGCGCGGTCGATCGCCTGCTGCCAGGACGCGGCGCGCCGCGCGGTGTTGCGCCCCGAGAACGCGGGCAGCCGGACGAGCTCGGGGACCGAGCGCGGCATCGCCTGAGCGGCCGCGAGGATCGCCCGGTCGGGCAGGACACGGCCGGGCGCGATGTCCCGGCGACGGGCGTTCTCGTCGCGCGCCTCCCACAGGCTGCGGACCACCGCGAGGCTGCGCGGGTTGCGCAGCGCGTGCACGCCCGACGTGCGGCGCCACGGTTCCTCGCGCGGCGCGGGCGGGGGAGCGGTGCGCACGGCCTCGAACTCCTGCGCGGCCCACTGCGCCTTGCCCTGCTGCTCGAGCCGCTCGCCCAGGATCCGGCGCAGCGGGATGAGGACCTCGACGTCGAGCGCGGCGTAGCGCAACCAGTCCTGGGGGAGCGGGCGCGTGGACCAGTCCGCTGCGGAGTGCTCCTTGGCCAGGCCGAGGCCCAGGACCTCGGCGATGACCGCAGCGAGGCCGACGCGCTCCATCCCGAGGAGCCGGGCCGCGAGCTCGGTGTCGAAGATGCGCGCCGGGTACAGGTTCTGCTCGGCGAAGCCCGGCAGGTCCTGCGAGGCCGCGTGCAGGATCCACTCGGCGTCGCCCACGGCTTCGCGCAGCGGCGAGAGGTCGGGCACCGCGATCGGGTCGATGAGGGCCGTCCCGGCGCCCTCGCGCCGCACCTGCACGAGGTAGGTGCGCTGGCCGTACCGGTAGCCCGAGGCGCGCTCGGCGTCCGCGGCGACCGGCCCGGACGCCGCGGCGAAGGCCTCGACGACCGCGGCGAACGCCTCGGGGGTGTCGATCACGGGACCGACGCCGTCGGCCGGCTCGGTGAGGGGGACGACCGAGGGGGCGGCGGGCGGGTCGGGCGTCGCCGCCTGGTCCGGCGGGGCGCCGGTGTCCGGGACGGGCGCCGTGCGGGCGCCGTCGCGACCGTCCGACGCGTGCGAGAACGAGGGTGTGTGGGCCGAGCTCATGGACCCACGGTATTGCGTCGCGAGCGCAACGAGGTCACGCCGTCCGGCAGGGGCGGCAGACCGGCCGCCGTGCACAGCAGCGTCGACCAGGCGTCGAGGTGGGGGGCGAGGTCGTTCGAGGTGGGCGTCCAGGACGCCCGGATCTCCAGGTCCACCCCGTTCGCCTGGCCCGCGAGGGCACCGAAGCTCTCCGACAGCACGCGGGTCACGGTGCCGCCGGCCGCCCGGGCGTCGACGCCCGTGTGGTCCAGCGCCTCGTGGAGCCAGGTCCACGCGACCTCGCCGAGCAGCGGGTCGGTGGCCTGCTCGGGGTCCAGGGTCGCGCGCACGAGCGTCACCACGCGGAACGTGCCGTGCCAGGACTCCTGGCCGGCCGGGTCGTGCAGCACGATGAACCGGCCGTTCGCGAGCGCTTCACCCGCCGGGTCGGTCCCGACCACCTCGCCCGTGAGCGCGAGGGCGAAGGGGGCGATGCGGCTGGGGGCCGTGACCTCCCGGAGCGTGACCTCGGCGCGCACGTGGCGACGGCCGATCGACTCCAGGGCGCGCAGGAAGTCCGGCGGTGCCTGAGGTTCTCCGGGCTTGATCACAGACGGCACAGTACGAGCAAAGGTCCACATCCTGGAGGGAGGGCGCGCGGAGGAGATCGAATCGTGATCGCCGGACTAGGCTGTCCTGAGTGTCCGCCGGCGCCTGTCGTCGGCACGTCCCGCCGGCGTCCGGGACTCCTGCTCGCCGGTACCCGCACCTACCCCGAGGAGCAGCAGATGTCAGCCCGCGCACAGATCGGCGTCACCGGACTCGCGGTCATGGGCCGCAACCTGGCCCGCAACTTCGCCCGTCACGGCTACACCACCGCGGTGCACAACCGCTCCTTCGCCAAGACGCAGTCGCTCATCGCGGACCACGGCAGCGACGGAGACTTCATCCCCTCGGAGTCGATGGCGGACTTCGTCGCCTCGCTCGAGCGCCCCCGCAAGGTCGTCGTCATGGTCAAGGCCGGCGCGGCGACGGACGCCGTCATCGCCGAGCTCGTCCCGCTCCTCGAGCAGGGCGACATCATCATCGACGCCGGCAACGCCCACTTCCCGGACACGCGCCGCCGCGAGGCAGAGCTCAAGGAGAAGGGCCTGCACTTCGTGGGCACCGGCGTCTCGGGCGGCGAGGAGGGTGCGCTCAACGGCCCCAGCATCATGCCCGGTGGCGCCCCGGAGTCGTACGAGACGCTCGGCCCCATCCTCGAGGACATCTCGGCCAAGGTCGACGGCGTGCCCTGCTGCACCTACGTCGGTCCCGACGGCGCCGGGCACTTCGTCAAGATGGTCCACAACGGCATCGAGTACGCCGACATGCAGCTCATCGCCGAGGCCTACGACCTGCTCAAGCAGGGGCTCGGCGCCTCGGCCCAGGAGATCGGCGCGATCTTCGCCGAGTGGAACGAGGGCGACCTCGAGTCGTTCCTCATCGAGATCACCGCCGACGTGCTCCAGCACGTCGACGCCGAGACCGGCAAGGCGTTCGTCGACATCATCCTCGACCGCGCGGAGCAGAAGGGCACGGGCCGCTGGACGGTCCAGAACGCGCTCGACCTGGGCGTCCCGATCACGGGCATCGCCGAGGCGACGTTCGCCCGCGCGCTGTCCGGCTCGGTGCCCCAGCGCACCGCGGCCGTGGGCGTGCTGCCCGCCGAGGCGGGGACGTGGGACGTCGCGGACCGGGACGCCTTCATCGAGGACGTGCGTCGGGCGCTGTACTCGTCGAAGGTCGTCGCGTACTCGCAGGGCTTCGACCAGATCGCTGCGGCGTCGCAGGAGTTCGGCTGGAACATCGACCGTGGGGCCATGGCTCGCATCTGGCGCGGGGGCTGCATCATCCGCGCGCGCTTCCTCAACCGCATCACCGAGGCCTACGAGCGCGACGAGAACCTCCCCCTGCTGCTCGCCGACCCGTACTTCACGCGGACCGTCGGCGAGGGCGTCTCCTCGTGGCGCAGGATCGTGTCGCAGGCCGCGCTCAACGGGGTCCCGACCCCCGCGTTCTCGTCGTCCCTGGCGTACTACGACGGCGTCCGCGCGGAGCGTCTGCCGGCCGCCCTCATCCAGGCGCAGCGCGACTTCTTCGGTGCGCACACCTACCAGCGCGTCGACAAGCCGGGAGTGTTCCACACCGAGTGGACCCGCGACCGCAGCGAGAGCGCTGAAGGCGACGCGTGAGCCGAGGAGTCTCCCGACCGGCCGTGGTGCACCCCATCATCCTGGGGGGTGACGCGGGCGCCTACAGCCTGGCCCGCGCCTTCCACGAGGCGTACGGGGTGCGCAGCACGGTCGTGTCGATCGTCTCGACCAGGAACATGCGGTACTCGCAGATCCTGACCAACGTGATCGAGCCGCGGCTCGACGACCCCGAGGTCATGGTCGCGACCATCCGTCGGCTCGCGGCCACGGCCACGGCCCCGGTCATGGTCGTCACGTGCACCGACTGGTACGTGCGCGCGCTCTCGGAGCAGCGAGCCAAGATCGAGGACGTCGCGGTCGTCCCGTACACGAGCGTCGACCTGCTCGACCGGGTCATGGACAAGCAGCGCTTCTCCGAGCTGTGCCACGAGCTGGGGGTCCCGCACCCCCGTACGGTCGTGCGCCGCGGCGGCGAGCAGGTCGGCGAGCTGGGCCTGCGGTTCCCCATCGTGGCCAAGCCGGGGGACAACGTGGCCTACCACCACACGTCCTTCGCCGGGAAGCAGAAGGTGCACCACCTCACCGACGTCTCGCAGCTCGAGTGGCTGCTGCGCGTGGCGGGCGAGGCGGGCTACCGCGAGCCGTTCATCATCCAGGAGTTCGTCCCGGGCAACGACTCCCAGATGCAGATCATGACGACGTTCTCGGCCCAGGACGGTTCGGTGCGCATGGCGCACGGGGGCCGGGTCCTCATCGAGGAGCACACGCCGGGGACGCTGGGCAACCCGGCTGCCATCCTCACCGAGGTGCTGCCGCAGGTCGAGGCCGACGCGCGCCGGCTCGTCGAGCACCTGGGGTGGACGGGGTTCGCCAACTTCGACATCAAGGTGGACCCGCGCGACGGTCGGGCGCACTTCTTCGAGCTCAACCCGCGCACGGGACGCTCGAACTACTACCTGACCGCGAGCGGCATCAACCCGGTCACGTACTGGGTGGGCGAGCACCTGCAGCAGGGGCGCACGCCGGACCCGCGGCGGGTCCCGATCCTCTACCGGATCGTGCCCGGCCCGCTGCTGAAGAAGTACCTGCCGAGCATGAGCGACCCCACCGTCGCACCGCGCCTGAAGAAGGTGCGCCGCGTGGCGCACCCGCTCAAGTACAGCCAGGACCGCGACCCGCGGCGCTCGCTGTGGGTCTGGCTCTCGGAGCTCAAGCAGTACAAGAAGTTCGCGCAGTACTACCCGGCGTCGGCTGCCCAGGCGGCCGCGTACCGGCAGGACGGCCGGGCGTGACGCAGCCACGCGAGCAGTCCCTGCCCACCCCGGTGACCCCGGCTCCGGTCGGGGTCGTCGGGGGGGTGGGGCCGCTCGCGACCGCGTACTTCCTCCAGCTCGTCGTCCAGCTCACGCAGGCCGAGCGGGACCAGGACCACCTGGACATGGTCGTGCTCAACCACGCGACCATCCCGGACCGGACGGCGTTCATCCTGGGCCGCTCCGACGAGGACCCGGCGCCGGTCCTGGCGAACGACGCGCGCCGGCTCGAGCGCTTCGGGGTCTCGTTCCTCGTGATGCCGTGCAACACGGCGCACTACTTCACGCAGCAGGTCATCGACGCGACGAGCGTGCCGCTGCTGTCGATCATCGACGTCACGGTCGCGGCGGTGCGTGAGCGCCAGCCCGGGCTCACCCAGGTGGGGCTCCTCGCGACCGAGGGCACCGCGACGTCGGGGGTCTACCAGGACGCGTTCGCGGCCGCCGGCATCGAGACGCTGCTGCCCGACCCCGCCGACCAGCAGGTCGTCAACGCGATCATCTACGACCAGGTCAAGGCCGGGCACCCGGTCGACATCGGGGCGCTGCACGGCGTCGCGGAGCGGCTCGTGGCCAGGGGTGCCGGGGAGATCGTGCTCGGCTGCACGGAGCTCTCGGTCGTCGCGGCGGACCACGCGCTGCTCGACGACCCGGTGTTCGTCGACTCGATGGACCAGCTCGCGCGGGCCACGATCCGCCGTGCAGGGCACCGGGTGCGCGAGGGCTGACGAGCCGACGGGCCACCGCCCGCGTCCCCGGACGACCGGGGCGGGGACGACAGGAGGGTGGGACGCGCTGCGTCCCACCCTCCTGCACGTCGCGGCCCCTGCGGGCCGCGCCGGTCAGCCCAGCTCGCTCGTGCCCGAGTAGAGGTGCAGCACGGGTACGTGCAGCTCCTCGCGGGCGCGAGAGGCCCAGTCCTGGTGGAACGTGTCCTCGACCGCGTGCGGGTACGTGACGATCGCGATCTCGCGGACGTCGCCGGCCGCGACGGCGGCACGCAGGGCAGGCAGCGGGTCGTCCTCGGTCACCGCCCCGTCGGCCTCGCGGCCGGCCGCACGGAGCTCGGCGACGCTCGCGTCGAGCCGCTCCTGGGCCGTCGCGGTCGCCTGGGAGGTCGAGGGCTCCCTGCCCAGGACCTCGTCCCAGGCCTCCTTGAGCTCGCCCACGCTGAGGTGGTCGATGATCGCGGAGATCACGTTGCGCTCGGTGTCGGCGGGCACGAGGACCCGGTAGGCGAGGGTCTCGTCGGGGTGCAGGGACAGGATGTGCTCCACGTCCACGGCGGCGAGGGTGTCTTCGGTCAGGACGAGGATGGTGTCGGTCACGGGACCAGACTAGCGACCGACGTCACCGCAGCGCCCACCGGGCCACCAGCGTGCCGTCCGCGTGCAGCAGGTGGACGAGACGCGCGCCCGACGGCGGGGCGCTCGCGGCGGCTCCGTCCGCGGTGCCCGGCCCGCGATCGACGCCGACGCCGACGCCGGAGGGCAGCGGTGCGAGCCCGCCCACGATGCGCCCCGGCCCGGGGCCGACGAGCACGGGGGTCGTCGTGACGCACAGCTCGTCGACCTCCTCGCGCGCGAGGAGGTCGGCGAGCAGGTGCGGGCCGCCCTCGCACAGCACCCGGTCGAGGCCGCGCTCGGCCAGGGCGGCGAGCCCGGCGCGCAGGTCGGGTCCGGGCGTGGGCGAGGGAAGGTCCCGCGAGGTGGGCGTCGCACCCGGGCCGGCACCGTCGTCGGGCCCGACGACGAGGATGCGGTCCGCGGGCACGCTCGCCGCAGCGACGCGCGCCCCGTGCTCGCCCGTGACCACCAGCGGCGGGCGCCCGCCGCCGCACAGCGAGGGCGGCAGGTGGCCGCTGCGGGTGACGACCGCGAGCTCGATCGGCCCGCGGCCCGCCCGCAGGTGCTCGAGACCTCGCGGCACGTCGAGCGCGGTGTACCTCTCGGCGCGCGCGGTCCCGGCACCGACGAGCACGACGTCCGCCAGGGCGCGCAGCACCCGGAAGACACGCCAGTCGGCCGCGTCGTTGATGGTGCCCGAGCGGTGGTCGGGGCCCCAGGCGCCGCCGTCGACGCTCGCGACCATGTTCGCGCGGACGTGCAGGCCGGGCGGGGCGTCGTAGAGCGCGGCGAGCTCCTCCTCGCCCGCCGCGGCCTCCAGACGCGTCCCGGCGCGGTGGCCCGACCCCGCCGGGGCGAGCAGGACGTCCAGCGTGGGCGACGACGGGACGGCGGCCTGCACGGTCGGCGGCAGGGCAGGGGTGACGTCCGACACAGCGCTCATCCCGTCAGGCTAGTGCGCGTAGGCTGGATCCTCGTGACTGCCGCGCCTCCCGATCTCGCCGGGAACACGTCCACCCCGCCCAGCGCTCCCGTGCCCGCCCCCGCCGACGGGGCGCCAGGGGCCGGGCGAAGCACGCCGTCCGTCCGCTCGTTGACCAGCATCCGGCCCGTCGTGCCCGCCGAGCGCCTGCTCGCGGACCTGGTGCCGCCGCGACACTTCGCGGACGCCCGCTTCGCGACCTACCGGGCGAACCCGGCCTACCCGAGCCAGGCGCGCGTCGTGGCCCGCCTCGAGGAGGTCGGCGCCCAGCTCGCACCCGGCTCCGGCAAGGGCCGGCGCGGTCTGTTCGCCAAGCGCAAGGCCGCACCGGCGATCTACATGGACGGCGGGTTCGGCGTCGGCAAGACGCACCTGCTGACGTCCCTGGCCCACGCCGTCGGACCGGACGCCGCCTACGGCACCTTCGTCGAGTACACCAACCTCGTGGGCGCGCTGGGCTTCGGAGCCACGATCGACGCGCTCGCGACCAAGCGCCTGGTCTGCATCGACGAGTTCGAGCTCGACGACCCGGGCGACACGGTGCTCATGTCCCGGCTCCTGCGCGAGCTCGCCGACCGCGACGTCGCGCTCGCCGCGACCTCGAACACGCTGCCCGGCTCGCTCGGCGAGGGGCGCTTCGCGGCCGAGGACTTCCTGCGCGAGATCCAGGCGATGGCCGCGCGCTTCGAGGTCCTGCGGGTCGACGGCGAGGACTACCGGCACCGTGCGGTCCGTACCGAGACGCAGCCGCTGCCCCCCGAGGTCGTGGCGGACGTCGCCGCGTCGCACCCCGGGGCGACGTTCGACCGGCTCGACGAGGTCCTGGACCACCTGCGCAGCGTCCACCCGAGCAGGTACGGCGCGATGCTCGACGACGTCACGCTCGTCGCGCTCACGGGCATGCACCCCGTCACCGAGCAGTCGGCCGCGCTGCGGCTCGTGGTGCTCGTCGACCGCCTGTACGACCGCGACGTCCCGGTGCTGCTCGCGGACGACGGCGACCACGGCGCGGCCGGCTCCTCGGAGGCGGACGGGTCGGCGGACCGCGCTGCGCACTCGTCGGTGTTCACCGAGGAGATGCTGCGCGGCGGGTACCGCAAGAAGTACTTCCGTGCCCTGTCCCGGCTCGGTTCGCTCGCCGAGGACGGTCGCGAGCTCGCACGCGGCGCGACCGCCTGAGTCCCACGAGCTGTCGCGCGCCGGTCCGAGCCGACGAGGCGCTCGAGGGTCAGCGGGCGACCAGCACGACGGCGGACCGGGCACCCAGCCACAACGAGGACCCGCTCGTGGACGCCGCAGGACGTCCGTCGTGACCGGTCCCGGTGCTCGCCGCAGGCCACTGCGCGGCCGGGTGCCAGGACCGGCGAGAGGTCGGCAGGAGCGTGCTGCGTGGCTGGCGCGCGGTGTTGACGGCCGTGACGAGCCTGCCCTGGTGCACCAGCAGCACACCGTTGGGCCCGCGGTGCAGGACCCGCGGGGTGTCCTCCGCGACCGTGCGACGGGCCGCCAGGAGCTTCTGCCACCAGGAGCGCAGCCGCTCGGGTGCCCGCAGGGTCAGGCGTGGGACGAACCCTGAGGCGACGACCAGGGCCGCGGTGATGGCGCAGGAGTCGTCGTCCTGACCTGGCTGGTCGGCGTGCTCGGTACGCCCGGTGCTCGCCGGTCCGAGCGCGACCTGGGTGCGCCCGGCGTCGGGGGACGTGAGCAGGCGGCTGAGGGTGCCGAACCAGGCGGGGTCGTCCTCGCGACCGGCCGCCAGGAGATCGCTCAGGGCGTGCTCGACGTCGTGGACCCGGACCTGGCTCAGGCCGCGCCCGCCCTGCTCCGCAGGGACCAGGAGGCGCGGGTCGCTCGTGTCGCACTCGCCCGCGAGCCGCACGGGCCGACCGTGGGCGAGCGAGGCCGCGTCCGCGACGCGGGCCACCCCCGCGAGGACGTGCACGGGCGAGGCGTCCGCCAGGTCCTGCACCTGGGCGACGTGCAGGGCGTCGACATGGAAGTCGTCGAACCAGCGTCGCGCGCTCGACGTGATCCAGTCGTGGACCTCGCGGCTGCCCGCGCGGTCGAGGTTGATCCTGCGCCCGCTGGCCGGAGCGCTCGGCACCGGAGCGGTCTGTACCAGACCGTTCGGCGTGGGGCTGCTCGCCGTCGGCGCACGGTCGCCCGGACCGGGCGCGTCCGCGAGGTGCTCGGTCGGTGGCGGGCGCAGGCGGGCGCGCAGGGGCGCCAGGTACGGCGCGAAGGACTGGAGAAAGCTCGCCCCAGGGGCGGCCCGGTGGTACGCGACGCCCAGCGAGACGCCGAGCCCGCGCGCGTGGGCCGCGTCGACGAACCGCTGCAGGGCGCGCGGCCCGCCGAGCTCCTCGCGGACGGTGTACAGGTGCGGGCACGCGACGTCGGCGACCGACCCGATCGTGTGCAGCTCGACGAGGGCGACCCCGAGGTCCACGAGCTGGTCGAGGCGGTCGACGGCGGCGTCCAGGGTGCCTTGCGCGGTGAACGCCGCGACGTCGACCTCGAGGACCGCGCCCCGGGCGGGCGGCCCCTCCCAGGCCTCGTCGGTCCACGCGAAGGCTGGGTCGAACGACCGGCTCCAGCCGAGCACGCCGTACGGCTGACGTGGGCTGCGCGGGTCGGGCAGGGCGCGCTGGCCGTCGACCGAGTAGCCGTAGTCGGTACCCGGCTCCAGGTCGTCGTCGGCGCTCCACCAGCCGGGGAGGTCCATGCCGACCAGCCGCAGGGGCCGGCGTTCGGTCCCGGCGCCCGAGCCGTCCGGGTCGTCGGGCGTCAGGCCGGCCCCGCGCGGCAGGACCACCTCGAGCGTACGGGCCTGCGGCGCCCACACGACGGGCCGCGGCCCCGGGACGGTGAGCGCGGGGGCCTCGTCCGGCGGCTTGGAGGCGGCCCCGTAGCGCGGGCTCATCCCGCGTGCACCTCGCCCGCCTCCCTCACCAGCAGGACCGTCGCGAACGACTCGACCGTGACCTGGCGGCTCGCGGCGTGGACCACGGGCTCGGGATCGGTCGCGGACGCCGTGCTCACGAGCGTGCGCCACTTCTCGCCGTACGCGGCGTCGGGCAGCGTGAACTCGAGCGGCCCGTCGGAGGCGTTGAGGAGCAGCAGGAACGAGTCGTCGACGATGCGCTCGCCGCGCCGGTCGCGCTCGGGCAGGTCGTCGCCGCCCAGGAACACCATGACGGACCGGGCGTACCCCTGGTCCCAGTCGGTGCCGTCCATCCGCGTTCCCGAGATGTCGAACCAGTCGATGTCCGGGACCTGGCCCTCGGGGGTGGCTGCCTGCCCCTGGAAGAAGCGGCGCCGGCGCAGCAGCGGGTGGGCGCGCCGGATCTCGACCATCCGTCGGGCGAACGCCAGCAGGTCGCTGCGCTCCTCGTCGAGGCCCTCGGGACCGCCCCAGTCCATCCAGGTGAGCTCGTTGTCCTGGCAGTAGCCGTTGTTGTTGCCCTGCTGGGTCCGGCCGATCTCGTCCCCGTGGGCGATCATCGGCACGCCCTGGGAGAGCAGGAGCGTGGCGAGGAAGTTGCGGCGCTGACGGGCCCGGAGCGTGCGCACGCCCGGGTCGTCCGTCGGCCCTTCGACGCCGCAGTTCCAGGACCGGTTGTGGTTCTCGCCGTCGGCGCCGCCCTCGCCGTTGGCGTCGTTGTGCTTGTGGTCGTAGGAGACCAGGTCGGCGAGCGTGAAGCCGTCGTGCGCGGTGACGAAGTTGATCGAGGCGATCGGCTTGCGCCCCGAGTGCTCGTACAGGTCGGAGGAGCCGGTGAGCCTGCTCGCGAACTCCGGCAGCATCGCGGGCTCCCCGCGCCAGAAGTCGCGCACCGTGTCGCGGTACCGGCCGTTCCACTCGGTCCACAGGGGCGGGAAGCCGCCCACCTGGTAGCCGCCGTCTCCGAGGTCCCACGGCTCGGCGATGAGCTTGACCTGCGAGATGACCGGGTCCTGCTGGACGATGTCGAAGAACGCCGAGAGGCGGTCCACCTCGTGGAACTGGCGCGCGAGGGTCGCGGCGAGGTCGAAGCGGAAACCGTCGACGTGCATCTCCGTGACCCAGTAGCGCAGCGAGTCCATGATGAGCTGCAGCACGTGGGGAGAGCGCATGAGCAGCGAGTTGCCCGTGCCGGTCGTGTCGAAGTAGTGCGCCTCGTCGCCGTCGACCAGGCGGTAGTAGGCGGCGTTGTCGATCCCGCGGAACGACAGCGTCGGGCCCAGGTGGTTGCCCTCGGCCGTGTGGTTGTACACCACGTCGAGGATCACCTCGATGTCGGCCTCGTGCAGGGCCTTGACCATGGCCTTGAACTCCATGACCTGCTCGCCGCGCGTGCCGTAGGCGGTGTAGCCGTTGTGGGGCGCGAAGAAGCCGATGGTGTTGTAGCCCCAGTAGTTCGACAGCCCCTTGGCGACGAGCCCGGGGTCGTTGACGAACTGGTGCACCGGCATGAGCTCGACCGCCGTGACGCCGAGCGCCGTCAGGTGCTCGATCACCGCGGGGTGGGCCATCCCGGCATAGGTGCCGCGCATCTCCTCGGGCACGTCCGGGTGCCGCATCGTCATGCCGCGCACGTGCGCCTCGTAGATGACGGAGTCGTGGTAGTCGTGCTGCGGCGGGCGGTCGTGCCCCCAGTCGAAGAACGGGTTGACCACGACCGAGGTCATGGTGTGGCCTGCGGAGTCCTCGGTGTTGCTCGGCGTGCCCTCGCCGTGGGCGTCGCGCTCCGCGCTCCGGTCGAGGTCGGCCTCGTCCGGGGCGCCCTCGGCGGAGGGAGCGTCGTCGAACCGGTAGGAGAACAGGGACTCGTCGCCGTCGACCTGCCCGTCGATCGCCTTGGCGTAGGGGTCCACGAGCAGCTTCGAGGGGTTGCACCGGTGGCCGGCGGCGGGATCGTAGGGGCCGTGGACCCGGTAGCCGTAGCGCGTCCCCGGTCCGACTCCCGGCAGGTACACGTGCCAGACGTGCGCGTCCATCTCCTCGAGGACGACGCGCGTCTCGCGCGGGCGTCCCTCCTCGTCGAGCTCGTCGCCGAGCAGGCACAGCTCGATCTTGTCGGCGACCTCGGAGAAGAGGGCGAAGTTCGTGCCCGTCCCGTCGAACGTCGCGCCCAGTGGGTATGGTCGGCCTGGCCAGGTCTGCATGGGTCGACCTTCTCACCCCGTCGGCCCGTTGTCTGCCACGGCACGCCTCCTGCAGATGTGCGCCACCTCACGCCCCGGGGCGCGGACCGTCCGGCGGTGATGCGGTACCCGGGCCCGACGGCGGTGCGTCCGTCCGCGGCGCGGGGTCCGGGGGAGCGTGGTCACCGGCACCGGCACCGGCACCGGCACCGGCACCGGCACCGGTGCCGTCCGGGTCGGCGCCGGGGATGCC
>Ga0233375_1000768_pt1 | contig 15967 bp, 13 predicted proteins | sample ElkDunMinimDraft_10_FD_191539 | JGI IMG/M metagenome (GOLD analysis project Ga0233375, IMG submission 191539) | Fecal eukaryotic communites from dung pellets of Tule Elk in California, USA - Elk Dung E16 | ecosystem: Host-associated > Mammals > Digestive system > Large intestine > Fecal | place... | reverse complement strand
CGTGATGAGCGTCAATGGCGCCTTGCTGCGGTTTATCTTCCCCGACAACCTGTTGGGACGGGGCGTGGGACTGAACTCATTGACCGTCGCGGTGTGTTTCGCGGCGGGTCCCACGGCGGCGTCGCTGATTTTGAGCGTCGCGAGTTGGCACTGGCTGTTCCTGATCAATGTGCCAATCGGCGTGGTGGCAATGTGGTATTGCCTGAGCGCCATGCCACCGACGCCGCGCGCCACCCATCGCTTCGACTTCTGGGCGGCATTGCTGGCGGCGGGCTTTCTGGGCTTGCTGGTGTTCGCGCTGAACGAAGGTGCGCAGCATCTTTCCGTACGCGCGGTTGTGCTGAGCGCCGCCGCCGCGCTGGGTTGCCTGGCCGTTCTGCTATGGCGTGAACGTGGCCGTCCGGCGCCCCTGCTGGCGCTGGACCTATTGCGCCGCCCGGTATTCGCCCTGTCCGCGGCGACCAGCGCCGGCGCCTTCGCGACGCAGTCGCTGGCCTTCATCGCCTTGCCCTTTCTATTCCAGAGTCAGATGGGCTTCACGCAGGTCGAGACGGGTTTTCTTATCACGCCGTGGCCGGTGTTGGTGGCCATCATGGCGCCGATCGCCGGCAGGCTGTCGGACCGCCACAGCGCGGGCGCGTTGGCCGGTCTTGGCCTGGCCATGCTGGCGGCAGGCATGGTGCTGCTGGCCACGATGGCGCCGCAGCCGTCGGTTTTCGACATCTGCTGGCGCATGGCTTTGTGCGGCGCTGGATTCGGCTTTTTTCAGTCGCCGAACGTTCGCGCCCTGATGACGTCGGCGCCCGCCGAACGCAGCGGTGGCGCCAGCGGCATGGTGGGTACCGTGCGTCTGCTGGGCCAGTCCACCGGGGCCGCGCTGGTGGCGGCATGTTTTCAAGCCAGCACCGGTACGGGCGCGGTGCTGGCGCTATGGCTGGGCGCGGCTTTCGCCGCGCTGGCTGGCGTGGTCAGTGTGCTCAGGTTGCGCTACGGCCGCACCGGTTGATGGCCAGACGGCGCTGCGGCGGGCACGCCGCCGCAGCGCCGGGCGCGGCGTTGATGCCAGAGCCGCGCCTGCGCGGGCCGCATGGGCTTGGCATAACGGTAGCCCTGCGCCCATTGCACGCCCTGGCTGCGCAGATAGCGCGCCTGCGCGGTAGTTTCGACGCCCTCGGCGATCATGGCAATGCCGAGTCTGCGTGCCAGCCCGATGATGGTGTCCAGCACGATCGGCGTATCACCGTCGCCGCGCACCCCTGCGACGAAGGTGCGATCCAGTTTCAGGAACTCGGCGTTCAGGCGCTCCAGATAGGCCAGCGAGCTGTGGCCGGTACCGAAATCGTCGAGCGCCCAGCGCACACCCGCCGCGCGTAGGCGCGCCATGTTCTCGCGCAATGCGCGGGTGTCGGGCAGCGCGTTGCGCTCGGTCACTTCAAGCAGGAGCCGCGGCGCGCCGGCGGCTTCCAGCCGGACCAACAATTTCTGCACGTCCTCGACAAAGCCTGCCTCGGCGATGTGGGGAGCGGCAACGTTCAGCGCCAGGTGCAGGCCTGGATGAAGCGCCAGCTGCGGCAGGTCGGCGCTGGCCAGATCGAAGATATGCCGGGTGAGTTCGGCGATCAGGCCGGCCTGTTCGGCCGCTGGAATAAAGACGTCTGGCGCCATCAGCCCGTCATGCGGATGGTCCCAGCGCAGCAGCGCTTCGAAGCCCCGGGGCGCGCCGGTGACCAGATCGACCACGGGCTGGTAAAGCAGGTAGAACTCACGGGCGCGGATACCCTGGCGGATGGCGGCGGCAAGTGAGTCGCGCTGACCATAAAAACGATGCGCGGCGTAGCCACACAGGGCGCTGGCCAGCACCAGGAAGGCCATGTAATTGCGCCACAGGCGCGCCGTCATGACGGCCAGCAAGGGTTGCAGTGGCGTCACTCGCACTGCTACCGGGAACGCTCGTGAATCGGCTTCGACGGTACGGGCGGCCGGACCGCGCGCGGGGCGTGGGCGCTCGCCGCGATCGAGCAATGGCTGGCGGTTGCGCCCCAGCAGCAGCTCGATGTCGTAGCGGCCGTTGCGGGCGGCCGCCGTCATGAGGTCATAGAAGTATTGCGCGTCGATGACGGCGAGTGCGCCGGTGCCGCTACGCACGGCATTGGTGACGATGACGGCGGGGCGGTCCGGTACCAGCCCCGTACCGGCGACCGGCAGAATGTGCAAGCCTTCGGGCAGATGTCCGACGCTGGTGGCCGCCAGTGGCAGGGGGGCGCCGCTTAGAGCTTGCGAAGCGCAGTAGACGGTGTCGTCACGCACCAATACGAGGCTGCGGAAGTAGGGCTGCTGCGCGGCGGTTTGACGCAGCACCGGCTGGATTTCGTCGCAGGGCCGGGGCAGCAGGCCGCTGAGGACATGCGTGGCGTCCTCGGCATGCAGGAGAATGTTGTCCGCCTGGTGAATGACGACGCCGGCGGTTACTGCTGCCTCTCCCGCGGCCTGACGCCGCGCTTCGAACACCACCACGGGCAGGATCAGCAAAAAGGGCGCGGCCGCCGCCAGGAAGGTGGCGGTTAGACCCCAGATTCTGCGCCGCTGCGCCGTTTTCGTTCGCACGCCCGCTACCCGTGTTGCACCCGGCGCCACCAGGCCCGCCGCTGGCCAGTACCCCCTGCGCCGAATGCGTTCGGCCCAGCGGTGACGGGCATTATGCCCAGGACGGTGCGTCTTTGGGAACCGGTCCCGACGCGCCAGTTGCCAGAAGAATCTTGCCTACATTCCGGTTGGCTTCCATGTGCCGGTGCGCATCGGCCGCGTCGGCCAGGGCGAATACGCGGTCGATGACCGGCGCCAGCGCCTGGCTGGCAAGGCAGTCGAGCCAGCGGTCGCGAAAGCGGCGGACCATTGCCTGCTTGACGGCCGGCGGGCGCGACTTCATGACGGTGCCAAAAATGCGCAGATGGCGGAACAGAATACGGTCCAGCGGCAACGCGGCGTCCTGCGCGCCGCCCATCAGACCCACCTGAACCAGCCTGCCGCCTTCGGCCAGACTGCGGATATTGCGTTCAAGATAGGGGGCGCCGATAAAGTCGATGACGACATCCACGCCTTTACCGCCGGTCTCGCGGCCGACGGCGTCGGCGAAATCTTCGTGTCGATAATCGATGCCGTGATCGACGCCCAGGCCACGCAGGCGTTCAAGCTTGCTGCCGCTTGCCGTGACGTGCACGGTGGCCCCGGTGGCACGCGCCAGTTGAATGGCCGCAGTGCCCACGCCGCTTGCGCCAGCGTGAATCAGTACGCTTTCTCCCGCCTGCAGCTGCGCCAGATGGAAGAGGGCTTCATGCGCCGTCACAAACGCTTCCGGGATGGCAGCCGCCTGAATCAGATCGATGCCGTCTGGAACCGGCATGGCCATGCGGTGGTCGATGCGAGCCAGCTCGGCGTACGCGCCGCCGCCCACGATGCCCATGACCCGGTCGCCGATGCGGTAACCCTCAACCTCGGGCCCGGTCCCGACCACTTCGCCGGCGATCTCCAGCCCCATCAGGGTGGAGTCACCGAAGTCAGCACGGCCATAGCTGCCACGGCGATGATTGATGTCGGCGCGGTTGACGCCCGCCGCCGCAACCCGTACCAGCAGATCGCCTGGCCGCGGCGCTGGATCGGGAACCTGGCGCAACCGCAGCACGGCGGCGTCACCGAAGTCGTCAAAGTCAATCGCTTGCATGGGCGCTCCTCTATGTGTCCGTGCGCATGACATGCGCATGGACGCTCCTCTATGTATCCGGTGCGCATGAGATGCAAACCGGCGGGGGGTGGCGCGGATCATAGCGCGCTATGGCTCGAATCGCTGCAATGGCAGTGGTGGCGGTGTGGGGTAGCGCCAGATCGAGCCGGAACCCCGGGGCAGGACTGGCTGACATTCGCCGCATTGTGCGCGCTGCTGGCGACCTTGGCCATGTATCGCCGCACGCCCGTGGGCCGCGAACAGGGCGGCGGCGCCGGGCGTGGGCAGGATGCCGTACTCAGGGGCGCGCAACGATGATGGCGGCGAGCTGGTCGAGGTCGACCGGCTTGGTGAGGTAATGGTTGAAGCCCGCCTGCATGCCGCGCTCGCGCATAGTGTGCGCGCTGTATCCTGACAAGGCCACCAGCACCGCCTGCGCCGTTGTGGGCGCCTGGCGCAGGGCGTGGGCGACCTCGAAACCGTTGATGCCTGGCAAGCCCACGTCGACCACGACGTAATCGGGCGCGAAGCCCTCGCTCTGCGCGACACCGGCTTCGCCCGTGTGCGCCACCGCCACTTCGTGACCTTCGCCGCGCAACAGGTGCGCCAGCGTGTCCACGGCATCGCGGTTGTCATCGATAAGCAATATGCGTGCGGGCGTGGCAGCCGGGGCGCTGCGCGCCGCCGGATGTGACGCCACAGCCAGCGCTGCGTCCGCCAAAGGCAGGGTAATGGTGAAGAGGGCGCCCTGGCCCAGCCCCTGACTATGCACGTCGACCGTGCCGCCGTGGGCCTGGAGCAGACGCTGTACCAACGTGAGGCCGATTCCCAGCCCCGCGTCCTGGCGCGAAAGTCCGCTGTCTGCTTGGGTGAAAAGATCGAATACGCGGGGCAGCATGGCGGCATCGATGCCGATGCCGTTGTCCGCGACGCGAATCCGTACTTTTTCCCCCTCGCGGTCGGCCCAAATGCGAATTTCGCCGCCCGCGGGCGTATAGCGCGCCGCATTATGCAGCAGGTTGCCAAGGATCTGCCGGGCGCGCACGACGTCGGCCGATATCCGCAGGCGGGGGTCGGCGGGCCGGTAATGCACCGTATGGCCCTTGGCGCTGATGGCTCCCTGCGTCATCTCGAGTGCGTGCTCGATGACGTCGTGCACCGACAGTATCTGCGGGTCGAGCTCGATCTTGCCGCGGGTAACGCGTGAGACATCGAGCAGGTCGTTGATCAGCCGCGAGAGCTGTTGAGTCTGGCGCGAGACGATGTTGGTCAGACGGGCCACATCGGCCGCGCTGGGTGATTCCCGGCGTCGCAGCAATTCGACCGCGGTTCCGATGGCCGACAGCGGATTGCGAAGCTCGTGCGCGAGCATTGCAAGAAATTCGTCCTTGCGTTCGTCCGCCTGTTCCAGTTCCACTTGGCGCAGCTGCAACTGCTCCAAGGTAAGCATCATTTCGCGGTTTTGCACCTCCAGTTCTTCAACCAGGGTTTGTGGCTTGCGCTGAGCGATCTTTTCGGTCAGTGCATTCAGCTGGCGCGTGGTGATGGGGTAAGCCGCGTCCAGGCGCATCGATAGCCGCACACGGGTGCCGGCGTTCTTGCCAGTCTGGATGTCGAAGTCGTCGACCAGCCGGCGGCTGCCCAGGATGCCCAACGGTGTTTTACCCTTCAGCGCCGCGACGCCGTCGAACAGACCCTCCAGGTTGTCGATGCCGGGGCCTTCGTCGGAGACGATGACGACGATGCCCTGGCCGCCGCGGGCCATGGCGTCATCGAACAGATAGTCAATCTTGCCGCCGCCGGCATAGTCGATGGCATTGCGGGCGATTTCAGAAACGGCGGTGATCAGGCGTGTGCGCGCCAGCCCGTCGAGGCCGAATACCTCGCCTATTTGGCGCGTGCGATCGCGCACCCGCACCAGTGCCTGTTCGTTGGGGATCTGCGTACTCAAGATGCGATGCATGGTGTCAGGCCTCGTAATTGCCTTTCACGACGACCACCGTTGCATCATCGTTGCCGCGAGAAAAGTCACGGTGCATCACGCCGGCGATCAAGCTGGGATGCCGCGTCATGAGGGCAGGGTGCTGGGCCAGGTTCCAGCGCGTGGATAAGCCATCAGAACTCATGATGAGGGTCGCGCCGGGCGTCCACGAATAAGACTGTTCGCGCACGCTGCGCAGGCTGTAGCCGACCGTGCCGTCCGTAGATGCAAGGCGGCGCACTTCGTTGGCGCTGACGATGCCCGCGGTAATGTTGCCTACGCCGGCGAAATCGACGGTGCCAAGCAGCGGGCGGATGACGGCGACGGCCATGACCGCGCCGCGTGTGGATTTCAAGGCGGCATGTGCGCTGCGCAGGATGTCGTGGGGCCGGGCGTGTTCGTCGGCGTTGTGGAAATCGCGCAGCGCTTCCTGAGCGGCATGCATGGCCATCGGGCCGTGGCCCAGGCCGTCGATAACGGTTACCCATAAGGCGCCGCCAGTGCAGCGCCGGCCCCAGGTGTCGCCGCACACGTCCTGGCCGGTCTTGGGCGTCGAAAGGCCGCTGACCGCCATGCCTCGCCGCCATGCGGGCACGACCTGCGGGCCCCGCGCGCGCGGCGCGCCATTTTCGCGCAGGCGCGCCAGCAGCGCGGTGCCCCGCCCCGCGCCTGTGTATATGTCGAATTGCGATGCGAGGCGCGAGATGCTGCCCAGGCCCAGGCCCAGCGTGCCGCCCGTGGAATGACCGTCGCTCAGGCTGCGGCCGAAGTCGTCAATGCCCGGGCCCTGGTCCAGCGCCAGCACTTCGAGCACGGCCTCGCCGTCCTCTTCGAACGCCCGCGCCACGATATAACCCCCGCCACCGTATTTGAGCAGGTTGGTGCCGGCCTCGGTGACGATCAGCGCGGCGCGGCCGGTGACGGCTTCAGACAAGCCGCGCGCCGTGGCGAGCGCCACGACGTGCCGGCGCGCTTCGGCGACCTGGCTGGGGTCGGAGATAACTAACGGCGTTTCCATTGGATCAAGTTGACGCGAGTGCCGCGGCCGGGTTCGGACTGCACTGCAAATTCGTTGACCAGCCGTTTGGCGCCGCCCAGGCCGAGGCCCATGCTCTTGGCGGTGGTGAAGCCATCGGTCATGGCTTGGGCGATGTCGGCAATTCCCGGGCCGGAGTCCTGGAATTCAAGGGCCAGTCCGGCGACACCGTCGCGGCTCAGCTCGGCGATGGTCATATCACCCCCCTTGCCATGCACCAAGGTATTGCGGCCGATCTCGCTGGCTGCGGTGACCAGCTTGGTGCGTTCAAGCGAGCCAAAGCCCAGGTCCGTGGCCCATTCCTGGACCGTACGGCGCGCGATGCTGAGCTGATCTTGAGAGTGGAGATCGAGCCGGACCTTGCGGACCTCGGTGATCACGGATGCCCTGCTTGGGTGTTCAACGCAAGCAGAAGATCCATGCCCTTGTCTACATTGAGCGCGGTTTTGATGCCGGTCAGCGACATGCCCAGTTCGACCAGCGTAATGGCAACCGCGGGACGCATGCCGACAATGACGGTATGGGCGTCCATGATGCGGGCCATCGCGGCGATGTGGGCCAGGGTCCGGCCGATGAACGAGTCGACGATCTCGAGCGCGGAGATGTCGATCAGCACGCCACGGGCGTGGCTCACCGACAACTGTCGCGTCAAGTCGTCCTGCAAGGTAATGGCCAATTGGTCATGCAGTTCGACCTGAATCGTCACGAGCAGATAATCCTGCAGTTTCAGGATTGGAATGCGGTCCATGCTATCCCCGGTCGCGCGGCGTGCGCGCGACTGTGCTGACTTCCTGGCCGCGCTTGCGCAACGCGACACGCAGGGCTTCGGCCAGGCTGGCTTTGGTGACGACGTCGCCGAGATCCACGCCAAGATGGACGATGGTTTGCGCGATTTGCGGACGGATGCCGCTGATGATGCATTCGGCGCCCATCAGCCGCGCGGCCGCCACCGTCTTGAGCAGGTGCTGTGCGACCAACGTATCGACGGTCGGCACACCGGTGATGTCGATAATGGCGATGGTCGCTTCCTGTTCAACGATGCCTTCCAGCAGGCTTTCCATGACGGTCTGGGTGCGTTCGCTATCCAGCGTCCCGATGAGCGGCAGCGCCAGGATGCCGTCCCAGATCTGCACCACCGGGGTGGAAAGCTCCAGCAGCTCCTGTTGCTGACGCTGGATGATCTGTTCGCGTCCCTTCTGGAAGGCTTCGAACGTGTAGAGGCCGAGGTTGTCGAGTACCGCGCTTACCTGCATGAAGGCTTCGGCGAGCGTCGAGCCGCCTTCAGGGATGCTCTTGCGCACCGCATCCAGCAGCGGTTGTTTCAGCGAGAACACGAAGCGCGCCGTATCCGAAGGCGAAAAGCCCTGCACGGCGCGGCTGCGTGACAAGGCCGCGAGAAAACTGCGCACTTCGTCCCATGCCGGGCCGCGCGTTTCAACGTCGAGGCCGTCGCGGGCGGCGGCGGTAAAGCCGGAGAGAAAATTGGCGCTCTGGGTGCGCAGCTCGCCTTCGTTGATCAGGCCCTTGCTGGAGGAGGTGCCGACCTGAAGGGCGATCCAGGTTTCAAGAATGCGCTTCTCGTTTTCCTGGATGATGGCCGAGAGATTGCTCGATCCGTTCAAGGCTTGCTCCGACTGAATAGTTGTGTGGTTAGCCGGTGGGGCGGGCCCTTGGGCCTTTGGTCCGGTCCGGCAATATCTGCCTTGCAGAGGGCGCAGCTTAACAGTTTGGCTGGCCGCCGCATGGGGCAGGACGAGAAAATATTTGATCGTTCATGGATGAGCATTGCGCGATTTTTTGCACGTCGAGGGGAGATGGCCCCGCTGCGGAAGCGGGCACGAAGGGGGCCACGAAAGGGGGCCACGAAAGGGGGCACGAAGGCGTGCGGTGAAGCGTGCGGTAAGGCGGGTGTCAAATCGTATGTCATTCAGCATAGGAGGCCGCCGCGGCGAGGTCTTGCAGCCAGGCCCGGTAAGCCGGTTCCTGTTGCGAAGGGTCGAGCCGCAACAGCGCCGATGGATGCTGCACCACCAATAAGGGCAGTCCACGCGCCGTTTGCAGCCAGCGCCCGCGCTGCTGCTGCACGGGTATGGCCAGGCCAGCAAGCGCGCGGGCAGCCGTGCCGCCCAGCGCAAGCAGCGCTTGTGGCCGGACCAGTTCGATTTCGGCGTCCAGCCATTGCAGACAGGCCGCGGCCTCGCGTTGGCTCGCGGTCTTGTGCACGCGGCGCTTGCCGCGCAGTTCGTACTTGAAATGTTTGACTGCGTTGGTGACGTAAAGCTGATTGCGCGTCCAGCCGAGGTCGGTCACGGCGCGGTCGAACAGTTGGCCGGCGGGGCCGACGAAGGGCGCGCCCAGAAGGTCTTCACGGTCGCCGGGCTGTTCGCCCACCACCATCAGCCGCGCGCCAAGTGGCCCGGCCCCCCACACGGCCTGCGTGGCATGCTGGCCGATGGGGCAGGCGCGACAGTGCTGCACCGCCGTGCGCAATGCGGCCTGCGCGGCGAGGGGGTCTTGCGGCAGGGTTGCGTCGCACCCCGCAGCCGTCTGGTCCGCTTGCCGGGGTTCGTGCAGCGCGCCGTCGGCGCCCGGGCGCGCGGTGGGGCGAGGAACAATGGTCAGGACACGGCGCGCCGGCGTCGTGGGCCCGGCTTCGACCATGCGCCCGCAACGGGCGGGCGCGCTGGCGGCGAGTTCGTGGATCAGTGTGGCTTCGGGCAGGTTGGGCCAGTACCGGCGCGGCATTTCCTGGCGCATCGTGTCCAGCTTCAGCCGCGCCGGGTTGAAAATGCTGCGGTAATAAGTGAGCCAAAGCGCTTCACCGGCATCCGCGCCGGGCGCGGCGCTGGCCGTGGTGCCGGGCGATCGTTGCAACGATTCGCCGTCCCAGCGCACGCAAAGCTCGGGCGTCAGGATGGCCCAGCGCATCTGCGCGAACCGGCGCGTAAAGTAAGGGGCGACGGCGGCGGCGATGTGATGTTCAGGCTCGAACCAGGCGACGTGTATGGCCCCGGTTCCAGCGTCTGCGGAGATGTCGGGCAGGGCGCGCGGGGCGTGGCCGGGCGGTGCCACGGTCGCCTGGCGCGGTGCCGCCGGCTCGGCGCAAGCCGCAGCGCCCGCGGCCGGCTCGTGGCGTTCGGCTTGATCGCCGCCATCGGCGGGTAATGGCCGAAAGCGCACGAAAGCTTTCATGCGATGCATATCGCGCGCCACCGCCCGTGCCATGGCGGACAGGCGCATGCGATCGGCGTCGAGCGAGTCGGCGCGCAGTGCGGGCTCATGCTGTAACCGCCAGAGGAAGCGATAGATAAGCGCCCAGCGGCCTTCGTCACGGTGCAAGGCTGCTTGGGCACACATGTCCAGCAAGGGCCGGGGCAGCAACATGGGGGGCTGGACTGCCGGTATGGCGGCAAGGTCACTCGGAACACCCTCCGCGCCAGGGGTGGAGGGTGCCAACAGGTCGGCGCTTCCTTCTCCTTGCACCCGCCATAGCACCTCGTCGGGCGCGACGCCAGCGGCCAGTAATGCCCGCGCCTCGACACGGAAGCCGTCCCAATCAGCGGGATCTGCCAGGCAGGCAACGCGGGGCACGCGGGTGGCGGGTAAGGCTGGCATGGGGTCAGTGTTCCGCGCCACCCAAGGCAGCAAACAGGTCCCCTTGCCGCGAAGCGGCGACCGCGCGGGTGCCCCGGCCCGGCGCGCGGGCCAGCAGCGGCGCGGCCGCCTGCGCGAGAGGCCGCCCGGGACGGTAATCGGCCAGCAGCACGAAGGGCATCACCTTGCGTAGCGGCACCCGTAGCCGCCGCAGATCATCGCTGCGCAGCCGCCGCACCCGCCGGGCGCCCAGCAAGGTGTCGACGGTGCGCACGCCCAGCCCTGGCACGCGCAGCATGAGTTCGCGCGGCGCACGATTGAGGTCGACCGGGAAGCGATCCGGGTGGGCGAGCGCCCATGCGAGTTTGGGGTCGACTTCCAGTGACAGCATGCCGCCCTGGCCGGCAGGGACGATTTCGTCGTGCCGATAGCCGTAATGTCGCATCAACCAATCCGCTTGGTACAGACGGTGTTCGCGCAGCAGCGGCGCGGCCGTGAGCGGCAGTCCGCGCGCTGCGTCTGGAATGGGGCTGAAGGCGGAGTAGTACACACGGCGCAGCCCGTAGCTGCCATACAGCACCGCGCTGCTGGCGAGGATGGTGTGATCGTTGGTGGGGTCGGCGCCGATGATCATTTGCGTGCTTTGCCCGCCCGGTGCGAAGCGCGGCGGCGTCGCCGGCCGCGCCGCCGCGCCGGGCAGCGATACCGGCCGCGCCGCGGCGTCGGCGCGGGCTTGGCGGGCGTCGGCGATGTGCACCGCCATGCGCGCCATGGACCGACGGATGGCGCCGCCGTCTTTCTCCGGTGCCAGCGCCTTCAAGCCCTGCTGCGTCGGCAGCTCGACGTTGATGCTGAGGCGGTCGGCGTACTGGCCGGCGCGGCGCAGCAGGTCGGGCGAGGCGTCGGGAATGGTCTTCAGATGGATGTAGCCGCGAAAGTCGTGATCTTCACGCAGGCAGCGCGCCACCTCGACCAGCTGTTCCATGGTGTAGTCGGGGCTGCGAATGATGCCGCTGGAAAGAAACAGGCCTTCAATGCAATTGCGGCGATAAAAATCAAGCGTCAAGGCCACGACCTCCGCCGGCCGGAACCGCGCACGCGGCGTGTTGCTGCTGGCGCGGTTGACGCAATAGAGGCAGTCGTACTGGCAGAAGTTGGTCAGCAGAATCTTCAGCAAGGAAATGCAGCGGCCGTCCGGCGCATAGCTATGGCATATGCCGGCGCCGTCCGTCGAGCCGATACCGCGCCCGCCGACGGAGTCGCGCGCCACCGTGCCGCTGGACGCGCAGGAGGCGTCGTATTTGGCGGCGTCGGCGAGGATGGCGAGTTTTGATTCGATGTCCACTGTATAAATATACAGCATTCGGTGGTCGCGACGGCCGGCGAATATCGGACCGGATTTTATTGCGCGATGTGACGGCGCGCCTCGGCGCGCGCAGCGCCGCTCTCTGCGCCAGCAGCGATGAAGAGCGCGCCGGCGGGGCGGCCGTGCGCCCGGGGGGCTGGATTCTGGCTGTTACATTTCGCCTGGAACTGTGCGGCGCGCGACTTGCTGATCCGGTAACCTCGGGTAAACCCCACGAAACTGCTCAGCATCGCCGAGCCCGCACACCGGACCTTACGATGGCCCTGCCTACCACCACGCTGGTGTCCCCCGCCGCGCTGCCCGCAGCGGCGGCGCCGCGTCCTCGACTGTGGGAACTTGACGCCGCCCGGGGCTTGATGCTGGTCCTGATGCTGTCCACCCACTTGCCCACCCGCTTTGCCATCCCGGCGAGCCAGCCCTTCGGATTCGTGTCGGCGGCGGAAGGGTTCGTGCTGCTGTCAGCGTACATGGCGGGCCGGGTCTACACGCGGCTGGCGCAGCGCGACGGCCTGCCGGCCATGCAGCGGGCGTTTCTGCAGCGCGCGGTAAAGGTGTATGCGTGTCAGGCCGCGTCCCTGTTGTTTCTGTTTACGGTCATTGCCGGGCTGGGTCTGACCCTGCCACAGCCGGACGTCCAGCATTTGATGTGGTTTTACCTGCATGATCCGGTGACAGCGTTGCTGGCCTCGCTGGCGTTGATCTACAACCCGCCGCTGCTGGACATCCTGCCCATTTATGTGATGTTCATGCTGTTGAGCCCCTGGGTGTTGTCCCGGGGTTTACGCCATGGTTGGCGCGGCATTCTTCTGTTCAGCGCCGCCCTGTGGCTGGCGGCGCAGTTTGGCGTGTCGCATCTGCTGTATGGCTATGTGACGCAGTGGACGGGCTTGCCGGTGCCGTTCTCGGAAACCGGCGCTTTCGAAACCTTTGCCTGGCAGGCGCTATGGGTGTTCGGCTTGTGGCTGGGCGCGCGCCATGGGGGGGCCGCGGACGGGCCGACCCGGCCGTTCCCGCGCTGGATGGTGGCGGGCGCTGTCGTCACGGCAATCGTTTTTTTCCTGTGGCGCCATGTCACCGGGCATGATGCATTCCCGCACGGCAGTCCGGCGAATCTTCTTTTTGATAAATGGCACCTCGGACCCTTGCGCTTGCTGAATGTCGGCGTGTTGGTGCTGCTGGCCATGCATTTCGACCCCTGGATCAGACAGAACCTGCCGCGGGTGCGCTGGCTGGAAACCCTGGGCCAGGCGTCATTGCCGGTGTTCTGCGCCCATCTGGTGATTGTCCTGCTGGCGATTTCCGCGCTGGGCACACCCACGCCCGCGCGGCCGGGATGGGTGGACGCCGCCATGTACGTCTGCAGCGTCATCGCGCTCTATGGCGTCGCACGCGTGGCGCTGGGTAAGCGTGGCATGCAGGAAGTCGGTGACCGCAAGGCGGCCCTTAGTTCAGGTGGGCCGCGATGATGCGTTTCCAGAGCGCATAGCCCTGCGTGTTCAGATGCAGCGCGTCGTCGCGGAACAATTCGGCGCGCGGGCGGCCTTCGGGGCCGAGCATGGCGCTGTAAATGTCGATGTAGTCGGTATTCGGCGTCGCCTGCGTATAGGCACGTATCAACGCATTTGTGGCTTCGGCCTGAGGCATCAAGGCCGCGCGCAGCGGGCTGGGCTTTATGGAGATGAACGCAATCCGGGTGGCCGGCAGCGCTTCGCGCACGCCGTCAACGAAAGCGATGAAGCTCTCCAGCACCTGGGCCGGCGAACGGCCTTCGGCCAGGTCGTTGTCACCGGCGTACACCAACACCAGGCGCGGCTTGTGGGGCGCTACCAGTTGCTTCAGATGACGCGTGCAATCGGCCATGCGCGACCCGCCAAATCCCCGGCGGGTTACTACCGGCAGGGCGTCGAACTCGGTTTCCAGCGTATCCCACAATCTTATCGACGAGCTGCCCACGAACAGCACGCCGCCAGGCTGCGGCGGCTGGGCGCGATCGGCGGCCACGAACGCCGCGATGCTGTCGCGCCATGGGTCGGCCGCTTCGCTCGCGCCGGATCCGGCGGGTTGCGCCGGCGCAGGCGCCGGCAGGACGGCGGCGGAATGTGCTGACGAATTATCTGAAACGCCCGTGGGACTGCCCGCCGGAGCAAGCGCCGCCACCGCCAATGCGCCGTCGACAGTGGTGCCGGATGGCCGGGCCGCTGGCGCATCCGCCAGTGCAGCAAGCGCCGTGGCAGGCCCGGAAGCGTTGGTCTGTCGGGCCACGGCGCCGGGCGCCCCGCCTGTTGCCAGCGCGGTGGCGAGAACCAGGGGTACTACGCGAGTCAGGCTGGATCGCATGGTCTCGGCGGCCAAATGGGGCCGGATGTGTTGCGGCGGCGCGGCAAATCAGCCCGACGCGGGCCGTGCCGCTATCTGCGCAGGGCTAGAGCCGCTATGATGCGACAGAGTGATATCCACCGCGAACAAAAAAACCGTTGATGTTGCATTCCTGCACGCGGGCGGGCAGGCGCCGACTGGCGCGAGCCCCCGTGACGGGCATGCTGTTGGGAAATAATGGCACAACCGAATCTGAACCCGGTCTCGCTTACGCAGCCGGCCTTGTTGCGCGAGCCAGCGAGCGCGGGGGGGGCTGCAGGCGACGCGGCCTTCTGGTGGTCGGTTCAGGGAGACTGGGTCGAGGCCCCCAACCAGCGCCGTGGCGGCTTCAGCGGGGTTCAGCGGGTTTGCCTTAGTAGCGGCGAATGCTTTTATGTGAAGCGGCAGCGCAACCACCTGTTCCGTAGCGCCCGCTATCCGGGCGGCCGGCCCACCCTGCTGCGAGAGTGGCGCAGCATGCAGTTTTGTGCTCGTGTCGGTGTGCCCACCGCCATCCCCGTATTCTTCGAGATGCAGCGCTGCGAGGAGGGCTGGGATTCGATTCTGGTGACCCGCGATTTGCGCGGTTATGTCAGCCTGGACAAGGGCTTTGCAGCCGGCGTGTGGGATTCAACCCAGCGCGCGACAGCCCTGCGAGCAGTGGCCAAAACCCTGCTTATCCTGCATCTGGCCCGGCGCAAGCATGGCCATCTGTATCCCAAAGAGGTTTTTGTTGATCTCGACCGCCGCGAACCCGTGGTGGCCGTGGTCGATTGGGAGCTGAGTCGATACCGGCTAACGCCCACGCGCGCGGCCGAACCGGATGTTCGGCGCTTGATGAAATCGCTGCTCAATGATGGACTCACTCGCGCCGAGCTTGCGCTATTCCTGGATATCTACAGGCAAAACGGCATTGAGCTCGGCTGCCTGGCCGAGACGCTGTTTTAAACCTGCCGCAGTGGCGCCCGCATCCGCTGCGGGCCGCGTCAACGATGCGCCAGCCAAACGCCCAAATGCAGTAACACGCCGATCAACCCGCCCACCAGCATGCCGTTGAAGCGGATGTATTGCAGGTCGCGGCCGACGCTCAATTCGAGTTCCTCCACCAACTGTCGTTCGTCCCAACCGTTCACGGTCTGGGCGATGTGCGAAGTGACGCCGGCACGCAGCCGGCTTGCCAGGCGGCCGGCACTGGCCAGCACATGCTCGTTGAGCGAAGCACGCAGTTCGGCGTCCTCGCCCAGTTTGCGGCCCAGCGAGGCAAGGGTGTCTTCCAGGTGGCGCGCCAGCGCGGAATCTTCGGCGCGCAGGTCGCGCCGCAGCGCTTCGCGCACTTCGTCCCAGATCCCCTGCACATAGGCCTGCACCTGCGGATGCGCAATGATGCGCTGTTTGATGTCCTCCACCTGCACTTGCAGCGCGGGGTCGCTGCGCAGACGCTCGACGTAGGCGATCACCCAGGCTTCGTAGTCACGCCGCAGGGGGTGGTCCGGTTGCGACAGCACTTCCTGTACTTCGTCCAGCAAGGCGCGCGCGACCCGCTCGGCCAGACTGTCGCTGAGTTCGTCCACCGGTTTGACCCAATTCACCGCTTTGGCCAGCTTGGGCCATTCCTTGCGCACGTAACGGGCGATCAGGGCGGACACCCGCTCACGCACATGATCGTCCTGCATGTATCGCCCCAGGCGTTCCAGGGCTTCGTCCAGCAGGACGTGGTGGCGGGCGTCGCGCGTCAGCAGCGTCAGCACTTCGCCCGCGCTCTGCGCCGCGTTCCACGATTGCAGCCGCCGAATCACGAAGCCCTGGATCGCGCCGCGCACGGCTTTTTCATCGAGCAGATCGAGCGCGTGCGAAGCCCAAGTGCGCGCGGTTGCGGCCAGGGCCTGGGTCTGGCGCGGTTGCGCCAGCCAGGTGCTC